>Ga0209382_10011753_pt1 | contig 10852 bp, 8 predicted proteins | sample SoiMetdeltSBSDD5_FD_187599 | JGI IMG/M metagenome (GOLD analysis project Ga0209382, IMG submission 187599) | Bulk soil microbial communities from a Populus tree surrounding site in Tennessee, USA - Soil MetaG P. deltoides SBSDD5 (SPAdes) (version 2) | ecosystem: Environmental > Terrestrial >...
GCGGCATGTCCTCCGCGGCGTTAACGCCGGCGCAGTCCCTCCTTCGCGACCATTTCGGATACACGGAGTTCCGGCCGCTGCAGGCCCGCGTCATGTCCGCCCTCGACCGTGGCAACGACGTGCTCGCGGTGCTGCCCACCGGGGCGGGCAAGTCGGTCTGTTTCCAGATTCCCGCCCTGCTGCGCGGCGGGCCGACCCTCGTAGTGTCTCCGCTCATCTCCCTGATGCAGGATCAGGTCCTCGCGGCGCGCTCCAGGGGCATCGCGGCCGAGGCGCTCAACAGCTCGCTCGATGCCCGGGCCGAACGGCTGGCGCTGGACCGGATCGAACGCGGCGAGGTTCGACTGGTGTACAGCTCTCCCGAGAGGCTCCGGCGGCTTGCGGGAGAGCTGGAGGATCGAAGCTGCCGTCCGGCACTGCTCGCAGTGGACGAAGCGCACTGCATCAGCGAGTGGGGTCCCGACTTCCGGCCCTCGTATCGCTCGCTCCGGCGGCTTCGGGTTCGGCTGGGATGGCCGCAGGCAATCGCGCTCACCGGCAGCGCCACACCAGCCGTGCGGCAGGAGGTCGTCCGTGCAATCGGACTCGGATCCCCAAACGGTCTGGCCGTGGTGCTCGGGTCCTTCGACCGGCGTAATCTCTGGTTCGGCGTGGCGCGCGTCGCCAGCGAGCGCGAGCGCTTTGCCGCATTGGTGAATGCGCTCCGCTGGGAGCAGGGACTGGCCATCGTCTACGCTCCCACACGCAATCTGGTCGAGGAGCTCTCCCGGGTGTTGCGGGACGCGGGGTTTCACGCTCGTGCCTATCACGCCGGACTCGGCACGGCGATTCGCCGCGAGGCGCTGGAGCAATTCATGACCGACCGGATCGGGGTCATCGTCGCGACCTCCGCATTCGGTATGGGGATCGACAAGCCGGATGTCCGGCTCGTCGTGCACTGGACCCTGCCTCCCACGCCGGAGGCCTACTATCAGGAGTCGGGACGGGCCGGCCGCGACGGCGGACCAGCCCGTTGCTTGCTGCTGTATCGTCCCGGAGACGCGATATTGCCCCGGCGACAGCTGGACGTCACCTTCCCGAGTGAGCCGCTCGCGGAGCAGGTTTGGCGCGGCGAGCTCGATCCGGCGCGAGTCCCGTCCAACCTCCGCGCATCCATCGAGCGCCTGCACCGCGAGCTCCGACCCGGGCGTGGCGCCATCGACTGGCGCCCGGTTCGGCTCCGGCGGGCTGCGGCGCTGGCGCGAATCGACGTCATGGATCGCTATGCCAGAGGCGGCGGGTGCCGTCGCCGGGCGCTGATCGGTTATTTCGGCGAGCAGCTGAAACGCTGCTCCGGGTGTGACGTGTGCTCCCGAAGCGCGCCTCGGCCGGTCCGCGATCGTGCCGCCGATCGCCGCCTCGGCCGGCTGCGGCTCGCGCTCGCCCATGCCGACGCGCCCTGGAGCGGCTGTGCCATCGAGCCGGAGGTGCTCCGGCGTCTGGCCATCGATCCCCCCGCCAGCGCTGAGGCTCTGGAAAAGGTCGAGGGCGTCGGATCGTTTGTCGTGCAACGGTTTGGACGGAGCATGCTTGAGGCTCTTTCGGGAGACCCGTGAATGGTGCGGGAGGAGGTGACCTACCGCCGGGGAGTGGCTGCCGACGCCGGCGATCTGGCGGCGTTCGGCTCGCAGTCATTCGTGGACGCCTACGGAACCACCAGCTCGCGGCGGGCAATGGCCCTGCACGTGGCGAGCACCTATTCCGCCGACCTGCAGCGGGCCGAGCTGGAGGATCCCGAGAGCTGGACCATCGTTGGCGATCGGGATGGTGAGATCGTCGCCGCCGCCCTGATGCAGTGGCATGAACCGCCGCTGCCGATCGACCCCCCGGCAAAATGGGCGGCGATCCGGCGATTCTACCTCGGACGCGCGTATTGGAGGACCGGCGTCTCCACCGATCTGATGGTGGCGGCACTGCAGTCCATCCGGGACGGAGGAGGCGACGCCGTCTGGCTCCAGGCCTGGGAGCACGCGCCGCAAGCCATCGGCTTCTACCGGAAATGGGGGTTTCGGGAGGCCGGACACGTCCCTTTCAGGCTCGGCACCGAGCTGCAGCGCGACATTCTCCTGGCCCGAACTCTGACGACCTCCTGAGGCGGCGCACCACCCACGCTCCTCGTTGCGGCGGGGAAAACCCCGCCGCGCCGCGCTATATTTCCGCATGGACGATACTCTCTATTTCACCGATCAGCACCGCGACGTCCGGGACATGGTACGCGAATTTGCGCGCACGGAAGTCGCCCCCGTCGCCCGCGAGCTCGATCGCACCTGCGCGTTTCCCTGGGACAACATCAAGAAGATGGGTGACCTCGGCCTCCTGGGAGTTCCCTGGTCCGAGGACCTGGGCGGCGCGGGAATGGACCAGGTCTCCTACTACGTGACCATCCACGAGATGGCAAAGGTGGATGCCTCGCACGGGTTGACGATCTCGGCGCATACCAACCTCGGAACCTCTCCGATCGTCGAGTTCGGCACCGACGCCCAGCGCACCACCTACGTTCCGCTGCTGGCCTCCGGGCGCGTGATGGGGGGCTTCGGGCTGACCGAGCCCGGCGCGGGGAGTGACGCGGGCGGCACGGCCACCACGGCAGTCGAGAAGGGCGATCACTTCGTCGTCAACGGCGCCAAGAGTCTCATCACTCACGCGGGCGTCGGCGAGATCTTTTCCGTCACCGCGCGGACCGATCCCGGCGCCGGTCATCGCGGCATTACCAGCTTCATCATGACGAAGGACACGGTCGATCTCGAAGCCTGCCGGGCGCTCGGTGTCGGACACACCGACGACCTGCCCAAGATCGCGGGGTTCACGGCCGGGAAGAAAGAAGAGAAGATGGGCTGGCGAGCCAGCGATACCCGCGCGCTCACCTTCCAGGATGCGATCGTCCCGAAGGAGAACATCCTCGGTACCCGCGGCGAGGGATTCGTTCAGTTTCTGAAGACCCTCGATGCCGGCCGGATCGGGATCGCGGCGCTCTCGCTCGGAATCGCGGAGGGGGCCTACGAGGCGGCGCGGGAATATGCCGGCGTTCGCAAGCAGTTCGGCCGCCACATTGGAAGCTTCCAGGCCATCCATTTCATGCTCGCCGACATGGCGACCGAGATCGAGGCCGGGACCCACCTGCTCTATACCGCCGCGCGGCTGAAACAGGCCGGCAAGCCCTTCAAGAAGGAGGCGGCGATGGCCAAGCTCTACTGCTCCGAGCTCGCCATGCGGGTCACCACCAAGGCGGTCCAGGTCTTCGGCGGCTACGGCTACACCGCGGAGTATCCGGTGGAGCGGATGATGCGGGACGCCAAGGTGTGCGAAATCGGGGAGGGCACCAGCGAGATCCAGCGGATCGTGATTGCGCGACAGATTCTGGGCAGCGTGGTGGACGGGTAGGACAGGGAGTGGCGAGTGGCGAAGAGCGAGGAGGCACAACCGCTTCGCGCTTCGCTCCTCGCGACTCCCTTCCGACCTAGCTTAACTGCGTGCCATTCTTTAAGTTCTACGCATGCGGTCACTGCGCTCGACGATCCGCGTAGTCAGTGCGGGGGACGTCACTGGACCCCTCCGCGCCGCCGCATTCCTGCTGTCTCGGATCCTGGGGATCCGGATCGCGCCTTCCACGAAGGGCTGTCTTTCGTACAGCCGACCGCCCGAGCCCACCGAGGGACCCTCACCGTCTCCGACAGGAACCGGCCTTATGTCGGCCCCTGCCCGAGCGGGCGAGCGGCCCGGTGAGCGCTCGCGGCGTTCTCCTTCGCTGGTCTCCCCCCGTCGGGGACGGACCATTCCGGCGCCGTTCGGACGACCCGACTCTCTCACAGTGGCCGTCCGGAGACGATGCATCCCCCGCGAGCACGGCGGGATCCCGGGTGCGGCCAGGGAACGGTGGCGTGAAGCGCGAAATTCTGATCAACGGAGGCCAGCGCGAAACGCGAGTGGCCATCCTCGAGGACGACCGGCTCGTTGAGCTGCTGGTAGACCGCGCCGATCAGCGGCGCATGGTCGGTGACATTTATCTCGGACGAGTGGACGCCGTTCTCCCCGGCATCCAGGCAGCTTTCGTCGATATCGGCCAGGAAAAGAGCGCGTTCCTCCATGCGTCGGACCTCCTGGAGCCCGACGAGGACGAGGAGCCGGAGGACGAGGAGGAACAGCCGGACGAGGACGCGGCGGTCGCCATCTCCGCCGGGGACTCCTCCGACCTCGCTCCCGAGATGGAGGAGGAGCCCCGCAGGGGAAGACGCGGCAACGGGACCCCCAAACCCGAAATACGTCAGCGAGAAGTCTCCAGCCGCCGCCAGCTTCCGGATATCGCCGAGATCCTGAAGAAGGGGCAAACCCTCCCCGTACAGGTGACCAAGGAACCCATCAGTACCAAGGGATGCCGGGTCACGGCACAAATCTCCCTTCCGGGCCGTTTCCTCGTCTACATGCCCTATGCCTCACGGGTCGGCGTGAGCCGGAAGATCGAGAGCCGGGAACAGCGCGCCAAGTTGCGGGAGATGGTGACCCGGCTGCTCCCCGAGGACGCGGGCGGGGTCATCGTGCGAACCGTGGCAGAGGGGGTGACCGAAGAGCACTTCAAACGGGAGATCGATGCCCTCCTGAATCAGTGGCGCAAGGTCAAGCGGAAACAGCTCTATGTGCGGAAGGCGCCCGCGCTGCTGCAGCGGGAGGCCTCCCTCACCCGCGGGCTCATCCGCGACGTCTTCAGCGACAAGGTGGACGCGCTGCACGTCGACTCGAAGGAGATTCACCATGAAGTGGAGCAATACCTGGACGGCGTCGATCCGGAGCTCATGAGCCGGGTGCACTTCTACGAAGAGCCGCTGCCCCTGTTCGACAAATACGACATCGAAACCGAGATCAAGTCACTGTTCCGGGCTCGGGTGGACCTGCCGACCGGCGGGTCGATCATCATCCAGCCGACCGAAGCACTGGTGTCGATCGACGTGAATACCGGGCGATACACCGGGAAAAAGGACCCCGAGAAGACCATCCTGCGGACCAATCTCGAGGCCGCCAGAGAAGTGGCGCGGCAGCTCCGGCTCCGCGACCTGGGCGGGATCATCGTCTGCGATTTCATCGACATGGAAACCCGGGGGAATCGCGAGCGGGTGCTTCAGGAGCTGCGCGCCCACCTGGGGCGCGACCGGGCCCGGACCAAGGCGCTCGCGGTCTCCGACCTGGGGCTGGTGGAAATGACCCGCCAGAGAATCCGGGCCTCGCTCTACGCCTCGATGACGACCGACTGTCCCACCTGCAGCGGATCGGGGCGAGTCTTCCGGCCCGAAGTGGTCACCCGCCGCCTGGAGCGAACCCTGCGCAGGGTGGGGCATGAGCGCAGGGAAAAGTCGCTCTCGGTGCGCATCCATCCCGAGGTGGCGCTCTATCTCCTGGAGGAGGAGCCCAAGCTCCTGGTGACCCTCGCCAAAACCAATGGGCTGGAGCTCGACGTGCGGGATGACCCGATGATGCACCTCGACGAGTTCCGGCTGATGAGCCGGCCGGCGGGGAGAGATGTGACGGAGCAGTACGCCGTCGCGTAGTTGAGGGAATCGCGAATAGCGAAGAGCGAAGGGGAAAGGCCGTTCCTCGTCGCTCCTCGCGACTCGCTACCCCCTCGAGCTTGCCCCAACCCGGCCCCCCATTTATACTTACGGGCTCATTACGGACCACGATCAACCGGGCTCTGAAATCATGTACGCCATTTTTCGCGCGCAGGGAAAGCAGTTCAAAGCCGAGGAGGGCCAGACCATCCGGCTTCCGCGTATGGAAGTCGAGCCGGGTGCAACCGTCACCTTCGACGAAGTATTGCTGACGGCCGACGGCGACACGATCAAGGCCGGCGCGCCGACCGTCAAAGGCGCCAAGGTCACGGCTGAAGTGCTGGGCCAGGTCAAGGGAGAAAAGATCTACGTGTTCCGCTTCAAGCGCCGCAAGAACATCCGGCGGAAGACCGGGCACCGCGCCAAATTCACCGACGTCCGGATTACCGGCGTCAAGGCAGGGTAATTCCATGGCTCACAAGAAGGGCGTCGGCTCCTCGCGCAACGGCCGCACCAGCAATCCCCAGTACCTCGGCGTCAAGCACTACGGCGGCGAGCGGGTCATATCGGGGAACATCATCGTGCGCCAGCGGGGTACCAAGTTTCACGCGGGCAAGAACGTCAAGCGAGCCAACGACGACACCCTCTTCGCCACCGCCGATGGTGTGGTGAAGTTCGAGTGGAAGGACAAGGGACGCCAGAAGATCTCCGTCTACCCTGAGGCTGCGGTGAGCTAGGGAGTCGCGAAGAGCGAAGAGCGAAGAGCGAAGAGGGCTCCCGGATGGAGCCCTTTTCTTTTTTTGCCTCTTCGCGCTTCGCTACTCCCTATTCGCTATCTTTGAAACTAACGGGCGCGACGACCCGTCGTTTGCGAACAATACCAAGAGGGGGAACCATGCCTTCCATCTTCGACCGTCTGAACTCCGAGATCGACCAGATCGGCGATCGCGTGCGCACCGTCTTCGAGTCCAGCAAGCTGCACCTCGACCGCAGCCGGCTCATCGGGCTGCGCAGCAAGGCGGCGTACAAGCTGGGGATGCTGGTGTACAAGAAGGAGCGGGGCGCGGAAGTGAATCAGGGCGAGATGGACGCCCTGTTCGCCCAGCTCGACGATATCTCGGCCAAGATCGCCACGATCGATCGTGAGCTGGACGAAGTGCAGGGCGATGCCATCAGTGTCGACGAGCAGCCGGCGCCGCCCGCCGAAACCGCCGAGGCCGAGGTGAGCAAGCCGGCTTCGACGGCGGTCTGATCAAGAGGGCGGGGGCAGCGTCCGGTACTTGTCGCGCAGCTCGGTCTCCCGGGTGCGCAGTGGCTGCTCCCGTCCCTTGATGTACACCTTTTCCGCGACGGCGGAGAAGTCGAACGGGTCTCCCGACCAGATCACCAGGTTGGCGACTTTGCCCGGCGCGAGCGTGCCGTAATCGGTGAATCCGAAGGCGGACGCAGGCGCCAGAGTGACCGCCTTGAGTGCGTCGTCCCAGCTCATGCCGTTCCGCACCGCGTTGCCTGCCGCATATCGAAGGTTCCGCTCGCCCCCCGGGTCTCCCTGGGCGATGATGACGTCCACGCCGGCTTCGCGAAGCAGCGTGGCGTTGTCGAGGCGCGCGCCGAGGCCGTCGAAGCTCGGAATATCCCGGTTGGGCTCGAGGACGACGGGAACTCCGGCGGCGGCGATGTCTTTGGCGACCTGCCACGCTTCGACGCCGTTCAGGAGCACGACGCGCAACCGGTATTCCCGCTTCAGGCGGAGTGCGTTCTCGATGTCGATCCGGCGGTTCGCCGAGATGGCGAGCGGGACCTCACCCCGGAGCACCGGCAGCAGGGCCTCCAGCTCCTTGGCCGGCGCGGAAAGCGGCTGGATCGCCGCACGCTGAAAGTCCGGCTTGCGGCGCGCATACTCCAGTGCGTCGTCGAACAGCCGCCTGACCAGCGCCATGGTCCCGGCGCGGCTTCCGCCCCCCGCGGCTTTGCTGTTGTCGGAGAGATCGAGGACCATCGCAGCGTTGCGCCGCACCAGCATGTCCTCGACATGGTCTCCCGCAAAACTGACCGCCGGCGCCTGGCCGGGGAAGAACGACCCTCCCGGCACCAGCACCCCGCCGGTGACTCCGCCGGTCCTGACTACGGCAATGCCGAACGCCGCGGGGTCGATGCCCTCGACGGGATTGAAGGACGGATTGATTTCTCCCTGGATACGGCCCTCCTGAAATGCCCCGAGTCCGGAAACACCGAGACCGGCGTTGGCGTTCGCATGGATCAGGCCCGGCGTGATCCACTTGCCGGCCGCGTCCACTCGCGTTGCTCCCGCGGGGATCGCGACGTTCGCGCCGACCGCCGTAATCCGGCCGTCCTGGATGAGGACGGTACCATTGGGGATTCGTGGTCCGGAGACGGGGTAGACTGTGGCACCGGTCAAGGCGATAGCCCCCGTCTGGGCGGTAAGGCGGCTGGGCGGAAGGGCGGTTGGTACAATGAGGGTCAGTAGAAGAACCCGACCCAACCGTTGACCGTTGACCGTTGACCGTTGACCGCAGTTTCCCGTTGACCGTTCACCGTTCACGCTGTTCGGCCGTTTCATCGTCCCACCCCCGGTGCGGTCTGGCCGACGTTGAAGTCTGTCTTGTACTGGCGCGTCGGATCGAGCCGGTCGAACACCAGCCAGCCCTCGTTCCAGACCTTTTCCGCTTTGGAGTACACCGAGAACGGATCGCCCGACCACAGCACGACGTCCGCCATCTTGCCGGCTTCGAGTGTGCCGGTCCAGGCATCGAGGCCGAGCACCCATGCGGGATTGGCGGTGATCCATTTGATGGCCTGGTCTCGAGTGAGCGTGATCCCGGCCCGAACCCCGGCGTAGTATGCCTTGGCCATATCCTGGTTCATGCGCTGGATCCCGTCGGGGCTGTCGGTATGAATGACCGCTCGTGCTCCCGCCTGGGTGACCAGCGCCGCGTTTTCCAGGATCGGGTCGAAAGCCTCCATCTTGAAGCCGCCCCAATCGGACCAGATCGAAGCCGCCGTTCCGTTCGCCGCGAGGAGGTCGGCGACCTTATAGGCCTCGATCCCGTGGTGGAAGGACCGGATCTTGAATCCGAACTCCTTCGCGAGGTCCAGCATCTGGGCCATCTCGTCCGCGCGATAGCAGTGGTTCTGCACCGAGATGTCTCCGCGCAATACTCCCGCGAGGGTCTCGCTGCGGAGATCGCGTCCCGGAGCATCACCCTTGCGATCCTTCAGCCACTTGTCCCAGCGCTGCCGGTATTGCTCCGCCTGAATGAACGCGGCGCGATACCCCGCCATGTTCCCCATCCGGGTCGACGGCCCTCGATTCTGGTAGACCCGCTTCGGGTTTTCTCCGCAGGCGAACTTCACGCCGTACGGCGCCCCCGGAAACTTCATCTCCTGCACCGTGCGCGCCGGGACCAGCCGGACCGTGGCCGAGCGGCCCCCGATGAGATTGGCGGAGCCGGGGAGCACCTGCATCACGGTCACACCCCCGGCGATCGCGAGCGGGATCTGCGGATCCTGGGGCCAGATCGAGTGCTCGGCCCAGACCTCGGCCGTGACCGGGTTGGTGGCCTCGTTTCCATCGTTCTCCCCGAAGGTACCGGGCGCGGCGTACACGCCGAGGTGGCTGTGGGTGTCGATGATTCCGGGGGTGACGAACTTGCCGCTCCCATCCACGACCACCGCATCGGAGGGTGCCGTGAGATTGGTGCCCACCGACACGATTTTCCCGTCGCGGAAAAGCACCGAGGCATTGGGAATCTCCTGGCCCGCTGCGGTCAGCACCGTCGCATTGCGGATCAGCACCGGGGGATTGGTGCGTCGCCGATAGGTGGAGACGTACTGGGGACGATCGACACTCGTGCTGTCCGTGGACGCCGGCGTCGCCGTCGCCGCGGCCGGCGCGGGTTGGGGCGCGGGCGACGATTGTGCACCGGCGCCGGCACATGCCGAGGCGAGTACCGCGAATCCTGCGGGGGACAACCAGCGGGTCATGGTGCGATCTCCTCGGAGGTAAAGAGCTGCCGGACTATTCTCGCGTGCGTCATGGCACGCGCACGAATTCCAGAGGCTGACCCGCGATGGCGAGCTTGAGCAGGGTGTGAGGCTTGGCCGTGCTCACCCAGACGGTGAGAGGGGCCGACGGTCCGGTCAGCTCTGCCTTGAAGGCCTCGGTCGGCTTTCCGCCGATGACGACGGACTCCACGCCGCTCACCGCGAGGGTCCAGGGCTTGATCTCGCCCTGCCCGGCGCTCAGCACGTTGAAGGTCCACTTGCCGTCGGGTCGCCACCGGAACGCGGGGATGAGCGCCTGCACCGCGTTGTCGTCGAGGGTCCCTTCCGCAAGCACGGTATCGATCGCCAGCTTTTTGATCTGCCTGCTCTGGGGATCGGGAGCGCTCGCGGTCCCCTTGGCCCGGCCGCCGGCGTAGACCACGTCGACCGCCGCGTCCTGTCCCTGGACCTTGCCCACCTGCTTGACCGACTTCATCGCGCCGGTCGGGTCCATCTCGAGCGTGGTGGTCTGTACCACGAACGTTCCGAGCCTGGTGTCCTCGATATACCGGAAGCCGTCGGACGTTTTCTCGAAGCTGCCTCGCATCCAGCCGGCCTCGGTCCCGCTGAATCGCACCACAAAGCTGTCGCGACGCGGGACGAGTGCGGACAAATCCAGGTCGAGCCGCGCCGCTTTGGGGGAAAGGTCGTCCGGCGTCAGCGGTTTGCCTTCGGGATCCACGATCCGCACCGGAGCGATCCCTTTGATGCGGTCGTAGATCTTGGCGCCGTCGCCCACGACGATGATCGCGGCGGCCCGGGGCCGGATCGTCGCCCTGGCGACCGCCTGGGCCTGCGCAGCGGTCACGGCGCCGATTCGTACCCGGTAGGTCTGCACATAGTCCGGAGGGAGACCATAGAGCCGCGCATTGGCGACTGCCGAGGCCACCTGGTCGGCCGATTCGATCGAGAGCGGGTAACTCCCGGTGATGGCGCCCTTCGAGGCGTCGAGCTCCGCCGACGGCACCGCTTCCGCGCCGATGCGGGTGAGCTGGCTCAGCAGCTCGCGCAGGGCCGAATCGGTCACCTCGGTTCGCACCTCCGTCGTCGCACTGAAGGAGCCGATGCCCTTCCGCCGGGTATACCCCGAATACGCGCCATAGGTCCAGCTCTTCTCTTCGCGGAGCTTCATGAAGAGCCGGCTCGACGCGCCACCGCCCAGCACCTGGTTGACGACGGTTGCGGCGTAGGTGCGGGGATCCGCGGCGAGA
>Ga0209382_10011754_pt1 | contig 10852 bp, 5 predicted proteins | sample SoiMetdeltSBSDD5_FD_187599 | JGI IMG/M metagenome (GOLD analysis project Ga0209382, IMG submission 187599) | Bulk soil microbial communities from a Populus tree surrounding site in Tennessee, USA - Soil MetaG P. deltoides SBSDD5 (SPAdes) (version 2) | ecosystem: Environmental > Terrestrial >...
GGTGAGGACGGCAAGCTTGTCTATGCGGTTGATGCGTTAGGGAACCGGATTCCCGACTTCTCAATCTGCGGCTACAGGGGAGGCGGCGCGAGGATTCCCGATGTACCGGCGGTAACCATCGTTGAGCCCGGCGACGATGATGCGACCGCTTCTATCCAATTGGCGATCGATCGCGTCGCGCTACTGCCACTCAGCGATTCGGGCTTTCGCGGCGCCGTTTTGATCCGGGCAGGCACGTACAAAGTCAGCGGCGTGCTTCGCATTGCGCAAAGCGGCATTGTGCTGCGCGGCGAGGGCGCCGGTGAGGAAGGAACCGTGATCGTCGGTACCGGAACCAGGCAGCGCAACCTCATCGAGGTGCGAGGCCGCACAGCCGGCCGGACCGTTGGCATTGGCGCAATCATCATAGACGAGTACGTGCCTGTCGGGGCACGCTCTTTTCGCGTATCGTCGGTTGACCGGCTTGAGCCGGGCAAACACATCCTGGTTCGGCGTGTCGGAAACGCGGCCTGGATCAGCGAGATCGGTATGGACCGCATCACGCCACTTCCGAGCGATCCTGCCAGTACGCAGCAGTGGACGCCGTTCAACCTGGACTTTGACCGCATCATCACTGCGGTCGACGGCAACCTCGTGACGGTTGACGCTCCCATCATGTGCGCCATCGAACAGCGGTGGGGCGGCGGCCAGGCGCTCCTGCTCGAGGATGTCGATCGCGTCCAGAATGTTGGGATCGAGAATATGCGCGGAGACTCCGAGTTTGATCGCTCGAGGACTGCCACCGAGAGTGGTCAGAGGTACTTCTCCGACGAAGCGCATGCATGGAGCTTGATCTCGATCGACCTCGCCACGAATTCGTGGGTGCGCAACGTCACCGGTGTTCACTTCGGCTACGCCTGTGTCGACATCGAGCGTGGCAAGTGGGTGACTGTGCAGGACTGCGAGTGTCTCGATATGGTGTCGCAGATCACTGGAAGCCGCCGCTACTGTTTCGATCTGAACGGACAACAGTGCCTTATCCAGCGCTGTTATGCTGACACGGGCCGGCACGATTACGTGGTTGGCTCCCGCGTGCCCGGACCGAACGCGTTCGTCTCTTGCAGCTCGGGCCGCATGTACGCTACCAGCGAGCCGCATCATCGCTGGTCGGTCGGCGGGCTCTATGACAACGTGAAAAGCAACATCGCCGTTCAGGATCGCCAAAACTACGGGACCGGGCACGGCTGGTCCGGCGCGAACTACGTCATTTGGAACTGCGAAGGCACGCTGGTTTGCCAAAAGCCGCCCACGGCGCAGAATTGGGCGATCGGTCACGTTGGCCGCAAGGTCCGCGGCGCCTTCGAGCCTCGCGAAGACGGCCATTGGGAGTCACACGGTGAGCACGTTGAACCAGAGAGCCTCTACATCCAGCAGCTCCGCGAGAGACTGGGTGAAGAAGCGGTTGAAAACATCCGGTAAACTTGCGCCGTTTCGTCGAGTACTACGACGCGATGCCAAGAGGAAGAGGAGGTTGTGCCGTATTTGTCCTTTGGCTTTGGTCCTGATCCCACCCCAGCAACGCGTTGCCACGGCTAAGCGTAAAGCCATGGCCGTTTGTGTAACCGAATAGTCAGCAGCTTGTTACTGTTCTGAAAAGTCCCGCTGCTATACTCGCGCCATGAAAACCCAAGGCTGGATTCCAGCACTCTGTCTGTTCACCGCCGCGACCCTCTCCGGACAAACATTCGGTGAGATCTCCGGCACGGTTCTCGACCCGAGCGCCGCCGCCATCGCCAACACGGAGATCACAGTCACGTCAGAGACCAACGGGCAGGAGCGCCGGGTAGTTACCTCCTCCGGGGGTGTTTACAAGGCGCCGTTCCTCCCGCCAGGCAAGTACGACGTAAAGGCATCCGCGGTTGGCTTCAAGACCGTCACACGCCATGGAATAGAGGTGCAGGTGGACAGCACGGCGCGAGTGGATTTTGCTTTGCAGGTCGGCGCCGTGTCAGAGACCGTGGAGGTACAAGCCACGACACCGCTGGTGAACAGCGAGAATGCAGCTGTCGGCACAGTAATCGAGAATAAGCGCATCGTGGAGCTCCCGCTGAACGGCCGCAACTGGCTGCAGATGGTCGCCCTCAGCCCGAATGTGTCGGCGGACATGCGCGGATCGGGGCACGTCGATTCGAGGCAGGGTGGGGAACGCGGCCGCCAGGCCATTTCCATCGCTGGTCAGCGCCAGTTCTTTAACAGGTTTACACTCGACGGAATCGACAACACCGACGTGAACTACAACACTTACGTCGTCCGCCCGTCGATCGAGGCGCTGGAGGAGTTCAAAATCCAGACGGGGATCTATTCGGCCGAGTTCGGCCGCCTGGCGTCGCAGATCAACGCGACCACAAAGGCCGGTGGGAACAGCTTTCACGGAGCCGTGTTCGAATTTCTCCGCAATGACAAGCTGGACGCCGCCGAGTGGCAGCCGCAACAGGGCGCCGTTGGTACAAACCCCAAAAATCCCTTCCGCCGGAACCAGTTTGGCTACGTTTTCACCGGCCGAATCATTCGCGACCGCCTCTTTTTTCTCTCGAATTATGAGGGGACCCGCGATATAAAAAGCTTCTTCGGCACGGCGAACGTGGCGCCCTCGGCATGGCGCCGCGGCGATTTCTCAGGGCAATCGGTCCAAATCTTCGACCCTGCCAGCCGCACCTTTCAGACGCAACCGAACGGCTCGGAACGAGTTGTATCGGCCACCCCTTTCCCGAGCAATCGTATTCCCTCCGGACGCCTCCATCCAGCCGCGATCAAATTGCTCGAGTTCTATCCTGAGCCCACCGCTGTACTGCCTAACGATGGCTTCGTCCAGAACTACACCCGGAATCGCAAGCGGCCGCTCGAATCCGATCAGCTAACCCATCGCATCGACTTCAATGAGTCAAGCCGGTCCGCCTGGTTTGGCCGCTTCAGCTTCGGCGATGAGTTTGAGCGCCGCATCGAAAACTTTCCCCAGCAGGAAGGGGGCGTCGGGGTAGACGTCTTCCAGCTGATGGTTTCCAACACCCGCACCATCACGCCCACCATCATCAACGAAACCCGCTTCGGTTATTCGCGGTTCGACAATGACTTAATCCTTCGCTACGCCTATGAACGTGACGTCACCAAGGAACTTGGAATCCGTGGCCTGGTCTCGCCAAGCGATAACGCCTGGGGCACTCCCGCCATGCAACTCGGCTCGGGACTGACAGGCTTCGGCGAGTCCGGCAATGGCCCGTGGATCTACCGGAACCGTATCATGCAGTTTCTGAACAACACGTCTATCGTGCGAGGCAAGCACACCTTTCGCGCTGGGATAGAAGCGCGGCGCGACATCTACAACGGCCAGGGCAACACTGTCGCGCGCGGGCGCTTCTACTTCAACGGGCTGCTCTCCATCAATGCCGGCGGCCGCGCGCAGGCTCCGAATCTGATCGCGGACATGATGCTCGGCTTGCCTCAGCGCTCCGAGCGCGCTCTTGGCGTGGCTTCGGCCGACCTCAGGGCGATCTCCTGGTACGGTTACGCTGAAGACAACTGGAAGATTACGCCCCGCCTCACCTTGAGCCTCGGGATGCGCTACGAATTCTCGCCGCCCTGGTACGAACCAAATCGCCGCATGATGAACATTCAGATGTTTGGCTGGACGCCGGGGTCGAAGACACCGATCATGACCCGCCCCGGCGCGGGGGATTTCAACGATGGCCTTCTTTTCCGGTTTGCCGATGTCATCCCAACGCAAACCGGCGACGACAAAATGGGCCGGTCGACGATCCGGAACGACTATAACGACATCGCGCCTCGCATCGGCGTCGCCTGGTCTCCCAACAGCCGATGGACCGTTCGAGCCGGCGGCGGCTTCTTTTACACCCAGGACCAGGGCAACCCGCGCTTCGACATAGTCCGGAACATCGCCGGCCGCGGAGACTTCACCGCTTCCGACCAGCGTCCGAATTCTACGCTCGACGATCCGTGGCGCGAGGAACGTCAATCCTTTACTTGCTCTAACTGGGGTGGTAACTGCGTCGGGCAGCCTTTCGTGTTGGGCAACGTAAACAATCGGAAGACTCCGTACGTAGTTCAGTGGCTGCTGAACATACAACGTCAAGTGGGCGATAATTTCGTGATCGAAGCCGGCTACATGGGCAACATCGGGAGGCGTCTGGAGCGCCTTCGCTCCACGAACGAACCTTACTTGCGCACGGGGCCGAATGACGGAAGTTCCGTGCAGTCCCGCCGTCCGTTCCCCATTTACGGCATCATCCAGCAGGTGGAGAACGTGGTCAGTTCCAACTACCACGCCTTGAATGTGAAGCTGCAGCAGCGGTTCTCCCGCGGACTGACGTTCTTAACCGGATATACGTTTTCAAAAGCGATCGATGATTCGAGTGGGATTCGCTCCTCCTCGGGGGAACAGTCCATCGCCAAATGGGATTGGGACCTGCGCGCCGAGCGCGGACTAAGCCAGTTCCATACCGGACATCGCCTGGTGACTTCGGTGCTCTATGACGTTCCGTGGTTTCGAAGCGCCCCCGGCTTTACGCGCGCGATCTTTGGTGGATGGCAGGCGTCGGGCATCCTCACCTTCTCCACGGGGAACCCGGTGCGCGTCGGCGTTATCGGGGACACGAATGCAATTGGAGGCGAGGGCAACTACCCCGATGCTACCGGCTCCGGTCCGCACGCGGGCGCAGGGACGATCACCCGTTTCTGGAATATCGGGGCGTTCGACATTACAAATCCGGAGCTGCGCTACCGGTTCGGCAATGTCGGCCGGCATGTATTAATCGGTCCAGGCTATAGCCAAGCAGACGCATCGTTGCTGAAGAATATCTCAATGCCGTGGGAGGGACACCGCCTGCAGTTCCGCTGGGAGGCGTTCAACGTTGCCAACCATCCCAACTGGAATGTCCCGAGCTCTGATGTCCGGAACCCCGCGACATTCGGGCTGATTCAATCGGGGCGAACGATGCGGGAGATGCAGTTTGGCCTGAAGTATCTGTTCTAAGGAAGCGACGCTAAGGGGCGCTCGGCGGCGGTACCCGGCGCTTGGTGGCTTGCTCGAACGCGTATCCGAGCTCGATCAGCCGAGGCTCGCTGCAAGCCATACCGGTGAAGCTGACACCGAACGGCCCGGGAAGCGCATCAAAACCTGCCGGGAATGGCTCCCTCGGCGCATTGGGCGTCATCCCGAACGGCACGATGACGGTGGGATAGCCGGGCCTGGCTGCGACGGCGGCGCCGCTGGCTGCGGGGAAAAGGATGGCGTCCAGCTTCTGAGCCTTCATCACCTCGTCGATGCCGTGCGTGCCTCCCAGCAGAATGTCCTTGGCGCGATCCGCTTCGTAGCGAGCTCTGTCCGCATCGAGATCCATTTCATCGGAGATGTCGAGTCTCGACTGTCCGTACTTGATTGATCCGGTCTTGGCGTGGGCGAGATTCCACTCCCGTAATTCTCTGAGCGATTTTATCGGAGCCGATGGTCCCAGCGACGCCAGCCAATGATTGAGGTCGCGCTTCATGCCGTACTTGAGGACAACTGAGCAGTCGCTATCCTTGCCCTTCGTCTGGGCGCCGCCGCCGCAGGAGCTCCACTGCAGGATGTTGCTGCCCGCCTCCCGGTCGATCACGCTGGGAATATCCGCTGGGTCGACGATCACGGCGCCTCGTTGTTTGAGGATCGCAATCACTTCCGCCATCACTTTCGCTTCCGGCTCGCTGAGTCCGCCGCGCGATTCCTTGTCGCCTGGCAGCGTAATCTTGTCGTAGTAAAACGCGCGAGGGATGCCGATTCTCGCGCCCTTCAGCGCGTCACGCTTGAGAAATTTCGTGTAGTCGCGACCAGGGGGCGGGGCACAGCGATTCGTGGCCGGGTCGCCCGGGTCCGGGCTGGCGCTCTCCAGAACCCCCAGCAGGATCGCGGCGTCGGCAACCGACTTCGCCATCGGACCGGCAGTGTCCTGATCGGCGGTGATGGGAATAATTCCATGGCGGCTGATGCGTCCGACCGTTGGCTTAATAGCCGCCAGCATGTTCTGATTCGCTGGGCTCAGGATCGAGCCCGACGTTTCTGTTCCCACGTTGGCCACCCAAAAACTCGCCGCGGTGCCGATTCCCGAGCTGGACCCACCGGTGGCCAGCGCAGGCCGTCCATCGCCCGGCTTCTCACGAGGATCGCGCCGTGGATCGTAAGGATTCAAGCCGAATCCGCTGACCGCGTTGTAATTCCCAGGCATCGGCGTGGGCGCGCCCGCAATCCAGTTGGCGAGTTCGGTCATGTTCGTTTTCGCCAATATGATCGCGCCGGCCTCACGCAAATTCCTGGTCAGTGTCGCTTCGTAGGGTGGCACGTATCCGGTTAACGCCAGCGCTCCGCCGGTGGTGGGCATGTTGGTCGTCTGAATGTTGTCCTTGAGTGCGATCGGGATACCGTGGAGCGGACCGCGTAATTTTCCTTGAGCGCGCTCGCGATCGAGTTGATCAGCCTCTTCGAGCGCTTTCGAATTCACGGCGATTGTCGCATGCAGCCGGTCGTCGTACTTCACGATGCGCATCAGATACTGTTCGACGAGCTCGCGTGAGGTGACGCGTTTCTCCTTGAGGGCAATCTGCAATTGCGGAATCGTGGCCTCGAAGACGGTGAACTTAGCCTGGCGCCGCTGGACCTGCGCCGCCGCAATCGAAAGGCAGGCGAGCGCGAGAAAAACGATAGGAGATCGCATGTGTTGACGTATTGTAGCAATCCCCGTTAGAGGTATTCCGGTCCAGAACTTCCCTTCCCACGAAGTACCAAAATGACACATACCGTCCCGAACTGTGCGGCTATATAAATGACTATTAAGTACCAATTAAGTTAGGAAATATAGACAGGCGAGAGAGTTATCCTTCACACTCCATACATGATTAATCGGATTCTCCTATTGGCTCTTGTCTCCGCTATGGGTTTGGCTCCGGCCAGGGCAGCGCAAATCAGCTTCACAAACCTGCCAGAGACGCTCGAGAATGGAACATTTAACGGGTTTTTAGGCGCAACTGTCGACGGTGTATCCGTAAATATCATCTGCAACGACTATTATTCGACCACGCAGATCCCGAGCGGTCCGTGGGGGTACAACATTTCCACGCTGCCCGCCTTGGCCTTCGCCCGATTTGGCAGCGGCGACGCGGGGCCGCAGAAGTATTCGGCCGCGGCGGTCCTTCTGGCAGGACTGGTGGATGAGGTGGACGCGCATGCGATCAGCTCTTATCAGTACGCTCTGTGGACGCTGTTCTCGCCATCGGTTGCGAGCTACGGGGATTCGGCTTCGTTACTCAATGCGGCGCAAAATGCCGTTCCGGATGCGTCATTGATTCAACGCCTGCGCATTTATACACCCGCGGCGGCGGCGAGCAACCAGGAGTTGTTGGGACTAAGCGACAAGCCGGAGAACTTTTTGATCGCTTCGCCCGAGCCTGGGTCAATAGTTCTGATGGGGGTTGGATTTCTGCTTCTGTCAGTTGTCTTTCATCGAGCGAAGGCTTAGTGCTACGCTCGTCTTAGATGGCTGATGAACATGCAAACACCGATTCGGCGATCTTTGAAACTGTCCGGATATTGAAATTGAAGATTCCGCCGGCGGACCATGCGGCTCTCGACTCGCGAGTTCAAGAGCTGATTAACGATCCCAGCACCGACGATGATGACGTGATCACGATTCTCCGCAGTGAGTTCGAGCCGGATCAATAAGTTTATACTGATACCTGCCATGTATTTGAAGATTCTTGCTCACCCCGTTTTCGTAAATCTGAATTTTCATATGCCGATGATCGTGGATCTTTCTCATCCGCTGATCATGCTCACGGGCGAGAACGGTTCTGGCAAATCCACGCTGCTTCATTCGATTCACTACGCGCTGAAGGGCGAGAAGGCAGATGGCTATGTGTATAAACTGGATACCGGGAAAGCGGAGTTCAAGCGGGTATTCCTGTTCGACGCCGAGCAGCACAATCCGCGGACGCAGCTCGAATTATTCGACGACGATCCGCGCATGAAGGAGTTCCTGCAGATGGCGAGTCACGGCCAGGTCATGCTCGCCATGTTCCGCGAGAACTTTCCGAGCCTGCCGGATTCAACGGTGCTGCTGCTCGACGAGCCGGAAATGGCGCTGTCGCAATCGAATCAGCGGCGGATTTTAAAGATGATGATGGAGCTGGTGGACGAGAAGAAGTTTCGCGTGATCGCCGCCACGCACTCGCCGATTCTGCTGGAGGCGGCCGAGACGTACGTCATCAATCTGGATAATCACATCAACAAGAATATCGCCGATAGCAATCTGGGCATCGAAGGCCAGAGCACGATTCAGTGATTCGAGATACCCTTCTCGATTTCTTCGCCGATTTCGCCGAGTATCCCAACGAATTTCTTGTTTACGACGATGGCTACCGGAGCTGGAGCTACCGTTATAAGGAGATTGGGCTAGGAGCGCGGCTTTTCGCGGCGCGGCTCCGGGCGGCCGGAATCGGGAAGGGCGAGAGAGTTCTTTTCTGGAGTGAGAACCGGCCCGAGTGGATCGCGGCGCTGTGGGGATGCCTGCTGGAGGGAGTCGTCGCTGTACCGGTTGACTACCGTTCGTCGATCGAGCTGGTTCGGAAGATTCACTCAGTCGTGGCGGCAAGGGTTCTGCTGGTGGGCGAGGAGGTGGCGGCGCCGGATGATCTCCCTGCCTGGCGTCTGGCGGACTTTGAATGGAAGGGAGATCCCGGCCCCACGGCCGGCCCCACTATTTCGCGCGACGACGTCGCTGAGATTCTATTCACGTCCGGCACGACGGCTGAGCCGAAAGGCGTCGTCATCACGCACCGCAATATCCTGGCGAACATCGTGCCGGTGGAGCGCGAGGTACGGAAATACAGCAAGTATGCATGGCCCTTTGCGCCGATCCGCTTTCTCAACATGCTGCCGCTAAGTCATATGTTCGGGCAAGCGATGGCGACATTCATTCCGCCGATGCTGCCAGGTGTGACGGTATTTATCCACGGATATAATCCTGCGGAGATTGCGCGCCAGATTCGAAAGCGACGCGTTTCCGTGCTGGTCTCGGTTCCACGAATTCTCGAAGTGATGCGGGAGTACGTCCTGCAAGTGGCGCCTGAGGCTGGGGAGATTCCGGCGGATAAGCCGCATTGGCTGTCGCGGTGGTGGCGTTATCGGCGAGTACACCGGCTGTTCGGCTGGAAATTCTGGAGCTTCGTGGTGGGGGCGGCGCCTCTCGATCCGGAGCTGGAAGAGTTCTGGTCGCGATTGGGATTCGTGGTCATTCAAGGATATGGACTGACGGAGACTGCGCCCATCGTGACGTTGAATCATCCTTTTCATGCTCGCCGCGGATCGGTAGGGAAGCCGATCGCCGGTGTGGAGGTGAAGATTGCGCCCGATGGCGAGATCCTGGTGCGCGGCGAAAACGTGACCTCCGGCTACTACAATTCCGGGACGGACCTGCTGCAGGACGGGTGGTTTCACACCGGCGATATCGGCTCTGTCGATGCGGAAGGTCAGCTTTCTGTGCGCGGGCGAAAGAAGGAGATGATCGTCACGCCGGAGGGGCTCAACATTTTCCCGGAAGACGTCGAGCGAGTGCTCGATCAGCAGCCGGGGGTGCGCGAGTCGGCGGTGGTTGGCCAGGATCGCGTGCATGCGGTTCTGGTTTTGGAGGCAGGCGCGAGCGCCGATGATATTGTGCGCGGAGCCAACGCGGGTCTCGAAGAGCATCAAAAGATCCGGGATGTTTCGGTGTGGCCAGGAGACGCGCTTCCGCGCACGGAGGCGACGGGGAAATTGAAACGGCGCGAGGTGCAGGACTGGGCCGCTGGCGGGGCCGGCTCCGGGACGAGCGCCTCAACCCGGGACAGTCTGGAATCGATCATCGGGCGATACGCGCGGAAGCGCACGGTCCAGCCGGGCACGACGATGGATGAGCTGGGGCTGAGCTCGCTCGAGCGGGTCGAGTTGATGATAGCGATCGAGCGGAATTTCGGAACCAGTATGGACGAGAGCCAGTTCACGGCAGCGCAAACGGTGAGCGACTTGCGTTCGGCAATCGAATCGGGCGGGACGACGCGACCCGAGCCGATCGTCTTCCCACGTTGGAATCGCAGCGGACTGGCGAAGTTTGTGCGCGCGGTGAGTCTTGCTACGTGGATTCTGCCGATCAGCCGGCTATTCGTATGGATTTCGACGAGGGGCAGAGAGAACCTGGATCGGATCCAAGGACCGGTCATCTTCGCAGCAAATCATCAGAGCCATCTCGATACGCCCGCAATTCTGCTCGCTCTGCCGGGGAGATGGCGATACAAAGTCGCGCCGGCCATGGCGAAGGAATTCTTCAAGGCCCACTTTTTTCCGAAGCAGTACGGTCGCTTCGCGTGGTTGACCAATAGTCTCAATTACTATCTCTCTACTCTGTTTTTTAATGCGTTCCCATTTCCCCAGCGCGAGGCGGGTATTCGCGAAACGTTACGCTATGCGGGCGAACTGGTAAGCGAAGGCGACAGCATTCTAATTTTTCCCGAAGGTAAGCGCAGCGAAACAGGCGAAATCGGCGAGTTTCGGCCGGGCGTGGGAATTCTTGCATCGCGATTAGAAATACCGGTCGTGCCGGTTCGAATCGATGGCGCGGATCAGGTTCTCAAAGTGGGGTGGAACTTCGCGCGGCCGGGGCGGGTGAGGGTGACATTCGGTCCGCCGATCACGCTGCGCGGCGACGACTACGCTACGTTGGCTCGACAGGTGGAAGATGCTGTGCGTCTCGCATAGCCGACCTTTCTATTGTTACGGCTCTACAAGAGCAGCTCGGCC
>Ga0209382_10011755_pt1 | contig 10852 bp, 11 predicted proteins | sample SoiMetdeltSBSDD5_FD_187599 | JGI IMG/M metagenome (GOLD analysis project Ga0209382, IMG submission 187599) | Bulk soil microbial communities from a Populus tree surrounding site in Tennessee, USA - Soil MetaG P. deltoides SBSDD5 (SPAdes) (version 2) | ecosystem: Environmental > Terrestrial >...
CTCGACTTCACGTTGCCGGCAGTCAACGACGCGCGCGATATCGTGGCAGCGATGGCAGCGATCACCACCGCAGTTAACGATGGCAGCCTCACCGCCGAGGAGGCCGGTCAGCTGATGCACATCCTCAATGGCTATACAAAAGCTCTCGAGACACATGACCTCGCCACCCGCATCGCGGCGCTTGAATCGCAGCTATCGCAGCTGAAGGCACGCCCATGACTCGCAATCTTCAACGGAGGCTTCAAAAACTCGAATCTCAGGTCCCGCGGCAGCCAACTGAGCAAGAGAAAAATGTGGATAGTCTCCATAAGTTTCTAACTTGTGCCGTGGCCTATTATTTGGGCGATCCGACACCAGAAGGATCAGTTATCGAGGCCTATAGGCGGGCACTGGGATATCCCAACTCGCATGAGTTTCGAAAGGCCCTGCATACCAACGATCCAGACTTTCAAGAGAGGGTGCGCCTAGCCAAAACCAAACTCTTAGAAAAATTTGGCGTGAGCTGCGGAGACGAACGGGAAAAGATTATTGAAGCCTTCAACCGCATGGAAGCTGGCTTTTCCGAACACTTCAAATGGTGCTGCCGCTAAAAAGTTACACAGGCCATGATCATTGCGATTTAGCGGCGTCACTTTGCCGGAGGGATCGGCAGGTCCGCGTAAATCCCGCGTATTTACGCGGCATGTACGCAGCGTTGCTCGTAGGCATATGATCCTATCAGCGCAGGGAATTTTTGGCAGAACGAAGCCAAATTCACTAGTGTGTTCAGGGGATCAGGGAGAACCCGATTGGTGAAAGAGCATGCTACTGCACCGGACAAGACTCGAGATAGTTACTGAAACCCCAATGGCAAAAGGTGCAGGGTATAGGGAACTGCAATTTGCCGGCGAGGCACTCCGATGGACGTTTCGTAGAACGGCCTTCACATAAATAAGTTTGCTGATTTAGAAACGGTTGACTGTGACGGGGCCATCACAGCGGGCACCCGCTAAGACGGCACATCCTATACGCCTGATTTTCATCGCTCGGCTGATTGACACCTGACTGTCACCATGGGTCAATTTTGATAGTCAGTTTGCGCGCAGCGACGATTAGCATGCGGAATTGCCGCGCGATACGGAGCAGCCATGGTTGATCGTGCATCCGTTGCGGTCGTTGGAGTAGGGCACACGCGTTACGGCAACCTCCCAGAATACGATGCGTACGACCTCGGGGTGCTGGCACTGAAGCAGGCGGTCGCAGACGCGGGTCTCACGTTCACGGATTTAGACGGACTGATCGTCAACCGCATTCCCGACTATCAACGCTTCTGCGAGATCGCCGGACTTGATCCCGCCTACGTCAGTATTACGCCGGGCCAAGGACGCTTTTCAGGCATCTGCATCGAGACGGCTGCGGCTCTAATCCGCAGCGGTGCCGCCAAGACGATTGCGCTTGTCTATGGCAACAATGGCCGCTCCTCGGGCGACCGTTACGGCGGTGCCAGGGATACCTATGGCAGTGGCGGTGGCGGACTGTGGTTCCCTTATGGAATGACGTCGCCAGGGGCGTTTCACGCGCTGATGGCGCGCCGACACATGGCGCTCTACGGCACTAAAAATGAACATTTTGGCGTCGTCGCCAAGACGTTCCGAGACCACGCCGCGCTCAATCCGGCTGCGGTCATGCGCACCCCGTACACCCTGGCCGATTATCAGGACTCGCGATACATCTGCGAACCCCTCCACCTTTTCGACTACTGTCTCATAAATGATGGCGGCGTCGCGCTTATTCTGACGTCCACCGCGCGGGCGCGCGATCTTGCTCAGCCACCCGTCTACCTGCGTGGCTACGGCATGGCTACTGCACTCAGCGATTCAACATTTCCGCCCGACGATTTCTGGCGCGCGCCGGCAAAAGAGGCGGCAGCAAAAAGCTTCCGCATGGCTGGGCTGGTGCACGACGATATCTCGACGCTGATGATCTATGACAATTTTACCCCAACAGTGCTTTTCTCCTTGGAGGGCTTTGGCTACTGCGGCGTCGGTGAGAGTGGCGCCTTTGTTGCGGAGGGTCATCTCGCGATCGGTGGGCGCTATCCAAGCAATACCTCGGGCGGCCACTTGTCCGAATCCTACATGCAGGGATGGGCGCTCAATGTTGAGGCAGTGCAGCAGGTACGTGGCGCGTGCGGTGCGCGTCAGGTAGAGAATTGTCATTTCGCGCATTACATGGCCGCCGCCCCAGTCGTTACCTCAATTATTTACGGGAGGGAGCAGTCGTGACCACCAGCCCGCTTCCCTCCATTGAGGGTCCCGATAAACCTTTTTGGCTGGCGCTCAGGCAGCGCGAGGTGCGCGTGCAACGGTGCGGCGATTGTATGACGTATAGATTTCCGGCAGCAGCATTTTGTGCACACTGTCGCTCCGAAACGTTCGAATGGGTTGCTGTCGAACCGACCGGTGTGGTCGAAACGTGGTGCGTATTCCATCGGCAATATTTCGAAGGTCTCACGGTGCCATACACAGTGATTCAGGTGCGGCTAAAATGCGGGATCAGACTATTTTCTAATCCGGTGGGGGTCGAGGCGGACGCGCTCCGCATCAACATGCCGGTCGAGGCTGTTTTTGAGGATATCACTCCAGAAGTTACACTTCTAAAATTTCAGCCGACAAAAGGCGATCTCCAATGAAGGCTATGGTCGTTCATCAGCCCGGTGGCACCGAGGTTCTGAGCCTCGAGCGCGTTGCCGATCCAATAGCGGGTCCGAAGGACGTCATCATCAAAGTCGATGCGTGTGGTGTTTGCTTCCACGACATCGTGACGCGCAATGGCACGTTGAAATTTGGCGTGCAAATGCCGTGCATCCTCGGTCATGAAATCTCTGGCACGGTGGTCGACGTCGGGCGCGACGTGCGCGCCTTCCAAAGGGGCGATCGGGTTGCAACCGTGCAACGCTACCATATCTGCGGCGCCTGCCGTTATTGTCGGACCGGGCGTGAGACTCTGTGCCCCGAGCGCAAGTTTACTGGTGATTGGGGTATGGTCGGCGGCTACGCCGAGTACGTCGCTATTGAGGACGACAATGTCGCCCTCGTGCCCGAAGGCGTTGAGCTGCAAGATGCAGCCATTGTTGCCTGCGCAATCGGCACGATCCTCAACGCGATCCGAGAAATCGGGAAATTGCAACCGGGAGAAACGGCGCTCGTAACCGGAGCCGGTGGCGGCCTGGGCATGCACGCCATTCAACTGGCGCGATTGGCGGGCGCATTGGTCATTGCACAGACCACGTCGCCTGATAAGGCAGATCAGATTCGTGCGCTCGGCGCGCATACGGTGATCGTGCACGGGCGCGGAGAGGATTTCTCAAGCGCGGTCAAAAAAGCGAACGGGGGGCTCGGGGTCGATGTTGCAATCGACAACGTCGGCAGCCAGCTGTTTGAGCCAATCCGTCGCAGCATGGGAATCGGCGGGCGTTGGATCATGATCGGGCAATTAACCGGTGAGTTTGTGCCGTTCAATCCGGCCCAGCTCTTTCTTAAGAACGTCTCCATGCTGAGTGCGACGAGCACGACGCGCAAGCAGCTCGATGACTGCCTTGCATTGGTGGCACGCGGGGTTATCAAACCAATCGTTTCGTTGGCGCTTCCACTCGAACAAGCGGCGCGAGCGCACGAGCTTGTTGAGACGGGTAAGTCTGCTGGCCGGATTGTACTGCGCCCCAACGGATAAACGATGAAACTTGACGCAGCGATAGTTGGCATCGGCAACAGCAGCTTTGGACGCGGATTGCCCGACAGCCAGCTAAGGCTCGCTGCCACGGCGTTTAAGAACGCGATAGTGGATGCCGGTCTTCAGCGGCATGACGTCGATGGGCTTTCAATACATCTCGGGTCGCCGATCGGCGTCGACTATGACCGCGTTGCCGAGGCATTCGGACTTGAGATCCGCTATGTAAATCAGTCGTGGCTGCACGGCCGGTTCGTCACCAATGCACTGCAGCATGCGGCCCTTGCGGTTTGCGCCGGGCTCGCTGATGTCGTCGCCTGCGTTACAGCGATCAGTTTCACGCGCGAGCGCGGCTTTCTCGGCGGACCGGGTGATGTCGAAGGCAATCGCGAGGAGGGTGGAACTCACGGCGAAGCACCTCCCTATGGCCTTACGGCTCCAGCGGGCGGCGCGGCGATTGCCATGCAGCGTTATATGCATGTGTTTAAGGCAACGAGCGAGCAGCTTGCGGCGGTGCCGATTACCCTTCGTCAACACGCGATGCTCAATCCCCGCGCGATCATGAAAGAGCCGCTAACGCTGCAAGCGCACCAGAACGCGCGCATGGTCGTTGATCCGCTTAGGCTCTACGATTGCTCTCTCATCAGCGACGGCGCAGTGGTCGTACTGGTCGCACGCGGCGACCGTGCAAAGAACATGAGGCAGAAGCCGATACGCATCGCTGGGATGCAAGGGATTCGTTCGGGACGTGACGAGTTCATCTTCGCGCCGCGTGGGCTTGGGATCAATCAACAGTCGGGACGAGCACCTGCGCCTCGGATCGTCGATCAGGAGGTGTTCGCAAGCGCTGGGGTCGAGCGCAGCGACGTCCAGGGTTTTTTCACCTACGATGCTTTCTCACCTCTCGTATTGTTTGCCCTCGAGCGGTTCGGCTATTGCGGCGCCGGGGAGGCAGCAAGCTGGGTGCAAGGGGGTCGCATCGCGCTCGGTGGGCAGCTGCCGGTCAACACCTCAGGCGGGTTGCTTTCCGAGGCGCATGTCGGGGGCTGGAATTCGATCTGCGAGATGGTGCGACAGCTGCGCGGCACAGCGGGACCAAGCCAGATTGCGGACGCTGCGGTGCTTCAGTGGGGCACGGCTTGGGGCGATTCAGTGATTCTTACCGCGGGAGCGGATCGCTTATGAGCAGTCTCAATCGACCGCGTCCACGGATTGGCCCGGACAATGCGCCGTTTTGGGAGGGGTGTCGCTGCCATAGCCTCATGCTTCCAACTTGCGCGGAATGCGGCAAGGCGCATCTACCGCCCGGGCCCGTGTGCCCCTTCTGCTTTTCGGATCGCATCGCCTGGCATCGGGCCACCGGCCACGGCCGCGTCAGCACTTGGACCATCGTCCACAAGGCGTGGTTTCCAGCGTTTAGGGACGACATTCCATATAACGTCGTGCAGATCGAACTCGATGAAGGCCCGCGGCTAACCTCGAGTCTGGTCGGTCTCTCCGGCCGGAAGCCCGAGATTGGTCAACGGGTTGAGGTCGTGTTTGACGATGTCGATGACACACTCACATTGCACCGGTTTCGCATCCTGGCTTAGCTAACCTGCGAAGAACGGTTCGGGTAGCCCTTTTACACCGACATCGATGGCAAGAAGACCTCCGGCATACGGCTCGGTTGCGAGTTTCTCTGGGGGAAGCCGAAATCGTGCTGTAGTTACGTAGAGGGTTGCGAGATCGGGGCCGCCGAAGGTGCACGCGCTGGGACGGGTCACCGGCAATGGCACAACGCGATCTGTGCGCCCGTCGGGGGCATAGCGCACCAGACAACCACCATCAAAAACCGCGTTCCACAGAAATCCTTCACTGTCGACCGAGGAACCGTCGGGTACGCCCGGAATGCTGTCCATAGAGGCAAATTCGCGTCGCCCGCCAATCGTGCCGCTGTCGATGTCGAATTCGTAAGCGAAGATAGTTCGTAGATGGCTATCCGCAAAGTACATGCGCCGGTCATCCGGGCTCCAGCAAATGCTGTTGGGCACCCAAATTCCTTTGGCGACCACATCAAGTCGCTGTTGTTCGAAGCGGTAGAGCCGGCCACTGGCGTGAGTCAGCATCTTGTTCATGGAGCCGACCCAAAAGCGACCACGACGATCGCAACGACCATCGTTGAGGATGTTCTCGGTATTGTCCGCTTCGGGATCAATGATCTTATCAAGATGGCCGTTGCTAGGATCGAAGAGCGATAGACCACTGCGCCCAGCGACTAACAGGCCACCTTCAGCACGTAACGCGAATGAGCCGAGCTTCTCGGGTGGTGTCCACGTCTTGACTCGACGATCGAGCATCTCGAGACGGTGAATCGCTGGCTTGAACAGGTCGATCCAATAGAGTGCTTTTTCGATTGGGTGCCAGAGCGGAACCTCGCCGAGAACATCATCGGTCTGCACTATACATTCGACAGAGACCATCGCGCTCTCGCTCAGTGACCGCCGACGAAGAATTCGCTTAGTCGATTTTTTTGCAGTTTGCCGGTGACAGTAAGTGGAAGGTCGGTCTCGTTTACGAACTTCATGAGCCGAGGAATTTTATACGCGGCAAGGGCGCTCCGGCAGTGCGCAAGAAGGTCCATCTCCTCGACCGTTTCATCCTGCCGACGAACGATCACCGCCGCGATTACCTCATCGCGCTGCGGATCGGGCACCCCGACGACATAGGCGAGCTTCACCGCCGGATGGGTCATGAGAATCTCTTCAATTTCGACGGGGGCGACGTTGATTCCACCAGTCTTGATCATCTCCTTCGTGCGGCCGCGGAAGTGCAGGTGACCAGCGCTATCAAGATAACCAAGGTCACCGGTCAAGAAAAAACCATCGGCATCGTAGGCTTCACGAGTTCTAACCTCGTCCTTGAAGTATCCGATGGTAACGTAACCCTTGACGCAAATTTCGCCGACCTCCCCTGGAGGGAGGGGCTTGCCGGTATCGGTGTCGACGATACGGATATCAACCCCCGGAAGCGGACGGCCCACAGTGTTGCATCGTATCTCTAGCGGCTCGGCTGCATCGGTGACGCAGCAATTTCCGTAGGTCTCCGTGAGACCGTAGATATTACAGATGTCACGCGCGCCGAGGTTAACGACACGCATGATTTGCTCCGGCGAGCCGATGGTGCCACCGGAGCGCAGGCAAGTGATGTCATAATTGCGTCGGTCGGGGTGATCAAAGAGCGCCTGCGCCATGTTAGGCGTGCCGTAAAACAGTGTGCAACGCTCCGAGCTGATCAGGCGTAACGCTTCTTTCGGCTCGAAATGTTCCTGCAGGACCACACAGCCGCCATGGGTCAGCAGATTGAACAGAGCATTCTCGCAGCCAAGCCCCCAGAACAGCGATACCGCGAGCCAAAGACGGTCTCGTTCGGTAACATGCATTCGCTCGCCAATCTGCCACATGTTCTCAATGAGAGCGAAATGTTGCAGCTGAACGCCTTTTGGCGTCGAGGTGGAGCCCGACGTGTATAGGAGGTAAGCGACGTCCTGCGGATCGATCGCTTGAACCGCGGCCTCCAGAACCGCCTCAGGTTTTGTGCGCCCCCGTTTGCCGACGTCTTCGAACGAAATGCTGTCGCGATAGCCGCGCGGGCCTATGTGCACGATACTGCGCAACAAAGGTAGTGTCATTGGGAGCGGCTCCAGCTCGGCGAGCATCGCGAAATAATCGTATTTGAGAAAACGATCGGTGGCGATCAGCATCGATGCATCCGAGTGATGAAGGACATATTTGAGTTCGCGACTGGTGACCCAAGTGTTCACCGCGACCATGATCGCGCCGAGCGAGCAAATTGCGAGATCAGCAATAATCCATTCTGATCGATTGCCCATCAACACCGCGACCTTGTCACCTCGTCTGACGCCGAGTGCATGTAAGCCCTTGGCGAAGGTCCGGACCTCGGCCTGCAACTGCGCATAAGTGAATCGACGACCGCCGCCGACCAGCGCCTCTCGGTCAGGAAAGCGGCCGGCTATTTCATCGAGCAGATCAGGAATGGTTCGACTTTGCGGTAGCGGCATGGACGATAGGCTCTAATTCGAGTCCATAGAAAGCCTGGGCATTGCGACCCAAAATGCGCGACGCCTCCTCCGCCGTGAAGCGGTATCCGGCCGCATGTGCGATTACCGGCAAGTCGCGAAAGAATGCAACCCATTTACCAAGGTTCGAGCGCGCTCCGGTAAACCGCGGACCGGAGACCTGATCTGACGCGAACAAGATGCGCTCAATGCCGAGCAGACTGCGCCATGCCGCCAACCGCGCCACAATTTCGTGAGGCTCCGTGAGCCGTTCGTTCCAATTTGAGACATCGAGCACGCAGTTCGGGCAATCGGCGATCAATTGGGCGGCTGCTTGCCACCAATGTGGATAGCCAGCATGACATAGAACAAGCTTTAGCGAAGGCAGTGCACGTGCGAGCCGCGATACGTGGATCGGATGCGCAGGATTGGATTCAGTAAGGTTGGCGCCATCGAGTTCTGTCCATATTCCTGAACGCGTGTGAATCTGCACCGGGACCCCAAGATCGGCGGCAAGCCGCATCAATGGACGGAGTGCGTCATTGACGACAGTAAATCCCGCGGGCGTAATTTCGCCGATACCAACGAAGCCGAGGTCGCGCACAGCACGGCTGATAATTGATAGGCAGGTGGCGCGGCGATGATCGACGGCAACGTGCGCAAACAAGCGTCCGCGATGACGTTTTTGCAGCGTGGCGTAATATTCGACCTGCAGATCAATAGTTGTTGCGGGCTCCATGCCGAACAAAGGCGTCCCGGCATCAACCATCATGACAAACGCCGCCGTGACGCCAGCGGTGTCCATGTTCTTCACAAAATCGTCGCCGGTTTCATCAACCACGCCGTCGAGGAGTTTCGGTATAATCATATCCTCGGTACGACCAGGCACTTTCCGTGCCCAGCCTTCGGCCGTGCAACGGAAGAAACTGGGTGGCAAAAATTCGCGTCCCCAAATATGGCAGTGACTATCGATAATCTTCATTTCTTGCTCGCAACAGTGTCAATCTCCCGTAAGTCACGATGTACCGCATCTTCCAGCCAACAAGGAGTATATGATGGCCGATACACGCAATGAAACGATGAACGGTCTTTTCGATCGCGGACTGGCACTGCGACGTCAGGTTCTAGGATCGGAATACGTTGACGGATCGCTCAAGGCCGCCAACGAATTCATGATGGCGTTTCAGCACGTAACGACGGAATGGTGCTGGGGCTATGCGTGGGGACGTCCTGGCCTCAATCTTAAGACACGCAGTCTGCTTAATCTCGCGATGCTGACTGCGCTCAATCGCGCCGCGGAGATCAAACTGCATGTGCGGGGCGCTATCAATAACGGCGTCACGGTTGACGAGATCAAGGAAGTGCTGCTGCACGCGACAGTCTATTGCGGCATCCCGGCCGGGCTTGATGCGTTCAAAGCAGCCAATGAAGTGCTTAAAGAGATGGGCAAACTGCCTGCGACCGGAGCGGTCTAAAATCAAATACTGTGCGGCACATCGACGCGCGTGGGTCATCCGAGGGAGCACTGATTCAGAGCGACGAGACTAGCAAAGAGGCGCGACTGGTCGTCATTCCAGCCGCGCTTCGTTGGTCTTTCGCAATATGGAAGTAATCACCATACATCCTACGGTTCGATTTTCAGGTGATCGCGAAAATTCAAACATCAATTTTGATTTGGAAATCTCTAATTTGAAATCTAAGCGGACCTTGTTGACGGCCCGTTCGGCAAGTGTTCGACTATTGGCGTTTTTCGGATCGCGCAACTTGACCACCATAGTGGCGAACCGGCGGCGGCCCTAAGGGTACCAGAAACAGCTCCTGCATTTTCTGCTCATAAACAAAAACGAGGTCAAAGGAGGAAATCATGATAATGAGGCGAACATTGGCGATGCTGCCAGTGCTGTTGGGCATTGGGCTTGGCGCGGGCATCGGCAATTACGTTCCGGCGGCGGCGCAAACAAAAGAAGTGAAGATCGGATTGATCGCGCCGATGTCCGGCCCATGGGCCCGCCAGGGCGAGCTGATGCTCAAGGGCGCAAATCTTGCGGTCGACGACATTAACAAGCAGGGCGGTATCAAATCGCTCGGTGGCGCTACGGTAAAACTTTTGGTGTTCGACGCCGGGGACAGTGTGGAGAAAGCTAAGAACGCCGCTCAGCGTATGATCGCGCAGGAGCCAGACCTCATCGGCGCCACTGGCTCGTGGCTGTCGAGTTTCACCCTCGGCGTCACCGAAGTAACCGAACGCGCCGAGCTTCCGGTTCTGACATTGTCCTATTCCGACCAGATCACCTCGCGTGGGTTCAAATATGTGTTCCAGACCTCGCTTGGTGGCGGCGCGCAGGCCAATCAAGCGGTCCCAGCGCTAATCCAACTCGCCGAGGGCGCGACCGGAAAAAAGCCGACAACGATCGGCATCGTGCAGGACAATACCGCTGCCGCCATCAGCTTTGCCAAGCCAATGCGGGAAGGCGGGCTGGCAAAACTCGGCCTCAAGCTTGTGGTAGACGAGACTTTCACACCGCCATTATCGGATTGCACCCCGCTGATCCAAAAGGTTCGCTCATCGCGGCCTGAAATCTTACTGTTGCTGCCGACAGCCATTTCCGACGACAAGATGTGTGTGGAGAAACTGCATGAGTTCGGCCTGGGGCGCGGGCGCATCCCGGTGATTTCCAATGGGGCGCATATTGCTGCACCCGATATGCTCAAGAACGCTAACAAGGATTTGTTGGAAGGCCTGATGACGGTCGTCGGCAACTGGAGCGGGAAGGGCCAGGAAGCGATCATGAAGGAGTTTGTCGCCAAGACCGGAGAGCCTTGGATCACGCAAGACTCGCTGTCGACCTATGGCGACATGTGGATCTTCAAGGAGGCGTTGGAGAAGGCAGGGTCGGCCGACCGCCGCAAGGTGGCCGAAACGATCCGCGCAATGGATACGCGCGAGGGGCCAGCGAAATACTATCCCGGTGGCCGCGTGAAATTCGACGACGCCGGCAGGCGCGTGGATGCCGACCTCGCCATTGTGCAATGGCAGGATGGCGTGCCGGTCACGGTCTATCCGACGGCGTCGGCACTTGCGAAGCC
>Ga0209382_10011756_pt1 | contig 10851 bp, 5 predicted proteins | sample SoiMetdeltSBSDD5_FD_187599 | JGI IMG/M metagenome (GOLD analysis project Ga0209382, IMG submission 187599) | Bulk soil microbial communities from a Populus tree surrounding site in Tennessee, USA - Soil MetaG P. deltoides SBSDD5 (SPAdes) (version 2) | ecosystem: Environmental > Terrestrial >...
GCGGACGTTAGGGCACGCTGCGTCAGAGCCTGAATATTCGTAAACTCGAGATTATACACGAGCTGGTCCTGGCCGAAACCGCAGCATTCCCCGGTGACGCGCGTCATATGAAACAATTGATGTTCGCCAAACGCGAACGTGCCATACAGGCGGCGCGACAGCGGATCGACGCTGCGAACCGACGATAACGCGAGCGCGCAGGCGTACGACGCGAGGATGGCGCGCCGCACGTATGCCGGCACGCCAAGTCTCAGGAGTGCAGTGTTGAACGGCAAGAGGGCGAGAGCGTAGACGGCGAGGAAGTATCTTGTGTGTCCGTACGTCGTGAAACGCGTTAGGGCGTAAGCCGTGGCAAGGGTAACAAACAGCAGAAACATCACCACCCTCTCGTTCGCGCCAGGTATCACGCGACGCGGTTCACGGTGTCCCGCGCGCACTGTTCCGATGAATGCGTCGAACACCGTGACGCCCCACGGAACCCAGGAGAAGTTCAGCACGAGGAGGAGGACCGCGTAGTTCACCTGGTACAGGTCGAGCCGCGGCACAAGGAGTTGCTCAACGAGGGGAACTCCGACAGTGCTGCCGTACCACATCGGTGGCTGGTTCGGAAGCGTCAGCTTTCGAAAGGCGAGATATCCAATGAACGCAACGCCGGGAAACGCCAGAGGCGCGAGGCGGAGAATCTCCAGAATCCGCTGGGTCACTGGCCGGGGCCACTTCACGAGTAGCCAGAGCGCGTGGCAACCAACGACGACCGCGTAGAGAAAGAGTCCGGTTTCCTTGGTGAAAGCTAGCCAAAGGCCGGAGAGTACGAGCAAAACAGGCCGGCGCTCGATTACGAAGACAACGGACCATACGAAACCGGGGAGGAGTGGGAGGTCCAATCCCGGCTGCACAATCGACGCCAGGAAAGCCGGTTGAAGGGCGAACGCGGCAACGAGCAATGATCGATCGACCGCGTCGGCTCCAGGGAAGGCGTGACGCGCAAGTCGGTTGAATCCGATCACCGCAACGAGGACCAGGAGCGCGTTCGTAACCAAGACCGGCGCGGCGCTGGAACGCGCGATCTTCTGGGCGAGGGCGGCCACCAGGACATACGCCTGAGACGCGTGGCCGGCGCACCGCAGCGACTCGGGCGCCAGGTTATCGGCGGCCGCTGATATGCAGGCCGCGTAGACGCGCCCGTCCCAGATCGGCACGTAGTCGAGCCGCGAAGCAAGAAGCGCACAGACAATCGCAGCGGCGACGGCCAGAACAGCTATGGGCAGCCAGGATTGGCGCTCTGTCACGGCCTGATTGAACACGATCGGTCGGCAGACTGGCGTTGGAAAGCGAGGAGTCGTTAGGTCGAGAGCGCGTGACCCTACGGCATCCGCTGTCGTGGTGTGACCGGCCTAGGGGTTCGGTCGCGACCCGGGAGATATACTGGGATTCGACGGGTGCCCAAACATGCGAGGCGGTACACTGGTGGTGGTAGTAGTGTAACAACCACCCTGCCCGATAGGTCCATCGCTCAGCGCGTGAGCAGTTCCCGCGGTCGCCCGCGGGTAGTTGCGGAACAGCGTCGCGGGTCGTTCAGTTGAGGCGATGCGTCATCGAAAGCCTCAATAACAGCAGCACCTCATGAGCCTCACTGTGGTTCCCGATCGCGATGGCGGTCGGTCTGGTGTCTACGCTCTCAGTGTTCCTGAGAAGCTGACACCGTCTGTTCGCACACGCGTCCTGGTCGCGGTGGCGGTGGCGGTCACCTCGGGGGCGCTCGCGTGGTACAAGAGTCGCCACGGCGCTCTCTATGACTTTCCGCACTACGCCTTCGGCGGGCGTGCGCTGTTGGCGGGCAACGACCCGTATCCATCATTCGTGTACCCCTTGCCGGCGGCCATGTGGGGAGCGCTGTTCGCGGCATTGCCGAGTCACATCGGCGGCGCTCTGTTCGTGGGCTCCGCGTTCGGGTTCCTGGCCTTCGCCCTCACGCGCGACGGATGGCACCGGCTTCCGATCCTCGTGTCAGGGCCGGGGCTTTGGTGTTTGCAGTCTGGTCAGTGGACACCGCTGGTCGTAGCAGCGGCGATGACGCCGGCCTTCGCGTGGGCCGCCGTCGCAAAGCCGACCATCGGGCTCGCCGCGTTCGCGTACCGCCCGTCGTGGAAGTTTGTGTGGGTCTGTGCCGCAACGCTCGCGCTGTCACTGCTTGTAATGCCTGACTGGCCGCTGCGCTGGTGGGGGGCTACGCACAAAGCGAACGGAGACAGCTTGTGGGCGGTCCCGCTACTCCAACCGTTCGGCTTCTTGCTCGCGCTCGCCGCGATCCGATGGCGGACACCGGAAGGACGGTTGCTCCTCGCCATGTCGATTGTGCCGCAGTCGATGCTCATTTACGATCAGTTCCCGCTGTTGCTGATCGCGCGGACGCGGGCGGAATCCATCGGGTTCGCGTTGTGGACCCAAGTGGTACCCCTCCTCGTCGGGTTCCTCACGATCCCGGATGGCCTGAGTGCCGCCGACGGGACGGCTGCGACGTTTCCGTTCTGGGCGCGCACGATCACACTGACCATGTATCTTCCCGCGTTAGGTGTCGTCCTCTGGCGCCGGAGGCCGCGATGAAGCCCTCGTGCGACGCCATGTCAGGCGTTGGGTCGTCACCCCGAACTCCGCGCTGGTCGGGTCGGATACGTATCTCTCGCCGGTGGAGCGAGGCCCGTTCCGCTCGCTGTCCAAGTGGGTCGCGATCTCGCGTTCGCCCGCAGCCATTGCCCCGCTACGGTCACTTCGAGGGTGGCGCGAGCCCGAACCCAGCCGCGGCGCCCCCTGGACCGACGACTTCACGAACGTGCTCGGCGTGTTGCGATGGCGCTGAGCACTCCTCGGCGGCTCGTCAGGGCGTGGGGCGGTCGGCGCGCGGCGTCAGCGGATATACCGTGAGCCAATAGGTCCCGCGGCGCACACGGCGCTCGGGCCCGGCGGTGAACGCGCTGTCCAACATCTGGAGCGCACGCCGCTCCGCCCCGTTAGGCAGCGCGATGAAGTACGCGCCGCTCACCTGGCGCGCGTAGAGTGCAGCCGAGTCGGCCTCGGCGACCAGCGGCCTCACCCCGACGGTCGCATCGAGCGTTCGACGATGGGTTCGCGGGTCGATGAACTCGATGCTCCGCCAGTGCGTCGAGTCCGGCAGAACGAGCAGCGTGGATTGTGTCGCACCAATCGTGGCGAGCGCGTCATCGGTAAGCGCCGCGAGGGTCGTGAACTCGAGGTTGTACGCCATCTGATCCCTGCCGAGCGCGCAGCATTCGTGCGAGATCGAGTTCATCCTCAGTATGCTGTGATCGCCGAAGGGAAACGTCCCGAACACCAATCGCGATACGGGATCGATAGTCCGGACGCTCGATAGCCCCAGCACCATCGCGAAGCCCGCGAGGATGCTCCGGCGGGCAGTTGGGCCGAATCCGAGGGAGATCAACGCACCGAGGAACAGGAGCAGCAGCAACGTCATGGCAACGAGGAGGTAGCGCGTGTTCGCATACGTAGCGAACCGCGTCAGCGCGTACGCCGTAGCCGCGGTAAGGAGGACGAGAAAGCCGGGAACGGTTCCGAGCGCGCGCCATGCCTGTCGAACGCCCAGGCGTCTCACCGCCCGCTTCGCGCTAATTAACAGGCCCGCCGCTCCGACGATCGTCACTACCCAAGCGAAGCTCAGCACGAGCATGATCGCGAGATAGGTCGCGAGATAGCGATCGATGCGCGGCACGATGAGCTGGTGCAGCAGCGATTGCTGGATCATAGCAGTCCCCGCATTCCAAACCACGGGCTCGCCCGGCGGAGCCGTATGTATGCGCACAAGCACGTACCCGCCGAACGCGAGGCCCGGTATCGCGAGGATCGCGAGTCGGTTCACCCCGTCGAGACGGCGTGCTGGGTCGCCGAATGCCACGCGAGGATTCCAGAGCACGCGGGTGGCTATCAGCGCGGCATAGAGGAGTACGCCCGTTTCTTTCGTGAACGCCAGCGCCATACCCATCACCGCTGCCGCCGGCCACCGGCCCTGAACGACAAACACCGCGGCCCAGAGAAAGGCCGGAACCAGCGGCAGGTCGAGTCCGGGCTGCACGACCGCGGAGAGCATGGCCGGATGCAGCAGGAACGCGCCGGTGAGCAGCGCACGATCGTTCGTGTGTTCGTCACCCGGGAATGCGAGCGACGCCAATCGGTGAAACCCGGCAGCCGCAACGCCGAAGAGCAGCACGTTCACCATCAGGAGCGGCCAGTAGTGCCCCGGCGCAAGCATCTGCGCTAAGGCCGCAAGCGCTGCGTACGCCTGTGACGCGTGCCCCGCCAGCCGCAGGTTGCCCGGCTGAAACGGGCCCGTGGCGGCCGCGTTGATCGCGGTGGCATAGTCGAAGCCATCCCACATCGGGACGTAATCCAATCGAGAGCCCACCAGGACCGTCGCGGCACACGCCGCCATGCCCACAATCGCTTGAGGCACACCGATTCGCGCGGTCACGAGCGAACGACGTTCAGTCGAGGCAACTATAAGTGGCGTCGAAGACACGTCTGAGATCCGGTAGGGGAGATTTGGCGAACGGCGCGGCGAATGCGCAAAGTCCGCGCCTGATCGGCTTCTCCCTGCTCTACCCGCACGGACTACTGACCTCGCAACGCCTCCACAGGTTCCACTCGCATGGCGCGGCGTGCCGGCACCCAGCTCGCGAGCGCGGCGAGCAGGACGAGGCCAACCGCCACGAGGGCGAGCGTCGCGGGATCAGTGGGCTGCACTTCGAATAGCAGCGATTGCATTAGTCTGGTTGTCGCCAGGGCGACCACGACGCCTACGACTACTCCGGTGACCGCGAGCCGCACCGATTGCATAACGATCATGCGCCCGACCTCACCTCGGCGTGCGCCCAGCGCGACGCGAATGCCAATCTCGCCGCGCCGCTCGCCGACCACGTACGACACGACGCCGTACAGCCCGATCGCGCTCAGGACCAGCGCCATTGCCGACGCGACACCGAGCAGCGTGAGCGTGAACGTGCGCTTCACCATCGAGCGCGCCACGACCTGCTCCATCGACCGCTCATTGGCGATCGGGACCTGCACATCGAGGTCCGTGATCGCCTGCTTCACCGCGGGCGTGAGCGCGTGGACGCTCCCGCTCCGTGACCGAACGATGACCTCCATGTAGCGCGGCGCGCCCTCGAGCGGCGCGTCGGCCATTGCGACCATGGGGAAAAAGACCGCCTGCACCGGGGGCTGGTCGAAGCCGTTGCCGCGCAGGTCCTCGCTCACGCCGACGACGCGATAGTACGTGGCCCCGTTGTAACAGCACCGAATCCCCTTCCCGATCGCCCGCTCGCCGGGCCAGAACCGCTGGGCCAGCGACCGCGACACCACGATCGGCCCCGCGCCAGCGTCGGTCTCCGCCCAGGTCGGCAGCCGGCCTTCCACGCGCACTCCTAACGCCTCGAAGTACCCGGGGGACGCGCGCAGCGTCAGGATGCACGCGCTCTTCATCTCGTCGCGGGTCGGCGCCTCGGTCATCACGCCGGTGCAGCCAGTGCTCATCTCGGGCGGAATCTCCTCTCCGAAGCCGACGGCTTTCACGTCGGAAATCGCCGCGATTCGCGACGCGAGCTGCTCGAAGAAGGCAGCGCTCTTCCGGTCGTTGTCGTATCGCGCCGCCGGAAGCGATACGGACATCGTGACGACGCCGGCGGGGTCGAAGCCGGATCGAACCTCGCGAAGGTTGCGGAAGCTCTTTACCATGAGACCAGCCGCCGCGAGCAGCACGAGCGCGAGCGCGACCTGTCCCGCCACGAGCGCGCCACGGACGGCGTTCCGGCGCCGGCTCGTGGTCAGGGTGCGCGAGCCCTCACGCAGCGTGCGCACGTCCACGCGCGCGTTGGCGATCGGGATGAGCGCGAAGACCGCGGCGCTCGTGACGGCGAGCCCCACGGCTACCGCGACGCTCCACCAGTCAAGGTGCACCTCGCTCAGACGCGGAATCCCATCGGGAGCTCCAGCCACCAGCAGCTCGAGACCGACGTAGGAGAGCGCGACGCCTAACGTCGCGGCCACCAGAGCGAGAACGAGCCCTTCCGCCAGGAAATGCGCCGCGACATGCGATCGACTCGCGCCGAGCGCGAGTCGCATCGCAAGCTCACGGCGCCGGGCGTCGAGACGGACGAGAAACAGGTTGGCGACGTTCGCAGCGGCAACGAGGAACAGGAGCGCGACGGAGCCGAGCAGGATCCACAGGGCGCGCGTGACGACATCGCCGACCACCCAGCGAGCGAGTGGCGTCACCGCCGCACTGAACCCGGTGTTCGTCATGAACTTCTCGGAGTACGCGGTTGGGAAGACCTCCGGGAAGCGCCTGACGAGTGGGGCGAGCTCCCGCTCGAGATCGCCCGCGGTGAACCCGGCGCGGAGCCGCCCGATGGCACTCCAGGTGTGGTTGTTCCGCGCGGGCATGCCGGGGTCGATGTACGCCGGCACCCAGATGTCGACACGCTCGTCAGGCAGGCCGGCCTTCGGCTGCAAAACACCCACCACCTGCAGCGGAAAGCCCTCGACCGGGACCGCCTTGCCGACGATCTCGCGATCGCCGCCAAAGCGGCGCAGCCAGTACTCGTAGCCGAGCACGACGACCCGCGGCTCCTGCGCCAGATTGTCGTCGGGCGTGAGGAGCCGACCGGCGTACGGCTTGAATGCGAGGACGTCGAGCAGGCTCGAGCTCACGTTCGCAGACTTCACGCGCTCGGCACTGGCGCCGCCGTCGCCCAGGATGGTCACTTCGCCGCGCTGGTAGAGTCCGAGGTCTTCGAGCGCGCGCGCGTTCTGTTTGAAGTAGAACATTTCGTGGCGCCCGAGCCACCAGCGCGTGTCCTTGCCCATGCCCGGCATGGGGGAGTCGATGTACACGAGACGGTCGGCGTTCCGGTAGGGCAGCGGCCGAAGGACGACTGCATCGAGCACGGTGAAGATCGCCGTGGTTGCCCCGAGGCCTAACGCGAGGGTGAGGATCGCGGGGGCCGTGAACGCGGGTTGCCGGGCGAGCCGGCGGAGCGCGAGGCGGATCTCGTCCTTCATGACGCTTCTCCATTCCATGCGCGAACGGTTGGTGAGGATGCGTCGGTCGATGTCACGGAGCCCGGCGCTGACTTGGTCGACGTCGCCGAACTCGGCGCGGGCCTGGCGGGCTGCCTGCTCGGTCGTTAGGCCCTCGGCAACGAGGTCGGCGGTGCGCTCGTCGAGATGGAAACGGAGCTCATCGTCGACATCGCGGCGAATGTCCGGTTTCCAAAAACTCAAATAGCGGCGCCAGGCTGGAGTGGGCATGTCTCCTTTCGGCTGCTGGCTGCAAGCAGCTGCTGGCTGGTTGCCGACGGCTGCGTGCTACTGCTTCGAGCTACGAGCTGCTGCTATTACCGCCAGGTTGTCATCCCGAGCCGACAGGCGAGGGATCGCGCTCGTCCCGAAAGAGAGGCACTCTACCGGGAGGATCGCGATCCCTCGCTGCGCTCGGGATGACACGCTTTTTTCCCCGTCTCCCGTCTCCCCGATTACCGATCAACTCGCCATGACCCCTGCCACCGCCGCCACGTACTGATTCCAGCTCTCCGTCTCGGCCTTCAGCGCTCGGCGGCCCGGCTGTGTGATACGGTAGAACTTCGCGCGCTTGCCCTTGTCGGACGTGCCCCACTCCGATTCAACCCAGCCACGTTCTTCCATGCGGTGAAGTGACGTGTACAGCGCGCCGTCGAGGACCTTGAAGGCGTCCCTGGATCCTTCGCGGATGAACCGCGCGACGGCATAGCCATGCTTGGGTCCCCACGACAGCGCACGCAGCACGAGCACGTCGAGGGTCCCCTGCAGGAGCTCGAGCTCGCGAGTCGTCATGGTGCAGCATAGCCTCAAATGTTGATACAATCAAGGAGCGGAACGGCAAGCCGGTGCTGCCGCCCTGTGAAACAGCGGAACGGAGCGCGGCGGGAGCTCGCCGGCCCCGGCCTGCGCCCACCAATCTCGGCGCACCCACAGCCCGATGATCGCCGCGGGACCATTGCGATCCGCGGTGGTCGCGACTCGGCGCCAAGCCGTCGCCGTATCGAGAACTCCCGCGACGGGATAGCTCACGGGTACGATGGCGAGATCGGCGCTTCGCCACGGTGGCAACGGCAACGTTCGCCGGACGGGAAGGAAATACGCTTCGGCGGCGGCAGCAGAATCCGGGAAGATCGTTCTTCCGTCGATGGATTCGGAAAGCTGCGGCAATCTCCATCGCGCGTAGCTGCCGAAGTTGAACGTCGTGAGCAATCGGCCCTGAGCGGTCGGCATCAGGTGACAATCGAGCCACTCGGCAATCGGCTCGATTCCGCTCGCAGCGGCCGATGGCAGTCGCCGGGACTGCAGTGTGCCGGCTTCTTCCCAGGGGTCGGCGTTGCGTCCGCCGCCGACCAGCCCCATGGCGCCGAATATCGCTGTGACGACGGCCCGTTGCGCCGTGAGCACGAGCGGCGTCGCGGGCGCAGTCAACATGCCTAACGCTATCCCGGTGAGTGGCAGGGTCGTGAGCCACCACGGGAGCAGGCCGCGGATCGCGACCCCAAACGAGAAGAGTCCGGCCGTCCAGAGCAGCCCATACAGCCCGCGCGCTCGCGGCTCGAGCCGAGTGGCCGTCAGCCAGGGCAACGCGAGGAGCAGCGGAACAAGAAGCAACCCTGTCCCTCCGCCTCGCGTAAGCGCCGAAAAGCCAGGGATGTATTCATCGACAGGTGACGGCGAGCTATAGAGGGCGTGCTGCTCGAAGTTCAGGTGAAAGACGTCTGGCCAGTGCAAGCCGTATGGCGAAAGGAGCCAGCCTCCGAGGATCGCGCAGCCTGCAATCGCGACGCGCCGCCAGCTCACCGGAGAACGGGTGAGGAGAACGACGCCGGGCGCCGCGGTAAGAGGAAAGAACAGATGCGAGTTCGCCGCGGCGGCAGCGCAGACGAGAAGGACCGCCCCCCAACGAAACGACCCGTCTCCGTCGCGGAGGCGCATGGCGGCTGCCCACGCAAGCGGGACAACCACCAGCAGTATTCCCTGAGGCCGAAGGGTTGGCACCACTCCCACGCCCACCACGATGTGCAGTGCCGCCGCGAGGAGCGTCGTCCAACCAGTCCATCTCGCCGCGGCGCCAAGGAGGCCGACCGCCAGCCCGGCGAAAGCAAGCACGAGGCCGTGCAGCGCGTGCATGCCGTTAGGCCCGAAGGCGGCGAAGGCGGCGTAGTACGCGACCTCAGGGCCCCACGAGTACGCGAAGAACGGTTCCCCGAGGCGCGTCCAGGCAAAGGGCTCGACCAACGGGACCGCGCGATGGCCAACGATCCACTCGCCAAGGGCGAGGTGCATCGGCAAGTCCGCGTCCGAGAGCGGCGTGGTGAAGCCGCCAACGAATAGGCAAACGATGAAAAACGTCAGAAGCGCCGGCCACGCAGGGCCGAGCGTTTCGCGCCAGTTGTCACGCCAGGGTTTGCCAAGCACGGCCTTATTCTAGCGGAACGGCCGTACCAATGCGCTGCGTTTTCTCGAGCGTCTGGCTAGCGTGAAAGCCCGAACCAAATGGCGCCAGCCGTGAGGACGACTGCCAGCACCGTCAGCGTGATCCCGAATCCAACCCCTTCCTTCGGCACTTCAGACCCCTGGTAGCACGTGGAAGCTCGTGGACACGCGCTTTCGCGCGCCGTGATTCGTGCACGCTGGAATCTGGACATGTACAGGCCGCGGGATAGCGGCTGAATGGTGATCTACATCACGGGCCCTGGCTGCAGGGTCAACCCGGCGGCCAGGGCCATGCCTAACGCTGTCGGCAACGACCCGGGACCGCTACAGCGTGGCGAGCTCCGTTTCCGGCTCGGCCGCGATGGCTGGCTGCGAAGCGATCGCCCCGGCACTGAGTGCCGCGTGACGCCGGACGATGTTGCCGACGACGTACAGTGGCCGACCCTTCGACTCCTCGTAGATCCGTCCGACGTACTCCCCGATCACGCCCAGGAAGAACAGCTGGACGCCGGCGAGAAACGTGGCGACGACGATCAGGGCCGTGAACCCACGCGGCGTCGTCGAGAACAGGAACTTCGCCACGATCGAGTACAGCGCGAAGGCCGAGGACGCGGCCATAGCCAGCGCGCCGACGACCGCCGCCATTCGAAGCGGAACAGCGGAAAAAGCGAACAGGCCGTCCGAGGCGAGCTTGAGCAGCTTCAACGCACTGTATTTCGTCTCACCGTGCGCGCGCGCGGCGCGCTCGACTTCAATCCCGATCTGCCTGAACCCGACCCACGAGCGCAGCCCGCGAAGGTAGCGATGTTGCTCCCGCATGCCGCGCAGCTGCTCTACCACGCGGTACGACATGAGCCCGAAATCTCCGGCGTCGAGCGGCAGCTCGATGCTCGACATGCGCGCCGCGAGCCGATAGAAGAGCCAGTAGCAGAGGCGCAGCGCGACGCCTTCCTTCCGCTGTACGCGCTTGACGTACACGACGTCGTACCCGTCTTGATACCGCGCGATCATCTCCGGGATGGCCTCGGGCGCGTCCTGCAGGTCGCCGTCCATCACCACGACCACGTCGCCCGACACGAAATCGAGCGCCGCGGTGAGAGCGGCCTGATGGCCGAAGTTTCGTGACAGGCCGACGACGACGAGGCGTGGGTCGCGTGCGGCCGCGATCTCCAGCCTCAGAAAGGTGCGGTCGCGGCTTCCGTCGTCGACCACCACCATCTCGTGCGGACCGCCGGGCAGCGACGACAGGACGTTGCCGACGCGCTGAATCAGCTCGTCGACACCTCGCTCCTCGTTGTAGAGGGGGAT
>Ga0209382_10011757_pt1 | contig 10849 bp, 10 predicted proteins | sample SoiMetdeltSBSDD5_FD_187599 | JGI IMG/M metagenome (GOLD analysis project Ga0209382, IMG submission 187599) | Bulk soil microbial communities from a Populus tree surrounding site in Tennessee, USA - Soil MetaG P. deltoides SBSDD5 (SPAdes) (version 2) | ecosystem: Environmental > Terrestrial >...
CTGTCGCGCTACGCCTACAAGAGCCTGCGGATCAACCGCAAAACCTACAAGGCCACCCTGAGCATCAACATCCTCACAGGCCAGACCGCCTCGACAAACCAGGCGGATCCTTAACTTCACGGTCTTGGGCTTTGGCTGCCAAGCAGTGCGGCAGGGCGCAGGAGATCATGAAGCGTCGGGACAAGAAGGACAACATCCCGGGGTGGGGCGATTTTGATGATCCGCGGCAGATCCTGCTCTTCCAGGCGGGCCTGGAGCTGTGCCTCAATCATGCGAACACCGCCCGGAAGTGGTACGACCGGGTGAAGTCCCATTGGGGTGGCTGGAACGGTATCGGCTGGATCGACTATTACAAGGACACTCTGAGCTGGCATACGTGCGAGATGTACCGCTCTGTTGCCAGTGTCATGGAGCAGAAACCGGCCAGCAGCATCAGATGCGTGTTCACGGAAGACTACCCCCGGCCCGTTCGGGACTGGATGAACGCCACCGACCTTGTTGACCCCCGCTCGTGAATACCGGCCAGGACCGCACGGTCTCGCAGGAGCGCACGACTGGCCAGGAGCTGTTGCGCCAGCTGGTGTTGCTGCTGGCGAACCTCACGGTGATCACCTCGCTTCTGGTGTACTTCGGCTGGAAGCGGGCCGAGGTGCAGGCCGAAGCCCTCGGCATCGATGAGAATATCTTCGATGTGACGACGATGGGCTATGTGGTGCGCAGCGTTGACCAGGTGCTGTATCTGCTGGCTGGTGTGGCGATACTCGGTCTGGCATGGCTGTGGGCCGACCGGCGGCTAGCCACCATCATGACCCGTACCTGGGCATGGTTTGTTCCCTGGCTGGCGATCGCCGTTGGGGCCCTGCTACTGATCCCGGCAATCCTGTTTTACCTGCTGCGTTTCGAAATCGTTACCGCGTGGATGTTCGTGTTGACCCCCGCCGGCGCAGGCACCGGCATCCTGCTGATGCTTTACAGCGGACGCCTCTGGACAATACGCCAGGGCACCAAAACCAAGACAAGTGATCTCAGCCAGATATTGGTGTTCCTGCTCGTCTCGGCAACGCTTTTCCTCACCGCAACACATCTGGCCATTGTCTTCGGCCGCAGCCTCGCGGCCGACTATGAAAGCTACGTGAGGGTGCCAATTACGGTCACCAGCGACAAGCCGCTACCGCTCGACGGGTCACCGGTAGTCATGGTGGATGGCCGCTATCAATACCAGCACCTGCTGCTGTTCGAGCGCATCGGGAACAAGGTGTACATCGTGAAAAGCGGCTGGAGGCCACACCAAGGAAAGGTCATGGTGATCACCGAGGGGGAAGGGATCCAGTTCAGCTACGGAAACTGATGTGCAGTCTTCATATAGTCCGTGTGGCACGGCCGTTTCAAGATCGTATCGTCTCGCCCGGCAGGGGCTCGCTGCCGGTTGCGCCTTGAGGTAACGATTGTGTCGCCGTGGTGTGTCTAGTGTGGACAGACAACGAAGCTCCGGTAGTACGAGGGGTCCTCTCAAAGACTTCTCGGTACCGGAGCCTCATTGCTGTCTCATTTTGCCATCTGTGGGGCCGCCGCTACACCGGCGGCCTGCTTCGATCTTGTCGAGTACTTCCAGGCGGTGTCCGATGGCCGTTCTGACCAGGGACGCAGCCACCCCGTGGCGGTCGTGCTGACGTTAACGGCTGCGGCAGTGGTGGCAGGGATGCGGTAGTTCACCGCGATTGGTGGCTGGGTGGCCGACGTCCCCGCCGACCTGCTACGTGCACTCTATGGCGCCAGCGAAGCGGTGATACCGCCGTCGAAGTGCACGATCTGGCGGGTGGTGACCGGCGTTGACTGCGCTGCGCTCGATGCCGCGATCGGCGCCTGGCCGGCGCGGCGGGCCGGCGCGGGCACCGGCGAGGATGAACCGGCCGCGACGGCGCTGTTCGCGTTGATCGTCGACGGCAAGACTGTGCGGGGAGCCGTGGCCGCCGACGGCACACAGGTCCACCTGCTCGCCGCCGCCACCCACGAACACGCCCTGGTGCTGGCCCAAACCGATGTATCGGCGAAGACGAACGAGATCCCGATGTTCGCCCCGCTGCTGGACACGTTGGACATCACCGGTGCCGTCATCACCGCCGACGCGCTGCACACCCAACGCCGTCACGCCGACTACCTGCACCGCCGCAACGCGCACTACGTATTCTGCGTCAAGGACAACCAGCCCGGCCTGTTCGACGCCCTCGACGCCCTGGACTGGAAACAGGTCCCCGTCACCCACACCAGCACCTGCCGCGGCCACGGCCGCGTGGAAACCCGTGCCCTGCAAGTGATGCCTGCCCCGCCAGACCTGCCGTTCCCACACGTGCAGCAGGTGTTCCTGGTCGAACGGGAGGTCACCGACCTGGCCCGCAACGCACTGTCCAATGTGGCCATATTCGGCATCACCAGCCTCGGCAGCGATCGCGCCGGACCCACCACCTTGGCCGCGCTGACCCGCGGCCACTGGGGAATCGAAAGCCTGCACTGGATCCGCGACACCCTCTACCGCGAAGACGACTCCCGCGCCCACACCAGATCCGGCCCCAGAGCCATGGCATCACTACGCAACCTGGCCATCGGAGCACTACGCCTCGCCGGCCGATCCGACACAGCCGAAGCCACCAGATGGGCCGCCCGTCGCATGGAGCCATCCCAGCCGTCGCAACACTCGTCACAGCGAGGTACGCACCTTCGCCACGACCACCAACTCACTGTTGGAGCTTCGGGAATGGCTGATCGCCCAGCAGGTCACGATCGTCGTGCTCGAAGCGACCGGCGACTATTGGCGCGGCGCTTTCTACCTGATGGAAGACGCGCTGAACGTCATCCTGGTCAATGCCGCGCACGCCAAAGGCCTACCCGGCCGCAAGACCGATGTCGCTGACGCCGTGTGGCTGGCGCAACTGGCCGAATGCGGCCTGCCGAAGGCATCATTCGTGCCCCCGGAGCCGATCCGCAGCTGCGTGACCTGACCCGCTACCGGGCCGCGTTGACCGCAGAACGCTCCCGGGAAGCCCAAAGGCTGGAGAAAGAACTTGGAGACTCCGGCATCAAACTGTCCAGTGTGGCCACTGACATCCTCGGCGTGTCCGGGCGGGAGATGCTGCAAGCGCTCCTCGCCGGTGAGCGTGACCCGCACGTACTGGCCGGCATGGCCCAGCGCAGAATGCGCCGCCGTATCCCCGATCTGATCGAAGCCCTGATCGGGAACTTCACCAGCCACCACGCCTTTCTCTGCATGCATCTGCAGCGCATCGACCAGATCACCGCCACTATCGAAGAGCTGTCCGCACGGATCGCCCAGGCGATGGAACCCTTTCGCGACCAGCTGACCCTATTGGACACCGTGCCCGGCATCGGCCTGGCCATTGCCGAGGTGATCATCGCTGAGATCGGGGGTGACATGACTCGTTTCCCCACTCCCGGCAACCTCGCTTCATGGACCGGAGCCTGCCCCGGAAACCACGAATCTGCGGCAAACACAAATCCGGCAAGACACGTCACGGCAACCGCTGGCTCAAGGCCGCCCTGGGCACCGCCGCGATGGCCGCAGCCCGCACCAAGGACAACACCTATCTCGGCGCCCGTTACCGGCGCCTATCCGGACGGATCGGCCGCCTCAAAGCCCTTGTCGCCGCGGAACATTCAATCATCACCGCGGTCTGGCACATGCTGACCGCCAACGTCTCCTTCCACGACCTCGGCGGCGACCACTACGTCAAACGCAACCCCGAACGGGCCATGCGCCGCATGGTCAAACAGGCCAACAGTCTTGGCTACACCATCCAGTTCGATCCGATCCCAGCACCCGCCTGACCTCACAAGACCAGACGGGCGCCATCTATTTTCGGGGGTTAGGCCGTATTGCGAGTCACGGTCGGCTGCTCGGGCCATGGGCACCGGTCTGTGTCGGGGGTCGCCTGCGGTGGATGGTGGTCGGTAGGGTGAGCCGATGTTGCTGCGGGTGCTTGGCTCGTTGCAGGTCGATGGTGTGGATGGGCCGGTGGAGGTTGGGGGAGCGCTGCCCCGCCGGATTCTTTGTGCGCTGCTGGTCAAGCCCGGTGCCACGGTTTCGGTAGGTAGCCTCATCGAGGCCGCTTGGGGAACCAGTCCCCCGAAAACTGCAGACCGGACCCTTATCAGCCATATCTCACGCCTGCGAGAGGCGCTCGAACAGGCCAACGCAAAGCAGCTGCTGATCGAGCGTCGTGATTCTGGTTACCGGCTCGTAGTGGAGCCGGATTCGGTTGACACGGCACGGTTCGAGCGAATCGTCCTTGGGGTCAGAGATCTTCGCGCCGCCGAGGCTGCGTCGGCATTGGACGAGGCCCTGGCCCTGTGGCGCGCGCCTGGACCGTTCGCGGATCTGCAGGACACCGCTTACCCGGCCGGGGAGGCGGCGCGTCTGGTAGAGCTGCACGGCTTCGCTGTCGAGGCACTGGTGGCCGCGCACCTGGAGGTGGGTGATGCGGTGTCTGCGGCCGCGGTAGCGCAGGCCCGCCTCGGCGAGAACCCATACCGGGAGCGGTTGTGGGAGCTGCTCGTGCTCGCCTTGTACCGGCAGGGGCGCCAGGGCGACGCCCTGGAGACCTACCGCCAGGCCAGGGTCGAGCTGGCCGATGGGCTGGGCGTGGATCCTGGGCCGGGATTGCGCCAGCTTGAGGCGCGGGTGCTGGCCCAGGATCCGGGTCTGTTGGCGGTTGCGGTGCAGCCGCGGCGGCCGTGTCCGTACAAGGGTTTGGCCCGCTACGACGCGGGTGATGCTGATTTGTTCGTGGGGCGTGAGCGGCTGGTGGATGAGCTGCTGGCTCGCCTGGTCGATCAGCGTTATCTGGTGGTGGTCGGGTCGTCGGGTGCGGGCAAGTCTTCGCTGGTGCGGGCGGGTTTGGTGCCGGCGCTGTGGGCTGGGGCGCTGCCGGGATCGCAGGCCTGGTCGGTGGCCGTGATCACGCCTGGTGGCGAGCCGCTGCAAGCATTGACGGACACCGTCGCAGGCCGGCCGGATGTTGTCGTGGTGGATCAGGCCGAGGAGGCGATGCTGGCCGACAACGGATCCTATCTGGTTGCCTTCGGCGACAGGTTGCTCGCGGCGGTCGGTGCCGGAATCCGTGTCGTGTTGGTGGTGCGGGCGGACTTTTTTGGTTTGCTGGCTGGCCATCCGGAGTTGGCCCGCCGTTCGGGCCCGGCCACGGTGCTGGTCGGGCCACCTGATGAGCGGGAGTTGCGGCGCATCATCACTGAGCCGGCGGCCCGGGTGGGGCTGCGGGTCGAGCCGGCGCTGGCAGACCTCATCGTGGCCGAGGTACGTGATCGGCCCGGACTGTTGCCGGTGCTGTCGACGGCGCTGGTGCGCACGTGGGAAAGGCGTGACGCCGACGTGTTGTCGGTGGCTTGCTACCGGGCCGGGGGAGGTGTGGCGGCGGCGTTGCAGCGGGTGGGTGAGGAGGCGTGGTCGGCGCTTTCCGACGACGCGCAGCGGGGCGCCTGCCGGCGGCTGCTGTTGCGCCTGGCGGTGGATGAGGACGGTTCGTGGGTGCGCCGGTGGGCCCGGCGAGCCGAGGCGGTGCCGCAGGACGACCCGGCTGCGGTGGCGGCGCTGGCGGTGATGACCGATCACCGGCTGGTGGTCGCCCGGGCCGACGATATCGGCATTGCCCATGAGGCGCTGTTGACCGGCTGGCCCAGGCTGTACGGCTGGCTAGAGGACGGCCGATCGCGCGCCGCCGTCCGGGAGCGGCTGGCAGCAGCGGCGACGGCGTGGCAGGAGGCCGACCACGATGCTGGTGAGCTGTACCGCGGCACGCGCCTGCAGGCCGCATTGGACGTGGCAGCTGCCCACCCCGATGACCTGACCTCGCTGGAGCGGGCATTCCTCACCGAGTCGGCGCAGGAGGCTGAGCGGCAGCTCGCCCAGCAACGCGCGCGGGCCGACCGGGAGGCCAGGGGCCGCCGCACCGCCCGGTTGGTCGCGGCTGGTCTGGCGATCGCGCTGGTCTTCGCCACATCCGCTGGCGTGTACGCGATCGTTCAGGGGCGCAGGGCAGAGCGGGCCGCAACCGCCGCAGACGCCGGCAGGCTGGGTGCTCTGGCGCGATCCGGCGGCCCTTACGACCGGTCACTACTGCTCGCGGCTCAGGCGGTGGCCCTCGATCCGTCGCCCGCCTCGGAAAGCGACCTTTTCGCGACTCTGTTGCGCGGCGACGCGGTCGTCGCCACCATGCGCGCGCCGTTCGGAGTGCCTGCCGTCGCCTTGACCCCGGATGGCCGTTCGGTCGTCGCGGTGACCTTCGCCGGGCAGCTGACGCGGTGGCCAGCCGGCGGCGGGCCGCAGGAGCCGTCCTTGTCTCTCGGGTCCTACGCCGGCAAGGTCGCGATGACCGCAGACGGACAGCCCGTCGCCAGCTTCTGGCGGGCAAGCACTAACCTGCCGGCGATCGCCGTGCTCGATCCACGCGACGGCAAGGTGCTGCAGGAAGGGCCTGCGATCGACGTCAACGTTTGGTCCCTGTCGCAGGACCGCCACGTCGTCGTGGCCGGCGGCCCCATGACCGACCTCGTGGCATTTCGTCCCTCCTCTACGTACGTCGTCGTGTGGCGTCTGGGCACGCCTGCGACGCACGCGCAACAGGTGGACATAGGTGAGGCTGCTCTTCAGATCACTGCATGTGGCCTCGAAACCGCGTGTGTGCTGACCAGCAGCCGGCGGCTGGTCCGCATCCGGATTGCCGAGGCCACCGTCGATGGCAGTTATGCGCTGCCACCGGACACTGTGGAGGGACTCATCGGCAGCCCGGACGGAAGGACCTTGGCGATAACCCGGCCGGATGGCATCGTGCGGATCGTTGACGCGCGAACCGGACGGGAGCTTCGCCAACTGGGCGGCGGGGACCGCGACGTGCGGGTGCTCGCCTTCTCTCCGGACGGAAGCCGTCTCGTCGCGGGAGACTTCACCACGGTGCTGGTGTGGCGCAACGACAGGGCTGGATTGCCTGAGAAGTATGAGGCCCACGATGGGCGAGTGCTGTCCGCCGACTGGTCGGCCGACGGGTCGACGCTGGCCACCGCCGGGGAAGGCGGCACCGTGATCCTGTGGGACACCACCGGACGGCGCCGAGCCGGTGCCGTCCTTACCAACGGACTCGCTGAGGACGCCTCCACGGTGTGGCCGGTACCGGGCGCGATCGTCGTCGGCCAAGCCAACGGTCGGGTCCTGTTTGTCAACCCTGCTGACGGCACCATCCAGACCTCAGGTCCACCCGCAACCGCCCCCATCGTGACCGCTCGCTCCGGGCGAGCCGGAGACCTACTGGTCACCGCCGACAACAACGGAGACACGGCAGTCTGGGACATCCCGGCCCGCCGCCTCCTCGGAGCAGTCGAACTACCCCGAAATTCCCCCGGCTACCTGGCCGATGTCTGGCTCTCCCCGGACGGCACACAGGCGGCCACCATTCGCAGCCACGCCGGACCCATCGTGTTTGACCCGGCCACACGCAAGGTGCTGCGCCAGCTCCCGCCGCTACAATTGCCGGGGTCTGACCCAACGGTAGTCCAGGGATGGACCGCCGACGGCCGTTCCCTGCTCATCGCTGGGCAAAGTCCTACCGGCGGGCGTGAGCTGCTCGTCCTCGACGCCACCACCGGCGCGGTCAAGCTGCGAGTGTCCACAGGAGACGCCACCGTGCTGGAAGCCGCGGCCGACCCGAACGGGCGCTTCATAGCGTTGGCGATGTCCGACGGCACGCTGCGTCTCGCCGACCCTGCCGACGGTCATCTTTTGGCTCCTCCAATGCTGGCCAACGCCGGCCCGATACTCAACGTCTCGATCAGCCCCGACGGCCGCTACATCGCCACCAGCGGCGAACCCCCACGCCTGGTCGTATGGGACACCCGCACCTTCAGGCAGGTGGGGATCGCGCTGCCGCTAGATGTCGACGCCAGGCAAGCCCGCGCCCGGTTCGCCCCCGACGGCCGTCTCATCGTCGCGACCGGCACAACTCTGCGGATCTTCACAATCGATCCGGCGCAGTGGCTTGCCCGGGCTTGCCGCGAGGCGGGGCGCACTCTCACCCCGGCCGAGTTCGAAGAGGTCCTCCCCAACCGGCGATACGCCCCCGCCTGCGCCTGAACCCGCCCAATGTCTGAGGTGGCAGTCCGGCCGCAACCGGATCACAGCCGCTTTGCAGTCCCATGTGGGCACCCTCCGATAGGTCGGCGGGATCACGCCGTCTCAAGGAGGAAGGAACCCATGAACCTATTCCGGTACCCAGCGATTCTCACCACACTCGCGGTCCTGGGCGTAGCCGCGTGCAGCGCGGCGCAGGCCGCGCCGCCGCCGATCGAAGTCGTGCCGTTGAGCGGCCCGAGAGCATCATTCACCGACGATGTGAACATTCAGATCCGCACCAAGCTTGATGGCAAGGACACCCAGGTGATTCAGGCCGCCGACCCATCCCTTGTCGTGACCGCACGGATCACCGTGCAACCCGGGGCGAAGTTTCCCTGGCACACCCACCCCGGACCGGTGATCGTCACGGTCGCCCAGGGCGAACTCACCTACGTCCGCGCCGACGACTGCGTGCACCGCAGGTACGCGACCGGGACGGTCTTCGTCGATCCCGGCGGCGGCACCGTGCACACCGCCTTCAACTCCGCACCCGCAGATGAAGTGACTGTGCTCTATGCGACGTTCTTCAACGCGCCGGCCGAAGGCCCGCTGACCAACCCTGTCGACCCACCCGCGAACTGCACGGTCGCTGTGGGCACGCACGCACACTGACCGCTCAAGACCGGCCGGGGGATCCCACCTCATCAACGGGAGCCCCCGGCGGTCCCGCCGCTCCACACGCCCCTGCGCGGATATCTCCGATGTCGACAGGGTCAACGACGAGCCCACCGTTGCGCAGAGCGCGCCCAGCCCAGTCGTGACCGCCGCCGCGCACCGACAGTGGCACGCCATGGCGACGCGCCGTCGCGACCGCCGCCTGGACGTCCGCGGCGGTGCGAACGCGCACGACTACTGCGGGTTGGTGGTCCACCGCGCCGTTCCAGATGCGGACGGCTTCGGTGTATCCGCGCCCGGACTCCATCACGCGGTCTTCTCCCAGCCGTACCAACAGATCCTCAGCCGCAGCCTTCGCAGATCCGTTGGTCTCATCGTGTTTCATCTTCATCTCCCCAGCGATAGTTGATCGGTTATGTGTTCAGCCAGAAGGGCTACTTCGCCACGAAGGTGGACGAGAGCGCCGACGCCGGCGTCACGGGCGGCAATGCCTGGCTTCCACGGACAGCGATAGATGGATGGAATGACTTGCCTGTCGTGGCGCAGACCCGGGGTAGCGGACGGCGGGAAAGTCACAGGACGCCGGACCTGAGCGCGTGGGCGACGGCGTGCGTGCGGTTACGAAGCCCAAGCCGCCTCGTCACGTCATGCACCACATTCTTGATCGTCTGTACCGAGTAATTCAGCTGGACCGCCACCTCGGCCGTCTCCATGCCCTCCGACAGCAAGCGGAGCACCTCGACCTCCCGACCGGTCAGGCCCGGAGCATCGACTCCGGAGGCGACAAGCACGCTCGTCTCGATCGACTGCAGCCGGTCCAGCAGCAGCCGCTGGACCGCCTCGGGCAGATGCGCCCGCCCGGAGTCGGCCGCGTGGATCGCGTGGACAATGCGATCGAGCCCGGCCTCGCGACGGTTCACCACTGCGGCAAGCCCCAGACGCACCGCCCGTAAGACCTGCCGTTGGCCGATCCGCCCGATCGCCAACACCACCCGTGCTCCCACGGCTGTGGCCCTGATCGCCTGCTCCACCAAGGCCAGAAGATCATCGGTGGCCTCGCGGCGATGACGAGCAGGATTCTGGCATCGTCGCTACGCGACGCGGAAAGGACGGTGACGCTGGTGTACTCCGCGAGCCCGGCCACGACACTCTGGCGTACCACGGGATCGGCGGTGAGGACAGCGACCGGAACAGCGATGCGTTCGCTCATCGTGGGGGCATCTGGTATCTGTCTACGCACGTGCCGAACGCTAGGCACCCGATGTGGAAATCGAGTTACTTATCAGTTGCTGCGATCGCGGCAAGCAGCTCCTCGCGTGAGGGTCCGGGCATCGGGTACTGCGGTGCGCCGCCGGCGGCTTCCATGACCCGGTCGAGCAGACCGGGCTGGCTCAACACCTCCCGGGCGCTGGACACCGGGCCTTGGCCTGATGTCCCGTTCGGACGCGGCGCGTTCGGGCGGTGACGGCCGCGCCGGGTCGCGCTCCAGCACCGTCACGTGATGTCGGTCCTTTGCGAGCAGCATCGCGGTCGTAAGCCCACCAAGGCCGGCGCCCATTATCAGCACGCTCGCCATTGAGTACCCCCAAAGTCGCTGAACCGTCTTCGGGACACTGACACGTCAAACGCGTACCTTCGCAAGATAGTCAATGCTTTACAGCCCTGGGCGTTGCCGAACCCGATGGTGAATTTCCTGTCTCCACACGGCGCTGACACACCGGAACAGGTGCGGGCCATCTATGGCGCGCAACGCTATGACCGTTTGGCCGCGATCAAGGCAAGCTACGACCCCCACAACATGTTCCGCATCAACCACAACATCTTTCCCGCCTCAACCTGACCGGCCACGGATGGGAAACCTTCCTATGGGCAGGGCCTGCCGGCGTGGGCAATGCGGTCTCGCGTCTGTCGTTTGTGGAACACGCCAGAAGGAGGCCCCCGTTGCCCGAAGTACAAACGGTTCTCGGTGGTAAGAGGTGCCGGCGGAACAGACGGCGGTGCCAAGGTTGGTGCCACCCACCGTGTTCATGAGCATCTGGCGCA
>Ga0209382_10011758_pt1 | contig 10849 bp, 9 predicted proteins | sample SoiMetdeltSBSDD5_FD_187599 | JGI IMG/M metagenome (GOLD analysis project Ga0209382, IMG submission 187599) | Bulk soil microbial communities from a Populus tree surrounding site in Tennessee, USA - Soil MetaG P. deltoides SBSDD5 (SPAdes) (version 2) | ecosystem: Environmental > Terrestrial >...
GCACCCGCTGCGCGCCCGCGGCCGGCGGTACGTGGTCCACGTCGGCCCACGGCACCAGCGCGGGCGGCGCCAGGTCCGCGCGGCGCCGCAAGCCCACCCCGGCCGCGGATCGTTCCAGGCGCCACACCCCGACGTGGTCCGGGTCCGGTACGGCGCCGCCGTCACCGGGTGCCGGCACCGGGACCGGAGTAGCCCGCTGCCGCAGCGCCAGCTTCTGCAGCTCGGCCAGGATCTCGGCGCCGCGGGCATCGGCGAGCAGGCCGGCCAGCCGGTCCGCTTCCGCCCGCAACGACTCGCTCGGCGCCACGCCCTATCTCCTAGCTGAACGTGTAGACGTCGCCGCTGATCGCGGGCGCGTACGACGGAGCGGCGGCCTCGGCCACCTGGACCCACACCGGCGGCATCTGCTCGCGCAACAGCAGGAGGTCGCCGAGCACGAGCGCGTCCATCCCGGAGCGGACGAAGCACAGCAGCGCGTCCGCCGGTGTGCACACGATCGGCTCGCCGCGCAGGTTGAACGAGGTGTTGAGCAGCACCGGGTACTCGCTGACCCGGCCGAACTCGGTCAGCAGCCGGTGGAAGCGCGGGTCGACCGCGGCGTCCACGGTCTGCACCCGGGCGGACCCGTCCACGTGCGTGATCGCCGGCAGCCGGTCCGGCTCGCGCACCTGCGCGGTGTCGAGCATGAACGGCGACGGCCCGTCGAGGTCGAAGAACTCGGCACAGCGCTCGGCGACCACAGCCGGGGCGAACGGCCGGAACGACTCGCGCCGCTTGACCGCCGCGTTGATCCGGTCGCGCACCCCCGGGTCGCGCGGGTCGGCCAGGATCGAGCGGGAGCCGAGCGCGCGGGGCCCGAACTCCATCCGGTCCTGGAACCACCCGATCACCGCGCCGCGGTCCAGCAGCCGGGCGGTCTCCGCCAGCAGCGCCGCCTCCCGCCCGGTGTAGTCGGCGTAGCCGGCGCCGGTGCCGGCCAGGCACCGGCGCAGGGCGGCCGGCGGGTACGCCGGACCAAGCCGGGCGTCGACCATGCGCATGGGCGAGTACCCGCCGGTCAACCGATGGTGCGCCAGCGCTGCCGCACCGAGCGCGCCACCCGCGTCACCCGCGGCCGGCTGCACGAACAGCTCGCGGAACGGCCCCTCGGTGCGGATTCGCGCGTTCGCCACGCAGTTCAGCGCCACCCCGCCGGCGTAGCTGAGCGCGTCCGCGCCGGTCTGTTCGTGCAGGTAGCGCACCTTGCCGAGCAACAGCTCCTCGAGCAGCACCTGCAGGCTGGCGGCCAGGTCCTGGTGGAACGGCTCGATCGCGCTCTCCGGCTGCCGCGGTCCGGAGCCGAGCAGGTCGCACAGCTTGGCCGTGTACATGGCCGCATCGCTACCGAAGTCGAAGTACTCCAGCTCGAGCCGGAACTGCCCACCCGCCTCGTCGGTGACCAGCCGCCGCAGCCGGTCGAGATAGCGCGGCCGGCCGTACGGGGCCAGCCCCATCACCTTGTTCTCGTCGCTGTTCACCTCGAAGCCGAGGTAGGAGGTCAGGGTGCTGTACAGCAGGCCGATCGAGTGCGGGAAGCTCACCTGCTCGAACAGCTCGACCCCGGCCGGGCCGCCGCGGCCGTAGCTGGTCGTGGTCCACTCGCCGACCGCGTCGACGGTGAGGATCGCGGACTCGGCGAAGCCGGAGAAGTAGAACGCGCTGGCCGCGTGTGCCTCGTGGTGGGTCACGGACAGGACCGGACCGGGGTATCCGAGCCGGTCCCTGATCTCGCGGTAGGGCCGGTCCGCGTCGAGTCGGAACAGTGTGCCGGGCCGTACCTCGGGCAGCTCGGGCAGTCCGGTCCACAGCTGCCGGCCCAACCGGAGCACCGGGTCCTCGTAGTACGCGACGTAGTCGATGTCGCGGATCGACACCCCGGCCGTTTGCAGACAGGCCCGGAATGCGGCGGCCGGCATGCGCGGGTCGTACCGGCGGCGGGTGAAGCGCTCCTCCTGCGCCGCCGCGGCAAGCCGGCCGTCGACGAGCACGGCGCACGCGGCATCGTGAAACAGCGCGGAGATCCCGACAATGATCAACGGCGCTCTCCCCGGGAGCCGGGCGGGCCAGGCGTCGTCAATGTAACCGCGCGTGATCGTGCCGGTCCACGGGCCGGCCGGCGAACGCGCGTATCAGTCGACGGCTCGGCCGGGCACCCAGGTACCGCGGACCACACCGAACGCCTCGGCCGCGGGGTGGCCGACCGTGGCACCGGTCAGCTCAGCGTGGGCGCGCAGCGTGGCCAGCGACCGCGGGTGCGGCGGCTCGCGCAGCTCGGACGCATAGCACGCCATCGCGGCCAGCTTGGCCGGCAGCGTGTCGGTGATGTCCACGAACACCGCCGGCACGAACGGCGGCCGGGCCGCGAAGCCGGCCTCGGTCGCCGACAGCGTCGGGAACGTGAACAGCCAGCGCACGCCGCTCACCTGTGGTCGGCACGCGATCACGCACGCGCGTGCGGTCCGCTCGTGGTCGAGGTTCAGGTCGCCCGGGTGATGCGTGTACACGACCTGCGGGTCGTGCTCGGCCACCAGCTCCGCTACCTGCTGCGCCAACTCGAGCAGCGGGTAGCGGTCCAGCCGGTTGTCAGCCAAGTCCAGCCGGTGCCACCGGGACAGCCCGAGCGCGGCCGCGCTTGCCGCGGTCTCCTGCCGGGACGCCCCGATGGCGGCAGTCGGATCGCCCCCGTGGCCCTCAGGCGCGGCGCGCGATGTGCTGCCCTCGGCCAGGATCAGCACCGCCACGTCGTCGCCCGCGCGGGCGTGCCGGGCCAGCGTGCCACCGGGACCGATGACCTCGTCGTCGGGGTGCGCAACCACCGCGAGGACCCGAACCACGCCGCGCTCACCCCTCTGACCTGCGGTTATCTCGGTGCCTTCGATCCCTCTGGACGGGTCGTGGAACCTGCACCATGATGACCATGGGTCGGTCCGTACGCACCGTCTGTTACGACGACCACCGTGTCCGCGCGGGGGGTGAGCGCCGCCATCTGAGTCTGCAGCCGACCAGCACCCGACCCAATACCCCTACGCCTGACGAATCAGGAGCCGGAATGGAAGCCGCTCAGCTGTCCGACCGCATCAGCAAGGCACTGTCGCTCGAATCCCCGCCGGTGGCACTCACGTTCGTGACCGAAGCCCCGGCCGACGTTGCGCCGACTACGCGCGAGGTGCCGTCCTCCTGCACGTTCTGGCGCGAGGCCGAGAAGGGCACGTTCTACGCCTCGGCCGCGCAGCACTTCAACTGCCCGGTCGGCGCCATGGTCATGGGCTTCGACATGCCCGAAGACGTGGGCTCCATGCTCGGCCAGCTGGTCGGCGGCATGGTGGAGTCCAGCTACCTGGGCGGCGAGGAGCCGCCGGCGATCCCGACCATGGGTCCGGGCAGCCAGGGCATCGTGTACGGGCCGCTGTCCGAGAGCAAGGCCACGCCCGACGTGGCGCTGATGTGGTTGAGCCCGAAGCAGGCAATGCTGGCGAGCGAGGCGTCCGGCGCGGCGAACTGGACCTCGCCGGCGCAGACCACGACCGGCCGGCCGGGCTGCGGCGCGCTGCCCCGCTCGATCCAGTCCGGGCAGCCGACGCTGTCGCTCGGATGCGCCGGGATGCGCACGTTCACCGAGGTCGCAGACGACCGGATGCTGATGGCCGTGCCGGGCGCACAGCTCGAGAACTTCGCGTCGGCGCTGGAAACTGTGGACACCGCCAACGACGGCATGCTGACGTTCTATCGAGGGCACAAGGCGAGCTTCCCCAGCGCCTGACAGACATCCGGAGCCGGCCGCCCTTCCCACGAGGGGCGGCCGGTCTCGCGAGCACCTCGGTGGAGGCGCCATGACCAGCTGCAGCGCCGGGTCGGACCGGCCCGCCACCGCGGTCGCCGATGTGCCGGCACCGGCGCCGGCGGAGCGGCCCACCTGCGTCGGCATGATGGACGACGCGCTGGCGCTCCAGCGTGCGGGCCGCGACGTCGTCAATCTCGGCAAGGGTGAGCTCGACTTCGAAACCCCGCAGGTCATCAAGGAAGCCGCGATCCAGGCGCTGGCCGAGGGCAAGACCGCATACACGACCAGCGTCGGCCTCGACGAGTTGCGGCAGGCGCTCGGCGAGCACTACCTGCGCAGCTACGGGGTGGACGTCGACCCGACCCGGATCATCGTGAACTCCGGCTCGTCACCCGCGCTGCTCACCGTGTTCCTCGCGTTGCTCGAGCCCGGCGACGAGGTCGTGCTGCCGGATCCGAGCTACTCGTCGTACCGGCGGCTGATCGAGTCGACCGGCGCGAAGCCGGTGCTGGTGCCGACCCGGCCGGCCGGCTTCCGGTACACCGCCGCGGCAGCCGCCGAATACGTCACCGCCGCCACCAAGGCGATCCTGGTGAACTTCCCGTCCAACCCGCTCGGCGCCACCGCGGACCGGGCGGAGCTGGCCGCGTTCGCCGACCTGGGGCCGCTGGTCATCGCAGACGAGGTGTACCACGGCCTGTCCGAGCGGCCCGACCCGTCGATCCTCGAGTGCACCGATGATGCAGTCGTGGTCAACAGCTTCTCCAAGGCGTTCGCGATGACCGGCTGGCGGCTCGGCTACGTGGTGCTGCCGCCGCGGCTGGTACCGCTGGTCACACCGCTGCATCAGGACGCCTTCATCAGCCCGAACGCGTTCGTCCAGTGGGCCGGGATCGCCGCCCTCGCGCACGCCGAGCAGATCCAGCCGCGCTGGCGGGCAGAGCTACGGTCCCGGCGGGAGCTGCTGGTGGACCGGCTCACCGCGCTCGGCTTCGAGATCGCGGTCCCGCCGGACGGCGCGTTCTACGTGTTCTGCAAGCTGCCGGCCGGGCACACCGACGCGTACGACTTCGCGGCCCGGCTACTGCGCGAGGCCGACGTGGTGGTGACGCCGGGTCCGGAGTTCGGCCCGGACGCGGCCGGCTACGTCCGGTTCTCGTACGCGACCCCGGCCGCGCGAATCGAGGAGGCGGCCGACCGGATCGGCGCGTTCATCCAGGAGTAGACGTGACCCAGTTGATCGAAGCGGTTCAGGCCGGCGACGTCGCCGCGGTGCGCCGGCTGCTGACTACGGGCGCCCGGCTGGACGAGCGGGACGGCGACGACTGGTGCGCGCTGGACTGGGCGGCCGGGCGCGGCGACGTCGCGGTCGTCCAGGCGCTGCTCGACCACGGCGCAGACCCGCTGGCGACCGGCAAGGAGGAGCGCACGCCGTACCAGATCGCGCTCGCCGCCGGGCAGGTAGCCGCGGTCCGGGTGCTTGCCGAGGCAGAGGACCGGGTTGACCCGGACGCGGCCGGGCAGCGGTTCTGGCGGCCGTACTGCAAGGCCTACCTGCGCTCCGAGCTCGCCCGCTTCCCCGGCTTCCCCGCCGAGGAACCGGCACCGGAGTCGGCCGAGCCGGCCGAGGGCGAGGAGTCCGACGACGGCGTGGTGTTCATCCACGACGACTACACGGTGACCAAGGCGATCTGGCGCGGCGAGGACGTCGTGTTCGACGCGGTCACCGACGAATGGCGCCGGTTCTGCACCGAGGAGCTCGGCTTCGCCGTGCCCACCGACCTGGACCTGGTGCCCGGGCCCGGGTCCGCGTCCTGACGCGTGGCCGGGTCCGCACTGGTCGTCGCCGGCGTTCAGGTCTGGTCCGGCGTGGTCATCGAGCGACCCGAGGGACCCGAGGGACCCGAGCCGCCCGATCCGGCCGACCTGGCGCTGCTGTCGCCCGCGGAGCGGGAGCGGGTCCGCAGGCTCGTGTTCGACCGGGACCGGGTCCGGTACGCGGGCGCGCACGCCGGGGTCAGGCGCGCACTCGGCGACCACCTGGGGGTGCCGCCGGAGTCGGTCGGCATCGGCCGGGCACCGTGTCCGGCCTGCGGCGACCCGGCGCACGGCCCGCCCCGGGTGGCGACGCCGGTCCCGCTGTACCTGAGCCTGTCCCGGTCCGGCGGGCGCTGGCTGTGCGCGGCCAGCCCGGACCACCCGGTCGGCGTCGACCTGGAGACCGAGCGGGCCGTCGACCTGACCGGGCTGCCCAGGCTGGTGCTGTCCGAGCGCGAGCGCGCCTACCTGACCGGGCAGCCGGAGCCGGCCGCGCTCGGCGTGTTCTACCGCTGCTGGACCCGCAAGGAAGCGGTGCTCAAGGCGGTCGGGGTGGGCCTGGCCGCCGACCTCACCGGGCTGGACGTGTACCCGGACCGGGGCGGCCCGGTGGCGGTGCGCTACGGGCTGGACGCCTCAGCGGCCGGCCGGGCCGCCGGTTGGCTGGTCCACGACCTTCCGGTCGAGCCGGGGCTGGTCGCCGCACTCGCGGTGCCGACCACCAGCCCGGGGAACACCAGGTAGTCCAGCTCGGTGCCGAGCAGCGTCTCGATCGCGTCCCGCGGCGTCTCCACGATCGGTTCGCCCTTGGTGTTCAGGCTCGTGTTGAGCACCATCGGCACGCCGGTGAGCTGCTGGAACCGCTCGATCAGCCGGTAGTAGCGCGGGTTGTCCGCGGGTGTGACGGTCTGGATCCGGGACGTGCCGTCGACGTGCGTGATGGCCGGCACACCCGGCCGCCGGACTGGGCTGGCGCGCAGCATGAACGGGCTGTCCCGGATCCCGAACCAGTCGGTCGCGTGCTCGTTGAGCACCGACGGCGCGAACGGCCGGAACGGTTCGCGGTGCTTGACCCGCAGGTTGAGCCGCTCCGGCATGGCCGGGTCGCGCGGGTCGGCGAGCATGCTGCGATGCCCGAGCGCGCGCGGCCCGACTTCGCCGGCGCCGTCGAACCAGCCGACGATCGCGCCGGTGGCCACCAGCTGCGCGGCCACGTCCACCTCGTCCCGGGTCTCGGCCACCGTAAGGCCGCCGTGGTAGCCGTCGACCGCGGCGAGGACCGCATGGTCCGGGTAGGTGCGCACCCCGTACATGAGCTCCGCGGCCGCATGCGCCCGCCGCGGCCGGCGCAGCACGTGGTGCCAGAACCACAATGCCGCCCCGATCGCGGTGCCGTCGTCGCCGCAGGCCGGGTGCAGGTGCAGCGCGGTGAACGCGGACGCCTCGACGCAGACCTGGTTCGCGATCGCGTTGAGCGCGGTACCGCCGCTCAGGCACAGGTTCAGCGCGATCCCGTTCCGTTCGCAGACCGGGACCAGGTCCGCGAGCACCGCGCTCACCTGCTGCTCCAGGCCGAGCTGGATGTAGTACGCGAGCGCGGCGTTCAGCGGCCGGCCGTCGACTTCGAGGTACACCGGGTCGGCCGCGGCGATCTCCATCAGCTGCGCGAAGCCGGTGACATCGCTCCAGTCCAGCTCGTCGGCGCGCTCCGGCCGGCCGTACGGGGCCAGCCCCATCACCTTGCCGGCGCCGACGATCGCGGAGCCGAACAGCTCCTCCGCGACATGGCAGTAGCCGACGTTCGCGTTGAACCAGGCATCGTAGCCGCGGTTGAGCGGGTACAGCCGCTCGCCCCGGCCGGCGAACGCCCGGGCACCGAGCGGGTCGATCGCGACCGACACCGCGCTGTCGAACGGCGAGGTGTAGTACGCCGAGGCCGCGTGCAGCGTGTGGTGGTCCGGGTTCACCGTGCACGGGATCTCCCGGCCGCGGATCCGGACCACGTCGTTGCGCTGGTTGACCCAGAACTCGAACCAGGTCTGCTTGAGATCGCTGCCGTGCAGGCGCGGGATGTCCGGGGAGTCCATCGAGTGCAGGTTGCACAGCAGCACGTGGTCGATCTCGTCGAGGCCGAGCCCGGCCTGGTCGAGCAGCTCGTCCAGGTCCTGCTCGCGCAGCCCCGGGTGCTTCTTCAGCCGGGAGTACCGCTCGGTGCAGACGAACCCGGCCAGCCGCCCGTCGACCAGCAGCGCGGCGGCGCCGTCGTGGTTGAAGTTGATGGCCAGCACGGTACGGATCCGGTCCGGGGTGACGACCGTGCGCTCGCCGCCGGACATCGGCCGGCTCCAGCTCGAGCCGGTCACGGCTGGGCTCCCACCGCGCGGGCGCCGTTCGATCGGGTCGTCAAGCCCAGCACCCGGGTGACCGCCTGCACCACCTCGTCCACGCCGATGTCGCTCAGGCAGCGCGGATACGGCCCGGCCGGGCCGGCGTACGGGTAGTGGCACGAGTACCGGCACGGCATCGTGGTCGCGCCGGCGCCGCGCGGGATGTTGCGCACCCGCTGGCAGTCGTATCCGCGGTTGATCCCGTGATGGCGCGGATAGACCCGGGTCCACATGAACTCGGTCATGGTCGGCCCGTACAGCACGACACTCGGCGTGCGCACCGCCGCGGCCAGGTGCGCGGGCGCGGAGTCGCCGCCGACCAGCACGTCGCAGGCGGCGACCAGGCTGGCCAGCCGGTGCAGCGACTCGCCGCTGGACACCCGTACCGACGCGCCCGGGGCGACCGCGCCGATCGCGCCGGCCAGCTCGGCCAGGTCGCCGGCCTCGTCGGCGGAGCCGAGCAGCACGAATCCCGCACCGCAATCCGCCGCGAGCCGGCCGCACAGCTGGACGTAGTGCTCGAACGGCCAGCGGCGGTTCCAGTGCTTGGCGCCGCCGGGGTGGATCGCCACCGCGGGTGCGGGCGGCACCTCGACCGGCTCCGGCCGGTACCGGAACGGCGGCACCACGTCGGCCGGCCGGACCGGGTCCAGGCCGAGCGCGGCCGCCAGCCCGGACGCGTAGTCGAACAGGTCGGGCCGGCCGAACACCGGGCGCTCGATCCGGATCGGCACGGTGAGCTGGGCGTCCTCGTCGGTCCCGGTGACGAACCCGATCCGGGTCGGGATACCGCACCGGGCCGCGATCCGGGCCCCGAGCCGACGGCTGTCCGGGTCGACCACGCACGCGTCGAACTCGTACGAGCGGATCTTCGCGGTGAACGCCTCCCACCGCCGGCGGTCGTCGTCGCCGGGGTCCGGGCAGGTGAGCACCGCGGTCGCGTACGAGTGCTCGGCCAGGAACCCGGCGAAGCGGGCCGCGACATGGCTGCCGACGACGTGGGTGACCGCCGCGTCCGGTAACGCCCGGCGCAGCAGTGCCAGGAAGATGTTGCGCTGGAAGAAGTCGCCCAGCCCAGGCTCCCAGAGCCGGGCGAACGCGCAGATCCGCCGCGGCGTCCCGAACGCCGGAGGCGGGCGGCTGCTCACCGAGACAGCTCCCGCAGCGCCAGGCTGCCCTGGCCTTCCATCGTGGCCAGGTCGATCTCGGCGGTGCACCGGACCGGCTCGTAGTCCAGCGTGAGGTCGCCGACCAGGCGGATCACGCCGCTGGGCGCGTCGTAGTCGGCCGCGGCCAGGTCGCAGGCGGCCGGGTCGAGCTCGACGCCGAGCTCGGTGCCACCGCGGGTGCCGGTGAACTTGACGAACACGTAGCCACGCTCGATCGCCTCGCGCAGCGCCGGACCGGTCCGCTCCGGCCGCAGGCTGATCTCGACCGGGTGGCTGCCCCGGGACAGCCGGGTGACCAGCGGCTCCTCGTCGTCGACCCAGGAGTCGAGCTCGTCGCCGTCGTCCGCGTCGTCCGGCCGGTCGGCCATCTCGTCCATGTACCTGCGCAGGCTCAACGGGCGCATGTCGGTCCACACCTCGTCGATGTGGGCGAGGCAGTCCGCCTTCGGTCCGACCGTCCCCTCGTCCCGCCAGCCGTCCGGGAGGTCGCGATCGGCCGGCCAGATCGAATACTGCTCCTCGTGGTTGAGCACCACGCGGTAGGTCAGCCGGTCCTCGAAGTCGTCGCTCATCGGTCCTCCTCGGCCAGGGTGGTTACCGCGCGATCCGGATCGGCACTCACCAGGTCGATCACTCCATCAATGTCGTACAACATGCGTCGCACGTCATCCCGGTCGAAGTGGGTCGGATCGAACGTGACGACAAGCGCGGTGTCGGCGCCGGACTCGGCGACGTGCAGGTCCATCCGGACGCCGGCGCGGCCCGCGTCCGGCACCGCCTGGTCGGCGCGTGCCAGGGCTGCCTCGCGAAACAGCTCGATGGACAGGCCGCGGCGGGCCAGCGTCTGTTCGCCCCGGGTGTACGCGCTGGCCGGCGGCAGCCGGCAGTAGTTCACGCCGATGTCCCAGAGCGCGGCGACCCGCGGCGGGGTCAGTGCGCCACCGCGGATGCCGAGCGCGATCAGGTCCGGGTACGGCAGGTAGTGCACGACCGCGTCGAGCAGCCCGGCGTGCGCGCGGCGGACCAGGTCGCGGAACGTCATCCGGTCGAACCCGGTCAGGTCGATCTCGAACGGCACACCGTCGGTGAGCGGACCGACGACCGGGCCGAGGCCGAGGTAGTCGCGCAGGTCGAGCGTGCTGCCGAACACCGGCGGCCGGCTCGGCTCCCGCGATCGGGTCCGCAGCCACCAGGCGACCAGCGCGATCGCGGCCAGCGACGCGGCGTTGCCGGCTTGCCCCCCGGCCGAGACCCGGTCCCAGCGTTCGGCCGGCAGTGGCAGCTCGACCGTGACCGGGTCCGCGGCCGGCTCGGGCCCAGCCGGGTCGGTCCGGGTGGGGTGGCTCTCGGTCGACCGTGCAGCCGCGCCGGTGGCGCGGTACCAGCGCTCCAGCCGGGCCGACCACCAGGCCGCGCGGGACCGCCGGATCGACTCGGCGCCGACCGGGTCGAGCCCGGCCACCGCGCCGAACGACGGGTACTGGTCGGTCCGGAACCGTCCGAAGTAGGCCTGCATGACCGCACCCAGCAGCAGGTAGATCGACCGCACGTCGACGGCGAGCGGATGCCCGGCCAGCGCGAGCACGGCCTGGTCCGGGCCGCTGTGCACCAGGTGGAACCGCACCAGCGGATCTCGGCCGAGATCGACCGGCCGC
>Ga0209382_10011760_pt1 | contig 10849 bp, 11 predicted proteins | sample SoiMetdeltSBSDD5_FD_187599 | JGI IMG/M metagenome (GOLD analysis project Ga0209382, IMG submission 187599) | Bulk soil microbial communities from a Populus tree surrounding site in Tennessee, USA - Soil MetaG P. deltoides SBSDD5 (SPAdes) (version 2) | ecosystem: Environmental > Terrestrial >...
TGCCTCGGCCTGATCGTCGAGCGCGAAATGCATGCGCACGGCCGCGCGCACGTGCGGAGCGATGGCTGCAAACACGCTTCGCTCTTCGCTCTCGATATGCCCCTGCGCATGGGAGCGTAGCACCGCGAGCCCGACCATCAGATCCGCGCGGCGGTCGAGCGGCGTGCAACAGATGAAGGGGATGTCCCAGGGCCGCGCGAACTGCTGATAGTGCGGATGCGTTCTGTGCTCCGCCGGCGACATGAAATCGTTCTCGGCCATCACCTTGAGCACCGGCGCGTCCATGCCCGCGCGTATACGTGGATTGAGCTGCGGATCGCCGATCCGGTGCAGCTGGGCGTCCACATGCAGTTCCGGATCCGTGTTCGTCATGATGTTGATCGGCACTGCGGCGTCCGCGCAGACGGTGATCAGCTCGCCGGTGCGCGAACCGGTCGCTGCCGCGAGCGCATCGAGCGCGTCATACCAGGAGGCTGCGCCTGTCGCCGCCGAATAGAACTGATCCGCCAGGGCAAGTGCTTGTTCGTCATCGAACATCGTGAAGAATGTCCTCGCGCCGCTTCGAGTGCGGCTGTTCGCGCTAAGCAGGGATGTGCGAAGACTATATCGCGCCGGCGCTCGCGACGACTGTGCACGAGGACTTCTGTGACCGGCGTCAGATCCCTCTGCACGCTTTGCCGCATCCGTGCGGCAGGGAAACTCGCAATCAGAGGCGCGCGAATTCCAGCGCGCCGTCCTTCGCCGCGCGCTGAGAGGAGTCACTCGCCTTATTGAGCCCCGGGGGATATGCGTGTGACCACCAGAAGGGACGGGGTGCCGCGGTCAGCGGTGAACAGTGACCGGAACAACCGCTTGGGCATCGCTCCCTCAGCCGGATTCAAACCCGCATCCGCACTTGCGCATGGGGGTATCCATCAGGGTGGAAGAGGCGCGCCTATAGATATGAGACTTCGATTGGGGCGCTGGCAAGTTTCTCCTCACAGCGAGGCCTTCACTGCTTCAGCCTGAAGACTGCGACTGCATCCGACAATTTCTGCGCTTGTGCGCGCAGACTTTCGGCTGCTGCCGATGCCTGCTCAACCATTGCCGCGTTCTGTTGCGTCATCGAGTCCATCTGGGTGATGGCTGCACTTACTTGCTCGATGCCGCCTCTCTGTTCGCTGCTTGCGGCAGTGATCTCGCCGATGATGTCAGTCACGCGGCGCACAGCAGCGACGATCGCCGTCATGGTGCTGCCGGCCTGGTCCGCGAGTGTGCTCCCGGCATCCATCTGCGCGACGGATTCCCCGATTAATGACTTGATCCGCTTGGCGGCAACGTCGGATCGCTGCGAGAGAGCTCTTACTTCTGCGGCTACGACCGTAAAGCCGCGGCCCTGCTCTCCGGCGCGGGCCGCCTCGACTGCGGCGTTCAGCGCCAGGATATTGGTCTGAAATGAGATCGCTTCCACTTCTTCCACGATGCGTTTGATCTCGCCGGACTTGTCTTTGATCGTGGCCATCATCTCGACGACCTTCGCCACTGCCGCGCTGCCTCGGTCCGCGGCATCGGATGCCGAGAGGGCGAGCTGATTCGCTGCCTTCTCACTCTCGGAATTGTTCCTGACCGCGGCGGTCAGCTCTTCCATGGATGCCGCGGTCTCCTCCAGTGCGGCGGCCTGCGCCGCCGTACGGTGAGCAAGATCCGCATTGCTGGCGGCAATGTCGGCGGAAACAGATGTCATTCCGCGCGATCCGTCCCGCACGTTGGCGACGATTTCCGCCAGCCCCTGGCTGATGCCGTTGATCGCCTGCATTAGCTGTCCGATTTCATCGTTGCGATCGACGGCAATCTGGGTGGTCAGATCGCCGGCCGCAAGCTGCTGCGCGGCTCTCCTGGCCGTACCGATCGCGTCCGTGACCATTCGATGGATGAGCTGATACGTGATCGCCGCCACTGCCAATGCCCCGACCAGGCCAACTGCGATGTGCGCGTTGCGCGCAACGAGAATTGCCACCAAGGCTGCCGTCAACACCAGGATCACTGCAGAGATCTTGATGCCGATGCTCAGGGGCCGCTGCTTGCTCACGTCGATGCCGACGTACAGCGCGCCAATCACGTTGCCGGCAGTATCCTTGAGCGTGTCGTACTGGGTCAGATATTGAGTGCCGAACAACGTTGCATACCCCACGTAGGGTTGACCCTCCAACAACCGCGCATAACCAGGGTGCGCGCGGCTCAAAAGGGTGCCGAGGGCTCGCTCGCCGTTCTGCTTCTTGATCGAAGTGGAAATTCTGACAAAGTCTTCGCCGCTCCTGGCGAAGATCGTGGCCGTGACGCCTGTCTGCGCGGTGAATCGATCCAGCATCGAGCAATCGAGATTGAGGTCGACCGTACCGCTTCTCAGTATGGGCGTAGGTGTGCCCATGATGTCGACGCGCCGGCTCGAGTCGAGAGAAATCGGGTACTGCAGCGAGCTCCTGAGCAGGGCCGCGCACCGACTGATCCGACTGTGCAACGCAGAGAACCTGCCGAAGCTCATCATGAGTGGCACGCCCGGATTGTCGAACGTGGCCATGGTGCACCTCGAGATTGATTGGCTTGGGGCAGCGACGCTAGCGCCGGGAGTGCAAGGTGGCTATGCGGAGTGTTGGCAAGTCGAGCGTCAGGTCCTGTGAATGTTGAGGCGCGTGAAGGCCAGTGTAGCGGCCGTCGGGTCGAACCCCACCAGGAGGCCTCGCATCATTCCACCAGCAGCGGATCTCACCATGACAACGAATCCGGCTGCGGTGATACCAGGATTTCTTCGATGAACGCCGAAGAATCGTTCTCCGAGGAGCCCTGCTGTTCGATCCGGATAAGTCGTGTGACCTCGTTCGCGATAGCGATTGACCGCGCACGCGCGCGCAACGCGCCGCGAACGAGTCGCATGTCGGGATGATGCGTCACGAAAGTGAACTGTTCACCTTCTGGCGAGCCACTCGAAAATTGCGACGATGAGATCATCGAGCACGGGTTTTCGATTCTGGGGATGGTGCAGCGATGATGGAACCGTGTACGCGATGGTTGTGGATGTCGCGCGCGGCCTCGTTCAGGAAACCATGGATCGACTGGAAGAGCGCGATCGTTAGATCGGATGATGCTCGCGATATCTCGACGTAAGGATTGCCCGTTGAAGTATCGAACCATCCTCCCTGGTGGACGTCGCTCCAATGTCTGAACAGCACGCGTTGGAAGAGGCGGCCCGCCCCGATCAGCGGCGCATGGATTTCCATGTGTCCACCTGAAAGCATTGTTGGACTTGTCGCCAACGCTCAGTGCGCTTCCAGCGTCCACGGTTTCGCGATGGCAGTCGTGTAGCCCGCAGCTCGCCATCCTTCCACACCTTCCGGAAACCAATGGACTCGGCGATAGCCGTAGCCGATGGCTCTCTTCGCGGCATTCCAGCTGAGCCAGCAGCGCTCGTGGCAATAGATAACGACCACATGATCGTGGTCGTCGCCCGTCGTTTGCGCCAGGAGCTTGCGGAACAACACGTCTGTCTCGGGAGCAATGTCGGCCATGCCTGCGCCCGGCAGCCACACGCTACCCGGAATAACCTCTTGAGGCAGCGGCAGCCATGGCGCATCAGGCGCCATGCCGGGAGGGCGCTTTGGTTCATTTGATACGTCGATCACGAGTGGTTTGCCTTGCTTCAGAAGCCGCGCCAACTCTTTGGCGTGGATGGCCTTGCCGCCGGTGATTGTTGCTGGAACAGCCGAGTTGATCGGCCCGCTCCAGAATCCTTCGGGCTCCCTCACGTCATCACCGCTGGCGGCTGCGAATACGACAAATAGCAGGACCAGTGGGAGACGGCGCATGGCGGCGCGACCTGCTACAGCGTTGACGACGCAGTAGCTGCGGGCACCGAGAACTCGCGCACGAAGCTCTGCTCCTTGCTGTCCGTGACCTCGACCTTCAACTGTCCCTGCCGCGATGGCTTGAAGCCGAATGTGATGACAGGATCCGTGCTGAGCGCGATATCCGATTCGATACGCAGCACCGGCTGATCGTCGTAGGTGATGTTGATCGTTCGGATGAAATGCGCCGGTGCGTACAGACGTGTGAGCTGATCCATTTGCATGCCGTTGAAATTCGGATGTCGGATCATGAGCTGCGCTTGCACCGGTTCTCCGGGTGCAAACTCACTGACGAGCTTCAGCTTCATCTGGCCGAGATTGCTCGTCGACTGCTCAGCGTTCGGTCCGGCCGGCGCCGAACAGCCGCCGGAAGCTTTGACAAACTTCTGCACCGCATAAAGGTTGCCCGCGGAATCTTCCGCAACCGCGTGCACGTCGGTGTACGTGTTGACGCGCATGCGTACCTTGAGGGTGCGTGGGTCGGCGGCGGCGCCGAATGTGAAGCGCCCGGCAAGCGGTCCCGGGTTGTTGTCGATCACCAGGAATACGGACTTGATCTGCTTGTCGCCCGGCAATGTGATCGTGAATGGAACGAGGGCAGCATCCAACGCGCGCGGTGGGGCCTCGAGTTGAATCACGCCGGCGCCGTCGCCGATCGTTCGACCAGGAAAGATCGCGCGCTGAAGCTCCGCCCATCGTTCGCTGCGCGCAGCGGCCTCGTCATCGGCGCTCGCGGCGTGCGTGCAAAAGACGGCTCCCAGACCGCAGGCGGCGATCAGGAAAAACCTTCGCATCATTCCCATTCGAGCTCCTTGTAGGCCTGCGTGACATTGTGCCCGTGATACTCATCGAACAGCGTCCAATTCTTGCGCTCCGACTGCGCAACGGTCTCAGGCGCGGTGGCGATGTCCACTCCGTTGGCGATGGCCTGGCGCGTCTCGCGTAGCAGCGTCTCGAGATACTGCTTGAGCTTGCTTGCGGCAGAGGGGAAGTTGACGGTCGCTGGACCATGGCCAGGCACGGCTTGCTTCGCCTGGAGCGATCCTAGCATCGACAACTCCCGCAGCCATCCTTTCAGACTGCCGTCGAGCGAAGGCGCTCGCCCCACGAACAGCAAATCGGACGGAAACAACGTTCCCGTTTGCGAGTCGACCACACTCAGATCATTACTGGTGTGTGCGACCGGATGCGCCCTCAGCTCCAGCGATCGACTGCCCAGATCGATCTGCGTTCGATCGCTAACAAGCATCGTGGGCTGAACGATGGGACCGACGTTGCCTCGTCCAAGCACTTCCTCGAGCCGCGCGCGGTAGTACTCGCCGCGCTGTGCCAACGCGTGCGGCAACTGAGCGTGCGCCACGAAAGCAGGTTTGTCTTGCAGAAATGCGCCTGCGCCGAAGATGTGATCCGGATGCACGTGCGACATCAGCACATAGCGAATCGGCAGCTTAGTCAGGTTCCTGATGCTGCGACGCAATCGCTCACCGTCGTTCAGACTGCCGCCGCTGTCGAGCACAGCGACGCTGTCCCGCCCAACGATGAATCCGATGTTTGCGATGGCGTCCTCGTTCTGCGCGGATGCGATCTCATCGGCTCCACGGCGGATATGGATCCCGCGTGCGATCTCCGTAATCTCAAGCGAGTTGCGCTCATCAGCGCCGCGACTCAAGCCGGGCGCACAGCATAGACAGAACCCGCCAAGCACGGCGTGCCGACGAGACATCAATGAACGGCCACGCATGACGCGTGAAGCATATCCCGAATTGCGTCGCGCGCACTCTTGCGCAATTCCTTGCGCGCGTCATTCGAACGGCGTGCGCGAGGACCGCGTCTCGGCGGGACGTAGTTCCCGTCACTAGGTCGAAGAAATTCTGCGCGTTCTGTGATTGCTCAGTCCTATACTCGGCTGCGCTTACTACAAATAGAATGTGCTAGCGCCCCATGGTGCAGTCGATTCACGCTGGGGATGGATTGCGGCAGGAGGGGCGAGCGCCGGAGAATGCTGGCAGTGAGCACAGACGTCAGATTTGCGCGGCGCCTTTCGGCCGGCATCGCCTATCAGCTCAACGTTCAGCCATCGCAGGTGGGGTCGGTCGCTGACATGGGCAATGCCCAGTCAGATGTGCGCATTAGCGGCAAGGGTCAGTCTGGCGAGGGCCTTCGTAACAAGCGCTCGCTGCGCAGATTGTGGATTGAGGGTGCTACTGAGTGGCTCCGCGAGATTGCCGAGCTTCGAGAGCTCGAGATGCTGGTCATCAGCGGGACATCCAGCAGTGATCTCGCTCCCATCAGTCAGCTGGTGTCCTTGCGTCGGCTTCTGGTGCGCGAGGCCACGCAGCTTGCTTCACTTGAGTTTGTCTCCACTTTAGGTGGGCTCCAGGTACTCAGCGTTACCAATTCTTCGAAGGTGCGGGATCTGGAGCCAGTCGGCCACCTGACCCGCCTGACGGCATTCGCCATAGAGATCTCGGCGGCAGGTGCGGATCGAGGCATGGATGTCGCCGTCGACACGCTGAAGCCACTCGCCGCCTTGTCCGCCCTCGAGTACCTCTACTTGGTCTCACTCAAGGTGGCGGATGAGAGCCTAGAGCCACTCGTTGGTCTGAAGTCTCTCAAGGTGCTTGAGTGCGGAGCCTTCTTCCCCAAGGATCAGTTCAAGAAGTTGAAGACGGCGAACCCGCAGCTGATTTGCCAATGGCTTGATGTGATCGACACGCCTCTGTACGGCAAGCTGTATCAGGGCAGGTCACGCAAGGCATCGAGGCGACACTAGCTACGCCGCTACGTGGCTCGCGGGGTGAGATGATGAAAGTAGCATTGCTGCAGCATCACACGGGCAGGGACTTTGGAAATGACGTAGCGGCATGGAAGGCTTGGATTCGTGAGCACGAACCTGTAAACCCTCGTGCTGGTCGTTCATGACGCAAGGAGCAGAGGCCGTGCGGCTGACCCCTAGCAAGTGAATCGAGTGCGCTCCCTTCCGTCGCCCGACCCTCAACGGCGAGCTGTAAGCTGCTCGCCACGAGCCGAATCTTTGGCGTGCCACGATGAAGGAAATCTCAGGGGGAATCCCTGGATGTTTCTATCGGGACCGAGAACACTCCGAAGAAGCGGCCAGATTCAACATTCATGGACACGATGATCCGCACCTCACCGTCGCTACGCTGCGGAGTAACCAGCAAGGTGCGGCGAATCACTTGCTCAGGAGCAGCCTTCTGCTGTGTGAAGGACATGTTGCTTGAGGCAATGGTCACCGCATCGGACTGCGGGAACTCGACCCTCAGGTTCTGCCCGCGGATGCGAGGTACAAACGCCAGGTCCACTGCCACCGCTTGGCCAGGCGCCGGCACGCCAGCCACGTGATATCGGACGTCTACCGGCACAGAGAGCTTTGCGGATACCCGAGCGAGCTTCATTTGGTCAAGGGGCCGCTCCGAGCCACTGCGCGCGCCAGCGTCAAGCCGCGCGGCTTCCATTTCGCGAGTGTGCAAATTGCTCGACGGCGACTGCGTGCAGCCGCAGATGATGAGGAGTAACGCACAGTGGAGCGCGTAAGTATCGATCGTTCGCCTCATGACGCTTGCTCGCTTCAGCTATCGAGGATCAGAGTGCACTGATCGAAACCGTGATGTCAGTCGGGCCCGGCGTTACGCTGGAGTTACATTCTGCGTTTCCGCACTCGTATACGTCGAGCACGTATTCGCCGGGGTTGAGGAGCAGTGAAAAGTCCTCGTTCGCCGGGCCCTGAGGCGGTCCCAGCGAAACGCCGCGTCGAAATACAGCGATGTCCGCATCCTTATCGGCGGCTGCAGAGATCTGGAAACGCACGTTCGTGGTCGCCTGCAGGCTGAATCGCAGATAGCGATGAACACCGAGCTTGTTGCCCGTGCCGATCTCGTTGGTGCTGCGTACCTGCACAGACCCGCCCAGCGCAATTGACGTGTATATGGGTAACACGTTGGCATGACCAGCGTCGTGGGTCTCAGTGCTGCCGTAGTCGTTGATGGTTGGGCCGACTATGTTCTCGCCCGCGAGCAGGGAATCCAGACTGGATGCCCGACTCGGGTCGAGCTCCTTCAGTGCAGTAAAGAAGGGGAACGCGCTGGTCAGTGCGTCAGTCTGCTGCATCGGCTCATGCATCGCCTGCCAGACGCTCGAGTCACCGAAATCCCAGAGGATTTCCTGGATTGAGAACTCACTGTACCAACCCTCGTTCAGAGTCTGGTCCACGTTGAGGCTGAAGAAGGACGAATCAGCCTGACCTGGACCGAAACTGTCCGCGTACACCGCTTGTCCCGACGCGAATGCGCCGAAGGCCGTCGCGAATCCTTCGCTGAACGCAACGCGCATATCGAGCAGATCTCCGAAAGCATGGGGTCCGCCGACACTCTCGTCTCGCGATACCGTATTGAGGATGTAGTGGCTCAGCTCGTGCAGGATGACGGCAGGGTCATATTCGTCGGTATCGACGTCGACCTCGCCGGACAGGACGAGCCGGTGTGCGCCGCCATCCGCGACATAGAACGTTTCGCCGCCGCGATTGCTTGGGGACCAGTCGATCGTGAGCGGGGGCAGATCCGGTTGCGGAAAGTCCAGGCCGCCACGCAACATGACACGAGCCGAATCGAGGATCGCGAACGGTGCTGCAGCACGCGGCCCTACTAATTGGCCGGCACTGTTCCATCCTGAGGGAATTTGCAAGGTCTGCCGGCCACCCGCACCGCTGTTGAAAGGCGGTCCGGTATACGAATACACCTCGGTGAGCGGTGCGCCGCTGGCGTCAAGATCACGAACCGAGATGTCCCAGTGCGGCAGTTGGAAGGGCGATTGTCGCGACGTTCGCGCAGTTGCCCGCAGCACCAGGTCGGTCTGGCTCGGCACGGTGAATTGGAAGTCCGCGAGAAAGGTGCCGCTCTCGATGGGTGTCTGTGTGGCCGCGTCGAGGACTTCCACGAACACGTCGCTGATCGTTTCATAGTTCTGATCGGCATAGCTCAATCCCCGGTTGAGGACCAGCGGCACGCGCTCGTAGCGAACTTCGCCGCTGATCGTCACCGTTGCAGGTATCGGCTTCACGGTGACGTTCACCGAATCCGGAGCACTGGTCAGACCCTCGTCGTCGGTGACCGTGAGCTCAAACGTCAGGAGCTCATCCGTCGTTACAGTCGGAGCAATGAAGCTGGCGCTGCTACGCGAAGGTCCGGGCCCGAGCGTGACGGTCCTGCCGGCTGTCTGTGTCCACGAGAAGGATGCAATCGCATGGTTTTCGTCAGTACTGGAGAGTCCACTCAGATCCACCCTGTGCGTAGAACCGGCGACTTGATCGGGCCCGGCATTCGCGATCGGCGGTAGATTCGTACCGGTGCGATAGTGGAGCAGCAGGGAACTGCCCAGAGTGGGCCCCGTGGTAGCTGCGCATTGCAAGACATAATGATGCATCCCGGCCTGCGTGAACGGCCCGACCGTCTGGGAGCCGGATGGCGGGAGTGAACCCGACCACTCTCCGGAGGCCTGGCAGCTGCTGACTTTGACACTGCTCCACGTGAGCGTGGAGGTTTGTGTGTCTCGCAGGATGCGCCTCGTGGCATCAAAAATGAGACTGGGCGGGACGGAGTTAACCGTCACAGTCACCTGCGCCGGAGGAGATGTTCCTCCTGGTCCCGAGCACGACAAGGAAAACGTCGTCGACGCTGAAAGGGCGTCAGTGACTCGGGTCCCGGACGCCGCCAACGGGCCTCCCCAGCCGCCGAAAGCAACACAGCTGTCTGCATTGGTGCTCGACCAGCTGAGCTGTGTCGACTCACCTTCCTGGATGTTGACACGCGTGGCGGAAATCACAGCACCAGGAACTGGAGGTGGTGGCGGTGGTGCCGTGCCACCATTGCCGCCGCCGCCGCAGGCAGCGAGAACGAGCAACACCCCAACCGTCCAACCTGTGCGAAGCGCCCCGACCGAGCCGACATTCATGTGATCCCGCTCTCTCCGTTCCGAGCCCGCGCGGTTGTTTGATTATGCGGACGGAATGGAAGGATAGTAGCAACTACACGTATTCCGATGCGCGCGACTTGACAGTCGGGATGTCAATTCCTCCTCCGATGAAGTTGATGACCACCGCACGGTAGCGATGGGTGGTGGCGAGGAAGCTATGTTCGCAATCGGGTACCAGCAGCCCCTTGCGCTCGAGCGCCCTGCCGACTCGTTGAGCGATCCGCTCGACGATCCTCATGAGCCCCTAAACATCGTTCGGTCGGTGAGTCAGAAACCGGACGGAAACTGGGACTCCCCAGATAGCACGCAGTCGCCGTGAGATTCGAAATCCCAAATCGGGATTCGAATCGACCGTGTCGACATACGACATGCGCTGGATGTCAGTGGACGTCTACGGACGTCCCTGGATGGCTCCCCGGGCCGGATTCCAATTCCATCGTAAGTTCTTGAGCTGACAAGTCGGTCGCGCGTCGAACCGGGCGGGTACCCCCAGCGATACCCCACGCATGCACACGCTGCGTTCTGAGGTGTTCGAGCGATCGCGTGCGGCACCGGCTCAAGATAGAAATGAAGCTGGTGCATCGATGGCAAGCTACGACGCGCGCCTGGTTTCGTGGATTGGTTAGTAGCCCTGTTAGGACGAGAATCGCTTGGCAATGCCTCTGTGTTCAGTTGCTTATGTGCTCTTGAGCCTCCAGGTTATTTGTCATCGTGCTAGGTTATTCGTCATGGCCCGCACTTCTAAATCAAGTTATGCATCATGAGCTCGGAAGACGAATACGCGCGTCTGGTTAGCTACTTTCGGCAGTTGGGCTACCACGTCTCCAGGCGCGAGGTCGGCGGCGCAGATACAGTTGTGGTCGCAAGCAAGCCCGAAGTCGCTAGTGGCATCACCGTGTACCAGCGTAGTGTCCAGCTACATCGGGGCCGTGACGAGCAGTGGTACACGAGCCTTGGAATGGTCACGTTGCCTTGGAATCAGC
>Ga0209382_10011762_pt1 | contig 10848 bp, 12 predicted proteins | sample SoiMetdeltSBSDD5_FD_187599 | JGI IMG/M metagenome (GOLD analysis project Ga0209382, IMG submission 187599) | Bulk soil microbial communities from a Populus tree surrounding site in Tennessee, USA - Soil MetaG P. deltoides SBSDD5 (SPAdes) (version 2) | ecosystem: Environmental > Terrestrial >...
GGTGCAATTGGTTGGGATGCCCAGCTCGTGCGCCACGCGGTGGACCCGGAGCCATTCCTCCCCAGTGAGCTTCCGCTCCGCAATCGTGGCCCGGACCGCTGTGCTGAACACCTCGGCGCCACCCCCCGGCAGACTGGTCAGACCGGCGTCCTTTAGAGCGAGGAGCACCTCTCGCTCGGTGGTTTTCTCGATCCGCGCCAGGTGAGCGATTTCCACCGCGGTAAGCGCCTTAACATGGACCTGGGGATGACGCTCCTTGAGGCCCCGGATCATGTCGGTGTAGTAGCTCAGCCGCAGCTTGGGATGGAGGCCACCCACGATGTGAAATTCACGGGTCGGCATTCCAGCGGCCTGCTCGGCTTCCTCGAACACCTCATCTAGAGAGCGGGTGTAGGCGCCCTCCTCTTTCGGCACCCGGGCGAAGGAGCAGAAGGTGCAGGTATTCCGCAGAATGCAGACGTTGGTCGGATTGATGTGCTGATTGGCAGAGAAGAAGACCCGGTCGGCGTTCTGCCGCTGGTTGGCGAAATCGGCCAGCATGCCGAGGCCCAGCAAATCGGACGTAGCGTAGAGTGCCACGCCGTCGTCCCGGTCCAGTCGAGCGCCGGCCGCGACTTTCTCCGCGAGGGAACGCAGTCTGGGATCACGGAGACGCGTCAGGTCGAGCCCACCAGCCATCCTATCTCCTTGCGGTGCCGAGGTTAGCCAAACATACAAGCTAACCGTGCCGCGGCTACCCGGGCCACCCTGGATAACCGCCGCTTGGTGCGATTGGTATACGCGTTGTGTGAGTTCGGGCTAGGCTTCCCAGCGCCTTACGGCGAGGGTGACGTTGTGGCCTCCGAAACCAAAGGAGTTGGATAGAGCCACATCGACCTTGCGCTCGACCTTGCGATTGGGAGCGGAGTCGAGATCGCACTCCGGGTCAGGAGTGAACTGATTAATGGTGGGTGGGATGACCCCACAGGTGGAGGCGAGCAGGGACACGATGAATTCGAGCGCACCGGCCCCACCCAGGAGGTGCCCGGTCATGGACTTGGTGGATCCGAATACCAATTTTCGCGACTGTTCTCCAAACACGGCCTTGACCGCCCGGGTTTCGGCGATGTCGCCCTGCGGCGTGGACGTGCCGTGGGCATTGATATAGCCAACGTCGCTGGGATCGATTCGACCGTCGGCCAGGCAGTCGCGCATTGCGCGTTGGGCCCCTTCCCCACCTTCGGCGGGTTGGGTGATATGGTACGCGTCGCCGCTGAGGCCGTAGCCGATCACTTCCCCCAGGATCTGGGCGCCCCGTCGCTCGGCATGCTCCAGACTTTCCAACACCACCATGGCACCCCCGTCGCCGAGCACGAATCCGTCGCGTTCCTTGTCGAACGGTCGGCTCGCGGTCTCGGGGGAGTCGTTGCGGGTGGATAGGGCCTTCATGTTGGCAAAGGCTGCCACCGTAAGACCGGTGATGGCACCCTCGGAGCCGCCGGTGACCATGGCGTCCGCCACACCCTGGCGGATCAAATTGAAGGACTCCCCGATGGCGTGAGCGGACGAAGCACACGCCGAGACGGTAGCAAAGTTGGGTCCCTTGAGCCCATAGCGGATCGAGACCAGACCTGCCGCGATATCGGGGATGAACATCGGAACGAAGAACGGTGAGACTCGATCCGGCCCCTTGGTCACGAAGAGCCGGCAGTTATCCTCGTAGGTCTGCATGCCGCCGATGCCGCTGCCGATGACGACACCGGTCCTATCCGAGTTGGGAAAGCGACCTTCCAGTCCAGCCTGGGTGATGGCCTGGTGCGCGGCCGCCAGTGCCAGCTGGGCAAAGAGATCGTACCGCTTGGCTTCTTTGCGGTCGATGTACTGAAGGGGATCGAACCCCTTCACCTCACAGGCAAACCGCACCTGTTGGTTGGAGGCGTCGAACTTGGTGATGGGTGCTGCACCAGAGCGACCTGCCAGCAGCGCCTGCCACGTGCTTTCGACATCATTCCCCACCGGTGTCACCAGGCCCAGCCCGGTGACGACGACACGTCGCGCCAACGCTATTTCCCGATCTTTTCGTGCAGGTAGGACATGGCGTCGCCGACGGTGCGGAGCTTCTCCGCTTCCTCGTCCGGGATATCGATGTCGAACTCCTTCTCGAACGCCATGACCAGCTCGACGGTGTCGAGGCTGTCCGCGCCAAGATCCTCCATGAAGCTGGCATCGCTGGTCAGCTTCTCGCGCTCGACGCCCAGCTCCTCGACAATGATATCCTTAACCTTCTCTTCGACGTTGCTCATGTCGTCCTCGATTGAAGTTGCGGTCCGTCTCAGATCACCATTCCACCGTCTACCACCAGTACCTGGCCGGTGATGTAGGCAGCCAGATCTGAAGCCAGAAACAGCACGGTCCCTGCGACGTCCTCGGGCCGACCCAGTCGGCCCAGCGCGATCCCCTCTAATAATGAGGCTCGCGCTTCATCGGGCAAGGAGGCGGTCATGTCGGTCTCGATGAACCCAGGCGCGACACAATTCACCAGAATGTTGCGACTCGCGTACTCTTTGGCTACCGATTTCGTGAAGCCGATCAAGCCGGCTTTGCTGGCCGCGTAATTGGCCTGGCCCTTGTTGCCGATCATTCCTACGACGCTGGTGATGTTGATGATACGCCCTGCCCGTCGCTTCATCATGCCCTTGATCACCGCGCGCGTGGTGTGAAACGCTCCCTTGAGATTGGCCTCCAGGACCGCGTCCCAATCCTCATCGGTCAGCCGCAGGAGGATGTTGTCCCGGGTGAGCCCGGCGTTGTTCACCAGAATGTCGACAGGCCCGAGAGTCGCCTCAGCCGCAGTAATGGCTGCCGTCACCTGCTGGCCAACTGCCACATCGCAGGCGACGCCGGCAGCCCGACTGCCGAGGCCGGTGGCAATGGACCGGGCCCGCTCCGCGTCCCGCCCCACCACGGCCACTTTGGCGCCCGCCTGGTAGAGCGCCCGCGCGATGGCGAGACCGATGCCGCGGGTGCTGCCGGTCACAAACGCGGTCTTGCCCGTCAGGTCAATCGTGGTGGCCACCTGGCGCACCTCATCGCGAGCGACTCCGCTAGTCATGGAGATACTTCTCCACCTCGGCGGCCGAGCCCAGGGTAATGGTCCTGGCCCCGGGCAGAATCCGCTTGAGCAGTCCGCTTAACACGTTCCCCGGACCCAGCTCGATGAAGGTCGCGTCGGGCACCAGTTGAGCCGCAGCCTGCATGCAGGTCACCCAACGGACCGGAGCGGTGAGTTGATCCGCCAACAGCCGTTTGGCATCCACCCCGGTGCGTACCGCCTCCCCGCTCGCGTTGGCGATCACCGGGAACGCTGGGTCGGAAAAGGTCGCTTCGGAGAGCGCTTCCCGCAGGCCATCCACCGCCGGTGCCATGAGAGGAGAATGAAAGGCGCCGCTTACCTTGAGGGGAACCACGCGCTTGGCTCCCCGCTCCTTGCAGCGCTCTCCCGCCCGACTCACGCCGGCAGGATCGCCCGAGATGACCGTCTGGTCCGGCGCATTGAGATTGGCCGGCACTGCAATTCCATCCGGGCCCGAGACCTCATCACATGCGCTCTGCACCTCGGCAGTGGCGAGACCCAACACGGCCGCCATAGCGCCCGGCCGCTCCTGGCCAGCGGCGAACATGAGCTCTCCCCGCCGGCGCACCAGGCGGGCGGCATCGATGGCACTCAGGGTCCCGGCTGCTACGTGGGCGCTGTACTCACCAAGGCTGTGGCCCGCGGCAGCCCCGGAACCGGGCAGCTGGTCTCTAACCACGGCGAGCACCGCCAGCGAGTGGGCCAGGATGGCCGGCTGGGTGTTCTGGGTCTGGGTCAGCTCGTCCTCCGGCCCTTCCCACATGAGGCGGGAGAGCCGGGTGTCGAGTGCGTCATCGACCGCGGCAAAGGTGTCTCGGGCTGCCGGAAATCGCTCCGCCAGATCCTTTCCCATGCCGACCTTCTGTGCACCCTGGCCGGGGCACATCAAGACGGTCACCACCGGATGACGGTGCTGCCCCAGGTGAAGCCCGCGCCGAACGCCACCAGCAGCAGCAATGACCCGGCCTTGACCCGGCCCTCGTCGATAGCCTGCGACAGGGCCAGCGGGATTGATGCTGAGGAGGTGTTGCCGTAGCGGTCCACGTTGACCATCACCTTGTCCATGGGCAGGCCGGCGTGCTTTGCCGTCGCCTCGATGATGCGGATGTTGGCCTGGTGGGGTATCAGAAGATCTATCTCGTCGGCGGTCACGCCGGCTCGCCGCATGGCCTCGTCACAGGCTTCGGCCATGGTAAGCACCGCGGCCTTGAACACCTCGCGTCCCGCCATCTTCATGTAGTGCGACCGCTCGCACACCACTTTTTCGCTGATCGGGTCCACGGCTCCACCGCCTGGTCTCAGCAGCAGCGGCGCGAGGGTGCCATCGGACTTGAGGAAGGTGGAGAGAATCCCCCGTCCGTTGTCTCCGGTGCTGCGGCGGACCACGGCCGCCCCGGCACCATCGCCAAAGAGGATGGCGGTAGAGCGGTCCTGGAAATCGGTAATTGTGGAGAGCTTCTCGGCGCCGACCACCAGCACCACTTCACTTTGGCCGGAAGCGATCAGGCCCTCTGCGATGCCGGTGGCGAACACGAAACCGGGGCAAGCTGCGGAGATATCGAAGGCGGCGGCTCGATCTGCGCCCAGCAGGGCCTGGAGGTCGCAGGCGGTGGAGGGGAGCAGCCGGTCAGGTGTCGCGGTTGCCAGCACGATCGAATCGACATCCTTCGGGGTATAGCCGGCCAAATCCAGGGCCTTCACACTGGCCTCGCAGCTCAGCATGGCAACCGACTGATCGGGCCGCGCGATGTGGCGTTCCCGGATGCCGGTTCGCTCCACGATCCACTCGTCGGAGGTGTCCAGCATTCGGGTCAAATCGGCGTTGGTCAGCACGCTGGGTGGGACGGCCACGCCGACGCTGACCATTTCGGCAAATGGGCGACGGATCATGCCGGGGCACCTGCCTCTCGTTGCGCGAACTCAGCGCCGATGTGCCGGCTCAAGTCCACCTCGACCGACTGGACCGCCACTCGGATCGCATTCTTGATGGCGTTGGCGGTGGACGCGCCGTGACAGATGATGGAGATGCCTTTTACGCCCAGGAGTGGCGCGCCGCCATACTCGGAGTAGTCGAGGAACCGGAACAGCTCCTTGATCTCCGGCCGGCCGAGAACATCGGGGGCCCGCTCTTTGACCAGGTTGACGAACAGGTGCGCCACCGATTCGTAGAACTTGAGGATCACGTTGCCCACGAAGCCGTCGCAGACGACCACGTCCACCACACCGAACTTATGATGTCCGGCCACGATGTCGCGGCCTTCGATGTTGCCGATGTAATGGAGCCGAGGGCTGCGGCGGAGTAGCGCGTGGGTCTCCCGGCTGATGGCATTCCCCTTCTCCTCTTCCTCCCCGACGTTGAGCAGCCCCACCGTCGGGCTGGGCCGGCGGAGCACGTCCCGCATGTAGACGCTGCCCAAGTAGGCAAAGCCGACCAGCTCCCGCGGCGAGCAATCCACGTTGGCACCGCCGTCGAGGACCAGGACCGGCTGAGAGGAGGTGGGAAACAGGGTTGCCACCGTGGCCCGCTCGACCCCGTCGTGGAGCCCGAGCAGCAGGGTGGAGGCGGCCAGCAGGGCGCCGGTGTTCCCGGCGGACACGAACGCATCAGAGGCCCCAGCTTTCTGGAGCCCGAGCCCGATCACGATACTCGACTTGCGCTTGCTCCGGATGGCAGCGAGCGGCTTTTCCGCCATCCCAATAACCTCAGCCGCCTCGTGGACCTCGAGGCGGCTGCGGTCGGCATCCGGATGTTTGGCCAACTCGGCGGCGATCACATCGGGCCGTCCGACCAGCTGAACCAGGAACGATTGGGGGAGCGTGGACAGAGCTTGCAGCGCGCCGGCGATCTCCGCCTGCGGGGCATGGTCGCCCCCCATAGCGTCTACCGCCACGCGGATCACGCTCAGACGTCCTCGACCTCGACCTGCTTCTTACCTCGATAGTAACCGCAGGAGTCGCACACGCGATGCGACAGCTTGGGAGAGCCGCAGCGGGGACACGCCTGGGTGCGGGGGCCAGCGGCGGAGTGATGCCCGCGACGCAGGCGTTTGCGGGACTTGGACATTCGGCGCTTGGGGACAGCCATGATTTCCTCAGACAGGTTCGACGGGCGCGGAACAGCTGCAAGGCCCCGCGTTGAGATCGGCTCCACAGCTGAGGCAGAGCCCGGCACAATCTTCCCGGCACAATAACAGGCGGGCGGGCGCAGCCAACGCCAGCTCCTCTCGGACCACATCCCGGATCTCGATGTGCGACGCCCGCTCCAGCAGCGGGTAAAAGTCAGGGTCGTCCGCCGCCTCGGGATCCGAGCTGAACACCGCCGCGTCGACGTCGATATCGACATCCGTCTGGACGTCGGTCAGGCAGCGCCGGCATTCTCCGTGCATGGTTCCATGCAGGTGGCCGCGCCAGAGGTACTCTCCCGCCCCAGTCAGCTGCAACTGCCCCGTCACGGACACCGGTCCGGCTAAATCCAGGTCCAATCCCTCGAAGGCGGGGTCATCCGGTCGGAGCTCGCCCACAGTGGGCACCGGGCCCCGCTGAAGATCCCGGATGTCAACGCGCAGCATAGCCGCTTAAAGTAGCCGCCACAACAACTTGGGTCAACCAGGAATGGTGAGCGGTGAGAGGTAAGCAGTGAGGAGTGACGGGTGCTACCAGCCGGGTAGTTGCCCCGCTTACCTCTTACTGCTCACCGCTTACGGTTGTCCCCAAAGCCGGGCCAGTTCCGCCTCAGCAAAGAAAAAGGCGACCTCCCGGGCGGCGTTCTCCGCGCTGTCCGAGGCATGGATAGCGTTCTTGCCCTTCGACTCGGCAAACAGTTTTCGAATCGTACCAGGAGCCGCCTCGGCCGGGTCGGTTGCCCCAATCACCGTTCTCAGGTGCGCCACCGCGTTCTCCCGCTCCAACGCCATCGGAAGGCAGGGGCCGCTGGTCATGAACTCGACCAGATCGGTATAGAACGGTCGCCCGCGATGAACCGCGTAGAAGGCGCCGGCCTCTGCCCGGGTCAGGCGAACCAGATGGGCCGCCCGCGGCACGAAGCCAGCTTGCTGGAGATGGGCCAGGATGGCCCCGCTCTTCCCGCTGGCGATCGCGTCTGGTTTGATAATGCCAAGTGTCAACGTTGTTGCCACACCACCTCCATCATCGCCGACTGAGAGCTCCCAACCGCTTGCCCAAGAGGCCAACGACATCAGCCGGGCGACGCATGATATCGATGCCGGCCTGCTTGAAGGCGGCCAGTTTCTCTTCTGCGGTGCCCGAGGAGCCCGAGATGATCGCCCCGGCGTGGCCCATCCGCCGGCCCTTTGGCGCAGTCTGACCAGCAATGAAGCCAACCACCGGTTTGCTGACGTGCTCCTTCACGAACTCGGCTGCCCGCTGCTCGTCGGTGCCGCCGATTTCGCCGATCATCACGATGGCGTCGGTGGCGTCATCCTCCTGAAAGGCCCTGAGACAGTCGATAAAGTCGGTGCCGATGATGGGATCGCCGCCAATGCCGACGCAGGTGCTCTGACCGATCCCGTTCCGCGTCAGCTGGTGAACCACCTCGTACGTCAGCGTCCCGCTGCGTGACACCAGTCCGACTCGCCCGGGCATGCAAATGTTTCCCGGGATGATGCCGACCTTGCTTTCGCCGGGGGTGATCAGACCGGGACAGTTGGGGCCGATCAGCCGGGTGGCGTGCGCCCGCACATAAGGCATGACCCTACTCATGTGCATGACGGGAATGCCTTCGGTAATGCACACCACGAGCGGAATCCCGGCATCGACCGCCTCGAAGATGGCCCCCGCTGCCGCCATGGGCGGTACGTAGATCACGCTGCAGTTGGCCCGAGTCTCATGCACGGCATCGGCCACCGTGTTGAACACGGGGACCTTGTTTTCGAACCTTTGGCCACCCTTGCCCGGAGTCACGCCGGCAACTACGGCGGTGCCGTACTCCAGCATCTGCCGGGCGTGAAACGCTCCCTCCCGGCCGGTGATGCCTTGCACGACGAGACGGGTACGGCGATCGACGAAGATGCTCATGCGGCCTTGCGCGCCAGCTGGACCACCCGCTGCACCGCCTCGTCCATATCGCTGAGCGCGGGCATGCCGACGCCCTCGAGGATGCGGATGGCCTCGGCCTCGTTGGTGCCGGTGAGCCGGATGACGATGGGAACGTTGACCCGGAACTGCCGAGTAGCCGCCACGATGCCATTGGCGACGTCATCGGTACGGGTGATACCGCCGAAGATATTGAACAGAATCGCCTTCACTCGTGGATCGGCGGTTATGATCTTGAGCGCGCTGATCACTTTCTCCGGACTTGAGCTGCCGCCGATATCCAGGAAGTTGGCCGGCTCTCCACCGTAGTACTTCACCAGATCCATAGTTGCCATCGCAAGCCCTGCCCCATTCACCACGCAGCCCACGTTTCCTTCCAACTTGATGAACGAAAGGTTGGCCCGGCGCGCTGCGGCCTCGCTTGGCTCCTCGGCGGATTCATCTCGCAGCAGGCCGAGATCCGGCCGCCAGAACAGCTCGTTGTCGTCGATGACGATCTTGGCATCGAGAGCCAGCACCTGTACCGAGGGTGTGGTAACCAGCGGGTTGATCTCGGCGAGGGAGCAGCCATTGCCGGTAAATACGGCATACAGCTGTTCCATGATCCGAGCCGCAGCTTTCACCTGGTTGAAGTCGCGATAGAGGGCGAAGCCGAGCGTGAGGGCCTGATGAGGCAAGAGGCCATAGGTAGGGTCTACCGGCAGTCGCACAATCTTCTCGGGGGTCTTTGCGGCGACCTCCTCGATGTCGACTCCTCCCGCCGAGCTGACCATGAAGACCGGCTGCTGGGTCTCCCGATCCATGATCAGGCCGAGGTAGCTCTCGGTGGCGATATCGGCCGCGGGAACGACCAGGACCTTATGGACGGTGAGCCCCTTGATCTGCATTCCGAGGATCTGGGAAGCATGGTCCAGCGCCTCGCCCGCGTTGCGGGCCAACTTCACTCCGCCAGCCTTACCTCGGCCTCCGGCATGGACCTGGGCCTTGATGACGACCTGCCCTCCCAGTCGGCGGGCAATGGCTTCGGCTTCCGTAGGAGTTGACGCCACGTCCCCATCGAACATGGGGATGCCCGCAGCCTTGAGCAGTGTTCGTGCCTGATATTCGTGCAGATTCACGAGTTCTCCACGATGGTCGTTCCAGTTTCTCCTCGGAGGGCGGCGGGACCTGCTGAGAGTTGGGCGATGATGGACCGCCCTCCTCCCCGCCGGACAAAGGCTGTGGCCGCTTCGACCTTTGGCTTCATGCCGCCGGCATCGAGGGACCCACTGGCGATCAGTGCCTCGGCCTGATCGATCGTCATCCGCCGGATCGGCCGGGCGCCCGGGGTTCCCCAACCCTCGAACACGGCATCGACGTTGGTCAGAATCATCAGCACTTCAGCCCCCAGCTGTGTCGCCAATATGGAGGACACTCGATCCTTGTCCACGACCGCATCGAGCCCTTCCAGCCCCAGAATCGGATCCTCGTAGACCGGCGGCCCACCCCCACCAGCGGCAATGACCAAGGCGCCCGCATCCAACAGCCGCTGAATGACCGGAAATTCGACCACGCCCAGAGGCTTGGGGCTCATCGCCAAGCGTCGCCATTCACCGGCGCCGTCCTTGCCCACCGCCCGGCCTGCCTCACGGAGGCGAGTCGCCTCCTGGGGAGACAGAGCATGGCCGATCGGCTTGGTCGGCTGGTTCAAGGCCGGGTCATACCGATCCACCAGAGTCTGGGTGATCACCGTGACTACTTCTCGCCGGACCCGGGCTGACGCCAGCGCGTTCTGCAGCGACTGCTGCAGCATATAGCCGATCCAGCCGGCGGTTTCCGCCACCAGCACGCCGAGAGGCAATGGCTCGGCAAGCTTGCGGGCCGCCTCGTTGCGGACCAGTTCGTCCCCCACCTGAGGGCCGTTGCCGTGGACGATGACGATGCGCCAACCTTGTTTTGCCAGCTCCACGATCGGCGCGACACTCTCGCGTGCATGGCGGAACTGATTGGTGACCGTGGCAGGCTCACCCGATTGGGCCAGCGCATTGCCGCCGAGAGCTAGGACTGCCGTCCGCAAAAAAAGCCCTCCAAGCTAGTCCGCGCGGAATGGTCGAGCAAGCTAGAACCTCGCCGAGTCGAGGGGGAGGCCGAGCAGGCTTCTCAGGTTGCTCCAAGCCCGGCCGAATTCACTCCAATCACCGGAGCGCAGAGCCGAATCGGCATGCTCCATCCACCGGCGAGCCTCGTCGAGGCGCCCGGCCTGCGCCGAGCCTGGAGGTGAGGGCACGGTGGCGCCCAAGAGGTTGCTCCAGGCCTCCCGAAGATTTCGGCCGGCGCCCAGCTGATCCGGTGCCGCCACGCTCACCCAAACCAGCACCGTGCCGCCCGACGGACGCAGGGCATAATGCGGCTGATATGCGATCGGGCCTCCCGGACTGACGGCCACACGCAGCGGACCCGTCTCCAGCTTGCCGCCATCCTCACGAACGGAGTCACTGAGCGCATCGTAGGAAGGAAAGTTGGCCCAGCGGTTTTGAAGAACGTCACGGATCGGAAGCGTGCTGGCGGAATCCAGCCGCAACAGGCTCAGATGGACGCGACCCTCATCGCGCGACCCGATCAGGATCGCGCTGAGTCGCCGGTCGGGCGGCGATTCGAAGGTGGACACCACGAGCGGACCGGAGGTATCAGCTCCCCACGCTACC
>Ga0209382_10011764_pt1 | contig 10848 bp, 9 predicted proteins | sample SoiMetdeltSBSDD5_FD_187599 | JGI IMG/M metagenome (GOLD analysis project Ga0209382, IMG submission 187599) | Bulk soil microbial communities from a Populus tree surrounding site in Tennessee, USA - Soil MetaG P. deltoides SBSDD5 (SPAdes) (version 2) | ecosystem: Environmental > Terrestrial >...
GCATGTTTTGGGTCGTTCAACTCGATCAATCTGCGGAGCAGAGACTCGGCGTTTTCCTTCTGGATCGGGTCAGGCGCGGCCGCGGGAGGCGCCTCGTAGATGCCACTCCAATACGAAATGAAACCTTTGCGGTCGTGCGCGCCCTGACCGTATTGCTCTTTCCAGCAGGATTCGCAGACGTCCATCCGATGAAATAGCTGCTTCTCCTCAAACAGCAACGTATGATATGGCTGCTTGTCCTCAAACGGCCGCTGGCAGGCTTGACAGCCATGCGCGCGCGCCTGAATGTTCCATTCGTTCACCGAAAATTTGTAACCCGCAAGCGGCCTCCGAACAAGGATGGAATCGGGTCAAAGGTATAACTCCCTGCTACTTGCTCCTGAACCTCGCAAAAGGTAGCTTTCGCGCCTAATTTGTCCCTGAGCATGCAGACGCTGGTGCAAAAAATCGAGGCGAACGCCGCGGCGCGGCTGGTGTTGCCGCCCGGCGTGGCACCGGCCCAGGAACTGCCGCGATTCAAAAATTTCGTCAAGGTCGAGGCGCATCGGCTCAAGATGATGCACCGGGCGGGCGGGAGCGGTTTGGCGGTATGTCGCGGACGCGCGGCGATGATGGACATCCTTATCCGCCACATGTGGATGGGGGCCAAGAGCACGATTTCAAGGCAGGGACAAAAGGAATTTCCGCCGCTCGCGCTGATTGCGCTGGGCGGTTACGGGCGCGCTGAACTGAATCCGCACAGTGACATCGATTTTATGTTCCTGCACGCAGGGCAGGTGGTCGCGTTTACGACAGCACTGCCATACTTGTCCAAGTTGATGGACGGGATTTTGTATCCGCTGTGGGACCTGGGTTTCAAAGTCGGTCACTCGGTCCGGACGATCAGTGAATGCATGCAGGTGGCGAACAAGGACATGCAGGCGAAGACCTCTTTGCTCGAGGCGCGCCTCGTCACGGGCGACGACAAACTGTTCGAGAAGTTCCAAAAGACCGTCCTGGCCAAATGCGTCGAAGGGTACGAAGACGAATATATCGCCGCGCGGATGCAGGACCAGGCTGCGCGCCGCGCGAAATTCGGCAATTCGGCCACCATGCAGGAGCCGAACATCAAAAATGGCTGCGGTGGGTTGCGCGATTTTCAGAATCTGCACTGGATGGTATTTGTAAAATACAAAACCCGCTCGCTCGCCGAGATGGAACATCGCGGGTTTATCGCGGCGGCGGAGCGCAAGCAGATCGAAGCCGCCTATGATTTTCTGCTGCGTGCCCGCAACGAATTGCATTACCAGACCAACCGCGCGGTAGACGTGCTGACGCGGAATCTGCAGCCCCCGGTGGCGTGGCATCTCGGTTACACGGACCGCTCCCCGCGGCGGCGGGTGGAGGATTTCATGCGCGATCTTTATATGCACTCGCGCAATGTCTATTTGATCACCCGCATGCTCGAAGACCGGCTTGCGCTGGCGCCGCGAAGTTCGCGCCTGCCTTCGCTGCGGAAATTGATCAGCGTGCCGTTTCGCCAGCCGGTGCAGGAACCCGTCGATGGTTTTCGTTTTGTGGATGGCCAGTTGCGCTTTGACACTCCGCGCGTTTTCAAAGAGCAGCCGCGCCGGTTGATGCGCGCGTTTCTGCACGCGCAACAGCGCGATCTCAAGCTCCATCCCGACCTGGCGCAGTTGATGCGGAGCGAGCTTTCACTGGTGGAGCGCAGCTTTCTGAAGGACGAGCACGTGCGCGAAACATTTTTGCAAATCCTGAATCAGCGCGGGAACGTGGCGCGCATCCTCCGGGCGATGCACGATGTGGGCTTGCTCGGAAAGTACATTCCGGAATTCGGCAAGCTGACGTGCCTGGTGCAACATGAGTTCTACCACCAATACGCGGCCGACGAACACACTCTGATGTGCATCGAGCAACTCGATCGGATCTGGGGCGCTCGCGATGCGTCGGCGAATAAGTACGCGGAAGTGTTTCAGGCGATCGAACGACCATTCATTCTTTACCTCGCGCTTTTGCTGCACGATGCCGGCAAAGCCAACGACACCGGGCGGCATGCGGAAATTGGCGGCGAGCTGGCGGTGAACGTGGCGCGCCGGCTGGACCTCGATGGGGCCACCGCCCATAGCCTCCGATTGCTGATCGAGCAGCACTTAACCATGGCGCAGGTTTCCCAGCGGCGCGACCTGGAAGACCAGGCGGTGATCCGAAACTTCGCCAACCAGGTTCAGAACGCCGAAAACCTGCGGATGCTTACGCTTCATACGCTGGCTGATACGCTGGCGACGAGCGACAAGTTGTGGAACGAGTTCAAGGATTCCCTGCTTTGGGAGCTTTATAGCAAGGCGCTGAAGGTGTTGCTCGGCGGCACCGACTTTATCCGCGCTGAAAAACGACAACGTGAACTGCTAAAGGAAGAGGTCGCGACCGTCGTTCCGAAAAGCATCAGCGATGACGAGATCGCAGCGCATTTCGCCGCGTTGCCGGCGCGGTACTTCCAGATTCACGACGCCAAAAATGTCGCCACTGATCTCGCGCAGGCGCACCGCTTCATGCATCACCAGATCGCCGAGGAAGAAAAGGCGCTGGAGCCGATTGTGTATTGGCACAACGAACCGGACCGCGGGTACACGAGCGTGAAGGTGTGCACCTGGGACCGCGCGGGGCTGTTCAGCAAAATCGCCGGCTCATTCGCCGCGGCGGGCATCAACATTCTCAGCGCGCAGGTCTTCAGCCGCGAAGACGGGATCATTCTGGATACGTTCTTTGTCACGGACGCGCGCACGGGTAAGCTCGTCAATCGCGAGGAACGCGAGCTGTTCGAAGGCATCCTCGCCCAGGCGTTGACGGATCACGTCGTGGACTTCACGTCAGTGATCGCTCGCCGCAAAGCCCCGCGTCCAGTTTACCAATCACTTGAAGGCGAGCGCATCGTGACGAAAATCCATTTCGATAATGACAGTTCGGAGCGTGCGACCGTGATTGATGTCGAAACCGAGGATCGGCTTGGCCTTTTGTATATGGTCTCGCAAGTGTTCGCCGAACTTGGGCTGAATATTTCGCTCGCAAAAATCTCGACGGAAAAAGGCGCCGCGATCGATACGTTCTACGTAACCGAAGGTTATGGACAGAAGGTGCTCGATCCGGCGCGACAGGCGCTCATTGCCGACAGACTACGCCAGGCCTTGCTGCAGATCTGAATCAGGCACCCTCATTGAAGTGTCAATCCCATCACCCCCTGGCGGGACATTTCGCTTCCAACCTTGGTTTACCTTCGTTGGGCTTGATCTGACCTTCTAACTAGCTGCGCCGTCGGCACCGTCGGGACGAGAGTGAGACTGCCTTCCCGAAACATCCGTTACATCATGCGGTCGGAAAAGCTCAGCCCGGATATTGACCGGCGATGTAGCTCTCGAGTTGGTGGATGGCCTCGTGCTGGGCGTTGATGGTCCAATTCACCAGATCGCCAATCGACACAATCCCAGTCACACGGTCGCCCTCCAGCACCGGTAGATGCCGCACGCGATGGTTGGTCATCAAGTGCATGCAATCTTCGACAGTGTGAAACGGGGTAACCGAAGTGTACGAACTGGAAATGATCTCGCGGACGCGCGTTTCCTTCGAGTTCTTGCCGTGGAGAGCCACCTTGCGAGTGTAATCGCGTTCGGTCATCATCCCCAGCAAGCGCTCGCCGGACATCACGAGCAACGCGCCGACGTTCTTTTCCGCCATGAGTTCGATCGCTTCGAACACGGTGGCTTCGGGTGAGATCGCCCAAACCTGGGCGCCCTTGTCCTGCAAAATCGAGCTAATGGTACAACTGACCGTCATCGCCGAACTGCTGGCTTGATCGCGAACCAGATTAGCATTGGTGCGCAAATCTGGCAATATCAGGATCATTGAAGACGACTCCCACGGCCGTCGTCCAAATAATAAGTATACGTATGAAAACGATCTGGCTGGCAGCGCTCCTGGCAACTTGCGCGCAAGCGCAAAACGTATTCCTCCTCGGCAGCAACACGACGCCGCCCCCTGATTTAAACGGCTATTCTGCGCCTCCTGCAACGGCCGCAGCGGCGCCAGCCGCCGCCAATGTCGTCGTGAACGTGAACGCCAACGGCGCCTCGCCAGCCTGTACATATCCGGCCGCCAATCCGTATTACGCCCAGTACAACAACGGGTACTATCCGCAGCAGCAGTACTATTCGCCCAATGTGATGTACATCGGCGGGCCGGGAACCTGCGGGCCGAACTACTACAACAACTATTATTCGTATCCATCGAGTTCGGTGATTTATTTCGGAGGCTTGCAAGCGTATCGCCACGGCTATAATTTCCGGCATTGCCGTTGATGCCGTTAACGCGCCTTTTGCCGCTGCTCAGCCTCGCCATCGCGCAACCGCTTTGCGCGGGCGTCAGCTTCACCAATGACATCGCCCCGATCCTCGCGCAGAAATGCATCGCCTGTCACAACGAGCAGAAAGCCAAAGGCAACTTTCAGGTTCACAGCTTTCAAGCGCTGACCAAACGCGCCAAAGGCGAGCCGGTTCTCGTTCCGGGAAAGCCCGACGACAGCGAGCTTTACCAATTGCTGGTCACCACCGACGAGGACAGTCGCATGCCGCAGAACGACGATCGGTTGCCCCCGGCACAGATCGCCCTGATCAAGCAATGGATTCAGGAAGGCGCAAAGTTTGATGGCCCGGACGCCCAAGCATCGATCAAAACGATGGTCGCGTCATTGAACTTTCCTGAGCCGCCCACGGCTTACCCGCACCCGATTCCCGTGCTGGCGCTGACGTTCAACCGTGACGGCACCGAGCTCGCCTCCAGCGGTTATCATGAGGTCCTGATCTGGAATGTCGCCGAGACGCGGCTGACTCGCCGCATCAGATCATTGCCGCAGCGGATACAGGCCCTCGAATACAGTCCCAATGGCAAGACGATCGCAATCGCCAGCGGGACACCCGGCCGCATTGGGCAAGTATATCTGGTGGAGGGTGAAGACCTGCGCCCCGTGCACGCGTCGCCCGATGTCGTCCTCGCCATCGCCTTCAGCCCGGACGGCACGCTGCTGGCAACGGGTGGTTCGGACAATGCGATCCGACTCTTCGACGTGGCGTCGGGCAAACTGAAATTCAAAACCGAGCAGCATGCCGATTGGGTCATGAGTGTGGCGTTTCATCCTGAGACCAACCTGATCGTCTCGGCGAGCCGCGATAAGACCGCGCGCATTATCAACGCGCTCAGTGGCGAATTGGACGCGACGTACCAGGGACATTCCGAAGGCGTCTTCGCGGCGATTTTCAGCGAGGACGGCAAACGCGCCTACAGTGCAGGACGTGATAAGAAGATCCATGTCTGGGACATCAAGGAAGGCAAAAAGTCCGGTGAGGCCCCGGTGGACGGCGAGATTTACAGATTGGTCTCACACGGCAAAGACCTGTTCGCCTGCGGCGGCGACAAAGTCGTTCGCCAGTTCCGAGGGGGCGAGAAACCTGAATTGGTCCGCACACTTTCCGGACATCAGGACGTCGTCTATTCTCTGGCGTTCAGTCCAACCACGCGCCGTGTTGCGAGCGGAGCTTATGACGGCGAAGTTCGAATCTGGAACACGGAAACAGGGGAGAACGTCGCAACGTTCAAGGCAACTCCCAGAATCCGTTCATCCCAAAGCCTTCCGAAGCGCATCGATACAGCGAGCGTTCTCGGCGGCTGTGCCGATTGAAATTCGGATGAACTCCGGCAGTTCGTAACCGCCCATCGGCCGAACGATCACGCCCTGCTTTTGGAGCGCGAGAAAAACCTTTTGGCCGTCGCCAACTTTTACGAGGATGAAATTCGCCGCCGAAGGCACGAATGTGAGCTTCAGCTTGTGCAGTTCGGTTTCCAGGTAGTGCCGCCCGGCGAAATTGTTGGCGCGCGTACGCTGAACATGCTCCGTATCATCCAGCGCCGCCAAAGCCGCAACTTGCGCCATCGTGTTGATGTTGAACGGCTGCCGGATTTTCTCCAACGCGCTGATGAGCTCTTTCACCGCGATCCCATAGCCAACGCGCAATCCCGCCAGTCCATAGATTTTCGAAAAGGTGCGCATCAAAATCAGATTGCGCGTCAGGTTCTGGCGGATGAGCGGCAGGAAATCCACAACGTCATCCAGAAACTCGATATACGCTTCGTCCATCACCAGCAGCACGTGCGGCGGCACGTCATTGATCAACTCGACCAACTCCGCGCGCGGCGCCACAGTCCCAGTTGGATTGTTCGGGTTGGCCACGAACATGATGCGCGTTTGCGGTGTGATCGCCTTCACCATTGCCGGCAGATTGTGTCCATACTTGCGCGCCGGAACTGTCACCAGCTTTGCCCCGAACATCCGCGTGACGATAGGATAGATCGCAAAGCAATATTGCGATACGACGACCTCCGCGCCCGGACCCAGCAACGCGTGCCCAACGAACTCGATGATCTCGTTCGAGCCGTTTCCCAGAATCAGATTGGCCGGTTCGACTCCATGTTGCGCCGCCAGTTTTTGCTTCAGGTAAAATGCGTTCCCGTCGGGGTAGAGATTCAGTTGTCCCAGCGATTTCTCCATCGCCGCCATCGCCGCCGGCGAAGGTCCGAAAGGGTTCTCGTTGGACGCGAGCTTGATGATGTCCTCGATGGGCAATCCCAGTTCGCGCGCGACCTCCTCAATGGGCCGCCCTGGCTGATACGTCGGCAGTTCTTTCAAATTGGGATTCAGATTCAGCGCGGACACAGCGGAAATGTAAAAGCTAATGCCCCGAACTTCAAAATCAAATGCCCGTTACTTGTTTGGAATCTCCGCGAGCAGTTGATCGACTGCTTGGTCGAGGGCCTTGTCGCGAACGCCTTCAAAGCGAATGACCCCTTTGTGATCCAGAACATAAACCGTGGGCCAGCCGCGGATATTCCACTGCCTTTGGATCGGACCGTCCGTATCGCCTCCATCCCACCAGGAACGCCATGTGATATTCTCCTTTTTCATGGCTTTGCGTAATTCATCCTTCGGGTCGCTGTTGATCCCGAGCAGCGCAAACGGCTTGCCTTCCATGCGTTTCACGAGCGACCGCTCGTGCGGGTACATCGCCCGGCAAGGCCCTCACCAATGCCCCCAAAAATCCAGCACTACGACTTTGCCCCGGTAATCACTCAACGCGAATTTGCGGCCATCGACATCTTTGCCCTGGATTTCAGGCGCAACCATCCCGATCCCAAGGTGCCGCATCTCAAACAGTTCGCTTTTGGCCGAGTCACCCAAAGTCCGGGAGTCGCTTTTTTGACGCCCATACTTCGCGATGACCGTTTCAAAAGTCCTTTCGGCTTCCTTCCGCAGTCCGTCAGGGTCGACAGCTTGAAGCTTTGCAACGACGTCCTCTCCCAACCATTTCCCATAATTCTCAACGTATTTAGCACTGGTGTTCGTGTGCAAAAACTGACCGGCGGACGCGTACTTCTTGAGCAGCCGGCCAAGGGTCACCAGGGCCTTGCCTTTTAATTCATCACTCGAACTTTTCTCCGACACTCCGCGCAGAAAGCCCTCAGCCTCCTTTGAAGCCGCATGAAGAACACGGAGAATGGCGTCTCCGATCTTCGCGTCGTTGACGTGCTTCTCCACAAGCAATCGAAGGGCTGCGTTCAAGTCATCGCCCCGGCGGCAATTCTGAGCGATCCATATCAGGGCATCCAGCGCAACTGGATCATCAGGATACTTCTGCGCGACGCCGAGCACTCGATGCGCATACTCCTCAGCGGATGGCCATTTGGCTGCCGATTTTTCATCCGCGGTCTTCGCTTTACTGTAAGCCTCTTGTGCCTGCCGCTCCGCGTCCTTTTGTTCCTGAACGATCTTCGAAAACTCCTGTTTCGCCGGGGATCCATTTTTTTCGGCGGCAAGAGTGACCAGCGGAAAAGCGCAGAGCAGAACCCAGAATTTCACGAGTGACCGATGGCCCCACTGTTCCATGGCCCCACCATATCACGCTTGATGCCATGGGCAACGGCATTCTTCAGGGCACGACCTTTTCGAAGGGGAGATTGAGGATTGGGTATTCTCGCCAATCCTTATAATCGAAGTGCCACCATTCAGCGTGATAGACGGTGAATCCGACAGCTTCCATGGCTTGACGCAAGAGGTCGCGTCGTGCCCGTGCCTCAGCGCTGCCGCCCGCGTAGGTCGGATACGCGCGCTCGGTGAATTCATCGTAGCCGCTGGGCATCTCGACTTCGCGGCCGGTGCTGAGTTCGAAGAGGCTAATGTCCGCGGCGCAAGCACGATTGTGCCGCGAACCTTTTCGCGGATTGGCGACGAATTCGATTTTTCTCTGCTCGTCCGTGGCGGCGTCCCAAAACATTTTGGTGACGGACCATGGCCGGTACGAATCAAAGACAACGATGCCGTAACCTTTGGCCTTGAGGCTTTGGTGCGCGCGCACCAAAGCCTCGGCAGCCGGCCGCTGCAGAAACGCCTTCGGCTGCGCGTACACCGGGCGGCCCATGAAATTGTTGGTGGTGGCGTAGCGAATATCCAAACGGATTGTCGGATCCAGTTTGACGATTTCAACGAGGTCAGGCTCGCGGAAGTTGCCGGTTTCGCGGGGCGGCCCGTGCTGACAGCCAACGATCACGAAGGCGGAAAGCCACAGCGCCAGGGAAAATCGCACGTTCATCGGAATGTTCGATAGCTGGCTGCCTGCAAATTGCAAGCAATTTGTAAGGGCTAATCGACGAATAATTCGGCGATAGCGAGGTTGAGGTTCGGGAGCAGTTTTTCGGTGAGGAAATCGCGTCCTGCGAGAATGTCTTTGAGCGTCATGCCGTACTGCGTTCCGTGGTACACCTCGACGTTGTCGTAGCGAAGATCGATCATCCAGAGCCGCGGCAGGCGGCATTCTTCGTACATCATTTTTTTGGTGACGGTGTCCGAGGAATGGTCGCCGGAGTGGATGACTTCGGCGACGAGCCAGGGCTTGCTGTTGGCGGCTGTCACGAGCACAAGGTCCGGACGCACGAGGCTGCCGGGAGAAACTTGCACTACGGTGCGAGGCTTAAGCAGCCGGCTGGTGGTGCTCGCTCCGAGGGACGCGGCAACTGTCGAATGCAGGCGCGCGCACACGATCTCATGTCGCGCACTGGGCGGCATGCGAATCAGCGACTCGCCTGCGACGATTTCCTCGTACCGGACGTTCATCGGGAACGGAGGAGTTTAGCAAGGAAACGGCCGGTATGCGAGCTTTTATTGCGGGTAATCTGCTCGGGCGGGCCTTCAACAACGATACGGCCGCCGCCCGCGCCGCCCTCAGGGCCAAGATCGATGATCCAATCCGCTTCGGCGATCAAATCCAGGTTGTGCTCGATGACGATGACCGAATGGCCAGCATCAATGAGCCGCTGGAGGACTTCGACGAGGCGGCGGACATCCGCCATGTGCAGGCCGATGGTCGGTTCTTCCAGGATGAACAAGTTATGTTTGGCCGCGCGGTCGAAGAGTTCCGGTTGCTTTAGTCCGGAAAGCAAATGTGTAACTAATTTGACGCGCTGCGCTTCGCCACCGCTCAACGTCGGACTGGTTTGACCGAGCTTCAGGTAACCGAGGCCTGTGTCGCGCAACGCCTCCAGGGGCCGCGTAATTCTCGGCATGGCCGCGAAGAACTCGATCGCCTCCTCGACGGACAAATCGAGTGCCTGAGCGATGTTCTTGCCGCGATACTCGATATCGAGCGTCTCCCGGTTGAAGCGCGTGCCGTCGCACGTTTCGCAGCGCACGAAGGCTGGCGGCAGAAAGTTCATCTCCAATTTGATGTTGCCCGCGCCTTCACATTCCGGACAACGGCCTTGTGCGCTATTGAATGAGAACCGGCTGGCCGTGTAGCCGCGCAAACGCGCTTCCGGCACTTGGGCATAGAGCTGGCGGATTTGGTCGAAGAATCCGACGTACGTGGCGGGCGTCGAGCGCGGCGTACGCCCTATTGGCGATTGCTCCACTTCGTACACCGCCTGGATTAATTCGTGCCCCGAAAGATTCGGCGGGGATTTGCGCGATTTTATCGCGCTTTGCACGGCGGGCAGCAGGCACTCACGGATCAACGTACTCTTCCCCGAGCCGCTCACGCCGGTGATCAGGACGAGGCGGTTCAAAGGAAAACGGACCGTGAGATTCTTCAGATTGTTTTCGTCCGCGCCACGCAACGTGAGTAAGGCAGTCCCTTTCGTCGGGCGGCGGCTGCCGCGGCTCGGATAGCATGTGTGTTCGCGCAGACATTGGCCGGTAATCGATTCCTTGTGGCGCAGCAATTCGGACAACGTGCCGCCCGCAACCACTTCGCCGCCATGCACGCCGGCGCCCGGTCCAAGATCAATTATATAATCGGCGTGGCGCATCGTCTCTTCGTCATGCTCCACAACTACGACTGAGTTGCCGCGCGATTGGAGCGCGTGCAAGGCAACGAGGAGTTGTTCGTTGTCGCGGGCGTGAAGGCCAATCGTTGGCTCATCGAGAATGTAAAGCACGCCGCTAAGGTTCGATCCGAGCTGCGCCGCCAGGCGGATGCGCTGTGCTTCGCCACCGCTCAGCGTCGTTACGCCGCGGCCCAGTTGCAGATAGCCAAGACCGACCTCATCGAGGAATTTCAGGCGCTCGCGAATTTCCGGAATGATGTCGCGCGCGATGATGCCGGCGCGGCCCTTCAGGCGAAGCGACTTGAACAGTTTGGATCCTTGCTCGACGGACATTTGCGCGAAGGTGTCTATCGTGGGGAACGCTTTCCTGTTTGCAAATTCCGGAAGGCAGAGCCGCACAGCGCGCGCAACCGGGTTCAAGCGCGCTCCCTG
>Ga0209382_10011766_pt1 | contig 10847 bp, 8 predicted proteins | sample SoiMetdeltSBSDD5_FD_187599 | JGI IMG/M metagenome (GOLD analysis project Ga0209382, IMG submission 187599) | Bulk soil microbial communities from a Populus tree surrounding site in Tennessee, USA - Soil MetaG P. deltoides SBSDD5 (SPAdes) (version 2) | ecosystem: Environmental > Terrestrial >...
TGATCGTCGGTCACGACGATGCGCGCGAACTTTGTCGGCAGATCGGTGGTTTCGGCGATGACCCAGACCCCCGCCTCGGGGCCCTTCGCACCCGTCACCGCGCCCCCGAGATCGTCAGCGTCGATAGGCACGGAATCCGACTGACGCGCGCTCGTGATTGGTGAGAACGCGAGCAGCACGCCGAATGACGAGGCCAGGAGTCCTGAGACGAGCAGACGACGTTTTGCCATGTGGACCTCCGCGAGCGCGACTAGGCCTTGACTGGTGTGACTTCGGACGTACACGACGGACAACGCGTTGCGTTGATCGACATCTTGGAATAGCAGAACGGGCAGTCGCGCGTGTCGATAACGACTGGACCCTTCAGACGATTCACCTGTTTCACCAGCAAGAACACCGCGAACGCAATGATGACGAATTCGAGGGCGGTATTCAGGAACACGCCGTAGTTGAGGGTCGCTGCACCATCTGCTTTCGCTTTCGCAAGCGATTCGTAGCTGCCGCGGTCCAGCGCGACGAAGAGATTGCTGAAATCCACCTGCCCGAGGGCCATCCCTATGGGCGGCATGATGAGGTCATTGACAGCCGACGTCACAACCTTGCCGAAAGCGGCGCCGATGATGACGCCAACCGCGAGATCAATCACATTCCCGCGCGCCGCAAACTCACGGAACTCTTTGATCATGCCCATGGCGGCGCATCTTACCCCGGGTTCCGGGGTGCGGGATCCGGGATCCGGAGACCCGCTTGAGACCCAGGAGAGGGGTGTGCTATTTTTACAGCACCTTTTCCCGTTCCCCATCGTCTAAGCGTGAGACAGGGAGAGACCGAGAGAAAACCCCATGAAAACGCCCCCTCATCACGAGCTCAGCCGGCGGGAACGGCAGATTGTCGACATCCTTTACGCGCAGGGCCGGGCCACGGCGGCTGAGGTTCAGGCCGCCCTCCCCGACCCGCCGTCGTACTCGGCGGTGCGCGCCATGCTGCGAATTCTCGAAGAAAAGGGCCATGTCCGGCACGACCAGGACGGCCCCCGCTACGTCTACTTGCCCACAGTCGCCCGCGATAACGCCAAGAAATCAGCGCTTCGCCACGTGCTGCGAACCTTCTTTGATGGCTCGACCGAACAGGCAATCTCTGCCTTGCTCGACGATGCCTCGACGAAGATGTCCGATGCCGAGCTCGACCGTCTGGCCCGAATGATCGATCAAGCCCGCCGAGCGGGAGTCTGATTGCGGAGTCCGATCAATGACTTTTACTTCGCCTAACCCCGTGCTTCTCGACGCCGTGATCAAGGTGACGCTGTTGTTGGCCGCCGCGGGCGCTGCCTCGCTCGCGCTCGCTCGCGCGTCGGCGTCGGCCCGTCATCTCGTCTGGACGATCGCGCTGACCGGCGCGCTGGTGCTGCCGGTCCTCTCGGTAGCACTCCCACGCTGGCAGCTGCCGCTCGTGACGTTCACGACGCCTGCGCCGGACGTCGTAGACACCGACGTCAATGCTGCGGCGCCTCTGATTCGCCGATCACCATCGCCCGCCACCATCTCGCAACCTGTTGCAAACAACACGATGGCAGCGGAGCCGACTGCTCGCGCAGGATGGACGCCAACCTCCATGCTGCTGGCAATCTGGATCGCGGGCGCCGCTCTCGTCCTCAGCCGGCTGCTGCTTGGGATCGTTGCGGTGCGGTGGATGGCGCGGCGCACCTCGCGCGTCCTGAATGCGCCGTGGCTGCCGCTGGCCGCGGAACTCGCGCAGGAGATTGGCATTCGGTATCGCGTCGTGTTTCTCGAGAGCAACAGCGCAACGATGCCGATGGCGTTTGGGATCCTCCGGCCGGCCGTGCTGATGCCCGCGGATGCGGCACGTTGGCCGATCGAGCGGTTGCGCATCGTGCTCCTCCACGAATTGGCGCACGTGAAGCGCCGTGACTGCCTGACGCACGCGGTCGCGCAAATCGCGTGTGCCGCGTACTGGTTCAACCCGCTCGTCTGGATTGCGGCGCGACACATCAGGACGGAAAGAGAGCGCGCTTGCGATGATCTCGTGCTCGCATCGGGCACGCGGGGATCCGATTACGCGGAGGAACTGCTGGAAATCGCGCGGGTGATGCGCGCGGGCCGATTCCCTGGACTGATGACCGGCGCGACCCTGGCGATGGCGCATCGCTCGCAGCTCGAAGGCCGGCTGATCGCGATCCTCGATCCAAAAGTGCCGCGCGCGAGCGTCTCGCGTCTCACGACCGGCGCCGCCGCCGTTGCCGTCGCCGTTGCACTACCGCCGCTTGCCGCGTTGCAGCCGTGGGTTGTGTCGGCCGCCGCGCCGGCAACGAGCGTGGAACTGGAAGCCGCGGCCCCGACGGCGGAACCGCCCCAGACCGCAAATCCTTCGCCACGATCGCAGCCGGCACCGACGCCGAATCCCGTACCGCTGGCGAAAGCTTCCGAACCGGCCCTCACCCTCGCTGAGGAAGTTGGTCAGGCTGTCTCGCAGGGTGTGGCACAGGGGATTCAAGCGGTGGCGCACCCCGAAGTACAGGCTCTCGTGTCGCAAGCGGTTCAGGGTGCAGTCCAGGGCGCGCTGAACGGCGTGGCTGCAGCGACTGGTCAGGAGAAAGCCACCGGACGTCCCGCCGCGGACGCCCGTCTGGTTGCCGCGCTGACCGCGGCGCTGAAAGACTCCGACAAAGAGGTTCGTGAGACCGCGATGCACGCGCTCGTGCAGTTGCGCGATCCCTCGATCTTCGAGCCGCTCGTCCAGGCACTCAAGGACACGTCGCCGGACGTGAGGGAGCAGGCCGCGCATGCCCTCGGCCAGTTGCGCGATAAGCGCGCAGTGGATCCGCTGATGGGGGCGTTGAAGGACGACAACGCGAACGTTCGTGAACAGGCCGCGCATGGCCTCGGGCAGATGCGCGATCCCCGCGCCGTGGACGCATTGATTGTCGCGCTGAAGGATCCAAGCCCGAAGGTGCGCGAGCAGGCGGCGTTCGCCCTGGGCCAGTTGCGCGACAAGCGTGCCGCGACGGCGTTGAGCGCGCTCATCAAGGACGAGAACGGCGACGTGCGAGAGCAAGCGGTGTTCGCTCTCGGGCAGCTTCGCGACGTGGCGGCTATCGACGGATTGATGGCCGCGCTCCGCGACGCGAAGCCAGATGTGCGCCAGCAGGCCGCGTTCGCGTTGGGACAGATTCGCGACGCTCGAGCGGTCGAGCCGCTGATCTCAGCGCTCAAGGACGCGAACGCCGACGTGCGCCAGCAGGCTGCGTTTTCACTCGGCCAGATTCGCGACAAGTCGGCGGTCGAAGCCCTCGTAATTGCCATCAAGGACCCCGACGCCGACGTTCGGCAACAGGTTGCGTTCGCGCTTGGTCAGATCCGCGATCCGCGCGCGATCGACGCGCTCACGGTCGCACTCAAAGACCCAAGTGCCGACGTGCGCCAGCAGGCCGCGTTCGCGCTCGGTCAACTCGCCAGATAAGTTTCCGATGGTTCGACGACGCTTCCGGGAAGCGTCGCGGTTTGTGATGCTAGTTTTCTAGCAGAAGAGAGGAACGATGAGCCCGCTTGCCGTCTTCATTCGAACGCTCAGCCGCTGCAGCGCCATCACCCTTGGCGTTGCGCTGGTGATCACGAACCCGACGCTTGAATGGTCCGGCAGCCGTCCCGCGACGGCACAAAAAAGTCCGATGGAGGCGGCGATCGACGGGTTGATCACTGCGCTCAAGGACACCGACGCCGGCGTGCGGCGGCAGGCGGCGGTCGCGCTCGGTCAGCGCGGCAACGCGCGCGCCGTGCCTGGATTGATTGAGGCGCTCAAAGATTCCGATGCCGAAGTCCGGGTGCGAGTCGTCATCGCGTTAGCCGAGCTCGACGATCAGCGCGCCGCGCCAGCGCTCGTGCAGACGTTGAAAGACTCGGATCCTCGCGTGCGGACGCGGGCGATTATCGCGCTTGGCGAACTGGGTGACCGGTCCGCGATCGAGCCGTTGATCTCGCTTGTGAACGACGCCAATGTCGACGTGCGGAAACGAGCGATCCTGGCGCTCGCTGAGATCGAAGACGAGAAGGCCGTTCCGGCGATCACGGCGGCACTGAAGGACTCCGATGCGGGCGTGCGCCGCGCGGCCGTCCACGCGCTCTCAAAACTCGCTGGCGGCGACGACCACAACCCGTCGCCGCATCCAAACCCGAATCCCAACCCCAACCCGAATCCGAATCCAAATCCGCGCCCGAATCCCCAGCCAAACGTCTGGAGGTACTAGCGTGGACCGCACACGCGTGCTCGGGCTCGCTGCGATGTTCCTGACCCTCTGCAGCGTCGCAATCGCCGGTGCGCCGCAGCGACGCCACGAGCAGGTCAACCCGCGAGATCTGATTGCCGATCTCGACGCGCCCGATCCGGTCGCACGCGCCAAAGCTGCCTGCGGGTTGCGCGACCTCGGCGATGCTGCGGCTGATGCGATCGCGCCGCTGTCGAAGCTTCTCTCCGATGGCTCGCCGGTGGACGCCCGTGCGTGCCCCCGGCGCTGGTGGCGCGGCAACTCAGACGCGGTGACGACGCCGGGAGAGTTGGCCGCGTCGGCGCTCGCGTCCGTGGGATCAACCGCCATCCCGGCGCTGCTTGGTGCTCTTAAGCAGGATGCGTGGATCGGACGGCGGAACGCTGCCTGGGCGCTGGGCGCGATCGACGATCGGCGCGCGGTCGAGCCGCTCGTCCAGACACTGCGCGATCGTGAGCCGGCCGTGCGCGAGCAGGCCGCGTGGGCCCTCGGCGCGATTGACGACAGCGCCGCGGTTCAGCCGCTCGTCGGCTCGCTCAAAGACGACGACTACCGAGTACGAAAGCAGTCGGCGTGGGCGCTCGGCGCCATCGACGACAACCGCGCCGTCGAACCCCTCGTGGGTGCACTTGCCGACCAGCAGGCCGATGTGCGCGAGCAAGCGGCGTGGGCGCTCGGCACGCTCGGCGACTCGCGAGCGCTCAACGGCCTGATCGGTGCGCTCAGGGACACAAACCCGAGCGTTCGTCGTCAAGCGGCGTGGGCGCTCGGCGCGATCGGGCGGTAATCAGGGTCAGAAGTGCAGTACCATCCTCACGGATGCTGCTGGCGTCGGGGATCATTGGGCTGCTGATCCTGCTGACGGCGTTTTTCGTGGCCGCGGAATTTGCCGCGGTCGGCGCGCGTCGGAGTCGATTGAGACGGCTTGCCGAAGATGGGAACGTCCTGGCAGCCCGGATTCTGCCTGTCCTCGACAATCCCAAGGCGCTCGACCGCTACATCGCCGCGTCGCAAGTTGGCATCACCTTATCCAGCCTGATTCTCGGCGCCTACGGCCAGGCATCGATAGCACCACGCGTCGCGCCGCTCATCGAGCGCATCTTCGGCCTCGATCCCGAACCCGCTCTCTCAACGTCAACAGTCGTCGTCCTGCTCGCCTTGACGACGGCCGCCATGATTGCCGGCGAACTGATTCCCAAGTCCATCGCTTTGCAAGACCCGACGCGCACCGCAATCTGGACCGTGCTGCCGATGCAGTGGGCCGAGCGCATCTTCGCGTGGTCAATTGACTTCCTCAACGGCAGCGGCAATCTCGTCCTCCGCCTCTTGCGCGTCAAGACGACCGGACACCGTCACGTGCATTCGCCGGAGGAGATTGAGCTGCTCATCGCGGAGAGCCGCGATGGCGGCCTTCTCGAACCGCAGGAGCAAGTGCGCCTGCACCAGGCGCTGCGGCTCGGCCTTCGCACCGCGCGCGAGTTGATGGTTCCGCGATCGCGGCTCGCCGCCGTCGAGATCTCCACGCCGTTTTCTGAAGTGCTGCGGCTCGTCGCAACCAGTCCATACAGCCGCCTCCCTGTCTATCGCGTCATTCTGGACGACATCGTTGGCGTCGTGCACACGAAGGACGTTGTCACCAACTACATTGCCAATCGGCAGCACGCGTCGGTGGGGACGCTGCTCCGGCCGATCGAGCGCGTTCATTCGAGCATACCGGCCGATCACCTGCTGGCTTACATGCGCGACCGCCGTATTCATCAGGCACTCGTTGTCGGGGAGCAGGGCCAGATCGAGGGCATGATCACGCTGGAAGACGTCGTTGCGGAACTGCTTGGCGGCGTCTCCGACGAGTTCAAAGGTGCGACCGCACGTGCAATCCTGCTGCCCGATGGCAGCGTGCGCCTGCCTGGCGCAATGCGCGTGGAGCAGGCCGCGCAAGTGCTTGGCGCCGATTGGCGCGCGCCCGGCGAAACCGTGAGCAGCTACATCGCCAGACTCCTCGGCGGCGTGCCGGCGACGGGCGAACACGTGTCGATCAACGGCGTCGACATGATCATCGAAGCTGTCGAGGAAGACGTCGTCTTGTCGGCGCTCGTCCTCCCGCCGTCGCCAGGTGCCGCGTCATGACGGCCTTCTTGATCATCACCGGGCTCATCCTGCTGAACGGCGCCTTCGTCGCCGCGGAGTTCGCCATCGTTGGAGCGCCGCGTGCAGCGATCGACGCGCGCGCGGCAAAGGGCAATCGCCTGGCGCGCGCGGTGCAGGCGATCCTGCGCGATCCACGACTGCAAGATCGCTATATCGCCACAGCGCAGTTGGGCATCACCGTTGCGAGCCTGGGATTGGGCATGTACGGCGAGCACGTGCTTGCCGAGTGGATTTATCACCAGCTCGAGCGCATCGGTTCGCCGAGCTGGCTGGCGTCACACGGACTGGCGAGCGTTGTCGCGATTGCGATCCTGACGTACTTTCACATTGTCGTCGGCGAAATGATCCCGAAGTCGCTGGCGCTGCAGCGCGCGGAGCAGATGGCGCTGTGGATCACGCCGCCGATGCTGTGGATCAAGAAGCTGACGTTCCCGTTGATCGTCGCGCTCAACGGCATCGGCAACATGGCGCTGAAGGTGATCGGCATCAACCGGCAGGTGCAGAGCCCGGAGCAGTACTACACAGCCGAAGAACTGCAGCTTATCGTCCAGGAGAGCGAAGAGCTCGGCGCTATCCGCGCCGAATCGGGGCAGATGCTGCAGGTGCTTTTCGATTTCGCCAACCTGACGGCTGGCGAGGTCATGGTGCCGCGCGTGCGAGTGACCGGAATCCCGCTCGGTACGACGCCACCGAAGATTCGCGAGCTGCTTGGGCATTCACCGCACACGCGATATCCGGTGTTCGAGCAGGATCTCGACCACATCACTGGCATGATCCACATCAAGGATGTGTTGCGTCTCCTGCTTCGCAACGAGCCGCTCGGTCCGGCGCACGTGCGGCCACTGCCGTTTCTTCCTGAAACAGCGGCGATCGACACCGTGCTCGCGACGATGCGCCGCGAACGCACGCAGATGGTCGTCGTGATCGACGAGCATGGCGGCAACGCCGGCATCGTCACGCTCGAGGATCTCTTCGAGGAGGTCGTCGGCGATATCGATGCGGGGCCTGGATCGGCGCCACAACCCTACCGGGATTCCGACGGCCGTCTTCGAGTACCTGGAACGATGCGGCTCGACGAGCTCGGACAGTATTTCGATCTCGACCTGGAGCATGAGGAAGTGGACAGCGTCAGCGGGATCATCCTCACGCTGCTCGGCCGGCCACCTGAAGTCGGCGATTCGGTTCGCTACGATCGGCTGCTGCTGGAGGTCACCGCCGTGAAGGGTCACGGCGTTGAAGAGGCTGCAGTAAGTCTGGCGGCGTGAAGCTTGGCGCTACAGCTTTTTCTAACCGACGTGAATGCGCGGCCGGCGAAGCGGGTTCGGCTCGGTCTGGCGTAACACTTCGCGCGTGACCGGTGCGGTGTCGCCCTCACCTAACGCCAGGAACTTCAGCAGATACACGACTGGGTTGCCTTCCGTCCACCCGAAATAGGCGTGCGGAATCTGCTTCGTTTCGTCGCGGATGTAGAGGAGCAGCGCGGCGATTGCGTTGGGGATCGCCGAACTCACGCAGCGCAACACGCGATAACCGCCGATATCGATGCCTTCGACCTGAAGACGGCCGCTGAACTCCGAGACGTCGCCCGGACGCACTTCCAGGAACAGAACCTGTTCGTTTGGCGCCAGATGATGCGAATCACTCGCTTCGCGAAGCTTGTGCGCGTACTCCTCCGGCAGCCCGGAGTCTGGCCGATTGGCGATGATGCGAACGGGCCCATGAGAACTCTCGATCAGGAAACGATGCGCAGTGGCGTCAGGCTCGACCGAATGCACGCGAAGCTCAGTCGATCGCAGAACACGCGAGATCAGCGACGTTACGACGATGGTGACGATGAACCATGAGGCGATCTTCAAGCCTTCAGGCCGCTCGTGGACGTTGACGAACGTCGTATACGCAAAGATCAGCGTGAGGACGAAGTAGCCCTGCCAGCGGCGACCGTGTCGCTTGGCCTCGAGCGTGACCGCCAGCGCCGCGGATCCCATCAGCACCAGCACGCCCGTCGCATAGGCTCCGCCCTGGGCCGGCACATCCGCTTCAAAGAGAATCGTGACGAGAAACGTGATGCCAGTGAAGATGAACACGAGCGGCCGATTCGCCTTCGCCCACTCTGGTGCCATGCCGTAGCGCGGCAGATACTTCGGCACGAGGTTCAACAAGCCGACCATCGCCGATGCACCGGCAAACCACAGGATGGTGACCGTACTGATGTCGTAGAACGTGCCGAACGTGTGGCCGAGGTGCTCGTGCGCAACGTAGGCCAGCGCGCGGCCGTACGCTTCTCCGCCGGCCTTGAACTCCTCTGGTGGAATCAGCGTCGTTGTGACGATGCTGCTTCCGACGAGCATGACGCTCATGATGAGCGCCGCTGTCGTGAGCAGCTTGCGCGTGTTGCGAATGCGGCCGCGCGGCCGCTCCTCGGAGTCAGTGGGATTGCCTTTGACGAGCGGCATCACCGCGACGCCCGTCTCGAACCCCGACAGGCCCAGGGCGAGCTTCGGAAACACGAACAGCGCGGCGGCAACCATGTGTACCGGGCTGCTGAATCCGGCAAGCAAGTCGGTAGTCCAGTTCGAGAACGCGCTCGGGTGACTGGCTAGATACACGAGCCCCCAGCCAACGACAATCGCGTTGAGCACCAGGTAGACGAGAACGATCGGCACGGCGAGACCGACAGCCTCGCGGAACCCTTTCAGGAAAATCCCGCCAAGCGCAGCGAGCAGGAGCAGCGTCAGCGCCACGGGATGGTTCAGCCACCGCGGCACGAGCGGGTTCTCGACGATGTGCGCCGTGGCGTCGGCGGCCGAGAGCGTGATGGTGATGATGAAGCCGGTTGCCGCAAACCCAAGCAGCACGAGCACCATCACCTTCCCGCGCCAACGGGGGAACAGTTCCTCGAGGACCTGGATACTTCCCTGTCCATGCGGGCTGAGCTCGGCGACGCGGTTGTACATCGGCAGCGCGCCGAACAGCGTCAGCAGGACGAGAACCAGCGTCGCGATGGGAGAGAGCAGGCCGGCGGCCAGAAAGGCGATGCCTGGCTGGTAGCCCAACGTCGAAAAGTAGTCGACGCCCGTCAGGCACATCACCTTGTACCACGGGGCCTGGTGTGGATGTCGCGCGTGTGGACCGGACGGTTCGCGAAGTCCTTCGAGGAACCAGGACTTGAACCGGCGGCGGTGCCGCCTGGATAGTCGATACACTGTTAGCTGCCGATTAAATCTCTCCGCGCGCGGCTGCAAGGCTCAGCTCTTCCTCGCTGGCTTCCTTGAACTCGCCTTCCCATTTGGCGATGACCACGGTCGCCAAGCAGTTGCCGACCACGTTGAGCATCGTTCGGCCCATGTCCATCAGCTCGTCGACGCCGAGAATCAGCGTCACGCCCTCTAACGGGAGGCCGTACGTGGCTAGTGTACCAGCAAGGATGACGAGCGAGGCGCGCGGCACGCCGGCCACCCCCTTGCTCGTCAGCATCAGCGTCAGCAGCATCGCGAACTGCTGACCGGGCGACAGATGGACCCCCGCCGCCTGCGCGACGAACACCGCTGCCAGCGACAAGTACAGGGTCGAACCATCGAGATTGAAGCTGTAACCAAGCGGCAATACGAAAGCGACGATGCGCCTCGGCACGCCGAGCCTCTCGATCACCTCCATCGCCCGCGGCAGGGCCGCCTCGCTCGACGTCGTCGAAAACGCAATGACGGCCGGTTCCTTGACCGCCTTGACGAACTTACGTATTGGAACCCTGAAGAGCAGCGCGACCGGCAGCAGTACTAAAAGGATGAACGCCGTCAGCGCGAGATACAGCGTAATGACCAGCCACGCGAGGTTGTAGAGAATTCCCAGGCCACCGTGACCGACCGTGTAGGCGATTGCGGCCCCTACGCCAATCGGTGCGTAGTGCATCACGATGTTCGTGACCTTGAACATCGTTTCCGCTACGGCCTCACACCAGACGACGACCGGGCGTCCCTTTTCGCCGATCATTCCCAATGCGATTGCGAAGAAGATGCTGAACACGACGATCTGCAGTACGTGCCCTTCCGCCATCGCCCGGATCACCGACTCGGGAACAGTCTCGAGCAGGATCTGATCCCACGTGTGCGGCTTCGCGGTGATCCCGGACTGCTGCCCCATCGGCAGATTCACGCCAACACCGGGCTTCATCACGTTGACGGCGACGAGACCAATGAGGAGCGCGAGCGTCGTCACGATCTCGAAATACAGGATCGCGCGGAAGCCCATTCGCCCCACCACCTTCACATGGCCCGCACCGGCAATCCCGGCGACGAGAGTTGCGAAGATCAAGGGGGCGATGACCATCTTGATGAGGCGCAGGAACAGCTGGCTGAACGGACGGAAGTAGGCGGCCGCCGCGGGGTTGTACTCGCTCACGATCCAGCCGACAGCGATCCCGATC
>Ga0209382_10011767_pt1 | contig 10845 bp, 11 predicted proteins | sample SoiMetdeltSBSDD5_FD_187599 | JGI IMG/M metagenome (GOLD analysis project Ga0209382, IMG submission 187599) | Bulk soil microbial communities from a Populus tree surrounding site in Tennessee, USA - Soil MetaG P. deltoides SBSDD5 (SPAdes) (version 2) | ecosystem: Environmental > Terrestrial >...
ATCCAGCCACCGCCCGACCGGGATCGCCGCCGTGGCAGCCACCAAGATGGACACCGTTGCCGCGCCGGTGACCGTAGCAATCGACGCGTGCAGGTCGGCGGCTATTGGCGTCAGCAAAACGGAGAATGCGTAGAACAGCACGCCGTACCCGACGGTCTGCGTAACGGCGAGGGTGCTGACGAGCCGGCGCGAGCGTGCCCGTCATGTGGTGTCAGCCGCAGCAGCCAGCATCGGCGCTGTCCTCGGCGTCGAGGGCAAGGCTGGTGGAACACACGCCGGTCTCGGGCAGCTCCAGACGTACGTCGCGAGCGGCGTCCCAGTCCCCGGCGAGCGCGGCCACGATGGAGCGGACCTGTTCGTACCCGGTGGCGAGCAGGAACGTCGGGGCCCGCCCGTAGGACTTCGCGCCGACCACGTAGAAGCCCGGCTCGGGATGGGCCAGCTCGTCGACCCCGTGCGGCGGGACGGTGCCGCAGGAGTGCACGTTCGGGTCGATCAGCGGCGCCAGGGCCCGAGTCGAGCCGAGGACCGGGTCCAGGTCCAGCCGCAACTCCCCAGCGAGGGTGTGGTCGGGCCGGGCACCAGTGGCGTTCACGACCACCTCGGCGTCGACCTTACGCCCGTCGGTCGACACCAGACTCTGGTCGGCCACCTCATGGACAAAGAATCCAGTGTGGACGCTCACCTTTCCGGCGGCGACGAGCGCCCGTACCCGGGTGCCGATCGCGCCACGGGCCGGCAACGCGTCGGCGTCCGCGCCGCCGTAGGCCCGGTCCGCGTTCGGCGCCCGCACCAGCCAATGGACCGTGGTGTCGGGCAGGTCGGCCAGCGCGAGCAGGGTACCTGTGGCCGAATGCCCGGCGCCGACGACCGCGACCACCTTGCCCGCAAACGCGGCGCGGAGGGCGCCGGTGACGTCGGGCATGCCGTCGAACACCCGCCCAGCTCGCCGTGCCTCGGCCTCGCCATTCGCGGCGATGCCGTAGCCACCGAGTGGGTTCGGACTGCGCCACGTTCCGGAGGCGTCGATCACCGCCGAGGCAAGGACCTCGCTACCGTCGGACAGGCGCAGCAGAAACGGGGCCTGCTCCCGGCCGGCGGTGCGGACCCGGTCCACACCGATCCGGGCGATCGCCGTGACCGACACGCCGAGGCGCAGGTGCGGTGCGATCGCGGGGTGTGCCGCGAGCGGAGCCAGGTAGTCCGCGATCAACTCGCCGCCGGTGGGTAGCACGTCCGGGTCCGGGGCGTGCCAGCCGGTGGCTTCCAACAGGATCCGGGCGGCCCGCGCCGATCACCGCGACAGGTAGCCCGGCGGACGGTGTAATCATGGCGTCGTACTCCCTAAATCTGTTGAGAAGTTCGTAAGGTGCTGCGCGGGCCGGCCGGCCCCCGGCACAACCTCGTCATCCGCAGCACCCGGCGCCAGCGGCGACCGCCTGCGCCTTCGCCTCGGCGCCACAGCACCCGCCCGTCGCTTGTGCCTCGGCCACCGTCCCACAGCACGTGCTCGCCACCGGCACGGCTGCCGTGCTGCTTGCGGCGGTACCGCAACAGCCACCGGCCGACGCGGACGGGGCGAACGCCTCCGCGGGGTCGCTGACGAACCCGCCTGTCGGGGCCTGGGTCGTTTCGGTCGTCATGTCCTGCTCCTCATGGTTGATTGATCAACACGTACCGGTTGGGGCTGTCTTGATGGATGTCGAATCAAGGCGCCGCTCGCTAGCTTGCTAGCTGTTTCGAGATCTGTCAACCTAGAGGCATGTCGAAACAGCTCGTGATTCTGGACACGGCCGGCCAGTCGTGCTGCGCGCCGATCGCCGAGGCGTCCCTCGATGCCGGGCAGGCGGTCGACCTGGCCCGCATGTTCAAGGCGCTCGGCGACCCCATCCGGCTGCGGTTGCTCTCCCGGATCACCTCCGCGCCGGAGGGCGAGATCTGCGTGTGCGACATCACCGGTGACGCGTTCGACGTGTCCGGCCCGACCATCTCCCACCATCTCAGGGTGTTGCGCGAGGCGGAGCTCATCGAGGGCGAGCGCCGCGGCACGTGGGTCTACTACCGGCCCGTTGCGGCCAACCTGCGCCAGCTTGCGGCGCTGCTGCATGCGCCAGCTCCGGCCCGGCCCGTACCCGCCGCCGTCATCCGCTAACGACGAACAACCACCACCTGAGTAGCCCTACGGTGAAGGAATGACCAGTGACCCTGTCGACGTCCTCATCGTCGGCGCCGGACCCACCGGCCTGACCCTGGCCGCTCAGTTGGCCGCGCACGGCGTTCGGCCACGCCTCATCGACCGCAACCTGGAACGGGTCCGGGAGTCCCGAGCACTGGCCGTCCAGCCCCGCACCCTGGAGGTCTTCGCCGGACTCGGCGTCACCGACCAGCTGCTCGAACACGGCAACCGAGCGGTGCAACTGCGCATACACGCCGGTCGACGCGAGACCGCGGTGCCGCTGTTCGACTTCGGCCTGGCCGACACCGCCTACCCGTACCTGCTGTTCCTGTCCCAAGCTGAAACCGAACGCATCCTCGTCGACCACCTCACCGCGGCCGGGATCACAGTCGAGCGCGAGGTGCAACTTGTCGACCTCCAGCCTGGCCCCGACGAGGTGTCCGCCGTCCTGCGCCACGACAACGGCCGCGAAGAGCGGATCAACGCCCGTTACGTGGTGGGCTGCGACGGCGCGCACAGCACCGTGCGTACCACGGCCGGAATCGGCTTCGAAGGCAGTTCCTACCCGCAGACCTTCGTCCTTGCCGACGCCGAAGCCGACGGCATCGATCGCGGAGCCGCGCACGCGTTCCTGTCCGGGCGGAGCATGCTGTTCTTCTTCCCGCTCGTCACACCGGCCAACTGGCGGCTGCTCGTCATGCGGCCACCCACCGACACCACCCCACTGGACGCCCCAGTCAACCTCGACGAGGTCCAGGCCCTCGCCGACAGCAACACAAACGGCAAAGTGCGGATCCACGACCCGGTGTGGATGACCAACTTCCGGCTGCACCACCGCGCCGCCACCGCTTACCGGGCCGGGCGGGTCTTCCTCGCCGGCGACGCCGCCCACATCCACTCGCCGGCCGGCGCACAGGGCATGAACACCGGCATCCAGGACGCGGTCAACCTCGCCTGGAAACTCGCCCACACTCTGCGCGGCGTGACCGACCCCGCCCTGCTGGACACCTACCAACCCGAACGCGCGCCGGTCGGCGCGAGGGTATTGCGCTTCACCGACCGCGCCTACACCATCGCCACATCCACCAACCCGATCGTCCGTTTCGCCCGCACCCGCGTTGTACCGGCGATCATCCCGCTCGTCCTCAAACCCCGAGCCCTTCGCGCGTACGCCTTTCGCACCGTTTCCCAACTCGCCATCCGATACCGCAGCAGCCCACTGTCGGCCAATGGGCCACACGCGCCGCGACGCGGCGCCAAGGCGGGCGACCGGCTCCCCGACGCACCGATCATCCACGATGGACAAAACACCACCCTGCATGCAGTTACCGCCCGGCCCGGCTGGCACCTGCTGCTGTGCGGGCGAACCTCGGCATGGCCGGCGCGAGAACTGGCACCGCTCGGCGAACACCACACCGACCTCGTCACCGTCCACCACCTCGCCAGCACCGCCACACCCGGCGCGTTGCAGGACTCCGACGGGAGCGCTCTTCGCCGCCTCGGCCTGGCCACCAACGACACCGCCGTGTACCTGGTACGCCCCGACGGGCACATCGGATACCGCTCCGGCGGCAACGACCTCACCGGACTCCACGCCTACCTGCGCCGCTGGCTGCCCGCCGTAGCGTCCGAGACCACATCGTGAACGGTGCCACGCAAGAGCCGGCCAATGAACACCGCCGGGTCGACGCCGACCTACAGTTCGATCGCTCGGTGGCAGACTACGGCGGTGGACGACGCTGAACGCCCGCGCGAACCGTCAATCCCGGTAGCGGCCGACACGGAGACACGGTGGCTGTCACCCGGGGTCGCCGGCATCGGGACAGCCAGCCTGCTCGCCGACATCGGTCACGAGGTTCCCACGGCGCTGCTGCCCAGCCTGGTCACCTCGACGCTGCGCGCGCCCGCCGCGGCACTGGGTGCTATCGAGGGCCTCGCCGATGGGCTGGCCGGAGTGGCCCGGTTGGCTGGCGGGGCCCTCGCCGACGATCCCACCCTCCGCCGGCGCGTGGCGGTCGGCGGCTACACCGCCACGGCGGTGTTGTCGGCCGGAATCGGCGCGGCCACCACCGTCTGGCAGGTCGGGCTCCTGCGGACTGGCGCCTGGGTCGCCCGCGGGCTCCGCGTACCCGCCCGCAACGCCCTACTCGCAGACGTCGTGCCCGCACACGCATACGGGCGTGCGTACGGGTTCGAACGTGCCATGGACAACGTCGGAGCGATCTTCGGCCCACTCCTCGCCCTCGGGCTGGTCGCCCTCGTCGGCCTGCGGTGGGCAATCGGCCTCTCTGTGATACCCGGACTGCTGGCCGCAGCCGCCATCGTCTACGCCATCCGACACACCCGCCGCGTCACCCACCAAGCCCGGACACCGATCCGGCTACGTGTGCGGCCGGTCCTGACCGGCCGGCTCGGCCGGCTCTTCGTCGCGGTCGCCGCCTTCGAGGTTGGCAACGTCGCCGCCACCCTGCTTATCCTGCGCGCCACCGACCTGCTCAGCCCGCACCACGGCGCCACCACCGCCACCATCCTCGCGCTAGGCCTGTACACCGGCTACAACCTCGCCGCCGCCACCGTGTCCGTCCCCGCCGGACGACTCTCCGACCGCTTCGGCACAGTCGGACCCGTACGCATCTTCGCCGCCGGCGTGGCCTGCTTCACCCTCGCCTACGGCTTCCTCGCCGCCACCGAACCAACGCTGCCGCTCATAGCCGCCGCCTTCGCCCTCGCCGGAGTCGGCATCGGTGCCGTCGAAACGGCCGAACACGCCGCCGTAGCCGCATTCGTTCCGGCCGGATTACGCGGTTCGGCATTCGGCCTGCTCGCTGCAGTGCAGGCCGGCGGCAACCTCGCCGCCTCCGCCGTCGCAGGAATACTCTGGACCGCCATCTCGCCAAGCGCAGCCTTCGGCTATCTCACCGCATGGACGCTGCTCGCACTCGCCGCCCTCGCCACGACCCGACACCGTTAGTGTTTCTGCTGTCAGCTCGAGCGCCGCCTGGTCGGGTCACCGCCAGGACCGGCGCGCCGCGGCGCTGACGAAGTCGACGGCTAGCGACAGCACGAGTAGCGCCAGCACCGCGGACATCATGCTCGGGAAGTCGAACGCTGCTCGCCGCTCCTCCAGCATCCGGCCGAGGCCGGCGGCACCGACGACACCGACCACCACCGTCTCCCGGATGGCGATCTCCCAGCGGTAGAGGGAGTATGCGGCGAACCTCGTCATCGCCCCCGGCATGGTTGCATAGAAGAACGTCGACACTGGGCCGGCACCCGCTTGCCGCAGCGACACCGCCGGCCGCCGGTCGAGATTCTCGACCACCTCTGCGAACAGACGCCCGAGCACGCCGAAGTTGTAGACGCCCAGCGCAACCGCACCGGGCAAGGGTCCGGGCAGGAGTAGGAAGAGCAGCAACAGCGCCCACACCGGTGGCGACAGCGCCCGCGTGACCAGCAGCAGGGAGCGCATCAGCCAGGCGACCGGCGCTCGAATCCATCCCCCGCCCCGGGCGGCCAGGAACGCGGCCGCCACGCCCAGGGCGCTGCCGATGGCGATGGCGGACAGCGACATCTGAAGCGTGGCAACGCATTGCCCGAGCAGTTCCTTCCACGACCCCGGTAGTCGCGGTGGCAGCGACGCCGCGACGACATCGGCCACGAGCGTCCACGTCCGGGCGTGGAACAGGCGACCCAGGTCCGGTGCGAGCACCACCGCCGCGCCGACCGTCAGCACGCCACCGAGCACTACCGAGTTGAGCGCCAGGCGGCGGCGTCCGGCGACGCGCAGCGCCGATCCCCATCGATCGACGGCCGCCCCGACGAGCACGAGCGCGTAGATGAGCGTCCACATCTGGGGGTAGCGCAGTCCCGAGAACATCAGAGCGAGCTGGAAACCCAGACCGCCGGCACCGATCATGCCGAGGATCACGGCCGAACGAATCGCGCAGTCCAGCCGGTAGAAGGCGTATGAGACCAGGTCCGGCCAGGCCTTGGGAAGTACGCCGTACGCGATCGCGGCGAGGCGACCACTTCCGGAGGCGACCAGCGCTTCGTAGGTGCCGGCCGCCGCCTCGTCGATGAGTTCGGCGTAGACCTTTGCCGTGATCGCGCCGAACGGTATGGCGATGGCCAGCACGCCGACCATGGGATCCCGGCCGAGGATGCCGACGAGGAACAGGCCCCACACCGCCTCGTGCACGCCGCGCGGCAAGCCGAGAACCAGGCGGCCCGAGTACCACGCCAGCCGGCGGCGGATCCGAGCGGCCCGCCGGGCGGCGCGGTCCGTTCGCCAGAACGACTCGCTGATCAGGACACCGCCGATCAGCCCGAGTCCGATCGCGATGGCGGTGCCCAGCTGGGCAAACGCCAGCGTGACGACAGTGGCGTGCGCGGTCGTCGCGAGGAACGCCACGCTCAGGTCGGGTCGGGCGGCGGCCGTCCAGAACTCCTGCAGAAGCGCCCAGCCGTTCAGGTTCACCGTGTCGGGGCGACCGATGCCCGAGCCCCAGGCTGACCAGAGCACGGCCACGAACAGGCCGGCAGCCCAGATCCTGCCGGCCGACACGTGCCACCGGCTCGCTGGCCGGGCGATCCCGCCTGTGTGCCCTCGCGTCGCGCTTTCCGGCCGGGAGATGTCAATCATGGCGCGATTCGGTAGAGGTCGGCACCCATGCGGTCGGTCACGTCGCCGGCTGGGACATCGAAGACCACGCTTCCGTGGCGGAGGCCGACGATCCGGTCGCACATGCGCCGCGCGATGTCGAAGTCGTGCAGGCTGACGAGGAGGCTCCGCTGGCCATCCGCGACCACGCCGGTCAGCAGGCGCATCACATCAGCGCTCCGAGCCGGGTCCAGACTGGACACCGGCTCGTCGGCCAGGACCAGCTCGGGTCGTTGGACGAGAACCCGGGCCAACGCCACCCGCTGCTGCTCGCCTCCGGAGAGGCGGTCGGTGCGTTCGAAGATCTTGTCCTCGATCCCGACCCGCCGCAGCGCCAGGCGCACGTCGTCCACCTCAAGCGGCCTGACCAGCGACCACAGTGCCCGGTTCAGGCGCCAGGAGCCGAGCCGGCCGGCGTTGACGTTGTGAACCACGCGGAGCGGCCCGACCAGGTGGAGCTGTTGGTGGATGGTTCCGATGCGGCGACGGACGTCGCGGACCTGGCCCGCCGTGCAGCCCGCTAGCCGACGTCCGAGCACCCACACCTCGCCGGCCGAGGGCGCGACCGCCCCCACGCACATGCGCAGCAGGGTCGTCTTGCCCGCGCCGCTCGGACCGACCAGAGCGACCCGCTCGCCGGCGTCGACCCTCAGATCGACGCCGGCGAGCGCCCTGGTCCGGCCGAACGTGACGCTGACCTGGCTCAGGGAAACGGTGCTCATCAGGTGACGAGCTTGAGCTTGCGGCCGATCGCCTCGATCTCCTGGTAGTTGGCCGGGTCCGTGGCGACGAAGGACTTGGCGCCGTAGAGGGTGAGCAACGCAGCCTGTTCCGGATCGTCCCCGCCTATCGCCAGCACGGCGGTCCTGAGCCGGTCGGTGAAGCCGGCGCCGAATCGCTGGTCTGTCTCCGGACCCGCGATCCAGTGGTAGTCGTGGTACTCCGGCGTGATGAACACCGGCGTCACCTTCGACACATCGACCGTTTTTGCCGTCATTCGGGACCGCCACACCTGAATGTTGAGGGCGCCGGCCTCGTAGGTTCCGGATTCGACCAGGTCGATCGTCTTGTCGTGGGATCCGGAATACCCGGGCGTCCCGGAGAAGTCGCTGGCGGCGACGCCGGCCTGGTCCAGGAAGTACTGCGGCATGAGCCGCCCGGAGGTCGACGACTCCGAACCGAACGTGAACCGCCGTCCCTTGAAGACGGTCAGCTCACCAACGGACGAGACCGGTTTGATGCCGGTGCTCGCATTCGCGATGAAAACGCTCTGGAACTTGGCGTCAATGTCCCGCTGGGCAACGAGAACGCTGCCGGGCACCTGCAGCCGAGCCTGAACGCCGGTCAGGCCTCCGTAGAACACGAAGTCCAGGTCGCCGGCGCGGAACAGGGCGACCGAGGCGGCGTAGTCGGTCACCGGCACGTACTCGACCTCGATGCCCAATGCCTCGGACAGATACCGGGCCATCGCGCCGTCGCGTGCGGCCAGCTTCTCCGGATCCTGGTCCGGGATGGAACTGATCTTCAGCCCCCGGTGCGACGGCGCGCCGGCCGGGTCGGATCCGCAACCGGCGGTCGACGACACGGCGGTCAGGACGATGAGGGTCGCGGCGAGCAGACCCCGTGAAGTGGTGCGTTGCATGCAGTGGCCTCCAATGCTCTGCGTTCGAAGAAACGCAGCGGCCACAACATGTGCTAGAACGGTCTGGCCGCTGCCATGACAGCGCCCGACCTGGGCGCTCCGGCGTCGGCTCAGCGACACAGAAGCAGCGGCACGGCTCCTCCTTCCTAACCGCGTGGACGGTGAACGGCGGACAGGCCTCGGCCGTGGTCAACGAGCCCGCTTGGTGGTGATCAGTTTTGTGATCGTCGACGTTAGGCCGCCTGTATCTGTCGCCTGGTCCCGTTGAGGTCATGCGCGACGGAGCCACAGCAGCTTCCCGCACGCCCTGGTCGAAGCTGATCCGTGCGCACCTCGCAGCTCGTGCCGCCGGTGACCGCCGCCAGGACACCTCGGCCATGTCGCGGATCGTGCGCGGCGTCCCGGTCGCGACGCTGTACGCGCGGTAGTCCGGCGCATCCCGCCCGACGGCGGCTCGACTCGGCCGGCCTCGAGATCGGCCACGGCCCGCTGTTCAGGCGAAACCCGCCCGTCGAGAGCGCAGAAAAAGTGCGACTCTCCATAGGCGACAACGGAGCGGCCGAGCACGATCGCGAGACGCCCGCACGGTCCACGGACGAACTCGAGTGCCCGCCGGGCCTGGTCGCCGTACTGGCGCAGGTAGCTGGCGATCGTCGCCTTCTGGCGAAGGAGGCGGTCGGCCGGCACCGGATGGCTCTGGGCGGCGGCGCGATCCCAGAATCGCGTCAACCAGTACCCCCGGCCGGCCGGCGGAACGCCACGCAGGACCGCCTGGCCGCACCGGGCCAGGAACTCGGTGAGCATGCGCCATCGTGACAGGGCCGGCTGGACCTTGGCACCAGGGTAAACCCGGGTCATCTCGATCTGGCCCGCCACTCCGCAACCAGCAACAGTACGGCGCCGACGTCGACGTGCGGCGGGGAACTGGGGCAGACCGAGGGTTGTCCCGGGCCGGTAAGTCATCAACTATTGACTCGATGCTGATTGAGCGAGTTCCAGTCGAGGTGCGTGCCCGCGTACACGCCGCACTGGGTGACCCGGCGCGCCTCGCGATCGTTGACATGTTGGCGGTCGGTGACGCCTCGCCTGGCGAGATTGCCCGTGCGCTGGACATGCCGACCAACCTGGTGGCCCACCACACCAAGGTGCTGGCCGACGCCGGCCTGGTGGAGCGGACCCGCTCGGAGGGCGACCGCCGCCGCACTTACTTGCGCTTGGTCCCCCACACCATGGCCCTGTTGACCCCGCACGGGCTGGGACCGGTACCACGCGTGTTGTTCGTCTGTACCCACAATGCGGCCCGGTCCCAGTTGGCCGCCGCCCTGTGGGCGCGCCGCAGCCCGGTTCCCGCCGCGTCGGCCGGTACGCGACCGGCACGAGCGGTTCACCCGCGGGCGCGGCAGGTCGCCCGCCGTCACGGCCTATCGCTGGGTCGGGCCCGACCGGTGCACGTGGCCGAGGTGCTGCGCGGCGACGACCTGCTGATCGCGGTATGTGACAACGCCTACGAGTGCCTGGACGTACCGGCCGACCGCCGGCTGCACTGGTCGGTGCCGGACCCGGCTCTGGTCGACACCGACGAGGCGTTCGAGGCCGCCTACACCGACCTGGCTGGCCGGATCGACCGGCTCGCCCCCACTGTCACCCGGGGGAGCCCACCGTGACCGACACCACCGCTGCTGCCTCCCGCCCAGGCCCAGACCTGTCCGTTGACCAGCAGCTCGCTCTGCACACAGCCGCCATGAGGCTGCGACGCGACTTCGAGGGCGTCGAGGGGCTTCGCCATAACGGCCGGCCGATCGTGCTGTTCCTGTGCGTGCACAATGCCGGCCGCTCCCAAATGGCGCTTGGATTCCTGACCCATCTGGCCGGTGATGCGGTGATCGGCTGGTCAGGCGGCCAGGAACCCGGCATCGAGATCAACCCGGCTGCGGTGGCGGCGATGGCCGAACGCGGCATCAACATCGCCGCCGAGTACCCCAAACCGTGGACCGAACAGATCGTCCAGGCCGCCGACGTGGTCATCACCATGGGCTGCGGTGACGCCTGCCCCATCTTCCCCGGCAAACGCTACGAGGACTGGGAACTCGACGACCCGGCCGGCAAGCCCCTGGAACAGGTAAGACCCATCCGCGACGAGATCGAACGTCGCGTCCGCCACCTCCTCGAACAACTGGAGGTTCCGGTAAGCAGCTGACACGACTCGGTTTGCCCACCACCCACCGTGCCGAGCTACAGGATCTACTGGTGGATCTGGTTGCGCCATGGATTAGGTTAGATCAGTTAATCTTTCCTGCCGTGCTGCCCACGGCCATGCTGTGGCTGGGACAGCTGTGCGGGCGCCTCCGGACTGCTATCACATTGATG
>Ga0209382_10011768_pt1 | contig 10845 bp, 4 predicted proteins | sample SoiMetdeltSBSDD5_FD_187599 | JGI IMG/M metagenome (GOLD analysis project Ga0209382, IMG submission 187599) | Bulk soil microbial communities from a Populus tree surrounding site in Tennessee, USA - Soil MetaG P. deltoides SBSDD5 (SPAdes) (version 2) | ecosystem: Environmental > Terrestrial >...
TGGCAGGCGTGTTTTTTGTCACCGAACAAAAGCCGGCGCCGGCTCCCCGGTTGGCCGACCCTGCCGCTCCAGAGAGCCCCCCGCTGCCGCTCTCCAAAGTGCCTGAGGCGCTGTTCATTGACATCACTTCAGAGGCGGGCATTCGGTTCGTCCACAACAGCGGCGCCACCGGCGAAAAGCTCCTGCCGGAAACGATGGGCGGCGGAGTTGGCTTCTTTGACTTCGACAACGACGGCGATCAGGACCTGCTCTTCGTCAACAGCACTTGGTGGCCAGGCAAAATCCCCAAGGGAAGGGAACCCACGACCATGGCACTCTACCGCAACGACGGGAAGGGCCGCTTCGAGGACGTGACGACCGGTTCCGGACTCGATGTCGGTTACTACGGCATGGGCGTCGCTGTCGGTGATTACGACAACGACGGGCTCGTGGATGTTTTCATCACGGCGGTGGGCGACAATCATTTGTTTCATAACGAAGCGAACGGACAATTCAGAGAGGTGACCCGCCAGGCCGGCATGGGCAGTTCGAGCAACGACTGGAGCACCGGCGCTGCCTGGATGGATTACGACAACGATGGTGATCTCGATCTGTTCGTTTGCAATTACGTCCGCTGGTCGCGGGAGATCGATTTCGAAGTGGACTACAAACTGGTTGGCATCGGCCGCGCCTATGGGCCGCCGATGAACTTTCCGGGCTCGTTTCCCTGCCTGTATCGCAACGACGGCCACGGCCGCTTCACCGATGTTTCGGCGACCAGCGGCGTGCAGGTGAAAAACCGCGCCACGGGTCTGCCGATGGCCAAGTCGCTCGGCGTAGCGCCGGTGGACCTGAACGACGACGGCTGGATTGACCTCATCGTCGCGAACGACACCGTTCAGAATTTTGTCTTCACCAACCAACACAACGGCACCTTCAAAGAAGTCGGCGCCGCCTCCGGCCTTGCCTTTGACAATTATGGCGGCACGCGCGGCGCCATGGGCATCGACGCGGCGCGGTTTCAGGACGACAACACGCTCGGGATCTCGATCGGCAACTTTGCCAACGAAATGACCGCCCTGTACGTCTCGCAGCGGGAGCCGCTGACCTTTTCCGACGAGGCCATCAAGGAGGGAATCGGCCCGGCCAGCCGGCTTTCGCTCACCTTCGGCGTCTTCTTTTTCGACTACGACCTGGACGGATGGCTCGATTTACTGACCGCCAACGGCCATATCGAAGAAGAGATCATTAAGGTGCAGCAGAAACAGCAATACCGGCAGCCGGCCCAGCTCTTTTGGAACGCGCGCGGCGCCCGCAAAGGCGCCGGCTTCGTGCTGGTCCCGCCCGAGAAGTGCGGCGCCGACATTTTCAAGCCGATCGTCGGCCGCGGTTCCGCCTTCGCCGACATCGATGGCGACGGTGACCTGGATGTTGTGTTGACGCAGATCAATGGTCCGCCTTTGCTCCTGCGAAATGATCAGCGCCTGAACCACCGTTGGCTCCGGCTCAAACTCGTCGGTGGCAAAAGCAATCGCGACGCCATTGGTGCCTGGGTGAAAATCCGCGCCGGCAACCAGACCCTTTGGCGACAGGTGATGCCGACACGCAGTTATCTTTCGCAGTCGGAGTTGCCGGCGACATTCGGATTGGGGAAATCCGATCGCGTGGACGAAGCAACGATTATCTGGCCCGACGGATCCAAACAGCGTCTGGACGCGCTCCACCTCAACGCGTTGAACGTCATCACTCAGGCTCGCTGATTACAGTTTGGCGGCCGAGGCTACTGACGAGCCGGCTCGTCCCGCCAGTTGCCAAGCGGCTTGTGTGGAAGCATTCTTCCCGAGGATGTCATCGGACGCTTCGTCAACGACCGCTGGACGAAACCGATTCGAAGCGGCGATACGCCGGTTCGACGAGGAGAATTCGCGAGATCCGAATTTCGAAATCGTCAATGGTGCGGCCCGGCCCCGGGAACTGATCTATGCCGAGCGTCTGACCGATTGGGTGTCGAAGCTTTGTCCTCACGCTTCGGAGGAACTCCGGCTGGTCGCCCGGTGCCAGCACCTCTGCCGCTGGATGATCCCGCGCCGTGATTATCCGATGACCCGCGCCGGCTATCTCAAATGGCGCGAAGACCTCAAGAAGTTCCACGCCGAAAAGGCGGGCGGGATTCTCCATGAGGTCGGTTATGCCGAAGACACAGTCGCCAAGGTGCAGGCACTGAATCTGAAAAGAAATTTTCCCGCCGACCCCGAAAGCCGCGTGCTGGAGGACGCGCTGTGCCTGGTCTTCCTTCAGCATCAGCTCACGGAACTCGCCGCGAAGACCGACGACGACAAGATGGTCAACGCCCTGCAAAAATCGTGGAAAAAAATGACGCCGGCGGCGCGTGCGGAAGCATTGAAGCTTGCGTATGGACCCAAGGAGAAGCGGCTGTTGGAAAGAGCGCTATCCGGGAATTCGTAGCCGCGAGCGACAAGACGGGTTTCTCCAGGAGAGAACACCCCGAACTTTGAACGCGCATTGCGCCTGACCTCAGGATGGCCCCCTTCACCGTCAGGGAACACCTCCAAAAAGCCTTGACGTGAGTTGGGCCATGAACCGATCGGAATCCCCCTCAACCGCCCTCCGGGCACATTCTCCCCCAGTGGGGGAGAAGGACGGGGTGAGGGGGTAGGGTTCATGGGGAGGAGTTCCGTCCCGTCCATCGCGGTCAATGGCGTAGCCAGGCACTACGCGCGAAACAGCTCGGCGATGGTTAACCGCAGTTCGGGAAGGAGCTGTTCCGTGAGCGTCTCCCGATTGGCCAGAATTCCTTTCAACATCAGGCCGTATTGGCTGCCGTGATAGACCTCCACGTTGTCGTAGCGCGAATCCACCATCCAGAGGCGCGGGATGTTCAATTCCTCGTAAATCTGCTTCTTCGTGACGGTGTCGGGGCGGTGATCGTCGGAACTGATCACCTCGACCGCCAGCCAGAGCTTGCCGTTCGCGGCGGCGACCAGGGCGAGGTCAGGCCGCACCACGGTCCCGGGGGTCAGTTGAACGATCGAGCGGCAGGCCAACAGACGAGTTGTCGCCACGGTCGCGAGGCTCGCCGCAACAACCGCGTGCAGACGTTCACAAATCTGTTCGTGACGGGCGCCGGGCGGATAGCGCAGCAGCGTTTCGCCTTCGATGATCTCTTCATAGGGATCGCTCATCGTTCGTTAATTGCGTTGAATCGTTAAAACGTTAAAGCGAAACCTGTCGTTCCGGTGTCCGTGAAGCGGATGGGTGACGGCGCCGTCGTCCTAACCCTGATTTAACGGTTCAGCAGCTCAACGATTGGACAGGTTGGGGATGCGCCTGTCCCGGTTGGTTGCGCCGCCGCTGTCGGTCATCTGAAGCACGCTACGAAGAAAACGACCGGTATGCGAGTTCTTAGTACGCGCCACCTCCTCCGGCGTTCCTTCCGCCACAATTTGTCCCCCGCCGTCGCCGCCTTCAGGGCCAAGATCGATCACCCAGTCGGCCTCCGCGATCAAATCGAGGTTGTGCTCGATCACGATGACCGAATGGCCGGCATCGACGAGTCGTTGCAATACCTCGACCAGCCGTCGCACGTCGGCCATGTGCAGGCCGATGGTCGGTTCCTCGAGGATGAACAGGTTCCATTTCTGTTTCGGATCGAACAGTTCCAATTGCTCCTTCAAACCGGTGAGGAGATGAGTGACCAGCTTCACGCGCTGAGCTTCACCGCCGCTCAAGGTCGGGCTGGTCTGGCCGAGATGGAGATAGTCCAGGCCGGTATCGCGCAAGGCTTCGAGCGGGCGCCGAATTTTCTGGAACGCGGAGAAAAACTCGATGGCTTCCGCCACGCTCAACTCCAGCACCTGTGAGACGTTCCTGCCGTTGAATTCGATGTCGAGTGTCTCCGGGCTGAAGCGTTTCCCCTGGCACGTCTCGCAGCGCACAAATGCCGGCGGCAGGAAGTTCATTTCCAGTTTGATCGTGCCCGCGCCTTCGCATTCCGGGCAACGGCCCTGTGCGCTGTTGAAGGAAAAGCGTCCGGAGGTGTAACCGCGCAGGCGCGCTTCGGGCAGTTGCGCGAACAGGTTGCGAATCTCATCAAAAAAGCCGACGTAAGTCGCCGGTGTCGAACGCGGCGTGCGGCCGATGGGCGACTGGTCCACTTCGTAAACCGCCTTGAGCGATTCGTGGCCGGTGACAGAGGGAGGGGTTGAAACGTTGAAACGTTGAAACGTTGAGACGGCCGACTTTTTCCGTTTGAGCGCTGTTTCCAACGCGGGCAACAGGCACTCGCGAATCAAAGTGCTTTTCCCCGATCCACTGACACCGGTGACAACGACGAGGCGGTTGAGCGGGATGCGGACGGTGAGGTTCTTCAGGTTGTTGGCCGAGGCGTGGTGCAGCGTGAGCCAGAACGTGCTGCCGGCATCTTGCCGGCTGGCCTGTTTTCTCCTTTCTGCCGGCGAGACGCCGGCGGCACGCTGCACCAGCCTCCTTCGGCCGCGAGTGGGGTATTCCTTCGCCTCCTGCGCGCGCAGGCATTGCCCCGTAATCGAGTTATCATGCCGCAACAACTCGTTCAGAGTCCCGGCCGCAACGACCTCGCCGCCGCGCACCCCGGCGCCGGGCCCGAGATCGAGAATGAAGTCGGCGCGGCGCATCGTGGTTTCGTCGTGCTCCACCACGACCAGCGAGTTGCCCCGGGAGCGGAGCACTTCGAGCGTGGCGAGCAGCATTTCGTTGTCGCGGGCGTGCAATCCGATGGTCGGTTCGTCGAGGATGTACAGCACGCCGCTGAGATTCGACCCAAGCTGCGCGGCCAGCCGAATCCGCTGCGCTTCGCCTCCGGACAGCGTCGGCACACCCCGGCCGAGCTGGAGGTAACCGAGGCCGACTTCGTTGAGGAATTTCAGCCGCTCGCGAATTTCGGGCAGGATATCACGCGCGATCACCGCGGCATGACCTTCGAACTTCAGCCGGCGGAATAGCTCGAAAGCTTGCTCGACTGAAGCGGCGGCGAAGGCATCGATGGTTGGCGCCCCCAGCGTGCTGCCGGCATCTTGCCGGCGGTTTGGCTTGGGTGGTTTCTGCCGGCGGGACGCCGGCAGCACGTTGAGCCGCACCGCGCGGGCAATCGGATTCAATCGCATCCCCTCGCATTCCGGGCAGGTCTCGCGCTTGCCCTCCTGCCAGCTCCACCAGCTTTCCTCGATCGCATCGGCGCGCGCGCCGCGATCGACATCCTCAGGAAGGTAAAATAATTCGCCGAAGCCGCGGCACTTCGGGCACCAGCCTTGCGAGGAGTTGTAACTGAAATTCTTCGGATCGAGCGGTTCGAAGGAACGGCCGCACTTCGGACACGAGCGCTCCGTCGAATGCACCGTGAGCCGTCCGTGGTTATCGAGGGCGAACAGTGTGCCGTGGCCGAGCTGCAACGCCTCGTCGATGAGTTGTTGCGGAAGCTTGCTCTCCTCCTTTAGGTAGGGACGCCGCGCTGCGGCATCCGGGCGGCGCAGCGCGCCGCCCCTACCTTTTTCCAGCACCCCGACGACAATCTCGACATCATGCTCGCGAAAGCGGTCGAGTTTGAACGGTTCACTGGTCGAATAAATCTTCTTGTCCGCGCGCACCTCGGCGTAGCCGTGCTTCGCGGCCCATTCGGCAACATCCGAGTGAAAGCCCTTCCGGTTTTTCACGACTGGCGCGAGCAACAGCAGGTCACCGCGCTTTTTCATTTCTGCCCGCAAACGCCGTCCGAGTTCGTCACGGGTTTGGGCCTCGACGGGCAACTGGCAGTCGGGGCAATGCTGCGTTCCAAGCCGCGCGAAAAGGAGCCGCAGGAAGTGATAGATCTCGGTGACGGTCGCGACCGTGCTCTTGCCGCCGCCGCGCGAGTTGCGTTGTTCGATGCTGACCGTGGGCGGGAGGCCGGTGATGAGGTCCACATCCGGTCGCGAGAGCTGTTCCACGAACTGCCGTGCATAGGCGTTCATCGAGTCGAGAAATCGTCGCTGGCCTTCGGCGAACAACAGGTCGAACGCCAGTGTGCTCTTGCCCGATCCGCTGACGCCCGTGACGACGACGAACTTGCCGCGCGGAATGGCAACCGAGAGATTCTTCAAGTTGTGCTCGCGCGCGCCGTTGATTGTGATGGAAGACAGAGGAGCAGAGGGGAAAAGGTGCAGAGGAGAAGTCGCGCCTTGTTGCCCCTTTTCTCCTTTTCTCCTTTTGTCGTTTTCCCTTACCGACTCTCTAAAAACGCTGCGCAAGAACCGCCCCGTGTGACTGTCCTCGCATGCCGCGATATCCTCAGGCGTTCCCTGCGCCACGATTTCCCCGCCTTGATCGCCGGCTTCGGGACCGAGATCGATCACCCAATCGGCGCATTGAATGACATCGAGATTGTGCTCGATCACGATGACCGAATGGCCGGCGTCAACGAGGCGTTGAAAGACTTTCAGCAGCACGCGCACGTCGTCGAAGTGCAGGCCGGTCGTGGGCTCGTCGAAGAGGAAGAGGGTGGACTTTGCGACCGGCCGTTCTTCGGTAGGTTGCCGAAGGCCCGCCCCCAACCCCTCCAAAGGAGGGGAGCCAGCTATTTCGTGCCGGTTCTCAGTTCCCCTCCCGGGAGGGGAAAGGGGTGGGTTGGCTGCGGTGGACTCTGTGAGATGACTGACGAGCTTGAGCCGCTGGCTTTCGCCGCCCGAAAGCTATTGATCGGCTGACCGAGGCGGAGATAGCCGAGACCGACTTCCTGGAGCAGCTTCAACTTTTCAACCGCGCGTTGAGCGGGACGCGAGTCGGAAAAGGACGAAAGGAAGACGATGACTTCGTCCACGGTGGCCTCAAGGAGGTCGGCGATACTCCATGCCGAGCCTGAGTGGGGCTTTGAGTTGAGGGTTGAGAGTTTTGGCCTACAAGCCGTCGCGCGCGTTCCCTCAACTCTCAACTCATTTCGTCTCTCAACTTTAACTTCCAGAATATGCGGTCGGTAGCGGCGGCCGTCGCAATCCGGGCAGCGGATGAAGACGTCGCTGAGGAATTGCATCTCGATCTTTTCGAAGCCGGCGCCGCGGCAGCGCTCGCACTGGCCCAGGGCGGAATTGAAGCTGAAGGCGCTGGCGTTTAGGCCGCGTTGTTTGGCGGCATCGGTCAGGGCAAAGAACTCCCGGATTTCGTCGAACGCGCCCACATAAACGGCCGGGTTGGAACGCGGCGTTTTGCCGAGCGCTGATTGATCGACAAGCACGACTTGTTCGATGTGTTCCCAACCGGTAATCGTGGTTGAGGGTTGAGGGTTGAGGGTTGAGGGCGATTCGTCCTCGTGGTCCTTCTCGTTCTCGTCCGCGCCCTTCATGCGATCCGAAGCCTTTTGGTCAGCGACCCGGGATTTGAGCTTTGACTGGAGCGCGGGCAACAGGACTTCGCGGATCAGTGTTGTCTTGCCGGAGCCGCTGACGCCGGTGACGCAGACGAATCGGGCGAGGGGAATTCGGACGTTGAGGTCTTTGAGGTTGTGCAGAGAGGCGTGTTCGAGCCGGAGCCATCCGGGGAGAGTCGCCGAAATCCCCCTCACCCCGTCCCTCTCCCCCAAGGGGGCGAGGGCGCCCGACGGGCGGCCATGCTGGTCGTCAGCACGATGTACCGGACGCTTGGACAGCACTTCGATCCGCTTTTGCCCGCTCAGGTATTGGCCGGTCAGTGACTCCTTCGACTTGAGAATCTCGCGATAGCTGCCTTGAAAAACGAGTTGGCCGCCCGACTCACCGTGGCCCGGCCCAAGGTCAACGATCTGGTCTGCGGCGCGGATGACGCTGGCCTCGTGCTCAACGACGATGACCATGTTTCCGAGATCGCGGAGTTGTTCGAGAATCCTGATGAGCCGTCCGATGTCGCGCGGATGCAGGCCGACGCTCGGTTCGTCGAGGACATAAAGCGTATTGACGAGCCGCGTGCCCAGGCAGGTGGTCAGGTTCACGCGCTCGGTTTCCCCGCCGGAAAGCGTCCGCGTGGGGCGGTCGAGAGTTAGATAGCCAAGGCCGACTTCGACGAGATAGCCGAGGCGAGAGCGGACCTCGTTGAGAACAAGCCCGATAGGATCCGCGGGTTTGGGCTGATGCTTCGCTGCCATGCGGTCGATCAACTGGAGCGCGTCGCGGATGGGAAGCTGGTAGAAATCGGCGAGCGACAAGACAGGAGAATTGAGAATTGAGAATTGAGAATTGGCGATTGGTAATTGGTAAAGCAGCGCTTCGGGCTGGAACCGTTTGCCTGCGCAATCGCCGCAACGCGTGTAGGAACGATAGCGCGAGAGGAGCACGCGGACGTGCATCTTGTAGGCCTTCGATTCCAGCCAGCGGAAATAGCCTTTGACGCCATACCACGCGCGCGGCCATTCGTGGTCCTCGTCCTTTCCGTAATCCGTATCGCCCTGGATGACCCAATCCTGCAGCGTTCGCGGGAGTTTTTCGAATGGCACGTCGGTCGGCACTTTGCGAACTCTACAGAACTTCATCAGGTCGCGCTGCGATTCGAGCCCGTGGCCCGTGAGCCACGGTTTGACGACCCCTTCGGCCAACGTTTTTGTGCGATCGGGAACGGCGAGGTTGTAATCAATGCCGATGATACGTCCGAAGCCACGGCACGCCGGGCACGCGCCGAGAGGATGGTTGAAACTGAAAAGGGCGGGGGATGGCTCGCGATATTCGATGTCGCACGTGGCGCAATGGAGGCGATTGCTGAAACGGAACGTTGAAAGATCGCGATCAGGCCCGGAGAATTGGATGGTTAGTTTGCCTTTGCCGAAGTGATAGGCTTGTTCGCAGGCTTCAACGAAGCGAGCGCGGTTGGCCGCCGCGAGTTTGATGCGATCCTGAACGACAGTCAGCGCTGACGGTTTCAATACCTTCAACCGGGCGACAGCGTCTTCGATGCGGATGATTTCAAACTGGCTCGATGCAGCTTTCTGATTACCCCATGGAGCAATGGCTTCGTTCAAAGCGAGGCCTTGATCGCTGCCGGCTCCGAAGGCCGTCGTCTCGTTCGCGCGGGCTTTAATCGAACTTCGGCCCCGCCTGCTCGATCCGGCCTCCGGGGTGCGCCCGTCCTCGGGAGCAGAAACTTTCAAAACAGGTGGTGCGTTGGGACCATCCATGACGAGTGTACTCGCGGTTGTTCCTGCGGCCGGGGACGGCCGCACTCCACTCAATGGATTCGAGCGCGGAACGTTAATTTGTCCTGCATTTGGCGACTGAAGCAACAGCCGTTGATAACCTTGCTTCGTGATCAGGCTGAGCGACTCTTCGAGCGAGATCTTCTCGGTAAGCGGGAGATCGAAGGTGATCAAGAGTTCCCTGTCCCCCGTTCCCCGTTCCCCGTTCAACATCGTTTGCCAGATCTGGGGCGGCGAATCCTTGCGCACCGGTTGGCCGCATTGCCTACAATGCAGTTGCGCGATGTGCGGCCAGAGCAATCTCATATAATCGCAAATCTCGGTCATCGTGCCGACCGTCGAGCGAGTCGATCTGACCGAATTGCGTTGTTCAATCGCAATGGCGGGCGGAATGCCTTCAATGCTGTCCACCTTCGGCTTGTCCATGCGATCGAAGAACTGCCGGGCATAGGGTGAAAACGTTTCGACATAGCGACGCTGGCCTTCGGCGAAGAGCGTGTCGAAGGCGAGCGAGCTTTTTCCGGAACCGCTCAGACCGGTAACCACGATCAATTGGTTAAGCGGCAGGTCGAGATCGAAGTTCTTCAGATTATTGTGCCGGACGCCGCGAAGGCGGATGACTGAGCTGGCCGGCAGTTTCGACATGGTTCGGCGAATTTAGTGTCAGCGGCTTCCCTGTCAATGGGACGCACTACAACTCCGGCCCGGGCACATCCTGATATTTGCCCAGGAGCGCAGATGTCCAATCTGCGCTCCTGCCGCTCGTCGGTCCTCAGAGACACGCAGGTTGGACACCTGCGCTCCGACGACGAACGGGCTTGGTGGGGCAGTGTCTCAAGTGACGCGCCCTCCCGGGGGCACAGGCGCACAAAAAGTCTTGTCTGTGGGAGTATTGACTGTCAGCGTCGAAGCCAGTTCACAAAGGATTTCGAATGAAAAGGTCACGATACCTCCTCGCCTGTGCGGTTTCCGTTTTTGTGTCAACCGGTGTGATCCTTGGCCAGGACGCGGTGTCGTTCGTTCTGAGTCCACCCCCGATTTCCCGGCCCATTTTTGAAGACATTGCGACTCGCCGGATTTCGGACCCTCTTCTCACGACCAACCCGGGCTGGTCCGGGGGAACGACGGATCGTTCGGGCGTGAATTCGGACCCGGCCCTCTTTGGTCAGGGCGCGGTGTTTTTCGTCGTGTTTCCTATCTTCGAGCCCTCTTCCCCCCTTTTTGGAAGCGGTCTGACTCTCAGAGGTTGGGATTCTTCCGACTCCGGTTTCGCCTCGGCAACGACGGGTCGTCCGGGCCTGTTTCTTGACCGAGGAGTTCCACCCAACTTTCAGGTTCAACCACCCTGGCAGGACCTTTCCAGCGGCGGCTTCGTGAAGGTGCAAATCCAGGGAGACTCAAGCCGGAGGGGCGGAGCGTTCCCGCCAATACCTCCTCTGCCGGCAAACCGGGAATCCGGCCTTGTAGCCGTTCCCGAGCCGGGGACTTGGGCTCTGATGGGAGTTGGCACCATGACTTTGCTGCTTGTCCGGCGACGGCCTCCACCGCGGTCAGCCACGTTGTTATTCTGAATGCGTCCGCCGTGCTCCGCGATTTTCTAGAGCGACGCAGAGTAAAGAAGGTTTTCGCGAAGGTTGTTGGAGAGGAGGCTGCCGAGACCCTTCTGCAAGGCCGCTCGGAGA
>Ga0209382_10011769_pt1 | contig 10845 bp, 14 predicted proteins | sample SoiMetdeltSBSDD5_FD_187599 | JGI IMG/M metagenome (GOLD analysis project Ga0209382, IMG submission 187599) | Bulk soil microbial communities from a Populus tree surrounding site in Tennessee, USA - Soil MetaG P. deltoides SBSDD5 (SPAdes) (version 2) | ecosystem: Environmental > Terrestrial >...
TCCTCGTCTTGTTCCCGCAACTCCTTCAGCTCCGCCTCGGTCAACCACGCCTTTTGGCATTCAGAGAGCCGTCCATATGTGAAGAAGATCTTGCCCAGAGCAGCAATCGAGTCGCCTCGGCAGCTGATGGCGTATCTGGGCCTGGTGCCGACAGAGCATTCTTCCGGTGGCAGCGAACGCCGTGGCGAGATCACGAAAACGGGAAACAGCCACGCTCGACGCGTGCTGATCGAAGCCTCGTGGCACTACCGTCATCGGCCAGCGATCGGAGGACGACTTGCCGGCCGGCGAAAAGGACAACCAACGCGCGTCATCGCGATAGCCGACAAGGCTATGCAGCGTCTCCATCGCCGTTTCACGCGCCTGCTCGAGAAAGGCAAACCAAGACCGAAGGTCGTGGTCGCGGTCGCTCGCGAGCTCGTTGGGTTTCTGTGGTCGGCGCTTCAGCCAGAGGCCGCGTAGCGAATCGCCAACGCCTATATGACTTGGGGGTCGAAGTCGACGGTGAAGGCGGGCACGATCCAGAGGACACGCGTCGCAGCTTTGCGACAGGGAATGGACGCCCCCCGGACTCGCGCGATCAGATCGCGTTGCCTCTCGACGGAGCACGGTCATGCGGCTCTACGCTTCGGCGCAACCCGCGGATATCAGAATGGCTCGTCGTCGAAGCGTCCTGTCCTCACCGTCGACTCCGATCCCCAGGGAGAATACAGCTAACGACAACGACCAACGGACGCCGTGAAAAACTCGGGGTTGACAAGGGTCGTTCCATATCAGCTGCGAAGCGCGACTCGATGAAGAAGAGCCCATCTTGGACACCTACCTACAGGAATCCGCGCTTCGTCAGCTGCATCTGATGAGATGGACTCCTCCTCGACTTGATCGGCATCAACGGTGCCAAAGTCGTGGTGGCTAAACCAATGGAGGAGCCCATCATGGCCAACGATACGCTCATCGCCGTGGATCTGGCAAAGGTCGAGTTCGATTTCGTGGTGTCGACGAAGGTCGGGAAGGTGGACTACGGGCGTCGAATCCGGCGCACAGCGTTCCTGGAGTGGATCGCCCAGCAGCCGGTGGCGGTCGTCATCATGGAGGCGTGTGGCTCAGCCCACGAGGTGGGACGCAAGGTGCAGAAGCTCGGCCACACGGTAGTCCTGCTGCCGCCGCACGCAGTGCGGCCGTACGTCAGCCGAAACAAGACGGACCGCGCCGATGCCCGGGCCCTGCTCGAGGCATATCGCAATAAGGACATTCGTCCCGTGCCGATCAAGACCGTCGAGCAGCAGACCCTCACATCGATGCACCGCCTCCGATCCGGATGGATCGCCGAACGGACGGCAAAGATCAACGCATTGCGCGGCCTGCTTCGTGAGTTCGGGCTCTTCATTCCGGTCGGGGCCAACAAGGTCCTCGCCCACGCACACGAGTACATCGCTGATCCGAGTTCCACGCTGCCGGCAGCCCTGCGTCCATTGCTCACGGATCTGTGCGACGAGATCGTTGGTCTCGACGAACGTGTTGCCGCCGTCACCGCGCAGATCACCGCCCTTGGCCGCCAGACGCCGGCGGTGTCGCGACTGCTGCGTGCGCCGGACCATTCTGATCACCGATTCCGGCCGAACGTGATCGCCGATTCCGGGCATTCTGATCGCTGATTCCGGGATCCTGATCACTCGTTCCGGGGATCGTGATCGGCCATTCCGGCATTCTGATCACCGATTCCGGGGATCGTGATCACCCGTCGGTAGCGAAGCTGTTTCACTGGGTGCTTCCCAAGGAGGAAGACCCAGGTGGGGGCAGAGCGGCTACCGATGAGACGAATTCGCGAAGTTCTACGACTGAAGCATGAGGGTCTGAGCCACCGCGCGATCGCGAGGTCGTGCGGGGTGGGCGTCGGTACGGTGTCGGAGTACGTGCGGCGCGCGGCGGAAGCGGGCGTGGCCTGGCCGTTGCCGGCGGAGCTCGACGAGGCGGCGCTTGAAGCGCGCTTCTTTCCTGCCGCTGAACCGGCAGGGGGCGAGCGGGCCAGGCCTGATTGCATCTACATCCATCAAGAGCTGAAGCGGACGGGTGTGACGCTGCAGCTGCTCTGGGAAGAGTACCGCGAGGATCACCCGCCCCCTGCGGGCTACGGCTACAGCCAGTTCTGTGAGCACTACCGGCGGTGGGCCGGCAAGCTCAAGCCGTCGATGCGGCAGCAGCATCGCGCTGGCGAGAAGACGTTTATCGATTTCTCCGGCAAGCGGCCGCACGTCGTGGATCCAAAGACGGGCGAGGAGATCCCGGTGGAGCTGTTTGTCGCCGCCCTCGGCGCCAGCTGTTTCACGTACGCCGAGGCGACCCGGACACAGCAGCTCCCGGAGTGGATCGGTGCCCACACGCGGATGCTGGACTATTTCGGCGGCTCGACGGCAATCTGGGTCCCGGACCAACTCAAGAGCGCCGTCACACGCTCGTGCCGCTACGAGCCCGGCGTCAACCGCAGCTACCAGGAGCTGGCGACCCACTATGACGCGGTAGTGGTGCCCGCACGGCCGGGCAAGCCGAAGGACAAGGCGAAGATCGAATCGATGGTGCTGGTGGCGCAGCGCTGGATCCTGGCGCGCCTGCGCAACCGGACGTTCTTCTCTGTGGCTGAGATCAACGGCGCGATCCGCGAGCTGCTCGATCAGCTCAACGACCGTCCCATGCGAAAGATCGGCAAGAGCCGACGGGAGCTGTGGGAGCAGATAGACCGGCCAGCGTTGAAGCGGCTTCCCGCCTCTCGCTTCGAGCTGGCGCACTGGAAGATCTGCCGGATCAACATCGACTATCACATCGAGGTCGACCACCACCATTACAGCGTCCCCTATCAACTCGGCCAGCAGGACGTGGAGGCGCGCTACACGTCGTCGATCATCGAGATCTACCACAAGGGCCACCGCGTGGCGTCTCATCCACGGCGCTACGACCATCAGCCCTCGACGCAGCGCGAGCACATGCCCAGCTCGCACCGTGCGCACGCGGAGTGGTCGCCGTCACGGCTGATCCACTGGGGCGAGAAGACCGGCCCCGCCACCGGCCGAGTGGTGGCCGGGATTCTCAAGAGCCGGCCCCACCCGGAGCAGGGCTACCGCGCCTGCTTGGGGCTGATGCGCCTGGGCAAGCGCTACGGCGACGGCCGGCTCGAGGCCGCCTGCGAGCGTGCCGAACACCTGCGCTCGTACAGCTATCGCACTGTCAAGAACATCCTCTCGTCGGCCCAGGACCGTCTGCCTTTCGAGGATGAGGCCGTAATCGACGTCACCCCCGTACACGACAACATCCGCGGCGCCCAGTACTACGCCGCAACACAGGAGGACGAATGCTGATCGAACAGACCGTGGACAAGATGAACGCCATGAAGCTCTCGGGCATGGCCGAGGCGCTGAAGCAACTGCTCGGCTCGAGTGGGCACGCAGAACTGAGCTTCGACGAGCGGCTCGGACTCTTGGTCGACGCGGAATGGATAGCCCGCGAGCAGCGCAAGCTCACCAAGCGTCTGCGCTCGGCGAAGCTGCGGTACGCGGCGTCGCTGGAGGATGTCGACTTCAAGCATCCCCGTACTCTGGACCGCCAGCAAGTGCTCAGCCTGGGCAACTGCGGCTTCGTGGAAAACCACCTCAACCTGCTGATCCTCGGCCCCACAGGCATCGGCAAGTCGTATCTCGCCTGCGCCTTCGTGGAGCGCGCGTGCCGCCGCGGCTACAAGAGCGCTTACGACGACTGCCGCGCCTGCTTCAGCAGATCGCCGTGGCCCGTGGCGATGGGTCGTACGCGCGCATCCTCGAGCGACTGGCGAAGCTCGATCTCCTCGCGATCGACGACTGGCTGCTGGCACCTCTGCGCGACAACGAACGGCGCGACCTCGTCGAGGTCATCGAGGACCGCAGCGAGCGGGCCTCGACGCTGATCGCCAGCCAAGTCCCCGTCAAGGACTGGCACGCCGCCATCGGCGACGCCAATCTCGCCGATGCTATCTGCGATCGCCTGCTGCACAACGCACACCGTATCGAACTGAAGGGACCCACCAAGCGCGGCGGGAAGCCAGACCCGAAGGCGGCGGCGGCGGCCGCCAAACGATGACCGGCCGTCGCTTCGCTCCGAGTGGCCTGTGGACGCTGCCGGGCCTGCCGGGGCCATTGACGGCGCAAACGAACGCGCCGCCAACAGCCCCTTGGATGGCGGCACACGACCGCCGCCATCCACAGCCCCTTGGAAAACCGGCATACGGCCGCCGGTTTCCCACAGCGCCCCACAGGCCGTGGCGGCAAGGTCACTCGGCGCGAGGAGGAGGCAAGACACTGGCTGCTTGAATGGTCGGACGCAACAAACTATCGTCGCTTCGCTCCGACGGCGTGATCACAATCAGCGGAATCGGTGATCACGATCCCGGATCAGCTGATCACGATCACCGGAATACGCAACTGCTGACCGTCCCGGGCATTGCGTACATCGTGGCCACGGCATTGGTGGCGTTCGTCGGCGACATCCAACGCTTTCCGTCGGCCAGGCACTTCGCGAGCTATCTCGGCCTGACACCCAAGGAGTTCTCCAGCGGCTCGAAGCGCCGCCTCGGTCGCATCTCCAAGAAGGGTGATGTGTACCTACGAATGCTCCTGATTCATGGAGCACGATCGATCCTCGCCCACGCCCACAAGGCCAAGCAGCCAGACCGACTGCAGAGCTGGGCGCTTCAGCTCGAGCGCAAAGTCGGTTCAAACAAGGCGGCGGTCGCCCTCGCCAACAAGATCGCACGCATCGCCTGGGCGGTGTGGAAGCACGACTGCGATTTCGAATCGAGGCCGGTCGCCGCGTAGATCATCAGAAACGAACCGAGCTGTTGCAATCCTACCGACAGACTGCATCGCGAGACAGACGACGAAACAGGTCACACCGGCGCGCCGTAGGCCGAGAACAAGCCTGGCCCACAGAGGCCGTGCACATCCGATTGGCCACGGCGCGCGCGCGGAATTCATCTTGGCCCGGGGCACCAGCTGCCTCAACGAAGAGGCCGAAGATACGAATGCAGTGCCGACCTCCATTTCGTCGTCGCTCCCGCAACCAAGTCTGTCGCGGCCGTCCCTACTGCCGCGGCCTCGGGCGCCTACCTGACGAAGGCGAAGCCTTCGTCAGCGACGACTACTTCTCATGGAGTCTTTCCGGTTGACGGGAGGAGTCCAGATACGCTTGTTCGACGGCCCGTGTTTGGTGCACATGCCTCACGGTCGCCCACGCTCAAGAATGCCTCGCCATCTGGCCACATCTTGTGCCTCGTGGTCATCCGGGAGCAGTTGAAGAAGCTGCCCCAGCCTATCGAGCCACTTCTGACCCTCTTCGGCGCTCGGTTCCTCCTCGATGTAGTAGGCCGCGAGCGAGTGCGCGATCAGCCTCTGGTTCTTGATGTCGTCGCGCCGAATGGCCTCCTCATGCGCCGCAAGCAGCCAATACTCACGGTCCGCGGACGCGACAACATAGTCGGCGCGGGTGGAGAGAATGCTCGGCAGCGGACCGTACTTATGCTGGAGTTCATCCAGCACTTCAAGCAATTGGCGGGCAGCTTCGTTGCTCGCTCCCTCATCGTCATCGAACAGGTTGGCTACATCGACGGCCAGCTCGTGGACGCGCGCCCAGTCCTTTGACGAAATACCGTCGGGTGTCATGCCGAGGCCGTCAGTCCAAGCATCGCACACCGCAGGTCCGTCGAACACCGCGGATCAGCTGCGAGGCGCGACTCAATGAAGATGAGCCCATCTTGGACACCTACCTACAAGATTCCGCGCCTCGTCAGCTGCATCCGCTTGTTCGACGGCGCCGTCTCACACGATCGCTCGGCGCCTGACCGTGACGAGAGAGCCGAGCAGGATACCCACGATGTAGCAGCTCATCCAGGCGACTAACTTCACGAGCTTTGGAACGAAGGAGCCATCGAACTTGGTGAGCGATGCGACCTGTGACGTTGCGGCTTCGCCCGCGCCAGACCACAGCAACGCTCCCACGACCAGTCCGCCGATAGCGCCGGTCCATACCGCGATCGCAGACATTTCAGGTCCGAACGCTGACGCCCTTCGTGCGCCCAGCCAAAGGACGCCGACCAGGCACAGCCGAAAGACCCAGGTGAGTGGTTCGTTGTACGTCTCGATCGTCTGCATTGGTACGCCGAAAACCTTCACAGCCGCGACCAGAGGCGTGGACAGGATCAGCATGCCTGCGTAGATCACGACGACCATCCATGCCACGAGCTTGGCGCGCCTCGGAGCGCCGGGTCGGTTTGTCTCACTCATCGCAAGCGCCTCCTAGCGTCCGTCGAACACCGCGGATCAGCTGCGGGGCGCGCATTAATGAAGATTGGCGCGCGAAGCGCGCCGCACCAAACCTCCGCGCCCCGTCAGCTGCATCCGCTTGTTGGACCCGGCCGCCGATGACGTTGTCGTTGCCCATGCGCCCCTGCCGGTCCATGATGCCGGCCGCAACGGCTGTGCACAAGAGCCACCGGCCGCGTCGTGCATCGGGACGGCGCGCTCGACGAAGGTCGAGCGCGAAACAGCCGCGCCGTTCGTTTGGGTCACCTGCGCTCACGCTTCTTACGCAAAGGCAAAATGCCGTTGACGTCTGGCCGGCCATGTTGCGTCGGCACGCGATGATGGCGCAGCGGTGCGACGACCGATGTGCACCTCCGCAAATTGGGACGCCATGCGAGCGATGGGCCTGGAGCCAGCTGGCCACGCCAGTGAATGCGCTGCCGAGCGCCTGGCCGCCGAGTCCTTCCGATGGGTCACGATGGGCCGTTGCCGTCGTCTTGGTGTGGACACCCACAGGAAGCCTAAGAAGGCCTCCTCTGACTCAGCCGATGGTGAAGCCGGGTCCAACACCGCGGATCAGCTGCGAAGCGCGACTCAATGAAGAAAGCCCACCCGGGACACCTACCTGCAAGATCTCCGCGCTTCGTCAGCTGCATCCGCTTGTTCGACGACGCCTCCCACCGCTGCGCACGCTCGCGCCGTCTAGAGCCATAGCATGCGACGAATTTGTTCACCAAGGGCCTCGGCTCCGGCCGACTTTCGCACTCGTTCTCCAGGCTCAACTTGTACGAGGCTCCGGATGGACGGATCGTACTCATACCGATATACCAACCGTGACTTCGACTTGTCCTGCGTCTCGATGCCGCCCTGCAGGAAGCGTTTCGCCGAGGAAGAGGTGGTCAGGCCGGCGGGGGCGGCCCACTCACAAGTCGCTCGCGTACGGTCATCTGCCGCGCTGGCCTCGTACGAGCTGTGATCGCGGATGTGCACGCCTGTGGGACCGGACTTCGCAAGCAGTTGCTCGACGAGGCGCCCGATCTGGAGCGCTGTCGCTCCTACCCCCAACTCGCGGTATGGATAGATACCAACGTACCCACCGTAGCCCTTGAACGTGCCCATCGGATTGAACGCCCATCGCCCGGTGCGTCGGCAGCGAATAACGGCGACTTGTCGGATCATCCGGTAGTGTAACCCTCTACGCTGCCGCGCAACGCTCGCTGCGTCGGCGAACACCGCGGATCAGCTGCAAAGCGCGACTCAATGAAGATGAGCCCATCTTGGACACCTACCTGCAAGATTCCGCGCTTTGTCAGCTGCATCCGCTTGTTGGGCGGCTGCGCGCTTACGCTCGCGCACCTGTTGCGTTCCAGTGCTCAACAAGTGCGTGCACAGCCGATCCCTCAACAACCGTCGGGAAGCCGTTCGCGAGAAGCAGGTTCGACACCGCATCCACGGCGCTTCTATGCTTTGCGAGTAAACGGCGCGCCTCCTCGAGTACTGGACCACAGATGGCTTCGGCCGTGTCACGGGACGCGTGCATTACCTTCCGGGTATAGACCACATCGCTATCGTCCTGAAGGCGCCACTCTGCGTCGACCGCGGGGTATTTCAATCGCCTCGCCTCACGCCCGGCCAGCGCGACGATTGCGGCACGCCAACGAGAGTCGGCATCATGATCCGCCCGCACCTCGGCACTCGTAGCGTTTGTCTCGCCTTCCCATTCGGCGTATCGATTCGCGCGAATAGCCACGTACCGGACAGCGAACCGAAGTACGACCGCCGTGACAGCATGGCCGGCTTCATGCAGCGTCAGCTGCTCGCATGCAGCTCGATCCTGCGCGTCATTGACGTTGTCGTCATCCACGTCGCTCACCTGGGCGCGTCCACAGCCCGCCCAACACCGCGGATCAGCTGCAAAGCGCGACTCAATGAAGAAAAGGCCACCTTGGACACCTACCTACAAGGTCTCCGCGCTTTGTCAGCTGCATCCGCTTGTTGGGCGGCCCGACTTTGGGCGCACACCTACACCAACCCGGCGCGCCAGCCGGCCGCGGTTAGAGCCCGAAGCTTGCGAGCGTATTGCTCCGGATCATGCGGCGCTTGCTGTTTCATCATGTCGAACAGGTCCGCGGCGACGATAGCCCCGATCGCATGGATCGCATCGTGCCGCTCGAGGCCTTCGGTCATCAGTCGGGACAATGTGGCCACCGCGACGGCATGGCCCTCGGCCAGTTGGTTCTCGACTACGGCATGGATGACCGCGTGGAGCTGCGCGTTCTGGCCCGTCGGCTCCTTCGCCTTCTTGTGGTACTGCCGTATGGCGAGCGCACGTTCTTCATCGTCCGTTTCGAGCCAGCGCGTGGGGTCGGGCGAGACGTCGGGATCGTATTTCATGCTCGACCTATCATGCGACGAAGATAGCCGCGGCGCACCCTCGTCGGTAACCGCAAGTCCGCCCAACACCGCGGATCAGCTGCAAAGCGCGACTCAATGAAGATGAGACCACCTTGGACACGTACCTACAAGTATCCGCGCTTTGTCAGCTGCATCCGCTTGTTGGGCGGCGCCGCCGACAACGCCCATGCATGTGACCGACTACGATGGCCGTTGCCCTCACAAGACATGCAGATCGTGCAGTACAAAGGCCAAGGCATCATCCCGCCATCGGAACTCGAACTGGGCTGTGAGATCACTGTACGCGCCGTTCAACGGTACGTCGTGCTCCACGGAATAGCCCGAGTTGTCGGCCAGTGCCACAACGCTCGGTCGGCCATCACCGACTGCTGTGAGTACATGGGAAAACGATGGGCCGCTAGGATGCTCGGCCCGAAAGCGAGTCCCTGGTCTAAACGTGTCGTTGACAAGCTCGAAGATCGCGGCCGGAGACCAAGCCTGCCCGTAGACGTTCGCCTCATCGAGCATCGAGCATGCATCCGCCACGCGGCCATCGGCGAGAAGATCGAGCCATTGCCTGATATGCGCGATCAACTCGTCGTCGGTCGGCGTGCCCGACCGTGGCGTCAGCATTGCCGTCGTCCATGGCAGCAGGCATTCTGGTCGGACACGCAGACGGTTCGATGCGTCCGCCCAACACCTAGTGTGCAGCAAGGATAATCGCCGCCCCGATGCCACCAACTAATTGTAGACGCTGAACATCTCTCTGACCTTGGGTGGATCGGTGGCGAGGATATTCGGATAAGAGGAGCGAGACGAATCGGATATCGGCTGTGTGTCGAGGGGGCTCTGCACGCCGCGGCCACCTCGGTTGAGCACGTGGGTATAGATCATGGTGGTGCTCACGTCGCTGTGGCCCAGCAACTCCTGGATCGTACGAATGTCGTAACCGCCTTCGAGGAGGTGGGTCGCAAACGAGTGACGGAAGGTATGGCACGTCGCCGGCTTCAGGAGGCCCGCCGCGCGCACGGCGATCGCGACCTCGCGCTGCAGCACGGACTCGTGCAAATGATGGCGCCGGCGACGGCCGTCGGCGTCGACCAGGAGGCGACCCGCCGGAAAGACCCATTGCCACGCCCATTGACGCTCGGCGTTCGGGTACTTGCGCGCCAAGGCATCGGGCATCGACACGCCCGCGGCGCCGGCGTTCAGGTCCGCCTGGTAGAGCCGCTCCGCCGCGGACAGCTGCTGCTGCAGTGGCCCCCGCAGGCTCGCCGGCAGGACGGTCACGCGGTCCTTGCGCCCCTTGCCGTCGCGCACGGTGATCTCGTTGCGCTCGAAGTCGACATCCTTCACTCGCAGTCGAGCACACTCGAGCAGCCGCAGGCCGGCCCCATAGAGAAGCGACGCCATCAGCCATGGCGTCCCGCGCAGGTGAGCGAGCACCGCCGCGACCTCGCTCCGCGACAGAACGAGAGGCAGGCGCTCGGGCCGTTTTGAGCGAACCACATCCTCGAGGCCGTCGACCTTCAGGCCGAGCACCTCGCGATAGAGGAACAGCAGCGCGCTGAACGCCTGGTTCTGCGTGGAGGCCGCGACCTTGCCGACCACGGCAAGGCTCGACAGGTACCTCATCACCTCGGCGGAGCCCATCGAGGCCACATCGCGGCAACGATAAAACTCCACGTAACGCCGGATCCATCCCAGGTAGGCCTTCTCCGTACGCCCACTGTAGTAGCGCGCGCGCAGCGCCTGCCTCACGCGCTGCAGCAACGCCTCGAGCGCCGCTCGCGGCGAGGCCAAAACGGGCGGGGCCGACAACGGCACTCCACGCGGACTCCGAGGACCATCGTTCATCGTCAACTCCTTGGAAGTCGGCCTGGCGGAGAGAGAGTGGGCCGAGAGAAAAGCATGGGCGCAAGGAGGGACGAGGTGGGTCCGGAACTCGGGGCGCGTGCCCGCAACCGGCGCAGGCGGCAGGGCGCTTTGGCTAGGGGTGGAGGACGTCGTCGGGATAGTGGTCGGCCTGTCCGTACACGATCAGCCACCGGCCATCGACGTGCCGCCACAGCCACGAAGCCGCCCCGCGCACGCGGGTGGTCTGGCCGGCGGCATCCGTCACCGCTTCACG
>Ga0209382_10011770_pt1 | contig 10844 bp, 5 predicted proteins | sample SoiMetdeltSBSDD5_FD_187599 | JGI IMG/M metagenome (GOLD analysis project Ga0209382, IMG submission 187599) | Bulk soil microbial communities from a Populus tree surrounding site in Tennessee, USA - Soil MetaG P. deltoides SBSDD5 (SPAdes) (version 2) | ecosystem: Environmental > Terrestrial >...
CTCGGGCTTCGGCGACGAAGGCTTCCTGTGCGAGCCGTCCGCAGACCATTGGGCGTACGACTGCAGTACCGGTGTGGACGGCCGGACGATCGCCGCGATCGACGAGATAGACGTGGTGGGCCTGCACCTGTACCCGGATCACTGGGACACCGACCCGGCTTGGTCGACCGACTACATCGAGCGGCACCTGGCCCTCGGCGCGCAGGTGGGGAAGCCGGTGTTCCTCGGCGAGTACGGTTGGCGCGGTACCGATACCCGCAACGCGGTCTTCCACCAGTGGCTGACGGCGTTCCGGTCCGGCGGCGGCGACATCGCGCTGTACTGGATCATGCAGCCGCGCTCCGAGCTCGTGACACCGCCGGACTCCGACGGGTTCACCGCGTACTGCCCGTCTCCGGTGTGTACTCAGGTGAGCTACTGGTCGCAGTCGATGCTGACAGGGCGCACGGACTTTCCGCCCGTGGTCGACGACGACTACCTGCTGCTCAGCGCGGGTCGCCCCGGCACGCTGGACCTGTTGGCCAACGACGTCTCGCTGTTCACGCAACTCGACCGGGCCAGCGTGCAGCTCGACTCTTCGCCACCCGGGGTTAGCCTGGCCGACGGCCGTGTCAGTTATCAGCCGCCGCCCGGGTTCTCCGGTGTCGTCGAGTTCACCTACACCGTGGCGGACGTCCAGGGCCGGGTCAGCGCACCGGCGAGCGTCACCATCAGGCTGGTGACCAGATGACGATGCCGAGGCACATCTCGTCGCTCGTACCCTCGCCCCAGACGACGTACCGCGGCGGGAGCTTGCGTAGCTCCGGGAGCTGGCGGCGCAGCGTGGCGTCGTGCGTACAGGTGACCCGGTAGACGTCGCCCTTCTGCACCCGTACCGGGGCCGTCAGCGGGCGGGAGCCCTGATCGTCGAAGTTGTAGACCGGTACGTCGAGCAACGTCCGCGCCTTGGGGGTATCCGGGTTGAGCTCCACCTTGATGGAGCGACCGAGCAGGTGCATGTGCCCGGCGACCGCATAGACGGTACCGGTCTGGCGTACCTGCAGATCGCAGTGCTGGGTCGATCCCGCAACCGGATCCTTCCCGTGGTTGCACAGCAGGTTCAGGCCGGCCACCGCCGACCCGGCCTGGTGCCCGAACCGCCGCCACACGTCGAGGATCGCCTGCTCGCGGTCGCAGAGCTGGCCCTGCTCGCCGGCCGCACAGGGCAGCTCGACGGGAGCCGGGATCAGCGTCGTCTGCAACGGATCCAGATTCGCCTTCCCGGACATCACCCGCAGCCGGATCCCGGACCGGTCGGTGCCGGCCGGCTTGCCGTTGGTGGCGAGCAGGTTGTAGTGCACCTGCATGACGATCTGGCTACCGGGCGCCATCTCGTACCCGGTCCGGTTCTTCAGCAACGTCTCCCGGCCGCCAGGCGCCCACGCGGCGATCCACGCCGCGCCCGCGTTCAGCTGACGGAACGCGCCCGTGCCGAGCCCGGTACCCCCGAAGCAGGTCCAACCGTCGCCCGGTGACGCCTCGTCGAGCTGGCGTGCCTGAGGTACGTCCGCGGGCTGGACGCGGAAGAAGATCGCGTGATGCACGACGTCGGCGTTCTGCGGCAAGAACTGGCTGCCGACCACGAACATACGCTCGGTGAACTTCGGGTCGACCAGGAAGCAGCGGTACTCGTCCGTGCCGCCGTTGGGCGGCGTTGGCGTGTACGGCCTGGGCATCGTCAACTGGACGAACCGTTCGCCGTCGCGCAGGGGCTGCGGCGGCTCGTTCGAGTACGCCGGATGCGGACCGTGGGTCGCGGGCACCACCGGGCTCTGCGCTGTCGCGGTGGGTTCGGTACACCCGCCGACACCGAGCAGGACGAACGCAGCCGCGACGATGACACGCCTCATGGCATGACGGTAACCCGCGCTCGGCCGATCTCACACCCTGCGCCAACATAACCGTGTGAACGCCGATCCAGTGCCGTCGATCAAGGGCATATTGCCGCGGTTTAGAGATCGAACCACGGCAATATCCCCTTGATCGACGGAGGAGGGGGCTGACGGTCAGGCGAGGAAGTCGAGGATCAGCCGCAGTACCAGATCGGGCTTCTCCAGCGGCAACGCGTGCGACGTGCCGGGCACCACGGCGAGCTGCGAGTCCGGCAGAGCCCGCTGCATCGCGGCCGCGTGCTCGATCGTGACCATGTCGTTGTCGGCCACGATGACGAGTGTCGGCGCGGTGATGCGTTCGAGGTCGGAGAGCTCGGTCGTCGTGACGGCGATGGCGGGCGCGAGCTTCTCCACGACGACCGCGAAGTGCTCGGGTCCGTCCGGCGAGACGGCCTCGTACGCCTCGCGGAGCATCGGCGGGAGCATGTCGACCGTCAGGTGCCCGATCGATGCCTGCGCGAACTCCGTACCCCCGCTGATGTTCACGGCCGTGCCCATGAGCACGAGCTTGCGAACGAGGTCGGGCCGGTACAACGCCGTGATGAGGGCGACGTTGGCGCCGTCGCTCCAGCCGAAGAGGTGTGCTGGTCCACTGTGGACCGCTTCCATGAAGGCTATCGTGTCGCGCGCCATGATTTCGTACGTGATGGGTCCGTCCACGTCCGGCGTGCGTCCGTGACCGCGGCGCTCGGGGCTGTAGACGCGGTGCCGCTCGGCGAGCGTCGGCGTCAGCCCACCGAAGGTCTCGACCGTGCAGAACCCACCGTGCAGCACCAGCAGCGGTTCACCCGTACCCTCGGCTTCGTAATAGGTCCGGAGCCCACCGGCGTCCACGTACCCGCGGACCTTGTCGGCGTTCGGCTGTTCGGTCATGAATTCGAGTCTAGGAGCGGGGCTGTCGCCGCACATGAGGTTTCGCGTCACGAGCCGTCACGCAACGGGGGGTGGGCGGAGCGCGGCGGCGGCGCCGGCGGCGACCACCGTCGCGTTCGTGCGGTGCTGGCCTTCCTGCGGACCGGCCGCGAGTAAAGAGCGCCGGTTCGGGGTACGAGCGGCGACATGACATGGGTCAGGGCTCGGCTCGGTCACTTCTTCCGGGCCGGGGTGCGCTACGACGGGGTGGCCGCGGGACGGCTCGCCGCCGCGGTCACCTACTACGCGTTCTTCGCCGCATTTGCCCTTGCGCTGCTCAGCCTGGCGGTGCTCGGGTACGTCCTCAACGATCCCGGGGTGATGCGCGACGTCCAGTCGTACCTGGGCGCGAACCTGCCTCGCCTGGACGCGGAGGCGTTGCGTGAGGCCCGTGGCACGGTCGGCATGATCGCGTTCGTCACGTTGCCGATCACCGGGCTGTTCTGGGTGGACTCGTTGCGGTCGGCGATCCGCGCGGTCTGGCGACTCGACGAGTACCCGGGCAACTTCTTCATTCGTGCCCTCGTCGATCTGCTGGTGCTGGTCGGGCTCGGGATCCTGCTGGCGGTGTCGTTGGCGCTGGCCTTCGGCACGAACGCGCTGGTCGAGTGGCTGCTGATCGATGCCGCGGGGGCCGACCCGGGCGTGACGCGTTGGCCGCTCGGCGTGATCACGTTCGCCCTCGGCCTGGCCGTGAACACGCTGCTGTCCGTGGCCGTCCTGAGTGGACTGCCCCGGTTGCGGATGCCGCTGCGCCGAGTGATCGGGCCTGCCTTGCTCATCGCGGTCGGCCTGGAGCTGCTGAAGACCGTCGGGCGGTTCTACGTGTCGCAGACCGAGGCGAACCCGGCGTACCACGTGGTGGCCGGCGCCGTCGGCCTGCTGGTCTTCCTGAATCTGCTCAACCAGCTGATCCTGTTCGCGGCCGCGCTGACCGCTACGAGCCAGGTCGGCCGGGTCACCGATCTGGCCGCCGGGCCGGTCCCGCAGCCGGCGATACCGGTCCAGCACCGCCGCTACCTCCGGCGCGTCCCCAACCCTAGAGTCCGGTCGATACGCCGCGCCGCCTGACAACGCGCCGATGAGTAGGCTGCCGAGATGCAGCCTTCGACCCGGCTCTCGATCGATCTGGGTACGACGCACACGGTCGCGGTCGTCCGCCGGGCCGACCAGCAACCACGCAACCTGCTTTTCGACGGGACACCCTTGCTGCCATCCGGGGTGTACGTCGACGTGGTCGGCACTGTCCACACTGGACGGGACGCGCAGCGGCTCGGCACGAGCGAGCCCCACCGGTACGAGCCGTACCCGAAGCGTCGGGTCGACGAGGGCACCGTCCTGCTCGGCGCGATCGGGGTACCGGTAGCCGAGCTGCTGGCCGCGGTACTGCGCCGGGTCGCCGTGGAGGCGGGGCAGGCGGGGGTCATGCCGGGCAGCGGTACCGTACTGACCTGTCCGGCGGACTGGGGGCAGCCGCGCCGGGAGGTCCTGCGCGACGCGGCCCGCCGCGCCGGACTGGGTCACGCGGTCCTCGTCGACGAGCCGGTGGCGGCCGCCACCTACTGCGTGGACGTGCTGGGTCAACAGGTACCGGTCGGCGCGGCCCTCGCGGTCTTCGACTTCGGTGGCGGGACGCTCGACGTCGCCGTGGTCCGCCGGGAGCCGACCGGCTTCCGGCTGCTCGGCACGGGTGGCCTCGACGACCTCGGCGGCGTGGACATCGATGCCGCGCTGGTCGGGCACCTCGGTCAGCTGATCGCCACCCTCGACCCGCCGCTGTGGCGCCGGTTGAGCGCGCCGGACAACACCGGAGAGCTGCGCGACCGGCTCGCCTTCTGGGCCGAGGTGCGGGCCGCGAAGGAGATGCTCTCGCGGACGTCGTCGACTCCGGTACACGTACCGGGCCGCGACGAGCCGATGCACCTCACCCGGGACGAACTCGAACGGGTGGCGGGTCCCCTGGTCGCCCGAGCGGTGGACGAGACCCGCCGGGTGATCGAGCGCGTCGGAGTCACTCCGGCCGCCCTGCTGCTCGTCGGCGGTACGAGCCGGCTGCCCCTGGTCGCGAGCCGGCTGCACGCGCGGCTCGGCGTCCCGCCGTCGGTGCCGGAGCAGCCCGAGCTGCCGGTCGCGTACGGCGGTCTGCTGGTAAACCTGGCCGAGGCGCCGACCAGTCCGTCGTACTCCGGTACGCCGCCGGTGAGCCCGCCGTACGGCATACCGCCGGTGGGTCCGGACCGGGCACCCGCCGCGAGCGGGCCGGTGAGCGCCTCGCCGTGGGGACCGGAACCGGTGTCCCCGCCGCTCGGCCTGGCCCCGCAAGCGCCGTCCTTTCCGCCACGCCAGCCGCTCGTGCCCACTGTCGTCCACAGTGGACGGCGACGTTCCCGTCGCCGGACCGTGTTCGCGGTCGCGGCGGCCGCGCTGGCCGTCGCGATCGTCGTCACGGCCGTGAGCGGTGGTACGCGCTGGCTCAGCAAGCAGTGGCAACGGACGGTCGAGAACGTCGGCTCCGGCCTCGGCTCCAACCTCGGCGGCGGGGATCGGTCGGGCACGTTCACCCGTACCCACGATGTGCCGTTGACCGGGGCCGGGGCGGTCGCGCTGGCCGCCACGGCGGACACGGTGTTCTACGCCGTGGTCAGCCCCGGCGGTACGGAGGTCGTGGCGCTGCCGTCCGGGGAAGGCAACGAGAAGTGGCGCACCAAGCTGACCATCGAGCCGACCAAGCTCGGCCTCACCGTGGTCGGCGGGCTGCTCGTCGTGGACGGGGACGGCTCGGTGCTCGACGACGGCGATGACGTACGGGCCGTGGTCGACGCGGCCAACGGGACGATGCTGTGGAAGGGAAAGTGGGAGGAGCGGCGGGACGTCGCGTATCTCGGTACCGATGTCGTCGTGGAAGCGCGCCGGCCGAAGACGCTCATCCAGCGGGTCGACCTGAAGACCGGCAAGGTCCGGTGGAGCCGTCCCGGTCCGGATGATCTGCTGATCATCGACGAGTGGCGGGCCAGCGCGATGCGGTCGTGGCCTGCGTCAGGGGAGCCCGGTCCCGCGGAGTTACCGCCGACCGGTGGTTCGATGTACGACACCATGACCGCCGGCACCGACGTGGTCGAGCTCAACGAGGACAACGGGCTCGGGTACCTGCTGGACACCGCGAGTGGTCGGCCCAAAGCCAACGGCGCGCTGCCGCTCGACGACGAGCTGTGGGTGGCCTTCGACGGACTGGCCATCGGCAAGCTGTCCGACGAGGCGTCGGCCCGCGAGGCGGTAGCGGCGTACCGGGTCGACCGGTTCAGTAAGGCTTGGCAGTTCGACGGGATCGTCGCCGGTACGACGGTCGAACGCGTCAAGCCGTGTGGACCGCACCGGGTGTGTGTCGCTCTCAGCGGCGGGGATGCCGACCGGGTCGTAGCGCTGGACACCGCCAACGGCAAGGAGGTCTGGCACAAGGACGTCGAGTGGTCCGACGAGCCGGGCTGGTACGCCTGCCGCGACCGGCTGCTGTTCGGCGACGCCACGTTCGACACGGTTGTCGAGCCGGTGGTCCTCGACACCGGAGGTCAGGTCGTGCACTCCTTGGGTAAGGCCACCGCGATGGCTGTCCACAATGGACGACTGGTGCTCCGGGACGTACAGGCGGGCCTGGGCGGTTCGCGGTGGGCCTTGTCGATCGTCGACATCGCCACGGGTCGGCGCGGCCCGGATGCCGAGATCGGCTCCACCGACGGGGAGGTGCCGCTGACGTTCACGGTCGGCGGCGAGACCGCCGCGGTCGTCACCGGTGACCGGCATGTCGCCGTGTTCCGGGTCGGTGGCCTCGGCTGACCGCGTTGCCCCGGGAAGGGCTGTGGGCCCTGCCTGATGGCAGGGCCCACAGTGGACAGTCGCGGCTACTGCAAAGGCGGGAACGCGTTGGCCATCAGCTGCGAGAACTGGGCCGGGAACCAGTGGCCGGACAGCGGAGCACCAGGCAGCGCACCGGAGGGGCTGTTGCCGTTGCGGGGTGTGCCCTCATTGAAGGTCGGGTCACACATCCGGTCGAAGCCCTTGCCCTCGTCGTTCGGGATAGCGGTGCTGGAGCCGTCGGACTCACCCGGCGGCTTAACCCAAACATACGCGTCGATGCCGGGCTGCGGGTTGGACCTGGCCAGCCCGTTTACCAACGGACGCTCGCCCAGGCCGGCACCGGCCTGGTTGCACCAGTTGCCCTTGTGGATGCGCCGGTCGATCCGGTTCTGGTTGACGAAAATATTCGGGTCGCTGTTCGGGATCGTCTGGGTCGGACGGTTGATACTGGTCCCCGCCCCGGCGGCGCACGGGGTTTGGACGCAGTTGCCCCAGCCGTTGCGGGAAGTGTCGATCAACATGCCGATGTTCGACGAGAAGCCGGCCGAGATGAGCTGGGTGCGGAACGCCTGAGCGAACGCCAGCTCCTCGTTGTACCGGTTGAAGCTCAGCCAGGGGGTCGGCCGGATCGTCTCGGTCACCGGGCCGACGAACTGCTCGGTCAGCGCCGAGTAGTTTGCCGTGTTGGTGATGAAGCCGGTCACCAGCGACGGCGAGGCACCGTTCGCGTTGGCCGCTTGAGCCAGCTTCGTCGCGGTCGCGCCGAAGTTGTCGTCCCAGCCGATCCAGCCGTGGTGCGCGGCGTCGATGTACGGGTAGACGTTCGGGCGGGCGCCGAGCTTGGCGATCGCGTACCCGACACCGTTGATGTAGCCGCCGTTCTGGAGCATCGTGTTGCATAGCGCGACCTCGGTCGGCCGGCCGGCTACGTTGGTGACCAGGTTCGGGATCGAGTCGATCTCGATGATCGTCGCGATCCGCAGGTTCGCGTACGCCGGCATCGAGAGGATGCTCACGATCGGGTCGATGTACTGGCTCTGGTAGATGGGCAGGTCGTTGGGGCCCAGCTCACCGTTGGACGCCAGCGCGGAACAGTCTCGGCCGGGCAGGTCGTAGATGACGACCTGGAAGACCAGCGGCGCTGCGCCGTTGGCGGCGTCCTGGGCTACGGCCTGGTCCAGGTGCGCCTGCAGACCGCGGGCACAACCCGACGCACCGGGAGTACAGCCCACCGGGTTGTTGTTGATCGCGGCCCGCCGGTCCAACCAGACCGCGGTCGCCTGGTTGGAAACCCGGTTGCCACCGGTCACGCTGTTGGCCAGCGCGGCCCAGTCCGGGTTGACGTAGACGCCCGCGCCCGCGTACGGGTTGTCGACCTTGCCAGGCCCGTTGCGGTTGACCGTGAACGAAGTGCCGGTGTGGCCGGTCGCGGTGACCGCGAAGGTCGCCGTCGCAGCCGTCGTACCGGTTGCCGCGGTGCAGGTGATCGGTACCGCGGTCGTGGAGTTGGCCGGGAGGGTCACCGAGGTCGGGCACGTCAATGCCGTGCTTCCGCTGCGGGTGATGGACACCGTCACGCTAGATGTCGTGGACGGGTTCCGGCTGATATTGACCGTGCCGCTGGCACCGCTGGCAAGGTTGAGCGCCGATGGCGTCGCGGTGAGTGTCGGTGTCTGGGTGCCCTGCACCTGGAAGTTCACCGTCGTCGAGTTGGTCGACAGGGCCGGGCTGCCGTTGTCGGTCGCCCGGGCCACCGCGGTGTGCGGGCCGGCCGCGACGTTGGTGGCGTTGAAGGAGTACGGCGCCACGGTGTCGGTGTTGACGACGGCACCGTCGATCAGGAACGCGACGCTGGTCACCGCGCCACCCGGGTCGGCGGCGTTGGCGGCCAGCGGGATCGCGGCCCCCGCGGCGAACGACTGGCCCTCGGTCGGGCTCGTAAGGCTGACCGACGGCGGGGTGTTCGTGCTGCCGCCGCCGCACGTCGTGCCGTTGAGCGCGAAAGAGGTCGGGGCGTTGTTCGGACCGGAGAAGGTGCCGTTCCACCCCGGCGTGAAGGTGGCGCCGGTGGCGATCGACCGGTTCCAGTCGGCGTTGCTGGAGATGGTGACGTTCTGGCCGGACTGGGTGAAGGCCACGGGCCAGAGCTGAGTGATCACCTGGTTGCCGGGGAACGCAAAGGTGAGCGACCACCCGTTGGTAATCGCGTCACCGGTGTTGGTTATGGCGACGGTCGCGCCGAAGCCACTGCCGTTGTCCCACGTCTTGGTGTACGTGACCGAGCAGCCGGGGGCGGCGTACGCAGCGGTCGGAATGGCGATCAGGCCAGCGGTCACCAGAGTGCTGACAGCGGCGATCACCACGATCCTGCGGCGGCCGGCCAATCTGACGGGAAGCTTCATGTCGTTGGTCTCCTTGGGCCAGACCGGTTCCCCGGGGGGTGCCGGGTCCCGGCACGGCGGCCTCGCAGATCGACCGGATGGGCTCCGGTCCTGGCGTAGGCGCCGGTGGGGGCATCTGCGCGCCCGACCCGGACGGGCAGGGGGTAGCAGGCCGCGGACGGCCACTGTGGACGCCTCATGCCCTTCGGCGTCCGACTCGAGCGGTTCGGCTCCCTACGCGAGTGGCTCATTGTTGCATGGGAGCGCTTCCACTGCAACGCCACCGCGTACGGGTGGAGCTCAGTCGAGATCCCCTACCTGGATGCCCCTTCCGTTCGTGGCGACATAGACGCGGCCGAATATCCGCGGATCACCGGTGATGGCGGCGCCCGTCCAGGCCCACTGGTGGCGGTCGTCGTTGAGGCGTACCCACCGGCGTCCGCCGTCGTCCGACCGGAAGATGCCGCGGACGCCGTCGATCCGCGCGCTGGTGAAAATCGCCGGGTACGAGCGCCCGGCCGCCGCCTTCCCGAAGCCGACCGTGTCGCCCTGCTCCACATTGGACAGTTTGCCGAACGTCGTGCCGAAGTCGGTGGAGTGCCAGAGGCCGTACACGCCACCGGCGACATCGCCACCGGCGAGCCAGACGTCGCCGGCCACGCCCGGCACCGCCTTGTACCGCACGTTGCCCTGGGTCGGCAGCCCGGTCGCGGCGGTCGGCGCGAACGTCGCCCCACCGTCGACGCTGCGGTAGAACACCCCGGCCGAGACCGCGTAGAACACCAGCGGGCTGACCCGGTCCGACTCGACCTGCGCGCCGGACGGTACCCCGGCCGACGGCGTCCACGTCGCGCCCGAGTCCGTGGAGTAGCTGACCGCCGCACCGCCCGGAGCCCAGACGACCCGGCTACCGTCGGCGCCGACGGCGACCGTACCGCCACTGTTGGCACCGGCCGGGTTCTCGCCGCCGGGCGTCCACGTCGTACCGCCGTCGGTCGAGATGCCGAACCGGCTACCCGAGTTGGGGTTGCCGACCCGGACGACCACGGCCGGCGCGAGCCCGGCAAAGTCCAGGCTGGTCGTCGAGCCCATGGTCGGGTTGTCGTACATCCGGCTGGGAGTGTCGAAGTCCGTGTGTACGAAGCCGCCGACATCGCCCAACGCGGAGAGCAGGTTGGCCCCGGTCGGTGGGCTGATCAAGTCCAGGACCGCGGTCTCCTCGAGGCCGACCGCGTGTACCGCGATGTGCACCGAGCTGGTGTCCCAGTCGGTCAGGTTCGACGTCCCGTAGATCGTGGCGCCGGTGCCGTAGAGGAACCGGTTGGAGTCGAACGGGTCGATCTCGACGGACTCGGTCATCCAGCCGAGCTTCGGCGCCTGCTCCGGCAACGGCGGCACGGCGTTCCAGGTCAGCCACGGCGCGCGGGAGATGTCGATGTCGTACCGGTTGATCCGCGACGGCCACGGACCGAAGTCCCAGGCGCGCGTCCAACTGGCGCCGCCGTCGGTACTGCGGAAGAAGATGGTGTCCGGCCACCAGGAGATCTGGGTCGCCACCATGATGGTGCTCGGGTTCTGCCGGTCGATGGTCAGGCCGCTGTAGCCGAAGTAGTCGTCGGGGCTCGTCGACGGCACGGGGCTGATCAGCGTCCACTCGCCGGTGGCCGTGTTCAGCTTCCAGACGTCGCCCTTGCCGCCGTCGTACGGCCCGGACTGGTCGCTCAGCGCCAGGTAGAGGAACCCGTTGACGTGATCCAGCACGCCCTTG
>Ga0209382_10011772_pt1 | contig 10841 bp, 12 predicted proteins | sample SoiMetdeltSBSDD5_FD_187599 | JGI IMG/M metagenome (GOLD analysis project Ga0209382, IMG submission 187599) | Bulk soil microbial communities from a Populus tree surrounding site in Tennessee, USA - Soil MetaG P. deltoides SBSDD5 (SPAdes) (version 2) | ecosystem: Environmental > Terrestrial >...
AGCTGTTCTCCGAATTTTTCTATTAGTCTTTGTTTTATCCTTTCGTAGGTTAACATTGCTAAATTGCTTAAATCTTCAATTGTTTTGGTTAAGAATTTAACCATATAACAATTCAACAATTCTATTGTATTCCGTAGCTTTCAAGAAGCTGCTTGTACTTATCACTATTCCTTCTTCTCAAACTTTCCTTACCGATAAGGTCTTGTATCCTTATCACGCCATCAATGATTGCTTCTGGTCTTGGAGGACAACCAGGCACATACACATCAACGGGCACCACCTGGTCTATTCCCTGCAATACAGAATACGTGTCAAAGATTCCACCTGAAGATGCACAAGCGCCGACTGCCATTACCCACCTGGGCTCTGCCATTTGTAAATAAACCTGCTTCACTACCGGTCCCATTTTTTTTGCAATGGTTCCTATCACCATCAAAAGATCACATTGCCTTGGAGAAAATCCTACTCTTTCGCTTCCAAATCTCGCCAGGTCGTAATGTGAACCCATCGTGGCCATGAACTCAATACCACAACATGAAGTGGCGAACGGCAAAGGCCATATCGAATTCTTTCTTGCCAAACCAACTACATCACTCAGCTTTGTGGCAAAAAACCCTTCACCCTGGTGCCCTTCAGGCATATTGGCAATGGAAATATCCTTTTCCAGCGGTTTGGGATTTACATTATATGATACAGGACGTTCCATTCAATTTTAGATTTTATTCCGAAGAAACTCCTTCGGTGGATTACGACTGCGGATTTAAATCTAAAATCCGCAATCGTAAATCATAAATTATTTTAATCTTCCCATTTCAACGCACCTTTTTTAATGATGTAGATGAATCCGCAAAGGAAAAATCCAACGAACATCATAACTGCCCAAAATCCTGCCCAATCGAGGTCTCTGAAATTGACAGCATAGGGGTAAAAAAATATTACCTCAACGTCGAACAATACAAACAAAATTGCTACCAGAAAATACTTGATAGCCATTGGTTGACGTGCTTCGCCATGTGATTCGATTCCGCTGGCGAAATTCTCAAGCTTATCAGTTGTTTTTCGTTTTGGACCAAGCCAATGTGTCACTCCAAGCAGAAAAGATATCAGTCCAACCACCAATAATATTTGTATAGCCACCGGGATATAACTACCGGAATTGTTCACATCATTCACCACTTTATTAAGATCAGACTGAAGAAGTTGGAACATAGGTGTGTATCTGGGCGACAAAAATAAGTCAGCAAAGTCAATTTACAAGCTAAGAGTCTAAAAGAGTGGAAAGACAAAAAGGTACAAACATTTGCAATGAAAAACTCTTTTGTCCCTTTTCCTCTTTATTCTCTTAGTTAAAAAAAATCCCTCCCAATTACGGGAAGGACTTTTGCTATAAATGAAGAAAACCTAAACTCTTTAATTAGCCTTTATCAGTTGGCTTTCTGATCGATGCTGAAGGTTTGGTTCCTGTTTTTGCTGGCGGTTTTTGTTGTGAGCCTTTGACCGGTTGCTTGGTGAAAAACTCTTTAATGCCTTTTAACTGAGCATGTGTACTGTCGATGGAAAGCCCGGTATTAACATACAATTCAGCAGTATCACGACTCTTCCTGATATTATTATAGAAACCTGCCAGTACAAGAGCTGCTTCTGTGCCCATTGATTTATATCTCACTTTATCTGTCAGGGCAATATCAAGTGTTTTTTGGTAGTTCTGAATAAGATTCGTTACATAAGGTTCTTGTGACATTGTTGTATCCTGCGTATATGCAATCCTTCCTCTTCTTATATATCCATATATCGTGTCGGGAAAAGCGGTATTATAAACTGTATACAAACTGTCGGCTTTTGATAGCTCGCCAGCTTGCTGAAATGCAAGTGCGATGTTAAATAAACCAGCAGGACTGGGGCTTTTTCTTGTATTATAAATCGCCAGGCGCATATCTGCTTCCTGGATAAAACATTTTTTTCCTTTAAAATAATCAGCAGCTTTTGTCAGGAATTCTATCTTGTTTTGAGCAACAGTATCAGCTGCTGCACCTTGTACATAAAGCGAATAAACTTCTTCGCATGTGGCACCGCCTGCGGTGTAAATGTCTGCTTTTAACACATAGTCCTGGGGGATAGGAGTATCTTTTGTTCTTTTAAAGAACTCATCAATATTTGTTTTTGCACTCGCAAGATCACCCTTACCCAAATACGAGTAGGCCAATTGTTTGAACACTTTGGGCTTTACTTTAGCTCCTGACGCTGTCTTTACTGCCTCGGCTTTGGAAATAGCACAAGCCCAGTCACCTTTTGCCCAGCATAATTGTGAATAGAGATAATCATCTTCCATCTTGTCTTCACTTTGTCTCGTACCAATATATTTATTCAACATAGCTTCTGCCTGTGCATATTCTTTTCTGAAAAAATAATAATAGAACAACTCGTAATATGCAAGACTAAAACTTGGATTCACCTGTGCCGCCTTGTTCAAATTCTCCAACACAAGATCCCATTGGCCCTGTGTTTCGAATAGTTTAGCAATACGCACATATGGGTAAGCAAAATTCGGGTTGACATTAGAAGCTTCTTTATATTTTTCATAAGCTCTGCCACCACCTTGTCCCGGATCTTTTTTGCGATAGGCATTTCCAAGATTCAATGCTATATCAGCGTTCTTTGGATCACGTTGTAGTGCCTCTTCCAAAACTTTTACGGCATATTCAAGATTACCGGTTTTGGCATCCACATTGGCGCGGCCAATTGCATTTAACACAATTGGATCATTCCCTTTTTTTGTGGCGCTGGTTGTAATTGCGGTTTCAAACATTTGTCTCGCTTCCGCTTGCTTGTTATCAAGTAATAACACATGGCCTTTGCCCACCATCAGCAATGGAGCGTTGCCATTTGCGGCAAGTGCCTTATCATATAGCTGGCGTGCGGCATCGTTATCATCCATATCGAGATAGGTTTGCCCAAGCCAGTAAGTAGCTTCGAGCGCATTTGGATTTACCGCAAGGATTTTTTGAAATGTTTGTTCTGCGCTTTTAAATCTATCCGCGTACAGGTGGTTAATTCCATCCTGTATAGTTTGCGCCCCCGATTTAAAAGCGGTAAGCGCAAATACTGTGCATACAGCAAGAAAGGTCTTCTTCATTTTCGTACTCTTTATATGTTAAAAAATATAGCCATTTATTCATCCCGGAGTTTTGTCGGTCGCACGATGAACGGCAAATAACCCGGTACTAAATAAGCCCTGCGGAAGATCAACTGTCCCCTCTCGGTTGTCATAAAAGTTGAAAATCCATATCCAAGGCCGCGATGATTCTCTTTCAAAATGAATACCAATTCACGGGTCATCGGATACAAACCGTTATAAATATTTACCTGTATCGGCTCAACGTATTGATTAGGTAAACCTTTACATTCGATTTCTGCAAGCCTCACTTTTGTCAAAAAACTCTGTTGTTTCGGATCATCCCTGTTTCCTATCCAACTTACGCCGACAAAACCAATTGCAGCAGGATTTTTCGAGACATAATCAATAACTTCTTCGCTGCTTCTGGCTGCCAGTGCTTTACCTGTCAGCGTATCGCCACGTAACACAGAATCGACGATAAAACGTACCGTGCTGGTTGCTTTTAACCCATCAAAAACAGGGATTAAATTTTTCCTAAATCTTCCCTGCAAAATTTCCCTGATTTCCTGCATGGTAAACCTGTAATTTTCTTCATCGGGATGAAGAATTACAGCGATCGCATCATGTGCGATCATCATCTGGTCAGGAGATACTTTCAAAGAATCTACAAGAAAGTTTCTCTCTTCATCATTGATTCGTCTTGTTGCAATGATCATTCGCACCGAATCAACCATCAGGTCTTTTAAACATTCCGCTTCGGGTTTATAATGCACATTGATCTTCGCATCAGGATGATCTGCTTCATATACCAAAACCTGCGCATCAATTACAGGTTTAAAAGATTCATCAACACTTATATTAATAACACCCTTATCCCTCGTATCCCTGTCCGGATCTCTTTGTTTTGCTTTACATGCCAATAGAACAAAGAACAAATAAAAAATCCGCCAGGCTCCTATCCTCAACATGCTTTGTTTTTACTGATTACTGTTTTTTGAACCCCCTGTACACACGAAACAATCCATATAAAACGGCGCTTACTCCAAATATTTGTCCCAGGAGCCTTTCTTTGCCTTTAAAGAATTCATAGCCCCATTTTTCGTGAAATAAAAAAAATATCCCTACTCCTAGCCATAATACACCCATTGTGTAATTATAAATAGAACGAAGCAGGGATGAAGTATTTCTGTTTTTGCTATCAAACACCATAAATGAGCCTTACATAATGGGGACTGGCAAGATAAAACTTTTACTCTTCCACACCCAGAAAAATTACCGGTTGCGTATAAGCTACCGCCACAAAATTGCCGTGCTGCATAGCAGGCTCCCATTTCGGCATTTTCTTTAATACCCGCAGCACTTCTTTGTCAAATGCTTTTCCACCACTTTTTATAATCTCCGCATTTGAGACGCTGCCGTCAACACCAACCCAAAATTTTACCATCACCTCTATTCTTTGACCTGGTTCAAGATCTTCCGGCGCCTGCAAAAACTTTCTAAGAAAATCTAACCACGCATTTGTTCCTCCCGGAAAATTGGGCGGTCTGCTTGGAAGATCGGGTTGGGTTGGTTTATCAGATTCCTTTTCTTGCCCATCTCGGTCACCGTCTTGTTGTGTTATAGCTTTCGCCGGATCGTCGGGTGGAGCGCCAGATGTAGTAACATTACTAATGGCAGATTTATCGATCTGATCCTGATCTGGAATCTCTGTTGATTGGTCATCGGGAGCAATCACTATCTTCTGATGATCTGCCTGGGCTACCTGGGGTTTTGGTTCGTCACGTGGCTTTTCCGGTTCTTTTATTTTTTCTTCAAGATTAACTTCAGTTAAAACAATTGACCCCGCGTCATGCTTCTGACCATTATTTCCTTTTTCATTTTTTATAAATGAAATAGTGATAAAAGCAAGAACAATCGTTAACGCAATACCCAATGCTCTCCCGAGTCGTTGAGAATACGTTTTGCGCAATGCATAAGCGCCGTATAATTTATTACGATGCTCGAATAAAATGTCAAGCATATCCGCTTGAAGGATTTCTTTGTTAGTCATGGCTATACTTTTAGAATGAGATGCAGCGAGATGATCTTTCCATAGTTTATCTGTCGCTGAAATAATTATTAATTAATAATTATTAATTATTCATTTTGTCTGAAATTTGCCGCATGAAAATTTTAATGGTGTGTTTGGGAAATATATGCCGTAGCCCTTTAGCGGAAGGAATACTACAGGAAAAAGCATGGAAGGCCGGTTTGCAATGGAGCGTCGAAAGTGCCGGAACAAATGGTTATCATATTGGTGAGGCACCGCATCGATTGTCACAAAAAGTAGCGAAATTAAATGGTATCGATATCAGCAAACAACGATCAAGAAATTTTGTACCGGAAGATCTCAATCGTTTTGACAAGATCTATGCAATGTCCCTGGATGTGATCGACGATATGCGCAGGATAGCAAGAAAAGATTTTGATGAAAGCAAAGTGGAGCTTTTAATGAACGAGTTATTTCCCGGTCAGAATGTTGATGTACCGGATCCCTGGTATGGACCGGAACCGGGATTTCATGAAGTCTATAAATTGATCGATAAGGCCTGTGATGCGATCATCAGCAAATACTCAACGGTAAATGATCAATTCTTAATGAACAATGACAAGAACCCTTTAAGCGGAAACCAGTAATCATAGTTATGGCCAAACCTTCTTTACCACAGGGCACACGGGATTTCGGACCGGATGTTGTACGTAAACGCAATTACATCTTCAATACGATTAAAAATGTTTTTGAGCTATATGGTTTTCAGCCGTTGGAAACACCGGCAATGGAGAATTTGGAAACATTAATGGGTAAATACGGTGACGAAGGCGATAAATTAATTTTTAAGATCCTGAATAATGGTCTGGATAATCCTGATAAAGAAAAGCAGGTTAGAGAAGATTTTGAAAAAGTATTACAGGGAAAAAATGTGAAAGGAATGACTGAACGGGCGTTGAAATATGACCTTACAATTCCTTTTGCAAGATATGTGGCAATGAATCATAGCCAGCTCAGTTTTCCTTTTAAGCGTTACCAATTGCAACCTGTATGGCGTGCTGACCGGCCTCAGAAAGGACGATATCGTGAATTCTATCAATGCGATGCTGATGTGGTTGGTAGTAATTCTTTGTTGAACGAAGTCGAATTGGCTTTGATCTATCACCAGGTGTTTACTCAATTAGGAATCAGGGGTTATGAATTAAAGATCAATCACAGGAAGATCTTAACTGCACTCGCTGAACTTTGCGGAGGTGCCAATAAAATGAACATGATTGCCATTGCGATTGATAAACTTGATAAGATCGGCCCGGAAAAAGTGAAAGATGAATTGCAGCAAAAAGGATTAACTGCAAAGCAAGTAGACATCATTGAAAAATATCTGAACATCAGCGGAAATAATTCGGAAAAATTAAAAAGGTTGACTGATTTGATTGGTTCTGCAGAAACGGGCAAAAAGGGAATTGAAGAGATAAAAGAAATTTTCAATCACTCACAGTTATCATCTGTTAATTATCATCTTGATCCAACACTTGCCCGTGGTCTTAATTATTATACGGGGATTATTTTCGAAGCAAAAGCTCCTGCTGACGTAAAGATCGGGAGTATTGGTGGTGGGGGCCGCTATGATGACCTTACCGGCTTGTTTGGCGTTCCCGACATTCCGGGCGTCGGAATTTCATTTGGCGTTGATCGGATTTACGATGTAATGGAAGAATTGAATTTGTTTCCTGCTGATGTACATGTGGGGACCCAAGTTTTATTTTTTAATCTCGGAGAGAATGAAAGCAAAACCGCTTTTGACCTGATGCAGCAATTAAGAAATAAAAACATTCGTTGCGAGCTACATCATGAAAGTGTGAAGTTTGACAAGCAATTCAAATACGCTGAAAAGAAAAATATTCCTTATGTAGTTATCATCGGCAGTAAAGAAATGGAAGATAAAACCTGCACAATAAAAAACCTGCTGCAAAACAGTCAGCAAACTATCTCACAACAGGAATTACTCACTTATAAGTTCTGATCATTTTTTCGCTAATACCAATTCGCGATTGGGCTTTGTATAATACCTGAATGCCCATGCGCCGTTATTTTGTTTTTGCCCATCCAGCACATAGCCCATAGCCTCAATATGCACCGCATTTATTTTTTTATCATCACCTCTCTTAAATACGGCAAAACCCTGGAACTCAACTATCGAAAATGAATCCCTACCCAATTCTGTCAACACAGAAGTACCGGCAGATGAAGCCATATTCAAAGCATCACCCGATATGCTTACGGTAACATCAGGCACCACGCTACCATCCGGGAAAACATACCGGCCCACATAATCCTCTTTGGGTGGTTTTGGGGCATCGGTTTGAGCATTTAATGAAAATGCAGCTATGATAACGAATAGCGCCAAAAAAAGTCGTTTCATTGTGTATAGTTTATGGTTGCTAATACGATGTTCTCTGTAAGAAAGTTACAGGAAAAATGACAATAAAAATATTAGTCTAACCATTCGCCCCAAAAATCTGTTTGAAATGATGCTCCATATGCGCTACATAATCTGCGATGATCCATCCAAGGGTTTTTAACTCGCCATTCTCATATTGCGGGTCGACAGGAAAATTCAGTTTGTCTTCGGAGATGTTTCTCACCACAAAAACAATTTGCCGGTTCAAAGTCTGCCAGAGTGCCAATAAATGGTCAAGTGGCAGGTCCTGGTAATCATTTACCGTAACAAGCTCGACTTGTTTATAAGAAATGACCTTATAAGGTTGGGGCAGGAATTGAATTTCCGTAAATCGTTTCAGGTTATTAATTGCCGAATCGATCAAATGACCCGTTATTTCTTTCTTTGACCATTTGCCTTCCATCGGCCTGTCTAACAATTCTTGCATCGGGATCTGCCTTAGCTTTCCTGGAAACGATGCAATATGGTTTTCCAACCGGTCCATTGCCGCCGAAACATCAGCTGAATTTTCTACATAACCTTTTTGTAAGCTCATAGTTATAATGATTGATAAATTATTGCGGTGCCCTGTCCTACACCGATACACATCGTTGCAAGACCATGTTTTACATTTCGTCGTTTCATCTCATATAATAATGTAGTGGAAATCCTGGCACCACTGCATCCAAGCGGGTGACCAAGCGCAATGGCACCGCCATTTACATTTACTATGGATTCATCCAATCCCAATTCTTTGATACAAGCAATGCTTTGCGATGCAAAGGCCTCATTTAATTCAACTAACTCTATATCCTCAATTTTTAATCCCGCTCTTTTCAATGCTTTTTGCGTGGCAGGTACAGGACCGATTCCCATGACAGACGGGTCAACACCGGCAGAAGCCATTGAGATAATTTTTGCAAATGGTTCTAATGAATATTTTTTGATCGCACCTTCATTGGCAAGTAGCAAGCAAGCCGCACCATCATTAATGCCTGATGAATTTCCTGCTGTCACAGTTCCGTCTTTTACAAATGCAGGTTTCAATGTAGCAAGTTTTTCCAGAGAGGTCTTTCTGGGATGCTCGTCAGTTGTTATCCAGCTTATCAATCCGTTGCTATTTATTTCCACCGCTGATATCTCATTATTAAACCTGTCTGCTTCCTTGGCCGCAAAATATCGTTCCTGTGATCTGAATGCAAAAGCATCTTGTTCTTCTCTTGATATCTTCCATTGCTCCGCAACATTTTCTGCCGTTTCACCCATCGTATATGGATAATACATAGCAGCCAATCTTTCATTAATAAAACGCCAGCCCATTGTTGTGTCAAACATTTCATTTTTTCTGGTCCAGGCTTCATTGGATTTTGCAACAACAAAAGGCGCCCTTGTCATGCTCTCCACTCCTCCTGCAAAATAAATATCGCCATCATCACACGCAATTGCCCTTGCGGCATCCATAATGCTTTGCATACCCGATGCACAAAGGCGGTTTACAGTAACACCTCCGACACTTACAGGTAAGCCCGCAAGCAATGCAGCCATTCTTGCTACATTGCGATTGTCCTCACCGGCCTGGTTAGCTGCCCCGGCTATCACTTCTTCCACGTCATTCATATCAATTGATTGATTTCTGCCCATCAATGCATGAATGACAATTGCAAGCAGGTCATCGGGTCTGATAGTTGACAATACACCGCCGTACTTTCCAATTGGTGTTCGAATAGCATCTATGATAAAAACTTCTTTCATTTAATGTTCCAGGCTTTTGAATTACTATTAAGCTGATGTTGCGACGCACAGCCTGCACTGAGCGAAGCGAAGTGTTCATCTTTCTTATCGCTGTTCAGCAATAAAGCTTACAAAGGAAAGCAAAACCTTAGTATTAACGAAATCAGATCAATCAGTCAATCAGTAGTTATCTTTGCACGATGTTGAAGACAGAACAGAAGAATATCAGGCACCTGAGCCTACACGAGTTGGAGCAGTATTTTGAAACGCTCGGTGAAAAGAAATTCCGTGCAAAGCAGGTCTACGAATGGCTTTGGCAAAAACATGCTCACAGTTTTGCCGAAATGACAAACCTGAGCAAGGATCTTCGTCAAACCCTTGGGGAAAATTTCATATTACCGGCACTTACGGTCAACGCTACCCAATACTCATCAGATGGTACTGTGAAATCAAGTTTTAAAACCCATGAAGGACACCTGGTGGAAGGGGTATTGATACCGACAGAAAAAAGAGCGACGGCCTGCGTATCCTCACAAATTGGTTGTTCATTAAGTTGTAAGTTCTGTGCCACTGGTTATATTGAGCGAAAACGCAACCTGACTTTTGATGAGATCTATGATGAAGTTGTACTTATTAATCAACAATGCGAACGGATCTACGGGCACAAGCTCACCAATATTGTTTTTATGGGAATGGGTGAACCATTGCTGAATTACAAAAATGTTTTAAAGGCAATTGAAAAGATCACTTCACCTGACGGCCTGGGGATGAGCCCAAAAAGAATTACCGTTTCAACCGCCGGTGTAGCTAAGCAAATAAAACAATTGGGTGATGATAAAGTAAAATTCAAGCTCGCATTATCACTTCATGCGGCAACGGACAGCAAACGTCATGAGATCATGCCGATCAATGACACCAACAACATCAGGTCATTGATCGAAGCGCTGAATTATTTTTATAAGCAAACAAAGAATGAGATCACTTTCGAATATATTCTTTTTAAGAATTTCAACGATTCATTAAAGGATGCTGATGAATTGATAAAGATCTATCGCCAGGTTCCTGCTGATCTTATTAATATTATCGAATACAATCCCATCGATTTTGCCAAATTTGAAAAGCCAGATGAAAAAACGGTGGAGACCTTTATGGATTACCTGGAGAAACATAAAGTAAATGCCCGTTTGCGTCGGAGCCGCGGAAAGGATATTGACGCAGCTTGTGGTCAATTAGCCAATAAGAACTAACCAACAGGCCGGTAGTGAACACGGATGACAAGGATTAACCCAAATTTTGGCCTCCTACGAAGAATTTCCTAGATTTGATTAAACTTCTGTTCTAACCCCAAGTCTGTTAATGATCTAAAAAATCACGTCATGAAAAAAATATTAGTATTGATGGTTGCCTTGGTAACCCTGTTTGTTGTCCATGCCCAGGAAAAGAAAGTTCCCCACGAAAGGAAAGAATTCCACGACAAAATGATGGCTGAAAAATTAAAATTATCTGAAGAGCAAAAACAAAAGGCG
>Ga0209382_10011773_pt1 | contig 10841 bp, 12 predicted proteins | sample SoiMetdeltSBSDD5_FD_187599 | JGI IMG/M metagenome (GOLD analysis project Ga0209382, IMG submission 187599) | Bulk soil microbial communities from a Populus tree surrounding site in Tennessee, USA - Soil MetaG P. deltoides SBSDD5 (SPAdes) (version 2) | ecosystem: Environmental > Terrestrial >...
CCGCACCGGCAAGAACCTGCCCGTGCACGCCACCGAGGCGGTGATCACGTTCGCGGAGCCGCCGCGTCTGCTGTTCGCCAAGGCCGGCTCGCGGGCGCCCGAGCCCAACCGACTGCGCTTCCGGCTCGGCCGCGACGACGGTGTCACCCTTCAGGTGCAGGCCAAGGCCCCCGGTGACGAACTCGTGAGCCGGCCGGTCGAGCTGGAGGTGTCGTACGAGCGGCTGTTCCCGAACCGGCAGGAGGCGTACCAGCGGCTGCTGGAGGACGCCATCGAGGGCGACCACCGCCGCTTCGGCCGCGCCGACGGCGTCGAGGAGCAGTGGCGGATCGTGCAGCCGGTCCTCGACCAGCCGCCGCCGGTGCACCTCTATCGCCGCGGCACGTGGGGACCCCCGAGCGCCGATACCCTCGCCGCCCACGTCGGCGGCTGGGTCGAGCCGCTCGCCGAGGGATGACCTCCATTCGTTCTGGTTGTAGTCATGCGGTCATATGCCGCACAGCTACAACCAGTTCCCTCGGGGCTCGCCGAGCTCCCTACGCGGCGGCGGGGCTCGGCGCCAGGCGGGCGATGCGGGCGACCGAGCGGTAGGCGGCCTCGGCCGGCCCGAGCTCGTCGTCGCGCAGCAGGTTGGCCATGATCCGCAGCACCCACTCCATGAGGCTCTGCGATCGCATCCCCACCCGGGTCAGCTCCCGCATGAGCACGGGCTGGCCGATGATCCTGGCGAAGCTGCGGGCGACCCTGAAGTAGAGGCCGTACTCGTCGTCGAGCATCGTGGTGTAGCGCTGGAGCGGCTGGCCGGTTCCGGAGACGATCGCCTCGTCGATGAGGTCGGCGGCCATGCGAGCCGTCTCGTAGGCGTAGTCGATGCCCTCGCCGTTGAACGGGTTGATCGACCCGGCGGCGTCGCCCACGACCAGCCAGTTGGGCCCCACCTTGGGGTTGACCGAGCCGGCCATGGGCAGCCGGCCGCCGGTGGGTGGCGCGAGCATGGCGTCGGGGTCGATCCCCCAGCGTTCGGGCGCGGTCGCCGCCCACTCGCTCATCAGGTGGGTGGTGTTGACGTCGCGGTAGCCCTTGTACGTCGACAGCAGGCCGATTCCCACGTTGATGGTCCCGTCGCCCAGGGGGAAGATCCAGCCGTAGCCCGGCAGGCTCCGGCCGTCGCGGTCGTGGACGTCGAGGCACGACTCGATCCACGGATCGGCGGACAGCGGGCTCTCGAAGTAGCCGCGGATGGCGATGCCCTGCGGGTACGACTTGTCGCGGGCGGTCCCGAGGGCCCGTCCGAAGCGGGACAGCGACCCGTCGGCCACGACCACGTAGCGGGCGTGGACCTCCCGGGTCTCGCCGCTCGCCTTGTCCTTCACGAGCGCGCCGATCACGTGGCCGTCGCGTGTCAGCGGGCGCAGGGCCTCGCTGGACTCCCGCACCGTCGCCCCCGCCGCGCCGGCCTGCTCGGCCACCAGCCCGTCGAGGTCGCGCCGGCGCACGACGTAGCCGTAGCTCGGGAACACCGGATGGTCGGGCCACGGAAGGTCCAGGGTGATGCCGTGCGCCTCGGCCCGCAGGCCATCGTGGCGGTGGTGGCGGGCGGCGATGGCGGGCTCGAGCCCCATCTCACGAAGCTGGTGGACGGCGCGGGGCGTGAGCCCGTCCCCGCAGGTCTTGTCCCGGGGGAACGCCTTGCGCTCCAGCACGCACACGTCGTGGCCGGCCTTGGCCAGCCAGAACCCTGCGGCGGCCCCGGCCGGCCCCCCGCCCACCACCAGGACGTCGTGCCGCTCGGCGGCCATCGGCTCGGTCAGCCGCCCAGCTCGCTCTCGTCGACGCCGTCCCGTTGGGAGATCGGCCCCAGCCCCGGTGCGGCGTCGTCGGGGCCCGGGGCCTCGGCCAGCGTGGTCTCCCCGTTGGCGAGCGCGAACAGCCCGGTGTACTGCGGGTTGTCCGGGGTCACGTCTTCGCCCGCGAGCTCGCGCTCGTGGAGCACGATCTGGGCGATCTCCTGGTCGGTCAGCTGGCCGCCGAACGACGGCATCGTGCCGCCCCCGCCGACGGGCTTGTCGTTGGCCCCGTAGTTGGCTGCGGGCCAGCCGTCCGAGCCGAGCTTCACCCACATCACGTGGTCCCGCCAGTCGGGCCAGGTCTCCACGACGGCCCCGTCGACGAACGCCGGCGCCGACACGCCCTGCCCGCTGGCGCCGTGGCAGGAGGCGCAGTTGGCGCCGAACAGCTCGGTGCCCAGGACCAGCGGATCGGTCTCGCCGGTGGGCGGCGGCTCCAGGGTGCGGACGTAGACGTAACCCCAGATCGGCAGCGCCGCCAGCACGGGCATGGCCCAGTAGGGGATCCGCTTGCGGGCCTTGGCCGCCTGGATGTAGGCGGGCTCGGGCTTGGGGGGTGCGGCCCTCGCCTCCTCCACCGTCGCCGCGGGCGCCGGTGCGGGAGTGGCCGCCGCAGCCGCGGGCACGGGCGCCGACTCGGCGACCCCGGCGTCCTCGGCCTGACCCTCGGCGGGCGCGCTCGCCGGTGTCTCGCCGCCCTCCAGGCCCAGCGCGGCCCGACGCTCGCGAGAGCGCTTGAGAAGGTGTTCGGGGACCTCGGTCAACAGAACCTCCGCGGGAGCTCCGAACGGCCACTCTATGCAGGTCGGGCAGACGGGTACCAAGACCGGAACGGGGGCGCGACCCCAATGTGATTGCGCCGGAGGTGGCGTGGTAGACCAGGCCACGCTGCCGACGTTCCCTCGTCGGTTACTGTTCTATGTGAGCGATTTCACGAGGAGTCGCGAGCTAAGTGGTCGCCTTCATAACCGAGCTCGTGATCGGCTTCCTGGGCGTGGGGGCCGTGATCCTGTACGGCCGGCGTCGCCCGATCGGCGCCCCGCTGTCCTGGGGCCAGGCGATGTTGGCGGCCACCTACGGCATGTTCATGTTCTTCTGGTGGTACGCGGTGATCCCCCACCAGTGGCTCACCTGGGCCACTGCCGAGCTGGGGTGGACGGTCGACAACATCCTGATCGAGCCCAACAGCTGGCAGCCGCTCACGATCAACATGCAGGCGATCCGCGACATCCTCGTCGTCGTCATCTACGGCGTCGGGATCGGCATGCACGTGGGCGTGTGGGCCTGGTGGAACGACCGGGCCAAGCCCCGCCCGGTCGAGGTACCCGCCTCTCGTTACGGCCGGCCGCTGGTGAGGAAGGGCTGAGGGTATGGCCAAGAGCGATGCCAACCCGCCCATGCCGGAGTTCCGCGACGACTACGTCCTCCAGGAGGTCGACGCCGCCTGGCTGTCCAAGGCGGTCAAGCCCAAGCAGTTCATCCACATCGACCAGTCCGAGTGCATCATGTGCGAGGGCTGCGTGGACATCTGCCCGTGGAAGTGCATCCACATGGTCACCACCGACGCCATCGACGAGGCAATCGGAGTCGATCAGCCGGGCGAGGATCCCTCAGACCACGTGATCTTCACGATCGACGACGACGTGTGCACGCGCTGCGCCCTGTGCGTCGACCGCTGCCCCACCGGTGTCATCATCATGGGCAAGGTCGGCGACCCGGTGGCGTCCGGCGACTCCCACCAGCGCACGACCACCTACGGCTACGGCTACGGGATGCGGTTGGGGTAGGAGAGATCGTGGCCAAGACGATGGAACCGAAGGTCCCCCTGCGCGAGCGGGTCGAGACCGCCGTCAAGGGGCTCCCCGACGCCATCCAGGGCTCGCAGGCTTGGAACTCGATCTTCCGGCCGGGCTCGATCTTCCGGCGGGGTTACAACGACAGCCCCCGGAACCGGTCCTACGTGATCATGAACAGCGTCCTCTACCACCTCCACCCGGTGAAGGTGAAGCGGCACGCGGTCAAGGTCAGCTACACGCTGTGCCTGGGGGGACTGAGCTTCTTCCTGTTCATCCTGCTCACGGTCACGGGCATCTTCCTGATGTTCTTCTACCGGCCCACCGCGGCGCAGGCCTGGGACGACATCTACACGCTGCAGACCTCGGTCACGTTCGGGCTGTTGGTACGCAACATGCATCGCTGGGCGGCCCACCTGATGGTCATCACAGTGTTCCTGCACATGGCGCGGGTCTTCTACCACGGCGCCTACAAGCCGCCGCGGGAGTTCAACTGGGTGATCGGCGTCATCCTGCTGATGCTCACGCTGCTGCTCTCGTTCACCGGCTACCTCCTGCCGTGGGACCAGCTGGCCCTGTGGGCCGTCACGGTGGGCACGAACATGATGGGCTACACCCCGGTGTTCGGCGACCAGGTGCGGTTCGTGCTGCTGGGAGGGGCGGAGATCGGCACCGACACGTTGTTGCGCTGGTACGTGCTGCATGTGTTGTTGTTGCCGTTCGTCCTCGTGATCTTCTTGGCCGTCCACTTCTGGCGGGTCCGCAAGGATGGCGGCATCTCGGGGCCGCTGTGATGCGTAGCGCAGCCCTACGGGAGACACCCACATGACCGAGATCCCCGAACACCTGCGCAAGCGGGCAGAGGAGGCCCGCAAGAAGGCCGAGGCGGCCAAGGGCGGAGGCGCGCCCGCCGCCGATGCCAGCGCCGGAACCGGAACCGAGGGCGCCGATGCCGGTGCCGGTTCGGGAGACGCGCCGCAGAGCGACGCGGCCAGCCGCATCCCCGCCCACCTGCTCGAGCGCTCCCGGGCAGCCAAGGCGAGCGCCGGGGGTGGCGCGGAGGCGGGGGCCGAGTCGGGTGGCGGGGGAGGCACGGCAGTCGCCACTGCTCCGGCGGCCGCCGCTGCCGCCGCTGCTCCGGTGGCGCCGCCGCTGGCCACCGGGCCCGGAGGCCACACGCAGCGGCTGCTGACCGTCGTCAAGTCGGGCTCGATCCAGGACGTCAAGGCCGTGCCGCAGGACAAGGTCCACGTCTGGCCCCACCTCCTGAGCATCGAGTTCGTGGCGGCCCTCGCCTGCACGGCGTTCCTGCTGGTGTTCTCGACGTTCGTCAACGCCCCGCTGCTCGAGCTGGCCAACGCCAACCAGACGCCCAACCCCTCCAAGGCCCCTTGGTACTTCCTGGGCCTCCAGGAGCTGCTGACGATGTTCCACCCCATGGTCGCCGGCGTGACCATCCCGGGGCTGGGGCTGATCGGCCTGATCCTGGCCCCGTACACCGACCGCAACCCGTCCCACAAGCCCGAGGACCGCAAGTTCGCCATCTCGATCTTCACGATCTTCCTCATGTCGTGGACCGTGCTCGTGATGATCGGCTCGTTCTTCCGCGGCCCGGGTCAGAACTTCGTGTTCCCGTGGAACGCCGGCCTGTTCTTCGACCTGTGAGCGCCGGGGCAGTGTCGTGAGCGCCACTACCGTTCTCGCCGTCGCTATCCCGGTGCTGGTCGTGGCCGCCGGCGTGCTGCTGTTCGCCACCGCCCGCCGTCGCGACACCGGTTCGGCGACCGGGTCCATCAGCCACGAGACGACCAGGCGCGACCGGGGACCGGTGGCGCTCGACGACGACGGCGCCCCCATGACCGGTCGCGAGGTCGAGCGCGCCGCCGTGCTGGCCCGCCGCGAGGAGTCCCTGCCGGCGGTGAGGGCCGAGGAGGCGCCCGTCGAGTGGGTGCCGCCGGACGAGGAGACGCTCGGCGTCACCCGGCGCCAGTTCTTCAACCGCTCGATCGTGTCGCTCTTCGCCTTCAGCAGCCTGGGTCTCGGCGGGGCGATGCTGGCTCAGCTGTGGCCCTCGGGCACCGGGGGTTTCGGCGGCAAGATCCGCGTCGGCACCCTGGAGGACATCAACAAGGCGATTGCCGACGGCAACGGGTTCGCCTACTACCCCGAGGCCCGCATGTGGGTGACCGCGTACCCGAAGGATTCGCTGCCGAAGGCCAAATCCGTGTACTCCCCGCCCGAGCTGGTGGCCATGGAGGCGGGGATCGTGACCCTGTGGCAGAAATGCCCGCACCTCGGGTGCCGGGTGCCGTCGTGTGAAACCTCGCAATGGTTCGAGTGCCCCTGCCACGGCTCGCAGTACAACCAGGTGGGCGAGAAGCGGGGTGGCCCCGCGCCGCGGGGCATGGACCGCTTCGCCGCCACGATCGACGGCGACGTCGTGACCGTCGACACCGGCACCTCGGGCCAGATCCAGGGCCCGCCAATCGGCACGAACACCACCGGCCAGGAGGCCGAGGGGCCCCACTGCGTGTCCGGAGGCGGCCACTAGTGGACGCTCGCGGAAGTTCCGTGGATGTATCGCCGAGGCAGATTCGTCGTTGGCGAGGACGCAGGAGGAAGGCGCAGCCAGTGGCTGCGGTGACGACGAGGACGATGTCCAGCGGCGGATCTGGCCGGCGAGACGCCACGATGACTTCCGCGAGGGTCCACTAGATGCACTCGATCCTCGCGGACGTGACCGTGCTCGCAGCCAGCACGGTCACCGTGGTCGGCGCCGTCATCGTGGCGATCATCCTCATCGGCTTCGGCATCTACGTCGCCGTCAACATCCGCACCGGGCGCGCAGAGGCCGGCTCCGAGATCGAGCTGGCGCCCAACCGCAAGCCCTACCTCGACGACGAGGCGCTCGAGACCAGCAAGCTCGACCGCACCCTCCGCTGGGCGCTGATCGCGCTGGTCGTCGTCGGCGTCGGCCTGCCGCTGTACTGGCTGAACGAGCCCAGCCGCCAGTCGGGGGCGGTGGAGGGCTTCCAGAGCAAGTTCGTGAGCCGCGGCGAGGAGATCTACACCGAGGGCTCGCAGTGCGAGAACTGTCACGGCCCCGATGGGACCGGCGGCCAGGCCCCGTTCACGATCACCGACGCCGAAAACAAGTTCGTGGCCCAGGTCAACTGGCGCGCGCCGGCGCTCAACACCGTGCTGCTCCGCTACAGCCGCGACGAGGTGACCTTCGTCATCAACTACGGGCGGCCCTTCTCGCCGATGCCCGGCTGGGGTGCGTCGGTCAACAAGGGCCCGCTCAACGAGCAGCAGATCTCCAACGTGGTCGACTACCTCGAGTCGATCCAGCTCTCGCCGGAGGAGGCCCAGCGCGAGGCCCAGGTCGCCCTCGCCGAGAAGCTGGGCCTGATAAAGGAGGGCGAGTCGGACGACGACGTGATCGACGCAGCCCTAGCGCAGATCGACTACCAGGACCCGGAGACAGGGAAGGCGCTGTTCAACCTCGACGTGGCCGGCGGCGCGTACGCCTGCGCCCGCTGCCACACGCGGGGCTGGTCGATCATCCCCGACAGTGTCGAGCCGCCCAACGCCGACCTCAGCGACTACGCCGGGTTCCCCGACGGCAGCGGCGCCCTCGGCCCCAACCTCACCGGCGGGCTCGTGCCACGGCAGTTTGCTTCGGTCGAGGAGCTTGCGCTGTTCGTCAGCACCGGCAGCGTCGACGGCGAGGCGTACGGCAACAACGGCATCGGCAGCGGGAAGATGCCTGGTTTCGGTGACAACCCCAACACCGAGAACGTGGAGAACGACGGGATGATGACCCAGGAGATGATCGAGGCCATCGCCCGCTACGAGGCCAGCCTGCCGCCGGCCGAGACCACCACCAACGCTCCCCGCCCCGGCCTGTCGGACTCGTCGGCGTCGTCCGGCGGGGAGGGCTGACGATGACCCTGCTTCCCACCATCGTCGCCGGGATCGCGTGGGACCCCCAGGTCCGGGGCATCCTCGCCGTCCTCACGGGCATCGTCGTGCTGGGCGGTGGGGTCTACCTGCTGCTGGCGACCAACCTGGCCCAGCGGCTCGGATTCCTCGTGATCCTCGCCGCGCTGTTCGGATGGCTGACGATCCACGGCCTCGTCTGGTGGCTCTACCCGCCGGGCCAGGGACCCATCGGGCGCATCCCGGCGTGGGAGGTCGAGGAGATCAACCACGCCGACCTCTCCCAGGCACTGCTCAGCCAGGCCCACGATCTCGATCCGTCGGGCCTGCCCTCCACCGAGGAGATCAACGACGCCACCGACGCCGAGATCGTCGAGATCAACGACCAGTTTGCCGACCACCTCAACGAGTGGAGGCTGCTGGCGGCCTCGGACGCCTCGCGCGCCGAGGCGCAGTCGACGGCGGACGCCACCCTCACCGAGGGCGTGATACCGGGCTTGGAGGAGACCACCAGCTACGTGCACCTCTACACGTTCGAGACCGGCGGCAAGCCCGAACGCAAGAGCGACGGCGTCTGGGACCGGGTGACGAACCGGATCACCAACACCCTGCGCATCACCAGTCCGCCCCACTACGCCATCGTCCAGATCCAGCCGGCGATCCCACAGGAGGAGGTGGTCGGGCAGGCTCCACCGCCGCCCGAGGCCGACCCCAATGCCGAGGTGATCTCGATCGTGATGGTGCGCGACCTCGGCCAGCGCCGCTTGGTCCCTGCGCTCATCACGCTGGGTTCGGGGCTGATGTTCGGGCTGCTGTGCGCCATGCTTCACGCGCGCGATCGCTTGGTTGCCGAGCACCGCTCGGCGCCGCTGCCAGCCCCAACCGGAGGGGGGTCGTAGTCCCTTGGGCCAGTATCTCCCCGTCGTCGCCCTGGCGGTCCTCGCCACGGCGTTCGCGGCGATCAGCCTGGTGATGTCACGGCTGCTGGCTCCCCGCCGTCCGAGCGCCGCCAAGCACGCGGCCTACGAGTCCGGCATCCTCTCCACGCGCGAGCCCCCCGAGCGCTTCCCGGTGCGGTTCTACCTGGTGGCGATGATCTTCATCGTGTTCGACGTCGAGATCATCCTCTTGTTCCCGTGGGCGGTCATCTACCGGGACCTCGGCGTCTTCGGGCTGGTCGAGGTCATTCTCTTCTCGGCGGCCGTGTTCGTGAGCTTCGTGTACCTGATAAGCAATGGCGCACTCGACTGGGGGCCGCGGAGCCGTGCCCACCGCGCCTCCCCGATGGTGTCGCCCGAGAGGACGACCCGCACGACGATTCGGCGCGTCGGCCTCGACGGTCGTCCCGAGCGCGAGGAAGCGGCCGAGCCAGTCGAGCCCGCGGCCCGAGCGGTCGGGGGAGCGGAGGACACGCTGTCCGGGGGAGAGGAGGTGGCATAAGTGGGCTGGGACATGAAGCGGGGGCTCGAGGGCCTCGATTACAACATCTTCACCGCCAAGGTCGAGGACCTAGTCAACTGGTCGCGCCGCCGCTCCTTCTGGGGCGTGACGTTTGGCCTGGCGTGCTGCGCGCTGGAGATGATGGCTGCCGGCGCCTCCCACTACGACCTCGGCCGCTTCGGCATGGAGGTGTTCCGGGCCTCGCCACGCCAGAGCGATCTCATGATCGTGGCCGGCCGGCTGTCGCAGAAGATGGCGCCCGTGCTGCGCCAGGTCTACGACCAGATGATGGAGCCCAAGTGGGTGCTGTCGATGGGCGTGTGCGCCAGTTCCGGCGGGATGTTCAACAACTATGCGCTGGTCCAGGGCGTGGACCAGATCGTGCCCGTGGACGTCTACGCGCCCGGATGTCCGCCCGGACCCGAGACGCTGATCCACGCGATCAACACCATCCACGAGCAGATCCAGAACGGCGAGCTCTTGCGCCGTCGCGAGGCCCGTGGCCAGGGAGCGGGCGCCGGCATGATGGTCGAGCAGCGGGACGGCCAGCCCGAGCCGGCGACTGCGGCTGCGGCGGGCGGAGGGGGGTGACGCGGTCCACATGTCCGACACCGAGGCGACGTCCGGATTCGAGGATGAGCCGGTCGCAGAGGAGGATGGAGCCGCGACGGCGGAGGCGCAGACCCGCTTCGGGGTTCCCACGACCTCGAGCAGGGGCCAGCAGGTACTGCACCCGACCCGTGACCAACTCGTCGACCTCGTAAGGACCCTGCGGGACGACGACGGCTACCTGGTGTGCATCGACGTCACCGCCGTCGACTACCTCGCCTACGAGGCGCCGCGGCCGCTCCCCCCGGGCGTCGCACCGGAGCGGTTCGAGGTGGTGGTCGGGTTGCTGGCGCTCGATACCCACGAGCGCCTGCGCCTGCGGGTCCAGGTCCCCGCCGACGACGCCACCTGCCCGTCCCTGTTCGACGTGCACCCCGGCACCGAGGGCCTCGAGCGCGAGGTCTACGACATGTTCGGGATCGAGTTCACGGGTCATCCCGACCTGAGCCGCATCCTCATGCCGGAGGACTGGGACGGCTTCCCGCTGCGCAAGGACTATCCGGTGGGGGCGATCCCGGTGCAGTTCAAGGGCGTGCAGAACGCCAGGTGATGCGGGGCTGATGCCGTGACCTCCCTCTCCACTGACGACACCGCTCGGACCTACGAGGGATCGCAGGAGCTCACCCCGCGCAAGAGTGCGGGCGCCGCCGAGCTGATGCGCGAGGTGGGTTCGGTGCTGCGGATGTCCGAGGCCGAGGTGGCGGCCCTGGCGGACGACCAGCCCACCGAGGACCAGACGATGATCCTCAACATGGGCCCGCAGCACCCCTCCACGCACGGCGTGCTCCGGCTCATGCTGGAGCTCGAGGGCGAGACCGTGCTGCGCAGCAAGCCGGTCATCGGCTACCTGCACACGGGCATGGAGAAGACAGGGGAGACGCTCACCTACCTCCAGGGCCCCACCAACGTGACCCGCATGGACTACGCCTCGCCGCTCTTCAACGAGCTGGTGTTCTCGCTTGCGACCGAGACGCTGCTCGGCATCGACGGCGACATCCCGCCCCGGGCGCAGTGGATCCGCATGTTGCTGTGCGAGCTCAACCGCATGTCGTCGCACCTGCTGTTCCTGGCCACCAACGGCCTGGACCTGGGGGCGGTGTCGATGATGCTGTTCGGCTGGCGGGAGCGGGAAGAGACGCTGCGCCTGCTGGAGATGATCACGGGCCTGCGGATGAACCACAACTTCATCCGGCCGGGCGGTGTGGCCGCG
>Ga0209382_10011775_pt1 | contig 10840 bp, 11 predicted proteins | sample SoiMetdeltSBSDD5_FD_187599 | JGI IMG/M metagenome (GOLD analysis project Ga0209382, IMG submission 187599) | Bulk soil microbial communities from a Populus tree surrounding site in Tennessee, USA - Soil MetaG P. deltoides SBSDD5 (SPAdes) (version 2) | ecosystem: Environmental > Terrestrial >...
ATCCTCGAAAAGGTCCGGGAGCGGGTTCACGCCGCCGCTCCGGAAGCTGAGGAAACGATGAAGTGGAGCGCGCCAGGCTTTACGGTCGATGGCAAGATCCTGCTGATGATGGCTGCCTTCAAGGCTCACGCAGCATTGAACTTCTGGCGCGGTCAGGAGATCGGCGACGGCAACCCCAAGGCGGGGGCGATGGGCCAGTTCGGGCGGCTGACCTCGGTTGATGACCTGCCCCCCGACGCCGAGATGGATGCGCTGATCCGTGAAGCCGCTGCGCTTGCCGGGACCGCGCCGGCACAGCGCAAGGTCAAGCATGAGCCCAAGCCGCCGGCCGAGCTACATCCGGAATTTGCCGCCGCGCTTAAGGACAACCCCAAAGCGAACGAAGTCCTGGCCGGCTTCCCGCCGTCCGCCCAGCGCGAATATCTCGATTGGGTTGCCGAGGCCAAGCAGGATAAGACCCGCGCCAAGCGTATCGCCGACGCCATCGAATGGCTCGGCGAAGGCAAGCGGCGGATGTGGAAGTATGAGAAGTGTTGAGGGCTAGCGCGACATCCGTAGCGCCGGGCCGAACCGCGTCTCCGCCTCGCCTTCGATCGTAAAGCCGCATTTTTCGTAAAATTGTCGCGCCGACGGGTTGGCGATGACCATCATTGCCAAGCCCAGCCGCCGGGCTCCATGAACCGCGACGCCGATCAGCGCCGCGCCGATCCCCCGCCGCCACAACTCAGGCTCGACGAACAGGCCGTCGAGCTCGGCCACATCATCTTCGATCAACACCGCCGCGAAGCCCGCCATCCGGCCCTCCAGTTCGGCGACGATGACTTCACCGCGCTCAATCTGTTCGACTGGCAGCTGGATCGCGTCGGGCTCGGCGGTCAGCTGCTCGCGATATTCGTCGAGGGCGAGAGAGGCCCGCCGCTGCAACGCCTCAAGTTCGGCGCGCTCTTCGGGTCTTGCCATGCGGATGGTGAGCTCAGCGGGTTCGGACATAGCGCCCGGGCGCATCCTCGATCGGCTTCAATTTCCCTTCACCCGGTATTCGCGCGCCTGTCGCCTTGACCGTCTTGCTGCCAAGCCCCTTCAGCCACTCCATCCAGTCGGGCCACCAGCTGCCGGGATGTTCGGTCGAATATGCGATGAATTCCTGCAGGGTCGATGCCGGCTCGTCACTCGTCCAATATTGATATTTGTTGGCCGCCGGCGGGTTCACGACGCCCGCGATATGGCCCGATCCGGCGAGCACGAACCGGGTCGGTCCCTTCACGATCTTCGTCAGCTTCCACACGCTCGGCGCGGGGGCGATATGATCCTCCCGGCCCGCCTGGATGTAGGCGGGCGTCTCGATCTTGCTGAGGTCGATCGGTACGCCCTTCACACTAATCCCGCCGGTCTTCACCAGCAGGTTCTGGCGGTACAGGCGGTCGAGATAGTCGCGGTGCCATTCGCCCGGCAGGTTGGTGACGTCGCCGTTCCAGTGCAGCAGGTCGAAGGGCGCCGGCTCCTGCCCCAGCAGGTAATTGTTGACGACATAGTTCCAGATGAGGTCGCGGCCGCGCAGCAGGTTGAAGGTCGCGGCCATCACCCGCCCGTCAAGCACCCCATTCTCCGACGTCAGCTGCTTCAACATCGCCATGACGTCGTCGCCGACGAACATCTTGAGGTCGCCGGGATCCTCGAAATCGACTTGGGCGGTGAGGAAGGTAACGCTGGCGACCTTGTCCGCCTTATCCTCCGCCGCGAGATAGGCGAGTGTCGCCGCCAAGGTGGTGCCTGCGACGCAATAGCCGATGGTGTGGACCGATTTTGCGCCGATGAGGTCGCGGACGGTGTCGATCGCCTCCTCCTGCGCCGCGACATAATCGTCCATCATGATGTCGCGAATGCTCTCGTCGGCCGACTTCCAGCTGACCATGAACAAGGTGACGCCCTGCTCCACGCACCATTTGACGAAGCTCTTCTTGGGCGTGAGGTCCAGAATGTAGAAACGGTTGATCCACGGCGGGAAAATGACCAGCGGCGTTTCCAGCACCGTATCGGTCGCGGGCGCGTACTGGATCAGCTGGAACAGCCTGGTTTCGTAAATCACCTTGCCCGGCGTGGTCGCCAGGTCCTTGCCCAGCTCGAACGCGCCCTCGGGGCTCTGCGTCACCTGGCCCTTGCTAATATCGTCGAGCATGTTCTTGAGGCCCGAGAGCAGATTCTCGCCCTTGGTCTCGATCGTGCGCTTCATCACCTCCGGGTTGGTGGCGACGAAATTGGCCGGGCTCATCGCGTCGACGAACCCCTGTGTGGCGAAGCGCAGGCGATTGCGCGCCGCATCGTCCAGTCCATCGATGTCGTTGACCGTGCCGAGCAGCTTGTCGCTGATCGCCACATAGCTTTGGCGGACGGTGTCGAAGATCGGGTCCTCACGCCATTCGGGCGATGAAAAGCGCCGGTCCTTCGTCTCGCCTGCCGCGGCATAATGGCCGAGCACCTGGCTCCACGCCTCAAGGCCCTTCGACCAGGCTTCCGCCCCGGCGGTCATCCACGACATCGGATCATTGGTGGCATGCGGGACCGGCAGGCCGAACCCCGGCATCGATTTGCCCTTGGCGAGATTGTCGGCCCAGGCCTCCATGATCATCTGGTTGGCGCGCGCCATGATCAGCGCCCAATGCTGCCAGTCCTCGATGCCCGGCATGGTCGTGGTCGTGTCGTCGGTCATGGAACGGCCTCATACTCGTCATTGCGGACGAACGCGATGCAATCCATAGGCGAAACGAAATGCAGCCGCCGCAGCTCCTTCCCGACGCCCTGGTCCTGCTCGACTATGTCGGCATCGCGGTGTTCGCCGTGTCGGGTGCGCTGCTCGCCGCCGAAAAGAAGCAAACCTTGGTCACCTTCATCTTCTTTGCGGTGATCACCGGGGTCGGCGGCGGGACAATGCGCGACCTGCTGATCGGCGCCCCCGTATTCTGGATGCACACCAACGCAACCTTGCTGATCTGTATCGGCGCCGCGCTTGGCGTCTGGTTCCTGTCGCGCCGCGCGATCGCGGAAAAGGCCCTGCTGTGGTTCGACGCGATCGGCCTCGCCGCTTACGCCACCTATGGCGCATCCAAGGCTCTGAATTACGGCGTGGCGCCCGTCCCGGCCTTCGCCATGGGCGTCATGACCGCCTGCGTCGGCGGGATCATCCGCGACGTCTTGGCCGATGAGCCCTCGATCCTGATGCGGCCGGAACTCTATGTCACCGCCGCCGCGCTCGCTTCCGGCCTGTTCGTCGTGCTGGCCCTGTTCGGCGCTCCGCCGGCCCTCGCCGCGCTGGTTGCCGGGCTGGCCGGGTTCAGCCTGCGCGGCGCGGCCATCGCGCGCGGCCTCTCGCTTCCGGCCTATAACAAGTAGTTGCCGCACCGCAGCATCGCCGCCATGCTTAGGCATGACCGACGATTTCTACCGCATCCGCCGCCTGCCGCCCTATGTCTTCGCCGAAGTGAACGCGATGAAGGCCGCGGCACGGGCGCGGGGCGAGGACATCGTCGACCTCGGCATGGGCAATCCCGACGGCATGCCTCCCAAGCATGTGATTGAAAAGCTCGCCGAAGTGGCGGCCAAGTCGACCGCGCACCGCTACTCCGCGTCCAAGGGCATCCCCGGCCTCCGCAAGGCCCAGGCCGGCTATTACCAGCGCCGCTTCGGGGTCGAGGTCGATCCCGACCGCGAAGTGATCGTGACCCTCGGCTCCAAGGAAGGCCTCGCCAACCTTGCCCAGGCCATCACCGCGCCGGGCGATGTCGTGCTGACCCCCAACCCCAGCTACCCCATCCACCATTTCGGCTTCATCATCGCCGGCGCCTCGATCCGGTCGATTCCCGCTGTCCCGGGCCCCGACTTCTTCGACCGGCTGGCGCGGGCCATGCGCTACACCGTGCCGCGGCCCAAGGTGCTGGTGATCGGCTATCCCAGCAATCCCACGGCGCAAACCGTCAGCCTCGATTTCTACAGGCAGCTGGTCGAATTCGCCCGGGCCGAGGGGCTGTGGGTCATTTCCGACCTGGCCTATGCGGAGATTTACTTCGGCGACGAGCCGACGCCGTCGATCCTGCAGGTGCCGGGCGCCAAGGAGGTGGCGGTCGAATTCACCTCCATGTCCAAAACCTATTCGATGGCCGGCTGGCGGATGGGCTTCGCCGTCGGCAACGAACAGCTGATCGGCGCGCTGACCCGCGTGAAGTCCTACCTCGATTATGGCGCCTTCACCCCGATCCAGGCCGCGGCCGTTGCGGCGCTGAACGGCCCGCAGGACTGCGTCGAAGCCAACCGCCAGCTCTACAAGAAGCGCCGCGACGTGCTGGTCGAAAGCTTTGGCCGCGCCGGATGGGACATCCCGAGCCCACAAGCCAGTATGTTCGCCTGGGCGCCCATCCCCGAGCCGTTCCGCCATCTCGGCAGCATGGAATTCGCCAAGCGCCTGCTGACCGAAGCCCATGTCGCCGTGGCTCCCGGCGTCGGTTTCGGCGAGGAAGGCGAGGGCTTTGTCCGCATCGCGCTGGTCGAAAATGAGCAGCGCCTCCGCCAGGCGGCCCGCGGCATCAAGAAGATGATGGCTGGCGCCTGACGTCCTGCCGTCGGCCTAGTCGGCTTCGACGTCCACCACCTGGGAAAACAGCATCCAGACCGCCGCCACGACGACCGGTGAAATCAGCCAGACCGGGATGTCCGACGAAAAATAGAGATCGAGCAGGCCGTAGGTGCCCATGAAGGGCACCAGCAGAAGCGCAGCTTGCCATAAGCCTGCCCTGAGGATGCCGCCCTCGGGCGCGGCCGACAGCGCGCCGCGGAACCCGACCAGCAATATTGGAGCGACAATTCCCGCCGGCCAGTCGGGACTCATGAAGTCCTGGAGAAAGCCGTACAGCGCGACCAGGGCGATGGCGATGCAGGCCAGTTGCCCGGCCGTGGCAATCGGCAACCTCGATCGCTCCCTAATCATGCTCGAGAATTCCCTCCCTTGGCGTGGGGCGGACGCACGCTAGCGGCGCGCCGCGGCGCGTCAAGCCACGCTGGGAAGCGATTTGGCCGCGTTGAGCAACCTGGCGAGCAGCACGTTATCGCCCAGCCGAGCCGCGGGAACGTTCAATCGCCTACGTTAGTTAATCGCGCCAGCTTGTGCTTGATCCTCGCGTCATGCACTTGATCGGCAAGAATTTTTTTAGGGCGGGTTCCGGGGATGATGAAAATTCGTTTGGTTGTTGCGTTGAGTGGCTTGAGCCTATTGGCCGCCTGCGCAGTCACGCCGCCGCCTCCGCCGGCCCCGGTCGTCGTGCGGCCGACCTTCACTCCGCCGGAAACCAATTACCGCTGGACCAACGGCTTTTCGGCCAAGGGTTATGAGGCGATGTATGCCGCATTCGGCAAGATGTACCTCAAGGCCGGCGAGCATCATTGGGCGCCCAACTTCCCGGTCGACGGCGATGTCAGCATTACACTCGATATCGCCAACCAAGTCGGCTTCGTTTTCAAGGGCGAGCAGCTGATCGGCGTGACCAATATCTCGACCGGCAAGAAGGGCCATCCAACCCCGCTCGGCTTCTGGACCATCAACTGGAAGAAGCCGATGTACCGGTCGAAGAAATATGACAATGCGCCGATGCCGTTCATGCAGAACATCGACGATAAAGGCATCGCGATCCATGGCGGCGTCACGCCGGGCTATCCGGCCAGCCATGGTTGCATCCGCCTGCCGATGGCCTTCGCCAAGCAGCTCTATGAGCTCACCAAGCCCGGCAACAAGGTGGTGATCGAGGGCTAGGTTCTGTTCCCCTGCGAAGGCAGGGGCCCAGCCATCGCAAGCGCAGCGCAGCGATTCCCTTGGGCGCCTGCCAACTGGCCCTTCGGCCGTCTGGGCCCCTGCCTTCGCAGGGGAACTGCGCACTCGCCAATGCTGAGGCCTTACGGCATGCCGGCCTGAATGTCCGCGCCGTCAATCCCGCCAATCACGCCCGGGACCTTTGCCTAAAGCTCGTCGAGCTTGCCGCTGATCTCGATTTCCTTGTCGTCGGCGATTGACGCGACGAGGTTCAGTATTGAGCTCAGCTGCTCTGGGGTGACCGGCTCGATAATCCGTGCCGAAAAATAGAGTATGTCCCCGTCGATTTCCCACGCGCCGATTTTGGCCTTGCCGTTATGCTCCAGCAACGCCTTGTACTGACCGGCGATGGAATCCTTGTTGAGCCGTGCGGCAGGCGCAAAAATGGAGCGGATCCTCATCCCCCGGAATTCCTCGGTGGTGCCGCTCACATAGACGATTTGCGTCCGCTTCTCCTTTTCGAAGTCGTAGGTGACCTTGTAGTCCTTGTCCTTGTCGACCTCATATTTGATCTTTGCCTGTTCGAGGAGGGCCGCGACCCCGTCCGGTTCGGCGGCGAGCGACGGACTGGCGACCGCGCAGGCCAGGCTCAGCGCCAAGACAGATTGACGAACCAATATCTTCACGGCCTTCCCCCTCGATTGCAGGCTGCAGAGCCTAGGGCAGCTCCCTGCCGAACGCCAAGCACGTTCGTTCCTCGCAAAAATCTCGAACCTGCGACATACCATCGCGCATGTCCGCGCCCTCGCTCCTTCCACACGCCCCCGGCCTCACCCAACTGGCGCAGATCATCCAGCTGGCGGTGGCGCCCGTGTTCCTGCTGGCCGGCCTCGGTGCCTTCCTCAATGTGTGTGCGGGACGGCTCGCACGCATTGTCGACCGGATTCGCAAACTCGAGCCGCGCATTCTCGACAGCCGCGGCGAAGAGCATGAACGGCTGCTTGGCGAAGTACGCTTGCTCGACCGCCGCAGCCGGATCGTCAGCACCGCGATCTTTACCACCGTGCTGTCGGCCCTGCTCATTTCGGCAGTGGTGATCCTGTTGTTTCTCGCCTTCCTGACCGGCTACCGTTTCGGGACGGCGATCGCCCTGCTGTTCATCGCCTCGATGATCTGCACCGGCCTGGGCTTCGCCATCTTCCTCCACGAAACCCGGCTGGGCATCCGCGCCATCCAGGTCCGCGCCCATATCCTCGAACATCAAGCGGAAGGCGATTGAGCGGCCGGTTGCGCGCTGCCCTTAGGCCTCCTATCGGCGGTTGAAATTATCCCTCTTGGAGTCCCAATGGTCAGCGCCAGCCACGTCCTCGATCGCGTCCTAGTCCTCGAAATGGTCCGTGTGACCGAGGCGGCGGCGATCGCCGCGTCTAAATGGATCGGCCGGGGCGACAATGACGCGGCGGACGCCGCCGCCGTCGAAGCCATGCGCCAGGCACTGAACGAGCTGCCGATGGACGGCACGGTCGTGATCGGCGAGGGCGAGCGCGACGAAGCGCCGATGCTCTACATCGGCGAGAAGGTCGGCTGCTCCGATGGCGACGGCCCGGCCATCGATATTGCGCTCGACCCGCTTGAGGGCACGACGATTACCGCCAAGGCCGGACCGAACGCGCTGGCCGTGCTGGCGATCGCTGAGCAAGGCTGCCTCTTGAACGCGCCGGACGTCTACATGGAGAAGATCGCGATCGGACCCGGATATCCGGCGGGGACGATCAGCCTTGCAAAATCGGTCACGGACAATGTCCGCGCGCTGGCGGCGGCCAAGAATGTCCTGCCAAGCGAGATCATCGCTTGCGTGCTCGACCGGCCGCGCCACGATACGATCATTGCCGAGCTGCGCGCGCTCGGTTGCGGCATCAACCTCATTCCCGACGGCGACGTCGCCGGCGTTATCGCCACCACCAACCCCGACACCGGTGTCGACATCTATCTTGGAACCGGCGGAGCGCCCGAAGGGGTGCTGGCCGCGGCGGCATTGCGCTGCGTCGGCGGGCAGATGCAGGGCCGCCTGGTGTTCCGCAACGACGACGAGCGCGCCCGTGCCCATCGATGGGGTATCGCCGACCTCGACCGCATTTATGCAATGGAGGACATGGCGAAGGGCGACTGCATCTTTGCCGCGACCGGCGTCACCGATGGCTCGCTGCTCGACGGGGTCAAGCGGAGGAAGGGCGGCTGCGTCACGACGGAGAGCATCGTGATGCGTGCCAGCACGGGTACCGTCCGCCGGGTGGCTACGGAATATCACAAGGCCCTTTAGGGTCCGGACCCACTTGTGACGCTTTTCCTGCGCTGTATCATCGGCGCATGACAGCGACCGCCATTCCGACCGATCTCCAACCAGTCGAGCCAGGCTACCGCGACGCACTCCGCGCCCGCGCCGCATCCTTCTGGGTGCCGCTGTTCGTCGCTTCCTTGATCGTAAACGCGACGGCGCTGGCGGACACCCCATTTTCGGGCATCGTGCCCGCCGTTATCGGCCTGATTGGCCTGAGCGGCATCCTGGTGGCCCCGGACCGGATTTATCGCCGGCTCGGCTATGCGATCGACGGCCGGTTTTTGAGGACCGTGCGCGGCTGGCTGTTCCACACCGACACCGTCGTACCCTTCGTCCGGGTCCAGCATATCGACGTTACCCGCGGACCGTTCGACAAGATGTTCGGGACCGCTACCCTGGTCGTTCACACGGCCGGCACCCATAACAGCATCGTCAGCTTGCCTGGCCTGTCGCCGGAACGGGCGGCCGAAATCCGCGAGGCGATCCGGTCCGAGATCCGCGCTGACGCCGAATGAACGAAGCAGCAGCCCTTCCCGCCGATCATGACCTGCTTGGTCCACCCGAGCGGCTGCATCCGCTCTATTTGCTGACTGGGCTGGGCCAGGCGCTGCGGGGAGCTTGGGGCATGCTCGCTGCCGGCGCCTATTTCGCTGCCCAGGGCAGCTGGCTGATCGTCGGCTTCATGGCGGTATTGTTCGTTCTTCTCTCGGTGGGGTCGCTCTATCTCAAATGGTTGAAGCTCGAATATCGGGTCGGCGCGCACGAACTCAGGATCGACAGCGGGTGGCTCAATCGCACCAGCCGCGTGATCCCGTTCGACCGGGTCACTGACGTCGACCTGGAACAGGGACCGCTCCACCGGCTGTTCGGTTTGGCCCGGGTCAAACTGGAGACTGGCGGCTCGGCCGGCGGCAAGGAGGAAGAAGGCGTCCTCCATACCATCTCGCTGGCGAAGGCCGAGGCGTTGCGCGAACATGTCCGTGCAAGAAAGGGGCTTGCACCGGCCGCTGTCGCCTCCGCCACCGAAACTGAGGGCGCGCCCCTCTTCTCGATGGGCAGCAAGCGGGTCCTGACCGCCGGGCTGTTCAATTTTTCGCTGGCCGTCATCGCCGGCCTGTTCGGCCTTAGCCAAACGATGGGCGATGCGCTCGGCTTCGACCCATTCGAACGGCAATTCTGGATCGACCTGTTCGCCCGGTCGGGCCCCGTGCGCGATCTCATCATGGCCCATCGGATTGGGGCGGCCGTCGCCGGCTCAATTCTCTTGGTCCTGCTCGGCATCGGCACCGGCCTGGCCCGGACCTTATTGCGTGAGCATGGATTCCGCCTTGACCGGACGGGGAGCGGCTTCCGTCGCCGCCGCGGCCTGCTCACCCTGACCGACGTCACGATACCGGCGAAGCGGGTACAGGCGGCGATTCTCGCCACCGGCCCTATCCGCCGCAGCTTCCGCTGGTGGGAGCTGAAGTTGCAGAGCCTCGCCCAGGACGGCGGTAAGGGCGACCATGTGGTGGCCCCGCTGGCGCGCGAAGAGGAGGCCGGAAACATACTCGATTCACTCCGCTGGCCGATTGCCCCAGGTAGCGGCACATGGCTCCCGGTCTCGCGCGCATTTGTCACAAGTTTCATCGGCATTCTGATTCCCGCCGCGATCGCCGCCATCGCCGTAACGCCCTTCCTCGGACCGGTCGGGCTACTGTGGATCGTCGGCGGACTGGCGGCCATCGGCGCCCGCTGGTTCGACTGGAAGCGGACGCGTTACGCCCTCGGTGACGGTGCACTGTTCGTCGAGACCGGCTGGTGGCGCCACCGCCGCTCGATCATTCCCATGCGCAAGATCCAAAGCATCGACCTTGCCGAAAGCTGGTGGAGCCGAATGTTTGGCATTTGCACCTTAAGGCTTGGCGTTGCCGGCGGCAGCGGCTTTTCCGACCACCACGTGCCGGCTCTAAGCCGCCCCGATGCCGAGGCGCTCCGGGCCGAGCTGCTGGCATGAGCAACTTTGTCTGTGGGGTAGAGAGCAGCTTGATGGGCCAGCCCTGGCGCTGGCGGCGCAACGGCGGCGACGACCTGGGCCGCGACATCACCGACCAGCTGCTCCTCGCCCGCGGCGTGGCGGAAGCCGACCTCGCCCGCCATCGCGTGCCGACGATCCGCGATTTCCTGCCCGACCCTTCCGCGTTCAAGGACATGGACAAGGCGGCGACGCGCCTGGCCGACGCCATCCAGGCGGGCGAGACGATCGCCATCTTTGGGGACTATGACGTCGACGGCGCCACGTCGGCGGCACTTCTGACCCTCCTGTTTCGGCGCCTCGGTATCGAACCGATGATCTACATCCCCGACCGGCTGATGGAGGGCTATGGCCCGTCGGGCGCGGCGCTGGTCGAATTGAAGCGCCGCGGCGCCAGCCTCGCGATCACGGTCGATTGCGGCGCCCAGGCATTCGATGCGCTGCAGGAAGCCGCCGACGCCGGCCTCGAGGTCATCGTCTGCGATCATCACCAGTGCGCGACCAGGCTTCCGGTCGCGCTTGCGCTGGTCAACCCCAATCGGCTTGACGAGAGCGAGCTCGGCGCTGCGCACGGCCATGTCGCCGCGGTCGGCATGGCCTTCCTCCTTGGGGTCGCGCTGCTCCGCGAACTGCGGAGCCGCGGCCATTTTGCCGAACGGGGGGAACCGAAGCTCATCGACCTGCTCGATATCGTCGC
>Ga0209382_10011776_pt1 | contig 10839 bp, 8 predicted proteins | sample SoiMetdeltSBSDD5_FD_187599 | JGI IMG/M metagenome (GOLD analysis project Ga0209382, IMG submission 187599) | Bulk soil microbial communities from a Populus tree surrounding site in Tennessee, USA - Soil MetaG P. deltoides SBSDD5 (SPAdes) (version 2) | ecosystem: Environmental > Terrestrial >...
TCGGCATACGGCGCATCCGCACGAAGATGCTGCCGAAGTGCAGCGCGGCCTGACGGTTCTGTTCGACCGTGTGCTCGGCCGACGCGAGCAGCTCGTTCAGATCCATTCCGGCGCAGAAATCCCGGCCGGCGCCCCGCACAGCAACGACGCGTACCTCCGCGTCGAGATCCGCGCGCTCCAACGCCCTAAGCAGCGCGTCGATCATCTCGGTGTCGATGGCGTTGCGCTTGTCGGGGCGATTGAGCGTGGCGGTCAACACGCCGCCCGCCAGGGTCACCAGCACACGATCCGTCACCGGGGCACCTCGATCTCCATTCTCAGCAGTGCCGTTGAGAAGACCTTGCCCTGCGCGTCGGTTTTGAGCGAGATCGTGCCGCCGCCGTCCAGCGCTCCGTGCAGCAGGAAGTTCAGCGCCCGGAGGTTGGGTAGCTCGAATCGTTCGACTTTGCCGGTGATCATACCCTTAAAGTGACGCGCCACGCGCGCCGCCGTCACCTGCTTCACGAGGAGCGGATAGTACTTGGGATGCTTGGCGATCAAGCCCACGTTGGCCGTGTCGCCCTTGTCCCCCGAGCGCGCATGGGCAATGGCGAGGAGTTGTTTTTTCACACCTCGACGACCTCCACTATCGGCTTTACCACCTGCTTGTCGATGAGCGCGGGCCAATAGGCCACGATTTCCTCCGGCTTGGGCCGCCCGCCGGCGAACCCCGTCACACTCGGCGGACCGTTCAGGATGAGTGGGGCGATCTCCCGCGTGAACCGGTCCACCGGTGCTTCGGTTCGCGCGCGCACGCCGACCCGCAGCTGCACTTCAGGCACATCCGCAGACTTCATCGACTGCCGGGCAAGACGTCCATGGGTCGCGTCCACGCCGACGAACTCGGTGTGAATCGCGTCGAAGTCGAGCTTCAAGTCCTTGAGGCGTTGGCGCAAGATGCGATCGGCCGCCTGCGCCTTCGCGAGCGCGTCGGGCCAGGCGTACACCAACGTGCCTACCGCCTTGTAGCCGTAGAAGTAGGCGATCGATACCTTGAGTTTGTCCGTCGCGGGCTTGCCCCTGACGCCCGATACCTTGACGCGGTCTTTACCCGCTTGCTTGAGCTGGATCGTCGTGAAGTCCGCGACGCAATCCGGCGTGATGTACTCCCGCGGATTCCCCATCTCGTATACGAGCTGCTCCGTAACGCCGGCGACGTTGATGCGACCACCGGTGCGGGGATGCTTGACGATGTCGAACGAGCCGTCCGCGTGTGCGTCGACGATGGGGTACCCGACGTTGGCCAGGTCGGGGATGCGCTGCCAGTCGACCAGACAATTGCCCCCGCTTGCCTGCGCTCCACACTCGATGATGTGACCGGCGACCGTTCCCGCCGCCATCAGATCCCAGTCGCTCGCCTTCCAATTGAAGGCGTGAATGAGGGGCGCCAGCGTCAGGCCGGTATCGGTGACGCGCCCCGTGATCACGATGTCCGCACCCTGCCGCAAGGCATCCACGATAGGCCAGGCGCCGAGATAGGCGTTCGCCGACAGGACGCGGTCGCGTACGTCACGCAGGGGGCGGCCGGTGTCGAGGTTGTCGAGGGTGTGCCCCCGCGCCAGCAGGCCGTCGAGGCGGCCCAGCAGGTCATCGCCCGAGACCACACCGATCTTCAGCTTCCCTTGCAGCCCGAGCTCGCGGGCGGCATCGGCCACCGCTGCCGCGCAGGCGCGCGGATTCACGCCGCCCGCGTTCGCCGTGACCTTGATCTTCCGCTCGACGAGGATCGGCAGGATCCGCTGCATCAGCGGGATGAAGTCCTTGGCGTACCCGAGCGAGGCGTCGCGGGACCTCTGCTTCTGCATGATGGACATCGTGACTTCGGCGAGATAGTCCATCATCAGGTAGTCCACCGGCCCGCCCGTCACCTGGCGATACGGCGCTTCCAACCAATCGCCCCAGAACCCCTGCCCCGCCGCGATCCGGATGGTGCGAGTCATCGCTCCACCGCGCTCCGGCGTGTCGCCGCGGCGCCGTTCGCAGCGGTGACCCGCGTTTCGATCAGCGCCGCGAATCCCGGCGGGAGTTCGAGGGCGGACGCGGGCGGCACCGGCAGCGGTACCGCGGCCCGACCCCCGCTCACCACCGACAGCTCGGTGCCATCCTTGTCCCCCAGTGCTTTTTCCCGTCCGAGGAAACGGATCCGCGCGCTGCCGCGCCAAGGGTGTCCCGGGAGTTTCGCGAATGCGGGATAGAACTCCACGGTGAGCGGCCGCCCGGTCAACTTGTCGGGGACATCGAAACTCAGCCGTCCAAAGGCGTAGTTCACGGCCTCGTTGGCGCTGGGGACTTGTTGGCCGGTCGAGTCATAGACGGTGACACTGAAATCGGTGAACTCGTCCCACAGGTCCGGCGAAAGCTGCACGTCGACCTCCGCGCGCTTCGCCCACGCCGGTGCACGCACCAGCAGCGTCTCGGCGGCCAGTCCGCGCCCGGAGACCGTGTAGCTTCGTTCGGCGCCCACCAGGGTGTGCGTCACGCGCGTGGTGACCGTCCCTTCTCGCACGCTCGACGCCTCCAGGCCGGCTCCGACAGGGGTCAGCGCCACGGCGCCGAGCTCGGCGCGCACCGTGGCCGTGACGCCCGCGAGCGGCGGCGCGACGATATCGAGCTCGTACACACCCGGCACCAGGTCCTCGCCGCGCACCGTGACGACGGCGGTCCCGGGTTCTTCACCACCGACTTCCACATCTTGGGGCGCGGAGCGCGCGGGGGCGCCGTTCGGCTCGTACAGCCGGATCGTCGCCCGTTGCTGTTGGGAATCCGGGAGCGTCACGGTCGCGCGCAGCGTCGCCCCCGGCTGTGGGGCGCGCAGGAAGTAGCGCCGCACGGCGGCCGGAGCGATCCCCCGGCGCTCATCGAACAGCGGTCTCACCGCCAGCTCGTATGGTACGATCACCGTGGTCACGAGGACGAACAGGGGACCGGCAATCGTATCGCTCGGATTCCGCGCCGTGACAGTCCCGACGTAGACGCCGGGCGCCGCGAGTGAGCCACGAGCGTACCTTACGGGGATCTCGGTGACCCGTGGCGCCGCGTCCACCAGGTCGGGCACGGTGAGCCACGGCGCGTCGGTGCGCAGGGCGAACTGCGCCGCCCTGAGGCCCGCGACGTGTCGGGCGGCGAAGGTCACGATGCTGTCGGTCCCCAAGCCGTCCCGGCGGTACACCGTCGACACCGCGTACCCTGAGCCCTGATGCCCGGCCCTGAGCCATTGGTATGCGGCTTCGAGTGCGGGGGTCCCCGCACCCTGGTCGAGAATCGTCGCCCCGGGGAACCGTTGCGCCGAGACGCGCAATGCCTGCTTCACGTCGGACGCGCTCACGCGCCGTCCCTCTTGGGCCAACGCCGACACGAGACAGGCGACGAGCCCGGCGGCGTGTGGCGCCGCCATGCTGGTACCGCCTTTAATCTCGTCTCCGGTGGCCCAAGGCGGCACGACCGAGAACGCGACTCCGGGCGTGACGACATCCGGCTTCGCGAGTTCGCCGCCGCGCGAGCTGAACCAGCCGAGAACGTCGCGCGGTACGGGCACGCCGGGCTGCGGCGCCCGGGTGAAGACTCCGGGGTACGTAGCGCCGACCGAAAGGGCGAGGGCGGCCGAGCCCGGGAACCCGAGCGTCGAGAGACCGGGTCCGTCATTCCCGGCGCTGATGGCCATGACGACGCTGGGGTGTGAGGCGAGGAACGCATCTACGAGCGAGTCCATCACCGCCCGTCCCTCGTGTTCGTTCCCCACGCCGAAGCTGAGGTTCAGCACGAGCGGGAGGTTGCGTTGCTCGGCGAAGCGCGCCGCGTAGTCCATCGCGCGCCACATGCTCGCATGAACGCTGACGCCGCCGCGCGCGTTGTTCGCGATCTTGAGGCCGATGATCTGGGCACCAGGGGCCACACCGTCGAACCCGGCGACGTTGAAAAGATCGTGTCCAGCGGCGATGCCGGCGACGTGCGTGCCATGCCCTGACGTGTCGAAGAAGAGATCGAGAACTGGCGCGCCGCCCGCCAACTCCGTGAAGTTCGCGACGAGCGTAAGGGGGGCGCGGCCCAACGCGATCGTCTCGCGGCCCTGGCGGTAGTCGTGGAGCGGCATCTCGTCTTCGAATGAGCCGTCGAGATTCGTGTCGAGGAAGGCCACCCACCCATCCGTCGCCTTGACCACGACGACGGGGAAAGTGTCGGTATTCCCGCCGTTGCCGTTCACGTCCCCGGCGGGCGGCGGGCCGAGGGGCAGCTCGCGGAAGACGCCGGTGTACCACGTCGTCGCGGCGGTGAGGCGGCCGATGCGCGCCGCCCCGGCGAGGCGCACGTCCTCCGGTGCGACGGGCGTCAGCTCGACACGGCCTTCGCCGGAGAAGTCCCGCAGGTCGAGGATCTTGGGACCGCCGGTGCTCGTCCCGACGAGTCCCGGGGCCCCGGCGTCGATGCCGCTGTCCAGGATCGCGATGATGACGCCCCGGCCGTCATAGGTGGGGTGCGCGCCGCGGAACACATCGACGCCCGTGCTCCGGAGCGGCATCAGCCCCAGCAGAAAGGCGACGGGCGGCTCCACCGCCGGCTGCGCACGAAGCGTGGGGGTGGCGTCGGCGGGGGCCACGTCGCGAGCCTTGGGAGTGGGGGCCGTGGGCCCCCCCTTCGTGGCCGCGCACGCCGTGCTGACGACGGCGACGAGATAGACCGGCAGGAAACGCATTTAGGTGTGGCTCGGCAAGGTGAAGGCCCCGAGGTGGGGGCCGGCGAATTCGCTCGAGATCTCGAGCAGAAATGCGAGTGTCTCGCGCGTGTCGTCCGGGGTCACGATGGCGTCCACGAAGCCCCGGGCGCCGGCAAACTTGGCATCGAGTTGATGCTCGTAGTCCGCGCGCATCGCGTCGACGGGTCCTGCATTCTCGGGCTTCGCGGCGTCGGCGCCGTATACGGCCTGGATGGCCGACTCGCCTTCCATCACGCCCATGCGGCCGGTGGGCCACGATACGATGAAGTCGGGATCGAACCCCTGCCCCGCCATGGCGTAGTAGCCGGCGCCCGAGGCGTGATTCACCGTCAAAACCAGCTTGGGGACCGTTGCCGTCGCCATCATTTCCACGAACCGGGCTCCGGCGCGGATGATGCCGGAGTGCTCGGCCTCAGTGCCGACCATGAACCCCGACACGTCTTGAATGAAGAGCAACGGAATCCGCTCGCGGTCCGCGTTCTCGATGAAGTAGGCCACCTTCTCCGCGCTTTCCGTGTACACGATCCCCCCGATCCTTGGGGCTTGGGAGGGCTCGCCCTTTTTCTTGCCGCTTTTCTTGATGACGCCCCGCGAATTGGCGATGAGCGCCACCTGGCGGCCGGCGATCGCGCCGTGGCCGCAGATCATCTCGGGAGCGACGTCGGGCTGGAACTCGTCGAGGCGTCCCGCGTCGAGGAGACACTCGAGCACCGCCCGCACGTCGTAGCTCATGCGATGATCGGCGGGGATCAAGTCGTAGAGCTCTTGCGACTGGCGCTTCGCCGCGGTGTGTGTACGCCGTGGCGCAGCGTGGTGCGGCAGGCGACCCACGTACTCGCGAATCCGCAGCAGGCATTCGCGATCGTCCTTGGCGCGGTAGTGCGCGACGGCGCTCACTGACGTGTGAGTGGCGGCACCGCCCAGCGATTCGGCGTCGACCACCTGGCCGGTGGCACCTTTGACCAGATTCGGCCCGCCGAGGCCCATGAACGACGTCCCATCGACCATGAAGATCACGTCGGAAAGCGCGGGCAGGTACGCACCGCCGGCGATGCAGGGCCCCATCACGGCGGCGATCTGGGGCACCCTGAGGTAGCGGCGCATGATGGAGTTGTAGTAGAAGATGCGCGCCGCACCGTACTGCCCGGGAAACACACCCCCCTGGTACGGCAGGTTGACGCCCGCGGAGTCGACCAGGTACACAATCGGGATTCGCTGGCGCATCGCGATTTCCTGCGCGCGCAGGATCTTCTTGATCGTCTCGGGCCACCACGACCCCGCCTTGACGGTGGCGTCGTTGGCGACGACCACCACGGGCCGACCGCCGATTCTCCCTACGCCCGTGACGACGCCGGCGGCTGGTGCCTGACCGTCGTACTGGTCCCAGGCGACCAGGAGACCGACCTCGAGCCAGGGACCGCCCTCATCGAGGAGAGCCGTGACCCGCTCACGCGCGGTGAGTTTTCCCTGCTCGTGCTGGCGGCGGACCTTGTCGGGCCCGCCGCCTTGCTCGAGGCGCGCGCGCAGCTCGCGGTACACGTCGCTGAGCGTTTTGAGGCGGCTCACGACCTACGCCGCGACATGCTCCGCCGCCCACTCCTGGATGTACTTGATGAGGTCCGACGTCGGCGTGCCGGGGCCGAACAGCTTGCCCGCGCCTTGCCGCTCGAGCGCCGTCATGTCCTCGGGGGGGATGATGCCGCCGCCGGTGAGCAGCACGTCCTGGCGGCCGGCGGCATCGAGCAGTTTCCGGACACGGGGGAAGAGCGTCATGTGCGCGCCCGAGAGGATCGACAGGCCCACGACATCGACGTCTTCCTGGATCGCCGCCTGGGCGATCATCTCGGGGGTCTGGTGCAGACCCGTGTAGATCACTTCCATGCCGGCGTCGCGCAACGCGGCGGCCACGACCTTGGCGCCGCGATCGTGCCCGTCGAGCCCGGGCTTGGCGACGAGAATGCGAATCGGCCGCCGGGGGGGGGGCTTGGGCATCAGGCGCGGAACCGCAGCAGCGCGGCCAGCCCGTCCACCGCGCGGCGCGCCTTGTCATCGTTCAGCACGTCCACCTGGGCGCGCTGGCGCAGCGCTTCTTCGATGGCCTCGTCGATCCGCGGATCGTCGTCCTGACCGTCGGCGAGGAGGGTGCGCACCTGTCCGCGCGTCAGCGCCTTGAGAGTCGCATCGATGCCGTCGACGGCCCATCCCGTCCCGACGCCGTCCTTGACCGCGTCGCCATGCGCGCGCTCCCACGCCCGTTCGCGTTCCTCACGCAGTGCCAGGGCCGCCTCCCGCACCTCGGCAGCGGTCACCTGCTTGGGGTTCAGCTTCACGACCCCCAACACGAGATCGTGCAGGTAGGTGTGGAGGTGCGGCACGACCGCGCCGGCGTCCACGCCGACGCCCGCAACGACAAGCCCGGTGAGCGGCCGCTGCCGGTGGATCTGGAAGATGTGATCGGCGACGTGCGCATAGAGCCGCTGCTTTTCGGTGCGGATCCGCATGTGATAATTGCGCTCGCCGGCGCTCCCCGAGAGCGCGCCGTGCCCCATGACCTGGCGCGACCCATGAAACTTGCCGCCGCGGGACGCGTCCACGCCGGCCAGCGACGTCAACTCGACGCAGTCGAACGCGGTGACCTCGAAAAACCGCGCCGCGGTGCGATCGCAGACCGCTACGAGAATCGTCCCGAATTCCTCCTCCAGGGCCACGAGCTCACGCACCAGGGGCACGCGATCGACGCCCAGCCGGGAGCGGTGCACATGCGGCAGCGCCAGAGCCTCGAAGAGCTGCAACCCCTGCGAGGCAAAGATGGCGATGCCGCGCGTCGAGGGCAGGTGGCCCGGGTCGTCGAAGTACTCGAGCACGCGCCCCAGGTCTACGGCGATCGCCTCCCGATCGGCGCGCTCCAAGGGTTGCTTGGCCAGCGCCTTGGCCGTCTCGCGCACCCGGTTCTTCATCTTGATGAGGTATTTGCCCCTGGTCTTGTCGCGGGGCTCGAGCTTCAGGTAGCAGGACACGACCCAGTGTGGGCCGGGCTGAATGACCGCGAGCGCCGCCACGCTGGCGCGCAGATCGCGTTCGATGGGCTCTAGCGTCGGCGCGCGCACGGTTAGAAGAACACCGGTTCCCGGTAGGCACCCCAGACGCGCTCCAAGGCGTGCCGGATCTCGAACAGCGTGGCGTACGCCCGGGCGCAATCGAGCATCGGACCGATGACGTTGCGGTCGGCTTCCGCCGCCTGCCGCAGGGCATCGAGCCGCTGCTCGACCAGCGCATTGTCGCGCTGCGCCCTGAGCTTCGCCATGCGGCGCTTCTGCGCGTCCTCGGCGTCGTCCGACACCTTGAGGATCTCCACCGGGTGGTCTTCGTCGGAGAGGAACTCGTTGACGCCGACGATGACTCGCGCCCCCGCTTCCGCCTGGCGCTGGAACGCCGCGGCCGATTGGGCGATCTGCCGTTGGAACCAGCCCGCCTCGATTCCGCGGACCACACCGCCCAGGGAGGAGATCTCGGCGAAAAGCGCCTCCGCCTCCCGCTCGATCTGGTCGGTGAGCGCCTCGACGTAGTACGAGCCACCCAGCGGATCGATCACGTCCGCCACGCCCGTCTCGTGCGCCAGGATCTGTTGAGTTCGCAGCGCGACCTGCACGGCCTGCTCCGTGGGCAGGGCGAGCGTTTCGTCGAGCGAGTTGGTATGGAGCGATTGCGTACCGCCCAACACCGCCGCGAGCGCCTGGTAGGCGACGCGCACGATGTTGTTGAGGGGCTGCTGCGCCGTCAGGGTCACGCCTGCGGTCTGCGAATGGAACCGCATCATCCACGATCGCGCCTCTTTCGCTCCAAACCGATCCCGCATGTGCCGTGCCCAGATGCGGCGCGCCGCGCGCAGCTTGGCGATCTCTTCGAAGAAATCGTTGTGGATGTCCCAGAAGAAGGACAGGCGCGACGCGAAGCTATCCACATCCAGTCCCCGTGCGATGCCGCGCTCGACATAGGTGAACCCGTTCGCGAGCGTGAACGCGAGCTCCTGAGCCGCCGAAGCGCCCGCCTCGCGGATGTGGTAGCCCGAGATCGAAATCGTGTTCCAGAGGGGCGTATGCGTCGCACACCACTCGAACATGTCGACGATGACCTTGAGGGCCGGCTCGACGGGATAGACCCAGGCGTGCTGGGCCATGTACTCCTTGAGGATGTCGTTCTGGACGGTGCCGCGCAGCTTCGCGATCGGCACGCCCTGCCGTTCCGCGGCCGCGACGTAGAAACAGAACAGGATCGCCGCCGGCCCGTTGATGGTCATCGAGGTGGAGACCTGGTCGAGCGGGATACCGCGGAACAGGTCCTCCATGTCGGCGAGCGACGCGATCGCCACGCCACACTTGCCGACCTCGCCCTCGGCGCGGGGATGGTCGGAGTCGTATCCCATCAACGTGGGGAAGTCGAACGCGACCGAGAGGCCCGTCTGGCCGTGCTCGAGCAGGAACTTGTAGCGCCGGTTCGTGTCTTCCGCGCTCCCGAACCCGGCGAACTGGCGCATCGTCCACAGCTTGCCGCGGTACATCGTGGGATGGATCCCGCGAGTGAACGGATAGGCGCCGGGTGTGCCGAGCTGTTCTGCGACGTCGAATCCCTCGAGATCCGCGGACGTGTACACGGGCTTCCGGTCGATCGTCATTCTGCCGCTCCCCTCCCCGCGGCTGCTCGGACCTGGTCCAGGATTTCCTCCGCGACGTCGTAGGGGCTCCGCGTCCCGCCCGTCACGTCGGCGAGCCGTAGGGCCAGCAACTCCTCGGCCCGCGTCTCGTCCCACACCCACTGCCGCACGGCGCGATTGACGACGGCCCGGGTGCGCGCCGCGAGTCGCCGGGCGCGCCGCTCAGCGAGCTTGCCGGTGCCCGCGAGGTAGGCGTGATGCTTGTCGAGCGTTGCGACAAGCTCGGCGACGCCGTCGCCCTTCGAAGCCACGGTCATGATCACAGGCGCTTCCCAATCTGCCTTCACCTCCGGCGTCCTCCGCCGCCCTCCGCCGTCCCCCGGTTTTGGGGTGTGGTGCGGGGTAATGTGTGCAAACGCGTTCCCTCGGCGAATCCCCAGCATCACCTCGACTTCCTGTTTGAGTTTGTCTGCGCCCGGACGATCGCTCTTGTTGATCACGTACACCTCGGCGATCTCCATGACCCCCGCCTTCAGGGTCTGGATGCCGTCCCCCGATTCGGGGACGAGGACCAGCACCGTAGTCTCCGCGGTGGCCGCGACGTCCAACTCGGTCTGTCCGACACCGACCGTTTCGATGAGGATGCGGTCGAACCCGAAGGCCTCTAGCACGTCCGCCACCTCTTCGGTCGTGGTCGCCAGGCCACCCTGCGCGCCCCGCGTGGCCATCGACCGGATGAAGACGCCAGGGTCGAGGCTCACCGATTCCATCCGGATCCGGTCGCCCAGCAGCGCGCCACCGGTGAACGGGCTGGTGGGATCGACCGCGACGACCGCGACCTTCAGTTTCCGTTCGCGATAGTGCTGGATCAGGCGCTCGGTCAGGGTGCTCTTCCCGGCGCCCGGGGGTCCGGTGATGCCGATGCGGTGCGTGGTGCCCCGCCCAACTCGGGTGTGCAGCTGCGAGAGGACGCGCTCGAACCCGTCGCGCTGGTTCTCGACCAGGCTGATGGCGCGGGCCAGCGCGGCGGTGTCGCCGCTCTCCAACCCGGTCAGAATGTCGTCGGTGCGCATGCCTCCAGAAAGATAGCGGACGCCGGCTGTCACAGCACGGTGCCGCGAAGAATCAGGCTGGCGGCGGTGAAGTAGATGACGAGACCGGTCACGTCCACCAACGTGGCGACGAAGGGGGCCGACGCGCTCGCCGGATCGAACCCCAGGCGTCGCAGGATGAACGGCAGGAGGGAGCCGGCGAAGGTGCCGAAGGTCACGACGCCGATCAGACTGCAAAAGACCGTGAGGCCGACCAGCACGTAATGCGGGCCGTAGATGGGGCTCACCATCTGCCAGACGACAATCCGAAAGAATCCGATAGTGCCCAAGACCGTCCCGAGAACGAACCCGGCCGCGAGCTCGCGACGGACGACCCGCCACCAGTC
>Ga0209382_10011777_pt1 | contig 10838 bp, 9 predicted proteins | sample SoiMetdeltSBSDD5_FD_187599 | JGI IMG/M metagenome (GOLD analysis project Ga0209382, IMG submission 187599) | Bulk soil microbial communities from a Populus tree surrounding site in Tennessee, USA - Soil MetaG P. deltoides SBSDD5 (SPAdes) (version 2) | ecosystem: Environmental > Terrestrial >...
CCCGGCCAACCTGCTGGGGGCGATCGTCACCGCCGCCAGCGTGGGTGCGGCGGGTCTGGGTGTGCTCGTCGTGTTCGCGGACGAGATTCACGCGGCAAGGCGGGTGCGCAAGACGCATTCGATGAGCATCGGCACGTTCAAGTCGCCGAACGCGGGCCCGCTCGGTTACGTGGTCGAGGGGGTCCCGCACATCCACAACCGTCTCACCCACCGGCTGCATGTGCCCCTGCCGTCAAGGGAAGGCTTCCCGCGGGTCGGCCTGGTCACCATCTCGCTCGGGGACGAGGGCGAGCTCCTCGAAGGGGTAGAGGGCAGGGTCGATGCCTTGGTGGTCGCCGCGATGGGTGTCGGGCACGTGCCGGACCGCCTGGTGGCCACGCTGGAGAGGCTGGCGAGCGCGATGCCGGTGGTGCTCGCGTCGCGGACGGGCGCGGGTCCGGTGCTGCGCAAGACCTACGGCTTCGCCGGTTCGGAGCGGGATCTCGACGCCCGCGGCCTGCTGCCAGCCGGGTTCCTGGATCCGCTCAAGGCCCGCGTCCTGCTGGCCGCGGCCCTTGCCGCGCAGGCGGACAGGCGCCAGATCGCCAAGGCCGTCGCGGTGGCGGGTGGCTATGCCGGTGCCGAAAGCTGGCCCTGGCCGGCTGTCAAGTCGACGAGCGGATGACCAGTTCCGTCGGCAGGACAACGCAGTCCGGGATCTGCTCGCCGGAGGCCAACCGCAGCAGCTGCCGCGCCATCTCGCGGCCAAGCCCGTCGATGGGCTGGCGGACGGTGGTCATCGCGGGCTCGGTGTACTGAGCCAGCTCGATGTCGTCGAAACCGACCACCGCCACGTCATCGGGCACCCGGCGCCCATGCTCGCGCAGCACCCGGATGGCGCCGTTGGCCATCAGGTCGGAGGCGGCGAACACCGCGTCCAGCTGCGGATCGTCGTGCAGCAGCTGGCGCATGGCCAGAGCTCCCGAGTCACGGGTGAAATCCCCAACGGCCACAATGGAACGCCGATCCGAGTCGCGCAGCTCCTCCCGGTACCCGTTGAGCCGGTCGATCCCGGCGACCATGTCCTGCGGCCCGGCGATGGTGGCGATCCTTCTCCGGCCCCTTTCGAGCAGATGCCGCACGGCCTGACGCGCACCGCCCACGTTGTCCACATCCACAAAAGGCACGCGCACCCGCCCGAGCGGCCGCCCGCCGCACACCACCGGCACGCCCATGCGGGCAAGCGTGCCTGGCAGCGGGTCGGCGCCGTGCATGGAGGCGATCAGCACCCCGTCGACGTGCCGCGCCAGCGCATAACGCTCGATCCGGTCGTGCGACGCTTGCGACCCGGCGAGCATCAGTACGAGCTGCTTGTCGGCGGCCTCCATCTCCTGCCCGACCCCGCGGATGACGCCCGGGAAGAGCTGGTCGTCGGAGAAGACGCGGGTGGCCCCCTCCGGCAGCACCAGGGCGAACGAATCGGTGCGCTGGGTGACAAGGCTGCGCGCGGCCTGGTTGGGCACGTAACCCAGCTCGTCGATGGCGCGCTGCACGGCCCGCCGGATGGGCTCCGCGACGGTCGGTGAACCGTTGACGACCCGGGAGACGGTGGCGCGGGAGACGCCGGCGTGCTGCGCGACCTGCTCCAGCGTGGGCCGTCCGATCGACATCACCACCCCCGAAAGGTTACAGGCCGTTAGGTAAAAGGCCGAAGAGGGCGATGACAACGACGAATGGTGCTATATAAAGATATGGGGATACCCGGGTGTCCACTTTATACGACCAGCCACGCATCTCGGGTGTCCCCTCTCGCTGGCCGGCCAGCGTTCAGCCCGTCCGGAGGGCCTCGAGCAGGGACTCATCCCCGCCGATCTCGAGGGTGTCCCACCCGACCCTGCCCCACAGCGCCAGCTGCAGGTCGCTGGCGTGGCCCACCGCTGCGGCCTGCTCGGCCGGCTCGGAGTCGTTGAACAGGGTTGCGGTGTCGAGCAGCGCGACGCCCTCGCCGCGCAGGCGCACGAACCACTCATGCGGCACGTCGGTGGTGACCAGCTGCACCACGCCGAAGCGGTCGGTCGGCCCGCGCCGGCGGCCGGACGGCAGCCACGTGTCGAGCACCTCTGACACGCCGTCGATGGCGAGCCTGGCTTCGATCGGCTCGGCCATGCCGTGGGCCATCTGGATGTCCCAGCGGTGCACGGCCGTCTCGTGCGCCATGCGGCGGTGCCAGAAGGCGGCCACTTTCGCCTGGGGTGCCCAGTTCCATGCGGGAAGGTGCGGATCGAGCGCCTCGAGCATCTTCGTCAGCGCCTGGGCCTGCTCCTGCCACCACGTCACCGCGTCATCAGCGCCGGGCAGGTTGTCGTACATCATCTCTTTGCGCAGCTCAGGGCCCGGTTTGCTGGTGATGCCGCGGTTGGCGTGGGCGCAGACCCAGCGGTAGACGCCGCCGAGGTGCTGCACGAGATCCAGCACCGTCCACCCGGGACATGTGGGGACGGGAGCGCTCAGATCGGACTCAACGGCGACCGCTCGGAAAGCAATCTCATCTTCGCGCAGCGACGCCAGCCAGAACTCCTTCGAGCCAGTCGCACTCATGCTCGCCCTCGCTTCTAGGGTGGTGACGTGTCTGACGATAGCCGCAGCCCGCTGTCCGTGCATACCACCCTCGGCCTGGGCGGTCCCGCCCAGCGCCTGACCACGGTGACCAGCGTCGATGAGATTGTGTCCGGGGTTCGCGAATGCGTGCGCGATGAGCAGCCGCTACTTCTGCTGGGGGGAGGGAGCAATGTGGTGATCGCCGATGAGGGCTTTCCGGGGACGGTTCTTTTGATCCGTTCGGCCGGGTGGGACGTCACCCACCTAGACGACCATGCCCTCGTTACGGTGCAGGCCGGGCATGAATGGGATCAATTCGTGCTCGGCATGGTCGAGCTGGGCTACTCCGGCGTCGAGTGCCTTTCCGGCATCCCGGGCGCGGCCGGTGGCACGCCGATCCAGAACGTCGGCGCCTACGGGCAGGAGGTCTCCGAGACCATCACCCGGGTCACCGTCTACGACCGCGACGAAGGGGAGGTCCGGACCCTCACCAGCGAGGAGTGCCTCTTCGCATACCGCCATAGCCGGTTCAAGCGCTCCGACCGCTGGGTGGTGCTCGACGTGACCTTCCGCCTGCGCGCCGACCCGCTCTCCGCCCCGATCTCCTTTCCGGAGCTGGCGCGCAGGCTCGAGGTGCCGCCGGGGGAGCGGGTGCCGCTGGCCGCCGCTCGCGAGGCCGTGCTGGAGCTGCGCCGCAGAAAGGGCATGGTCCTCGATCCGGGCGACCCCGATACTCGCTCGGCAGGATCGTTCTTCACCAACCCGCTTGTTTCCGGGGGGTACCCGTCAAACGCCCCCGCGTGGCCGATGCCCAACGGCGTCGTGAAGCTCTCCGCGGCCTGGCTGATCGAGAATGCCGGATTCCACAAGGGCTACCGCCGGGGCCCCGCGGCGATCTCGTCCAAGCACACGCTCGCGCTGACCAACCCTGATCACGGGACCACCAAGGACCTGCTGGGGCTGGCGGCCGAGATCCGCGACGGGGTCCTCGACCGGTTCGGGGTCACGCTGCATCCGGAGGTGGTGCTCGTCAATTGCACCCTATGAATCACTTAGCTCGTTACGTTTATTGTGCCCGGTACACAGTTGCTCGCCGCCGCTGTCCTCCTGTCTGGATTCAGCGCACCGACGCCCGAGATGCACCTTGGACGCCAGGCCGGATCGGCCGACGCCGTGCCCGCCCAGTTGGCGCTGGAGTCGCCGAAGCCGACGGTCCCGGTAAAGATCACCAACACCACCGGGCGGCCCGGTCGCGTAACCGGCTGGCTCGAGGGCGAGCCAGCCACCGTGACCGCACCCGACCACTCCGCCGTCGTCACGCTCTCCTGGGACTCGCCGTCCCTGGTGCGCGGTGGGCAGGCGTTGTTGCGCCTGGAGCTCTACTCCGACCTGGACCCGCAGCGCCCCGTCGACGTAGAGGAGCACTGGTTCTCGGTGCGCTCGGGCTACGGCCAGGGCCCGTTGCCTTCGCACTCGCCGAGACCGTCGCATTCGCTGAAACCGTCACCGTCGGTTTCGCCGTCGCCCAGCCCGAGCATCGTCGCCTCGGAGGTCGCGCCGGAAAGCAGCCCGCCGTCGGGGGCGCCAGGCCTGGCACCCACCGGTGGCGAGCTGGCCCTCTATGGCGTCCTCGGCGGGAGCCTGCTCGCCTTCGGCCTGCTCATGCTCGGGCGGTCGTGGATGCGTCGAGGCGGTCGGCGAGCGGTCGGCGCTCATAGACGGGGCGTGAAGCGCACCTTCCCATCGGCATGGACGGCTGTCCCGGTAACCCTGAAGAAATCGGAGCGTGAAAAGGCGGTCCCATCGGAGTAGGTGCCGGCGGCGTCCGCCCGCCCCTCGCGGGTGGTGCCCACGTTCACCGAGCCGGTCTCCGGGCTGACGGTGACGGTCAGGGTCGGGTAGGTCGTGATGGTCCACTTGACGCCGGTGACGGTCGAGAAGGCGAAGACGGAGAACGGGCAGCCGTCCGGCTCAAGCTTGGCCGACTTGGCGCACTCGTCCACATAGGACTTTGCTTGCGCCTCCACCTCGGCGCGCACCGAGTCCTTCAGCGCCGGGATCAGGCGTATCATGCTGTGCCGGCCGGTCACCGTGGCGGTGGTCTCGCGTACCTCCAGCATGGGGCTGTCGACGATCCCCATGCGGTACTGGCCGGGAAAGGCGGGGAGCGTCCGCGCGGATTCAGGGATGGCCACGCCGTTGATGGTCGGCCGCACGCCTCGGGGCGCCACGACATCGACGGTGGAAAGCCCGCCACCGATCACCCAGCCGCGGAACACGCCGAACGTCCTGCTTTCCGCCCGGCGCACGTAGACGTCCAGCCGGTGGACCTTGCCGTCGAGCTCGAAGCTGACCGGCACGACCCGCTCATCGCCCTCGCCGGGCACCTCGCCGACGGTGATGTTCGCCGGTGGCCCGTACCCCTCATGCTTGAGCACCGCATCGGTGAGCAGCAGGTTGCTGGTCTGGATCGGCGCCAGGTAGGACAGTGCCTTGCCCGCGTCGCGGGCGGCGAGGGCGTCGAAGTAGCCGGTGACGGCCCGCTGCGGGGTGAAGAACGTCGCCGACACGAAGCTGTGGGCGGACACCAACGCCAGCAGCACCAGCACCGCGGCGCCGATGCTCAGATATGCCTTGGCGCCGGGGTTGCGGACCTTGGCGAACTCGACCTCCGTCGTGGGTCCCGGGGTCGCCGCCACCGCCGGTCGTTGCATCGAGTGCCCGCACCGGGTGCAGAAGCGGGCCGACACCGGCGCCGCGTGGCCGCAGGCCGGGCAGGTGCGGGCCGGCTCGTCCGCCTCCGCGCCGCAGACCAGGCACTGACGCTGACCCGGGAGCAGCACCGTGCGGCAGTGCGCACAACTGGTGATGGCTGTCGTCATGGCTACCTCTCGAAGGCTGTCATCATGCGCTGAATCCCTGCAGGCGCGCGAACTCCGGGATGAGCCCGGCGGGCCGGGCCTCGATCCGCTGCGGTGCTTGGCTGCGCCAGAAGAGCCAGGCGTGGAAGGGCGGCATCATCTGGATCGAGCTGACCGGCAGCGCGGGGTAGAAGCGGCTGCTCATCGTGTGCGTGCCACCGGGCGTCAGAGGCCCGCCGATGCTCGCCGGGCCGGGCGGGGCCAGCGGGTTGGCCGGCGTGCCGGGGGCGAGCTGGAAACTGGTGTCGGTCAGCCGCTCCTCGCCCGCCCAGGATGAGATGTTGAACAGATCCTGCTGGTTGGAGAGGCCGCCGAAGATGATTTTGGCCGTGGTCGCGGCGAGGATCGCCGCCTGCTGCTCCGTGCCGTAGCGGTTGCGCAGCTGGGCCAGGCTCTGGGTGGCCCACAGCGTCACGATCCCGCGCCCGCCGCCCTCGCTCACCAGCGACGGCAGGCTCTGCAGCGGGGCGATGTTGGCGATCTCGTCCAGCGCCAGCAGCAACGGCACCTGTAACCGTCCACCTTGGACGGCCGCCAGCTCCGCCGCCCGGTGCGCGATGCTGTCCACCAACCCGGCCATCAGCGGCGCGATCGCCTGCTGCTGGTGCGAGGGGCCGATCAGAAACAGCGAGGACCGGCTGGCCAGGAAGGCGTCGATCTCCAGGTCCGTGGTGGAGCACGAGCGCAGCACGGTCGGCTCGGCAGTCGCCTCCAGGACGTTGCGCGCCACCGAGAAGAAGCTGCCCCTCTCCCGGTCGCCCAGCAGGCGCACGGCGTCGAGGTCGTCGGCCCACATCGCCGCGTCGCTGGCCGACAGGCGCAGGATCGCGACCGGGTCGCGGGTCTCCTGCCCGGCGATCCACTTGCGCACCATGGAGAGCGGCAGGCCCTCAAGAGCGGCGGCGTGGAAATAGGCCCGCAGGATCGCGGCGGCCCCGGCGCGCCAGTGATCACCGTCCTGCATGCCCTGCCCCGACACGGCCGTCATCGCGGCCACCCGGCGGTAGCACACGCTCGGCTTCTCGCAGCCGGCGAGCGGCGACCACCGCACCGACAGGTGCGGGTACTCGCTGCCGAACGGGTCGTACACATAGGCGCCGCCGCCGAAGGGCCGCGCCACCCGGCGCCGGTGGTCACCGGTGAAGCCGAGGATGTCCCCGCGCGTCGAGGTGCACACGAGCGGCCCGTCCCAGCACATCACCGACGGCACGATCAGCCCCGCGGTCTTGCCGTAACGCGGCGGACCGACGATGCCCACCGAGTCCTCCGGCTCGCTCCAGCACCGCTTGTAACCATCGCTCGCGTCCCACCCGAGGAAAACCCGTTGGCGCCCATCGACTTCGAAGGGTGGCAGGGCCGGCCACTGCACGGCTCAGTCCTTGTAGATTCCGCCGCTGACCACGACCGGCAGCGGGCGCGCCGGTGCGTCCGGGTCGGGCAGCGGGTAGCTGGTGCCTGGCTCCTCGATGCGCTCCAGGCGCAGCTCGTTGGGCGGGTGGGTGGCGCAGACCGAGGTGTCCCAACCGTTTCGCGAACCGTCGAAAGTGGACCGGAAGCGGGAAAGCACGCGCCGCAGGCCCTGCCTGTGCCCGGCGGCGACCGCGCCCTGATCCGCCGCGTACTCGGCGGCGCGGCTGCCCATGGCCTGCAACGGCATGACGACGTAGCGCACGGTCAGCAGCAGCGGCCAGGCCACCAACCACAGCAAGAACTGGATGACCTTGTGGTCGAACGTCTTCATGGCCCAGGTCACGGCGATGTAAACCAGGTAGTAGGGCAGGATCATGCCGCGCGTGAACAGGCCCGAGATGGTGTCGGCGTTGCGCCAGTGCATCAGCTCGTGGCAGAGCACCGCTGTGAGCGGCTCGGGGTCGTAGTTGAACTCGTCGAGCAGGCCACGGTTGACGATGATGTGCCGGGCACCGCAATAGGCATTGGGTTCCCTTGAATCGTCGATGAGGAGTCTTGGGTACCCACCCAGGCGCAGCCGCTCCGCTGACTCCCGCAACAGGGGCACGATCAGCTCCCTCTCCCGGCGGCTTGGCTGCCTGGCCCCGGCGATCCGCAGCGCCAGACCCTCGATGGCGATCCGGAAGACGGTGTAGAGCAGGCCGAGCAGGAAGGCGGCGAACAGCTGGCCGAGGAAGAGCCCGAACCCCGCCGCCGGATCGTCGGCGGCGATGATCCAGGGCAGGAGCAGCCCGTAAAGGAAGCCGCCGATGCCGCCGAGCACCATGCCGGCGAACAGGCCGATGACGCCGCCCGACTTGAAGAGGAAGGACTGCATGGCGGTGCCGACGACCGGGATTTCCTGCAGGGGTTCGTTGGCGGGCAGGTCCAGCATCCCGGGGTCGGCCGCGCCGGCGAAGGCGCCGATGAACCCCGCGATGCCGCCGAACAGCAGGCCGAAGCCGCCGAAAACGAAGGCGATCGGGATGTTGAAGACGCTGACGAGCACCGCCCCGAGCACGGCACGCCAGTCGCGGAACATGCCCGTGACAAGCCAGGAGCCGACGTTGGGGAACCCTGGTGGGCGGGCAAAAAGCCGTTGCGCCAGCTCGGATCCGGGCCTCTGGGCCGGGATGGGAGGCGACGGTGGCTTGGGCCACCCAGGCACCGGCGGGTCGGGCTGGGCCACCACCGGCTGCGGCTGCACCGCCGGCTGTGGCATGGTGTAGGCCGTTGGCGGTGGCGACTGCGGCGGCGCCGGCGAATAGCTCGCAACGGTGGGGTCGGCCGGGGTATAGGTGGGCCCCGCCACCGGTAGCTGCGACGTCACCTGATCGGGGTCGGCGATGGGGGCGCCGCAGCGTCCACAATGCTGGTTGCCCGGAAACACTTGCGCACCACAGTTACCGCATTGCATGGACATCCCTCCCCTTGACGACGGTCACTGTAGGCCATCGATCCCCGGCTCGCAAACCGGTTAGGACTAGGAAGGATAGGGGCTTGTCACCTCGCCCAGCCGCCAGCGCGCTGGCCCGTCAAGAGTGTTAAGCCCTGATGTGCGAACGGTTTCGAGCCATCGCTGGCGCGGGCCGAAAACGCCGATCGGTGCGGCTCTCTGCCAGGCGGCGTCGAGCGCGGACAGCACGCGGTGCACGGGTGCGCCCGGGACATTGTGGTGGATAAGCGATTTGGGCAGGCGCTCGGCGAAGGTGAGCGGGGAGTCCAATGTCGACAGCTTTGCGGCGAGCGTCAGCGAGGTCGGCTCCGAGGCGCCCGCCTCGATCGTGATCCAGGTGCAGATCCGGCCCAGCTCGTCACAGGTACCCTCAAGCAAAATGCCGGAATCGGAAAGCGCACCCCGCATCGTGGCCCACGCCCCGGCGACCGCGGATTCGTCGTACTGCCGCAACACGTTCAGCGCCCGCACGACCGCCGGCCGCAGCCCGGCGAGCTCAAACCCGCCGTGGGCGAAGGTCAGCCACGGCGGATCCTCCATCGGTTTGGCCGCGGCCACCCGCGACCGGTCGATCTCCAGCCCCACCACCCTAACCCGCGGGTTCACGGCCGCCAGCCGCTGCCGCAGCTCGAGGGTGGTGATCGGGCTGGCGCCGAAGCCCAGGTCGACCACGAGCGGCTCATCGACGGCGGTCAGCAGGCCGCGGCAGCGCCAGGTGATCCAGCGGTCGACCCGGCGCAGCCGGTTGGGGTTGGTCGTCCCCCGGGTGACCTCACCCCTCGGGCGCGGGGGCAACTCGGTGGACCTTGTGCTGCGCCGCCTGCGCGAGCGGCCGCACGACCAGGCGGTCGATGTTGATGTGGTGGGGAAGCCCGGCGCACCAGGCCACGCACTCGGCGATGTCCTGGGCGGTGAGCGGCTTGTCCACGCCCGCATAGACAGTCTCCGCGCGGACGGCGTCCCCGCCGAACCGGTTCAGCGCGAACTCCTCGGTCTTGACCATGCCGGGGTCGATCTCGACCACGCGGATCGGGCGACCGCACAGTTCCAGCCGCAGCGTCTCGACCAGCGCCGTCTGGGCGTGCTTGGCCGCGGTGTAACCGCCGCCGCCCTCGTAGACGATCATGCCCGCGGTGGAGCTGATCGTGATGATGGTGGCGGCGTCGCTCATCAGCGGCAGCAGGGCGCGGACCATGCGCACCGTGCCGAGCACGTTGACGTCGAACATCCACTGCCAGTCGTCGATGGAGGCGGTCTCGATCGGGTCGGCCCCGTGCGCCCCGCCCGCGTTGTTGACCAGAAGGTCAACTTTACTCAAAGAATTGGCGAACGCCGCGACGTCATCGTCGTTGGTAATGTCGCAGACGACGGGTGTGCCAACTCCCAGGGCGTCAAGGCGCTCCTTGCGTCTGGCCAGGGCGTAGACGTGATAGCCCTCATCGGCCAGGCGACGTGCGGTGGCGGCTCCGATGCCGCTTGATGCCCCGGTAACGACAGCAGTCATGGTCACCACCCCATGCTAAGGAGTTACCCCCGTCACGTATCCGGGCATACCCAGGCGGGAAGAGACCGCGCGCGCCGGTTGTTGATCGCGCTGTGAGCTCTACCCCAAGGCGCATCGCCACGCTGTCCGTACACACTTCCCCACTTCACCAGCCCGGCACGGGCGACGCGGGAGGGATGAACGTCTATATCGTGGAGGTCTCCAAACGCCTTGCCGCCCGCGGCATCGAGGTCGAGATCTTCACCCGCACGACGAGTGGGGTGCTTCCGCCCCGGGCCGAGCTGGCCCCCGGCGTCACGGTCCGCCACGTCAACGCCGGCCCGTTCGAGGGCCTGGCCAAGGAGGACCTGCCCGCGCAGCTGTGCGCGTTCACCCATGGCGTCCTGCGGGCCGAAGCCTCCCGCGCGCCCGGCTACTACGATCTGATCTCCTCCCACTACTGGCTGTCCGGTCAGGTCGGCTGGCTCGCCAAAGACCGGTGGGGTGTCCCGCTTGTGCACACCGCACACACCCTCGCCAAGGTCAAGAACCTGCAGCTGGCCAGTGGCGACCGCGCCGAGCCGCTGGCCCGGGTGATAGGCGAGGAACAGGTGGTGGAGCAGGCCGACAGGCTCGTCGCCAACACCCCGACCGAAGCGCGCGAGCTGATCGACCTCTACGAGGCGCCGATCGACCAGGTCGCGGTGGTGTCGCCCGGGGTCGACCTGGCCCTGTTCAGCCCCGGCGAGAGGCAACTTTCCCGATCGCGTCTTGGCCTTGGTGGGTACCCACAAAGGATCGTCGCCTTCATCGGAAGGATCCAGCCGCTGAAAGCCCCCGATGTGCTTGTCCGTGCGCTCGCCGAGCTCACCACGCAGCCGGAGACGATCGCGCTGATCGTGGGCGGGCCGAGCGGCACGGGCCTGGACGGGCCGACCGCACTGATCGAGCT
>Ga0209382_10011780_pt1 | contig 10836 bp, 8 predicted proteins | sample SoiMetdeltSBSDD5_FD_187599 | JGI IMG/M metagenome (GOLD analysis project Ga0209382, IMG submission 187599) | Bulk soil microbial communities from a Populus tree surrounding site in Tennessee, USA - Soil MetaG P. deltoides SBSDD5 (SPAdes) (version 2) | ecosystem: Environmental > Terrestrial >...
CGTCTACACCTTCTTCCTCGACGGCCTCGACGCGGCGGCCGAGCGCCTCCGCAACTTCGTCGCCAAGGCCGCGCAGGCGACGCTCGTCGGCGACGTCTTCGACGACGCCGCCACCGGCCAGGGGCTCCTCAACTTCTTCCTCCGCGCCATCAACAGCGGCGCCATCGGCGAGGAAGAGGCGGCGCCGCTCGGCGGTCTCACCGTCGAGGAGCTGCGCACGCGGTCGTTCGTGAAGATCCTCCGCGGACGCGCCGGCTGAGGGAGGCGGCTACCCCTTGCCGTGCGGCAGGGCCGCGCCGGGCGCCCGAGGAACGGCGGCCGGGCGGCGCCGGGAAGCCATCCGCGCGCGCAGGAAGCGCACCCACGGCGACCAGCGCGCCGGGGCGAGGACGCGGCCGGTGAGCGCCTCCTCGGCGTTGTCGAGGGCGTCTTCGAGCAGGGCGTCGTGCAACCACCGGAAGACCAGCGGCCAGCCGCACACCATCAGGCCGAAGGGGCGCCCCTCGATGACATGGCGGATGACGCACGCCCCCTCGCCCTCGGGCTCGACGCCATCTTCGACGGTCAAGGTGTGCGTCCCGCGCAGCCTCGTCACCGGCGCGAAGGTGAACTCGATGCGCCGGCCGGGCTCGTAGGCGGTGACGCTGTAGCGGATCGGCCCGTGGCCGCCGGCGGCGCCGACGCCGAGCGGGCGGTCGAGGCGCATCTTCGGCCACGATTCATCGGGCCAGAAGACGTCGTCGGCCGACGCCAGGCGGTCGAGCAGCGGCGCGGCGTGGGCGGCGGGGACAGGAAAGCGGCGCTGGTGGACGTTTCTCATCGGCGGACCCTCTTCGAAAGAACCCCTGAAAGAGCCGGGCGTCACCATACGGTTGCGTATGGTGGCGCCAGAGTAACATACGGCTGCGTATGGCAGTCAAGCGGAAGGGCCGAACGGCGTCGCTGCAGGTCGATCCCACGGAGCGCCGCGACCCGCTCTCCCGTCAAACGTGGGAGAAGGCCGCCCTCGAGGCGATGGCCCGCAGCGGCCTCGCCGGCGTCGCCGTCGAGCCCCTGGCCGCACGCCTGGGAGCAACCAAGGGGAGCTTCTACTGGCACTTCGCCAGTCGCGAGGCGCTCATCGTCGCCGCCCTCGAGCGCTGGGAGCGCGACTACACCGACTACGTCATCGCCCGCGTCGAGGCCGAGCCGCGGATCGAGGAGCGCATCCGACTGCTCTTCACCATCGTCCTCGGTTCGGCGCGCAACGAGCTCGTCGAGGTCTCCCTGCTCTCCAGCTCCCAGGACCCGCTCGTGCGGCCGCGGCTCGAGCGGGTCACCGAGCGCCGCGTCGCCTACGTCGCCAGTCTCTTCGAGACGCTCGGCTTCAGCCGCGCCGAGTCGCGGCGCCGAAGCCTGCTCGCCTACTGTGCCTTCCTCGGCCACGCCCAGCTCGCGCACACGCTGCCGGAGGTTTTGGCGCGGTGGCCCGCCGGGCAGGGGCGCTACCTCGACGAGGTCGTCTCCCTCCTCGTCGCGCCGCTGCCGGCCGGCGAGCGCGGGAAGACCCAGCGCGAGCCGATCAGGAAGACCCAGCGCGAGCCGGTCAGAAAGAACCAGCGCGAGCCGGTCAGGAAGACCCAGCCCAAGCCAGCCAAGAAGACTCCGGCGCCGGCTAAGAAGGCTTCGGCGAAAACGTCTTGACGAGGCGCGCCAGCTCCACCTCGGGCGCGTTCCAGTCGGCGCCGATCAGGCGGCCGATCTTCTTGCCCTCGACGTAGACGATGGCGGTCGGCACCGAGCCGATCTGGAGCTTCTTCGCCTCGGGGTCCGACCAGGCCTCGGGTGGCAGCGGCAGGCCCCAATATTCGACCTGCACACGCGAGCCGGCGAGCGCCTGCTCGATGGCGAGCATGCGCGGCACGTGCTCGCGGCAGTGGGGGCACCAGGAGCCGAAGTAGACGCGCACGGTCACCGCGGCGGGCTGCGAGGCGAGGGCGGCGATCGCCGTCGCGCTCGGGCGGTATTCGGCGGCGTTGCGCGGATAGGCCGGGTCGTTGGCGTCGAGGTCGCCGGCGCTGTGAAGGCCGAGCAGCGGCGGCTTGGCCGCCAGCGTCACGCGGCGCTTCTCGTAGGTGAAGACGACCGCGCCGCCCTCGAGCTTGAACTCGCCGAGCGGCGTGAGCACGGCGTCGGCGAAGAGGCCGACGGTGCCGTCTGCCTGGCGCGAGACCTTCGCCAGGGGCACCGCCTCGACGCTGTGCGCGCGCGGCGTGAGGATCACCGGCGTCGGGAGCGCCGAGGAGATGACGAGGTATGCCGGGATCTTGCCGTTCTTGAAGATCTCGGCGTCGGCGCTCACCTTGCCGTCGACGAGGAGCTGGTGCTCGCCGTTGGGCTCGAAGTTCCGGTGCACGCTGTCGAGCGGCACACCCTGAGCGCCCAGCGCGCGCGACAGCGCGAGGAGCGCGGCGGTGACGAGAGGCGCGGTCGCGCGCCGGGAAACACGAGCTCTGCGGATGGGCATGCTCTCGCTCACTGGCTCGGTTGCGCGAAGGTCGCGCCCGGCCGGAAGTAGGCGGTGAGGCGGGCGCGCCGGCTGCGCTCCGCCGACTGGTTGACGTAGACGGCCCAGACGACGATGCGCTGGCCGCGCTCCACCGTCGGGTGGCCGAGCCAGTGTCCGGAGCCGATGGCGCACGGCTGATCGGCGACGCAGTCGCCGCCACCCCAGCCGTCGACCGCTTCGTAGCGGTAGCCGACGTAGCGCGCGTCGCCGGGCAGGACGATCGCCACCACGCTGCACGACGAGCCCGCGGGAACGGGCGCGACGACCGGGCCCGCGTAGCCGCGCTCGGCGGGCTGCGGCGCCGAGTGCGCGAGGGCGCTGAGACCGGGACGGGCAGCGGCGGCGATGGCGCCGCAGTCGGCGCCGGAGGCGAGCGCCGCCGCCGCCTGCTCGCCCGTTGCCGCCCACTCGCCGCTGCCGCACTCGGGACAGTTGCCCTGCGCCCCCGAGCGCAGGCCGCCCACCGCCGCGGGCGCCGCCGGAGCCGGCGCTGGCGGTGGCGTCGCCGGCGCGGGAGCGACCGGCGCTGCGGGCGCGGAAGCTGGAGCGGGAGCCGGCGCCGGGGCTGGCGGAGCGGGACGCGTCGCGGGAGCCGGAGCCGGCGCCACTGGCGCCGCCGGCGCGGCAGGCGGGCGCGGAGCTGGCGCAGCGGCCGGCTGCGGAGCGGGCGTCGGCGCCGGGCGCGACGGTGCGGCCGGAGGCGCGGACGGCGGAGCCGTCGCCGCGGGCGCGCTCGGCGCCGCGGGCGCGGCGGGAGTCGCGGCCGGCGCCGGCGCTGGGGCCGCGGGGCGCGCGGGCGCGGTCGGCGTTGCTGGCGCGGGTGGAGCCGGGGCCGGAGCGGGAGTCGCCGCCGGTGCCGGACGTGGCGCGACGCTCGGCGGTGCGGCTGGCGCAGGCGGCGCGGGGCTCGCCGGCGGCGCAGCCGGGGCGCTCGGCGCGGGAGGCGCGACGACCGGTGCAGGCGCCGGCGCGACGGGAGCCGCCTGCGCCGGAGCCGGTCGCGCCGCGGGGGCCGGAGCCGCGGGCGGCGTCGGCGCCACCGGGGCGGAAGATGTGGCGACGGTCGGAGCGGTGGCCGGCGACGGTACGGCGGGTGCCGCCGGCGCCGAGGCGGCCGGCGACGACGGTGCCGCCGGTGCAGGCGCGGATGGCGCCGCAGGCACCGCCGGCGCCACCGGCGCGGCCGCACCCGCGGCGGCCACCGACTGCGGCGGCGGCGCGGCGCCCTTCACCTTGAAGAACTCCACCCGCAGCGGCGACCACGAGCTGCCCGTCGACACCTGCGCGGCGAAGGTGCTCTTCGCAGCCTTGCCGACCTTGAGCTCGAGGTAGGCGGTGAAGAGCATCGCGTCGGGATGGCTCACCTCGACGTACCAGCTCCCCTCGGCGAGGTGGCCGACGACGACCTGCCCCTTCGCGTCGGTCACGAGGCCCGGCAGGCTCACCGCCGGGTTCGCGTCCGAGTAGCGCAGGCGCACCTGCGCACCCGGCACCGCCTTGCCGTCCGAGCTCTTGACCTCGAGACCGAGGGACGCCGGACCCTCCCAAGCCATACCTTGGGCGAGCCCGCGCGCGGCGACCAGCAGCGCCGCGCATCCGACGACCACGACGAACGCGGAGCGAGCGGCGGTGCGCATCTCGGTTCCTCCACGCGGCGCGCGGGTGGCGCGGCCGCGTATCGACGAAGATTACCCCAGCGGCGAGCGCGACATCCCCTCGCCGTACCCTCGACCGGCCACGCGCAGGGGCTTGCCGGCGCGGGAAGGGGGTGCACGCGCTACGGCACGCGCGGCAGCACCATCGGCTCGTCGCCAAGGCCGATCACCCGCAGGGCGGTGACCTTGCCCTCGGTCTCCACGACCTCCACCGCGTAGGCGGGAGGGAGACCCTCGAGGCCAAAGCGCGCGGCCGATTGCGCCACCAACAGGAAGCTCTTCTCCCCCCCCACCAGCGACAACCGCAACCGGTCGCCGACCGCATCGACGACCACCGCCAGGCCTCCACCCTCGTAGCGGCCGAGGACGCGAGAGCGCTGCTCGGCGGCCAGCTCGACTCCCTTGGCGGGCAGCTCGAGTGCGAAGGGGGGCCGCTCGATGGCTGCGAGGCACGCGGTGTCGAGGCCGCGCGCGGTTCCCTTCTCCACGAGCTGGTCGAACAGCCGGAAGGCGCAGTCGGCGCCGCGCAGCCCCTCGACGCCGTGGCCGCCGTCGGGGATCACCAGGTGCACCGCGTTGGGCAGCGTGCGCGCCACCTGCTCGCCCCAGCGAGCCGGCGTGACGGGGTCGCGCTCGCCCGAAAGTAGCAGCGCCGGCGCCTCTCCCCGGATCGGTTCGAGCTCGGCCGCGGCGACGCGCGGCACGCGCCACTCGCGGCAGGCCGCCTGCTGGGCACGGATGCGGAAGTCGCCGAGGAAGTTGCCGCGGACGGCGGCCAACGCCTCGGCTTCGCCGATGAACGGCACGTCCTCGGCGCAGGTGACGGAGAGGAAGAAGCCGTCGCTGAGGCCGCCTGCCATGCGCGCGAAGAACGCCGCCGTCTCGCCGATCGGCTGGAAATCCCCGCTCGCCGCCGCGTGCACGTAGAGCGGGATCTGCAACGCCGACGCCGGCACGTAGAGCATGTAGCGCACCGTCTGGGCGAACCCATGCCGGGTGAGCCGCAGCTCGTGCGCCTCGCCCGTCTGCGGATCGCGGACGGATATTGGCGCCGGCTCTCGTTCCAGCTGCGCCAGGATGGCGGCCAGCTCCTCGCGAACGCGCGGAAACGCCTTGGCGCACGCCGGCTCGGCGGCGCACTCGCGCAGCGTGCCGTCGAGCGCCTCCTGAGCGTCGCGCGCGAAGGTGAGCGGCGAACGCGCGTCGGGGGGTACGAGCCCCAGGAGCCCGAGCGTGCGGACGCGTTGCGGGTGCCGGCGCAGGAGCTCGAGGGCGCTGCGCGTGCCGTACGAGCCGCCGACGGCGTTGACCCGGTCGTAGCCCAGTGCCGTGAGCACCTCGGCGACGTCGTCGATCGCCACCGCCGTGCGGTACTGCGCGAGGTCGCGGTCGCCGTGCGCCGCATGGCACTCGCGCACCGCCGCCGCCGGCAGGAACTCCTCGAGGAAGCCCTGGACGCCGCGCTCACCGGCCAGCCCGGGGCAGCCGAGCGGGGCGGAGCCGCCGGTGCCGCGCAGGTCGATGAGCACGATGTCGCGCCGCGCCCGCAGACTGCCGTGGATCTGGGCGACGGCGGCCGCTTCCTCCACCGCGGAGTCCCCGGGTCCACCGGCGAAATCGACGACGGGGTCCGGTAACCGGTCGCTGCCGGTGGCCGGCAGGACCACGACGCGCAGCGACACCTTCCGCCCCTGCGGAGCGCTGCGGTTCTCGGGGACCTCGTAGGTACCGCAGCGGGCGTCGCCCGCGACGCCTGGAATGCTGCACGTCGAGAGCTTCACCCGCGGCGCGGCCGCGCGTGCCCGTGGGCAAGCAAGGATCGCGACGGCGGCGACGGCGAGCACGGCGACGGCCCGGTGCGTTGGCTGCATGAAGTTCCTCCCGCCGTGCCTACGGCGGCAAGCGGCAACGGGTTTCCTCGCTCGCTGGGTTTCCTCCTCGCTGGGTTTCGTCGCTCGGTTGGCGCTACCCGCCCGCCGCCCGCGCCGCAGCACCCAGCGCGCGGCGCGCCAGCACGCCCGCCAGGTGGAGCCGGAACTCCCCCGACGCGTAGAGGTCGGAGATCGGCCGCGTGACGGCTCCGGCGACCTTCGCGGCCGCCGTCGCGAACGCTGCGTCGCCCGGCGGCTGCCCGACGAGCGCGGCCTCGGCGTCGAGCGCGCGCACCGGGTTGACCGAGACCCCTCCGACGGCGAGCTTCACCGCGCTGCAGACGCCTCCGCTCACCGTCACGAGCGCGGCGACGCCGACGACGGCGAAGCTCGACGCCGGGTGCCGGTGCTTGACGTAAGAGCCGCCCGTGCCGGAGCCGTAGGTCGGCACGTGCACGGCGACGATGATCTCGGCACGGTCGAGCGCGGTCGAGAGCAAACCGGTGAAGAACCTTCCGATGGGGATGCGACGCGAGACCGAGCCGCCCGTCTCGACGACGGCGTCGAGGGCGAGGAGCGCCGTCGGATAGTCGGCCGCGGGGTCCGCGTGTCCGAGGGAGCCGCCGATCGTGCCGCGGTTGCGCACCTGCTGGTCGCCGATGTGGGCCGCCGTCTCGACGAGGAGCGGGCACGACGAGCCGACCAGCGCCGACTCGGCGACGGCGGTGTGCGTCGTCATGCCGCCGATCCGCAGCGCCCCTCCCGCCTCGGAGATCCCCGCGAGATCGGGCACCGCGGCGAGATCGACGAGCGCGCTCGGCGTGGCGAGCCGCAGCTTCATTGCCGCCAGCAGGCTGTGCCCCCCCGCGAGGAGCCGCGCCTCGGGATCCTTGTCGAGCAGCGCCGCGGCCTCGGCCAGCGACGATGGGCGGTGGTAGTCGAAGTTCGTCGGGTACATGGTCAGCTCCTGGTCGCGGCCTGCCCCGGGGCAGCCTGAATGGCCCGCCACACCCGCTCCGGCGTGAGCGGCATCGCCACCTGCGTGACGCCGAGCGGCGCCAGCGCGTCGAGCACAGCGTTGTAGACGGCGGGCGTCGAAGCGATCGTGCCGGTCTCGCCGATCCCCTTGACGCCGAGCGGGTTCACGGTGGTGACCGTCTCGGTCATCCCGAGCTCGAAGTTCGGGAACCCGTGGGCCCGCGGCAGCGCGTAGTCCATCATCGAGCCGGTGAGCAGCTGCCCCGAGTCGTCGTAGACGGCGCCCTCCCAGAGCGCCTGCCCCACGCCCTGGACGATGCCGCCGTGGATCTGCCCGGCGACGATCATCGGGTTGATGACCCGCCCGCAGTCGTCGACGGCGACGTAGCGCTGCAGCGCGACCTCGCCCGTCTCGCCGTCCACCTCGACGACCGCGATGTGGGCGCCGAACGGGTAGACGAAGTTGCTGGGGTCGAAGAAGGCCGACGCCTCGAGGCCCGGCTCGAGCCCCTGCGGGTAGTTCCAGGCGACGTTGGCCATGAGCGCGATGTCCTGGATCGTCTTCATCTTCGCCGGCGCGCCGCGCACGAAGAACTTGCCGTCGGCGTAGTCGATGTCCTCGGGCGACGCCTCGAGCAGGTGCGCGGCGACGATCTTCGCCTTCTCCCGGATCTTGACGATCGCCCCCATCAGCGCACCCGAGCCGACGGCGGTCGTGCGGCTGCCGTAGGTGCCCCAGCCCATCGGTGTCTGCGACGTGTCGCCGTGGAAGACGGTGACGTCGTCGACCGCGACGCCGAGCTCGTCGGAGAGGATCTGCGCGAACGTCGTCTCCTCGCCCTGTCCGTGGGGCGACACGCCGACCATGACGTGCACCTTCCCCGAGGGGTGGAAGCGGACGATGGCGCTCTCCCACAACCCGCCGCCGAATCCGACGGCACCCGCCACCTGCGACGGCCCGAGGCCGCAGATCTCGGCGTAGGTGCAGAGGCCGATGCCGACGTACCGCCCCTGCTCGCGCAGCTCCGCCTGGCGCGCCCGCATCTTCGGGTAGTCGGCCATGCCGAGCGCCTTGTCGAGCGCGCCCGCGTAATTGCCCGAGTCGTAAGTGAGCCCGGTCGCCACCTTGTGGCCGCCGGTGAAGGGCGGGATGAGGTTCTTCCGCCGCAGCTCGACGGGGTCCATGCCGAGCTTCGCGGCCAGCAGCTCGACGAGCCGCTCGACGAGGAAGATCGCCTCCGGCCGGCCGGCGCCGCGGTAGGCGTCGATCGGCGTCGTGTGGGTGAAGGTCCCGAAGACGTCTTCGTGGATGTTGTCGATGGTGTAGACGTTCGAGAGCATCAGCCCGTGAAGGATGGTGGGGATGCCGGTCGACGCCGTGGAGAGATAGGCGCCGAGGTTCGCCCACACCTTGGCGCGCAGGCCGAGGATCGTGCCGTCCTTCCGCGCCGCGAGCTCGACGTCCTGCACGTGGTCGCGGCCGTGGATGGTCGCGAGGTAGTTCTCGCTGCGCGTCTCCGTCCACTTGACCGGCCGCCCCGTCATCTTCGAGGCGAAGATCGCCATCGAGTCCTCGGGGTAATGCGGGATCTTGCTGCCGAAGCCGCCGCCCACTTCCGGGGCGACGACGCGGATCTTGTGCTCGGGGATGCCCGTGTCGAGGCCGAGCAGGAAGCGCGCGATGTGCGGGTTCTGGCTGGTGACCCAGAGAGTGACGTCGCCCGCCGCACGGTTGTACTGGGCGAGCGCGGCGCGCGGCTCCATGGCGTTGGGGATGAGCCGCTGGTTGACGATGCGCTCGCCGACGACGACGTCGGCGGCGGCGAAGGCCGCCGCCGCGTCGCCGCCCGACACCTTCCAGTGGAAGCACTGGTTGCCGGCGACGTCGTCGTGGACGAGCGGCGCGCCGGGCTGCGCCGCCTTGAACACGTCGGCGACGGCCGGCAGCGGCTCGTAGCCGACCATCACCGCGTCGGCGCCGTCGCGCGCCGCATAGCGATCCTCGGCGACGACGATCGCCACTGCGTTGCCGGCGTAGCGGACGCGGTCGATGGCGATCGGCAGGTAGGCGGGCGTCTTGGTCTCCGACCCCGGCACCACCCAGGCGCAGGGAATGCCGCCGAAGCCGGCGTCGCGCATCTCGGCGCCGGTGTAGACGGCGACGACACCGGGGACCTTCAGCGCTTCTCGCGAATCGATGGAGAGGATGCGGGCGTGCGCGTGAGGAGACCGCACCACGGCCAGGTGCGCCATCCCCGGCAGCACCATGTCGTCCGTGTATTTCGCTTCGCCGGTGACGAGGCGCGGGTCCTCGAGGCGCTTGACCGAGGAGCCGAAGACGCGCGCTCCGCTCATGTCGGCACCTCCTTCACGAGCCGCGCCGCGGCGTCGGCGATGGCGGCGACGATGTTCTGGTAGCCGGTGCAGCGGCAGAAGTTGCCCTCGAGCCCATGGCGGATCTCCGCCTCGCTCGGGTTCGGGTTGCGCTGCAGCAGGTCGCAGGCCCGCAGGATCATCCCCGGCGTGCAGAAGCCGCACTGGAGACCGTGGTTGTCCGAGAACGCCTGCTGCACGGGGTGGAGCTTGCCGTCCGTGGCAAGCCCCTCGATGGTGGTGACGGCGCAGCCGTTCGCCTGCACCGCGAGCATGGTGCATGACTTGACGGATCCTCCGTCGACGAGCACCGTGCAGGCGCCGCACTGGCTCGTGTCGCAGCCGACGTTGGTGCCGGTGAGCCCCAGCGTCTCGCGCAGGAAGTGGACGAGGAGCAGGCGGGGCTCGACCTCGCGCGTCTGCTCGACTCCGTTGACCCTCACCGAAACGGAGTGCCTCATGGTGGACCTCCTCGGGGGTGGCGGATCGTTCTCGGCCCGATCCTCCCGCTCCGCGAGGAGGCTGTCAACGCGCGGGGCCCCGGCTCAGTCGGCCAGCGCGTGCCGCCCTTGAAGTCGTCGATCGCCTGAAGTCGGCTCAGGGCGCCATCGGCACCTGCCCCGACCACGCCACGGTGTCGCCCTCCTCGGCGTCCCAGGCGAAGAGACTGCCGCGCTCGAAGGCGCCGAGGTCGGGCGCCGGGCCGACCTCGCGCCGGCCGTGGCGGACGTCCCATGGACCGACGGTGGCAAACGCCGCGTCGCCGCCGTTGATGGCCACGAGCGAGCCCGCGCTGAGCTCGTAGTTGCCGTTGGCGGGATCGACGAAGGCCGGGTCGGTATGATCGAGCTCGCCGATCAACATGCGCGCGAGCGTCGGCCAGGGCAAGATCGGAAAGTCGATGTCGTCGATCCCGCCCGCGCCGTTGTTCCACAGAATGGAGCTCTCCAGGCGCGGCAGGCTCGAGCTCGAGCTGGCGTCGACCAGCTGGAGACCGAACCCCGGGTGGTCGGTGATGGTCAGGTGGCCGCCGAGGAACTGGCTCTGGTCGTGCAGGCCGACGTACAGGCCCAAGCCGTCGCCGTGGCCTACGACCAGGCTGTCGAGCGTGAGCTGCGAGCTGCCGTCGAGAGAAAACCTCGCCTGGCTCCAAAAAGGGTCGCTGTGGTTGGCGACGATCCGCGAGCGGCCCACGCGCAGCGAACCGTCGTTGTTGAGGCTGCCCAGGATCGGCGGGTCGCCGGCGTTGGCGGTGAACAGCGAGTCGAGGATCTCTAGCTGCGCTGCGTCGACGACGAGGAGATAGGCCGCGCCGCCGTCGCCGTGGCTGGTGTTGGAGGAGAAGTCGGCGCTCACGACCTGTGCATGGGCCTGGCCTCCGAGGGCGAGCCACAAACCGCCCCCGGAGCCG
>Ga0209382_10011784_pt1 | contig 10834 bp, 7 predicted proteins | sample SoiMetdeltSBSDD5_FD_187599 | JGI IMG/M metagenome (GOLD analysis project Ga0209382, IMG submission 187599) | Bulk soil microbial communities from a Populus tree surrounding site in Tennessee, USA - Soil MetaG P. deltoides SBSDD5 (SPAdes) (version 2) | ecosystem: Environmental > Terrestrial >...
AGGGCGACGTCTGCGCGGAGGCCAGGCCGTACGTCCTACCGGTCGAGCCGGAACGCTGGGAGCCGTACGACAACGGCCTGTTCGGGCGGTGCGGCGTACACGGCGTGCCGGCTGTCGAGGCGGTGGCCTCCAGGCTGCGCTGGGTCAAGACCCACCGCGACGAGGCGCGCGACCTCGGCCGGGCGGCATCCGCCTGGGCGATCGAGCACCGGAACGTCTGGGAGAAGGCGCCGGCCGTCCTGGACGTGATGGAGCGCGGGATCCGGCCCGCCCGGCCGCTGCGCCGGGTGCGCACCGTCTGGGCGCCGAGCTGGGGCAAGGCCTGCGGGGTGGCCGAATACACGGCGGACCTCTCGGGGTCGATGTCGAACGTCCGCGTGGTGGCCGAGGCGCCGGACCCGGCCGGCCTCCGTCTGCTCCACGTCCAGCACGAGCCGAGCCTGGTCTCAGACGTCGAGCTGACCCGCCGGGTCCAGGCGACGCGGGCGATCGGCGTGCCGGTCGCCGTCACCGAGCACACGATCGGGCGGGAGGCGCGGGCCTGGGAGCGCGAGACGGACGTGCTGGTCTCGCTGACGGGGCGGGGGGCGTCCTGGCTGCGCGAGCGTTGGCCGAACAAGCGCGTCGAGTACCTGCCAATGGGCTGCCCGACCTGGTTCCCGCCGCGCAAGCAGACGCGCGGCCGGGTGATCGGCGCGTTCGGGTTCCTGGAGCAGCACAAGGGGTTCTGGCGGCTGCTGGACGTGATCCAGACGGTCCCCGGGACCGAGCTGCTGCTGCTCGGCCACGCCCGACAGCCGGAGATCGAGGCCCGGTGGGAGCGTGACGCGGCCGGCCTGCCGGTTCGGCGGGAGCGCGCGTTCCTGCCGGTCGAGGAGGTCGCCCGGCGGCTGGCGGCCGAGGCCGACCTGCTCGTCTTCTGGTACGACGACCTGCCGATCGCGGCGGCCAGCTACGCGGCCAGGATCGGCCTGGCGACCGGCGTGCCGGTGCTGGTCTCGCCGACGACCTGGTTTGAGGATCTCGGCGACGCGGCGTTTCGGCCGGACGACCTGGCCGAGGGCGTCGCGCGCCTGCTCGACGATGCGCCGTTGCGGCGAACGGTGACGGACGCCGCCCGAGAGCACTGCCACGCCGAGAGCTGGCAGCGGAGTGCAGAGCGCCACCTGGCGCTCTGGCAAGGCCTCGAAGGGGGCCGGTAACGGCCGCGCGCCGGCCAGGGAGGATGTATGCCTGTATCGCCCACGTATCCCGGCGTCTACATCGAAGAGATCGCCAGTGGTGTGCGCACGATCGTCGGGGTCAGCACGTCGGACACCGCGTTCGTGGACTACTTCTCGCGCGGGCCGATGAACGAGGCGACTCGCATCACGAGCTTCGACGACTTCGAGCGGAAGTTCGGCGGCCTCCACCGCGACAGCGAGGCGAGCTACGCGATCCAGCAGTTCTATCTGAACGGGGGCCAGGTCGGCTGGGTGGTCAGGGTGGCCGGCGGGGCGCCGGCGGCGGCCCGGACGATCCTCCGCGGCGGCTCGCCGGAGCAGAACGCGCTGACGGTCAGCGCCGCGAACGAGGGGCTCTGGGGCGAGCGCATCCAGGTGGCCGTGGACTACCTCACCCGCGAGCCCGACCAGTTCAACCTGGTTGCGCGGGAGATCGGGATCGTGCGGGGGCAGCCGCAGGTTCTCGGCTCTGAGGTCCACCGCAACTTGAGCATGGACCAGACGCGCTCCAACTGGGCGGCCGGCGTGATCAACGATCGCTCGCAACTGATCCGCGTCGAGGACGCCGGGCTCGGCCAGCGCCCGCTACCGCGCGGCGCCAACGCCAACGTCACCAGCATCCAGGCGATCAACGATCTGAACAACACGGTGTTCGCGGCGCTGACCGGCGGCAGCGACGGCAGCCTGCCCGGCGCCGACGAGTTGACCGATGGCCTCGCGGCGCTCGACCGGATCGCGCCGGCGATCTTCAGCATCCTCTGCCTGCCGCGCGCCGCCAACCTCGAAGACGCGGCGATGAGCCAGGTAGTCGCGGCGGCGACGGCGTACGCCGAGGCGAAGCGGGCGTTCTACATCGTGGACACCCCGGCGTCCGTGGAGCGCGAGGACCAGATGCGGGAGTGGATGGCCGATCACGACGGCATCCGACACCGCAACGCGGCGGTCTACTTCCCGAGGCTGACGATCCCCGACGCGCTGAACGAGTTCCGGCTGCGCTCGGTCGGGCCGAGCGGCACGATGGCGGGGGTCTACGCCCGGATCGACTCCAGCCGGGGCGTCTGGAAGGCGCCGGCCGGCACCGAGGCCGACCTGCGCGGGGCGCGCCTGCTCACCAGGCTGAACGACCTGGAGAACGGGGCGCTGAACCCGCTCGGGGTGAACGTGCTGCGGACGTTCCCGGTGGTCGGGAACGTGAGCTGGGGGGCCCGGACGCTGGAGGGCGCGGACATCGAGGCGAGCGAGTGGAAGTACATCCCCATTCGGCGCCTGGCGCTCTTCATCGAGGAGAGCCTCTCGCAGGGGCTCCAGTGGGTCGTCTTCGAGCCGAATGACGAGCCGCTCTGGGCCCAGATCCGGCTGAACGTCGGGGCGTTCATGCAGAACCTGTTCCAGAAGGGCGCGTTCCAGGGACGCTCGCCGCGCGAGGCGTACTTCGTCCGCTGCGACGCCGAGACGACGACCCAGAACGACCGCGATCTCGGGATCGTGAACATCCTGGTCGGCTTCGCGCCGCTGAAGCCGGCCGAGTTCGTGATCATCAAGATCCAGCAGATGGCCGGCCAGGTCCAGGTGTAGCCGAGTCTGAGTGACTCGGAGCCGGCGCACGCCGGCCCCGAGTTGACGCGGCCCGAGGCAGCCCGATGCCGAGGGCGGAGGAGCGCGATGGCACAGTTCAGCGTCAACGCCACCCGGTTCGACCCGTACAAGAACTTCAAGTTCCGGGTGAAGTGGGACGGCCGGTACGTGGCCGGCGTCAGCAAGATGAGCGCGATGAAGCGGACCACGGAGGTGATCCAGCACCGCGAGGGCGGCGATCCGAGCAGCCCGCGCAAGATGCCGGGCCGCCACATGTTCGAGCCGATCACCTTCGAGCGCGGCGTCACGCACGACACGGAGTTCGAGAAGTGGGCGAACAAGGTCTGGAACTTCGGGTCAGGGCTGGGGGCGGAGGTCTCGCTCAAGGACTTCCGCAAGGATCTGATCGTCGAGGTCTACAACGAGGCCGGCCAGCTCGCCCTGGCGTACAAGGTGTTCCGGGCCTGGCCCTCCGAGTACCAGTCCCTGCCGGAGATGGACGCCAACGCCAACGCGGTGGCGATCCAGACCCTCAAGGTCGAGTGCGAGGGCTGGGAGCGCGACACCGACGTCGGCGAGCCGACCGAGCCGACGTTTACCGATCCGGCCGTGTAGGCGGGCTCGATCGTGCGTGCCCTCTCCGCTGCCGAGCTGCTGGACGTCTGGGAGGCCGGCCGGGATCAGGCCCCGGTCGGCCGGGCCCTGGCGTTGCTGGCGGCAGCCTGCCCGGAGACGCCGCCGGATCGGCTGGCCGCGCTGAGCATCGGGCGGCGCGACGCGCAGTTGATGACGCTGCGGGCGTGGACGTTCGGCTCGGCGGTGGCCGGCGTGGCGAGCTGCCCGGCCTGCGGCGATCGGCTCGACTTCGGCTTCGACCTGGAGGAGATCCGAGTCGAGGCGCCTTCCGCGACGGAGCCGATCGTGGTCCAGGCGGCCGGCTGGGAGGTGCGCTGCCGCCTGCCGAGCAGCGCCGACCTGCTCGCCGTCGCCGCCCTGCCGAGAGACGGCGACATGCTCGCCCTCGCCGGCCCGTCGCGGCGGCAGCGGTTGCTGGAGCGTTGCATCGTGGCCGCCGAACTCGATGGCGAATCCCGGCCGACCGGCGATCTCCCTCCCGAGCTGCTCGCCGACGTCGTACGCGCGCTGGGCGAGGCCGACGCCCAGGCCGACGTCGAGCTGGCGCTGACCTGCCCCGGCTGCGACCACGGCTGGTCGGCGGCATTCGAGGTGGCGTCGTTCTTCTGGAGCGAGCTTGGCACCTGGGCTGCTCGCACCCTGCGCGAAGTCCACGCCCTGGCGATGGCGTACGGCTGGCCGGAGTCCGAGATCCTGGCGCTCAGCCCACGTCGCCGCCAGGCGTACCTGGAGCTGATCGAGGGATGAACGCGACACGATCCGGGCCGTGGGTCCGAACCGACGTCTACCGGCGGCCATGGAGTGAAGCTCACGGCTTCCATCGCAGCGTCCCCACGGGACGTGGATCGCGCGAGAGGCCGGGCAGACCGTGAGCGACGACCTGAGCCGGGTGGGGATGGATGGGGGACGGATTCGGCCGTGAGCGACTACCTGGAGCGCCTGATCACCAGCGCCCTCGATCCCGTCGAGGACCGCGCCGCCTCGACGGTCGTTCGGCCGCGCCGGGACGCCCTCTTCGAGCGTCCCACGTCGGGTGACCGGCCAACGACCACGTCACCCTTCGCCATCACGCGCCCCCTCGAAGAGGCCGTCGAGCAGCCCGACTCCCTCCCCGCCGGTCTGACTGACCCCCATCCGTCTGACGATCGGGCACCGCACGGGCCTGCGTGGGAGCGTGGCCGTCCCGGCCGCTTCATTCCGAGCAAGGCCCCGAGCACGCCCAGAGACGCGCCGGCCCCACTCACGCCTCCTCAACCCATCGCCGAAGCGCCCACCGTGCCACCGCGACCGGCACCCGCCCCCGGCGCCCCATCGGCCTCGACCAGGCCGCCGGCCACCACGCACGAGACGGCGCCGCCGGCCACCACGCACCAGACCACATCGCCCGGCTCCACCCACACCGTCCCGCCCGACGACACCACCGCGCCGAGCACACCGGCGAGTGTGCCAGCCGCACGTCACAATTCGGCCCCTCGAGCCCGACCCTCTACCCCCGCCGCCGAGCAGCACGCCGAAACCATGGCACCCCGCCACGCTGCCAGAGTCCCCACTCCGCCGCCCGTCGCTCCACCCATCCCTGCGCAGAGCGCAGACGCCAGACCGCGCCCGGTCTCACGAACGCCCCCTGCCCCGCCCGCGCCGGCGACCTTCGACGAGCCCGCCCCGGCACGCCCATCTCCATCCGGCCGGCAGAGCCAGCCGGCGATCCTCGCACGGCGCTCGGCCGCTCCCTCGTTCAGGATCGAGCCATCGGTCGAGGTCGAGATGCGGTCCCGCCCGGAGCCGGCGACCACCATCGTCGTCACCATCGGGCGGATCGAGGTCCGGGCGCCGTCATCGCCGCCGGCCGCCGCGCCCGCCCGGCCACGCCAGCCCGCTCCCCGGCGCGCGCCGACGCTCTCGCTTGACGCCTACCTGGACCAGCGAAACGGGGTCCGCCGATGAGCAACGCCCTCGGCATCGCCGCGGTAACCGCTGTCCTCAAGGACTTGCTGAACAACGGTGTGATCGCGCACGACCTGAACGGCGTGGTCGGCCAGGTGACGGTCAGCGCCCTGCCGCCTGACCGGATTGCGCCGCCGACCAACGGCACCCAGACCAGCCAGCTCAACATCTTTCTGTACCAGGTGCTGGCGAACACCGGCTGGGCGACGGTCGGGCTGCCGGCCCGCAACGGGGCCGGCGAGCGGATCAGCAACCCGCCCCTCGCGCTCAACCTGCGCTACCTGCTGACGGCGTACGGCGCACGCGACTTCGACGCCGAGATCCTGCTCGGCTACGCGATGCAGCTCCTGCACGAGACCCCCGGGCTCGGCCGCGATGCCATCCGGACCGCCCTCCAGGCGCCGTCGCCGGTCGCCGGCGACGAGTTGCCGGACCCGTTCAGCGCCCTGGCGGCGGCGGACCTGGCCGACCAGTTCGAGCAGCTCAAGATCAGCCCGATCTACCTCGATACCGAGGAGGTCTACCGCCTCTGGTCGGCGATGCAGGCGCACTACCGGCCGTCGATGGCGTACGAGGTGACGGCGGTGCTGATCCAGAGCAGCCGGCCGGCCAGCCTGGCGCCGCCGGCCCGGCGCTTCCACCTGGACGTGGTACCGTTCCGCCAGCCCGTCGTGGAGCGGGTCCTCTCACGGGCCGGGCCGAACGAGCCGATCCTGGCGAACGCCCCGATCCTGCCGGGCCACCGGCTCGTGATCGAGGGGCAGCAGCTTCGCGGCGCGTTCACCCAGGTGCAGCTCGGCGGCCTCGCCACGCCGATCGAGCCGGCCCCTGCCGACGTGACCGCCCGGCGGATCACCGTGACGCTGCCCGGCTCCCTCCGCGCCGGCGTCCAGGGGTTCCAGGTCGTCCACCTGGTCGAGATCGGCGAGCAGCACGAGCTCCGACGTGGCGTCGAGTCGAACGTGGCGTCGTTCGTGCTGCGCCCCCGGATCCTCCGGCGCCCGGACGACACGGACGACATCACCGTGACGAACCCCGTCGACGCCGACGACGGCACGCGCTCCGCCACCGTCGCCGTCCGGCTGGCGCCGGCCATCTCCCGCGAGCAGCGGCTGGCGCTCTATCTGAACGAGATCGGCGCGCCGGCCAACCGGCCGGCCCGGGCGTACGCCTTCCGCGATCCGCCCTGGACGACCGACGCCGACCAGTCCGCCACGATCGCGTTCCCCGTCCGTGGCGTCGTGCCGGGCACCTACATCGTGCGGGTCCAGGTCGACGGCGCCGAGAGCCCGCTGCTGTCGACGGCCGCCGACGCGCCGTTCTCGCGTCCTCAGGTGACGCTATGACGGCCGCGACTCCCCGCCCGGACCGGCACGCTGCCAACCAGCGCGAGCTGGAGGCGGCCCTCCGCGCGATACGGGCGGCGCTGGAGCGCTGCATCGCGCAGCGGTCATCCGAGCCCGAGGCAGCGCCGTGGCAGGCGGTGCCCGGGACGGCGTCGGCGAGCATGCCGTCGGCCAATGCACCGCCGGCCATGCCCCCGGCGCTGGCGGCGTTGCGCCGGACGTTCCGTCTCTCGCGGTTCGAGTGCGACGTGCTGCTGCTGTGCGCGGGCGTCGAGCTCGACGGGTCGTTCCCGGCGCTCTGCGCCGCCGCCCAGGGAGACCCGCGCCGGACCGCGCCGACGTTCGGGCTGGCGCTGGCGGTGCTGCCGGACGCGCATTGGAGCGCCCTTCGTCCGGACGGCCCGCTGCGATACTGGCGGCTGGTCGACGTTGGCGATGGGCCGATGCTGACCGCGAGCCCGCTTCGGCTCGACGAGCGGATCCTGCACTTCCTGGTCGGCCTCTCCTACCTGGACGAGCGCCTGGCCGGGCTGGTGGAGCCGGTGGCGGTGCCCGCCCGGTTGCCGGCGAGCTACCGCGCGCTGGCGGACCGGATCGCCGCGCGCTGGTCGGCCGAAGCTGCCGCGGGTGGCTGGCCAGTGGCACAACTGTGCGGCCCCGAGGCAGCCGCCAAGCGCGGCATCGCGGCCACAGCCTGCGCAACACTCGGTCTGGAGCTCCACGCCCTGAGCGCCAGCGCCGTCCCGTCAGCGGCATCCGAACGCGAGACGCTGGCCCGCCTCTGGCGGCGCGAGGCGGTGCTCGGCGGCGGGGCGCTGCTGCTCGACGCCGAGGAGAGCGAGCTGGCCGATGGCGGCCAGCCGGCCCGGGCATTCGTCGAGCGACTCAGCGGACCCACCGTGATCGCGACGCGCGACCGCCAGCCAGCCCACACCCGGCCTGCGCTCTACCTCGAAGTGCCGCCGCTGTCGGCCGACGAGCAGCGCACACTGTGGCGGGTAGCCCTCGACCGGCACGGCCCGGCCCTGAACGACCAGGTCGACACGCTGGTCACGCACTTCGACCTCGGCCTCGGCGACATTGAGGCCGCCAGCCGCCAGGCGCTCCACGAGCTGCCGAGCGGCGGGGCCGGCGAGGCCGTCCTGGCGCTGCCGCCGCTCCTCTGGGAGGCGTGCCGGGCCCAGGCTCGCCCCCGCCTCGACGACCTGGCCCAGCAGATCGAGCCGACCGCCGACTGGGATGATCTCGTCCTGCCCAGGCCGCAGCGGCAGCTCCTGGCCGACGTCGTGGCGCACGTCCGGCAACGGTCGACGGTCTACGAGGCCTGGGGGCTCGGGCGGGCCGGGCAGCGCGGGCTCGGGATCAGCGCGCTGTTCGCCGGGCCGAGCGGGACCGGCAAGACGATGGCGGCTGAGGTGATGGGCCGGACGCTGCGGCTGGACGTCTGGCGGGTCGACCTGAGCGCGGTAGTCAGCAAGTACATCGGCGACACCGAGCGCCGGCTGCGCCGGGTCTTCGACGCGGCCGAGTCCGGCAGCGTGATCCTGCTGTTCGACGAGGCCGACGCCCTCTTCGGCCGGCGCAGCGAGGTCAAGGACAGCCACGACCGCTACGCCAACATCGAGGTCAGTTACCTGTTGCAGCGGATGGAGGCGTACCGGGGCCTGGCGATCCTGACTACCAACTTGAAGCCGTCCCTCGATCCAGCCTTCCTGCGCCGGATTCGGTTCCTGGTCGAGTTCCCGTTTCCGGACGCCACCCAGCGGGCCGAGATCTGGCGGCGCGCCTTCCCACCGGCGACGCCGACTGAGGGCCTGGACGTCGAGAAGCTGGCCCGGCTGAGCGTCACCGGGGGCAACATCCGCAACATCGCCCTGAACGCGGCGTTCCTGGCCGCCGAGGCCGGCCAGCCGGTCCGGATGGTCCACCTGCTGCGCGCGGCCCGGGTCGAGTGTGCCAAGCTCGATCGGCCACCCGTCGACGCGGAGGTTCGCGGATGGGTCTGAGTCGGGAGGATGTCCGCCAGGGGCAGCGGAGCGGCGGTCGCCAGACACGGCCCGTCCCGACCGAGGTCGTGCTGCGGATCGATGAGCTGGTGTTGGAGGGGTTCGTCGCTCGTGACTCCTGGCGGATCGCAGCCTCGCTGCAGGCCGAGCTGACGCGCCTGCTCGCCGAGCGCGGTCTGCCGCCAGCGGTGCTCGGCGCTGGCATCGTCGCCACGGTCGCGACCGACGACTTCTCGCCCGGCCCGACGGAACGGCCGGAGGCGATCGGTACGCGGATAGCCCGTGCCGTCTACGCCGGGCTCGGCCAGGAAGCTACCGGACAACGGCCGGAAGGGTCGGGCCGGTGAACGCGCGCGTGGCAGTCCGCCCGAAGCCGGCCGGCGGCGCTCGCCGTCCCTCTCGGCCCGTGACGCGTCGTCCCGGGCCGCGCCCGACCGCCGAGGTCGACGCCCAGCGACCGCGCGCGCTCGAGGGCGGGACGGCGGGGCTCGCTCAGACTCAGGAGGTCGACCAGGAGGCGGCGCTCGCCGCGCCCCCCGTCAGCCACACGCTCGCGGCGATCTCGATCCTCCCGCCGGCCGAAACCGCCGGGCCCGTCGAGGAGGCCACGCCCGACCCGTCCAGCGAACGGCCTGGCGCTGAGACCGAGCAGCACGAGACCGAGCCGATGGTGGGCACGCAGGACGGGCCGGCGGTGGCGCCCGCCGGGGAGGAGGCGCAGGCCGCTCCCGCGACGACGCCGCTCGGCCAGCTCGACCAGGCGGCAGCCGAGGCGGGCGAGCCGCTGCCGCACCGCGCCGAGCTCGAAGCGCGCCTCGGCCAATCGCTCGAAGGTGTCGAGGCACACAGCGGTCCGACCTCCCGCCAGGCGCTCGCCGGGCTCGGCGCCGAGGCGGCCACGCGGGGGCAGCAGGTGTTCCTGACCGAGCCGTCTCCACCGGTCGACGTCGTCGCGCACGAGGCGATGCACACGCTCCAGGCCGAGCCCGACGCCGAGGCGCCGCGCTCGGGCGGGACCGTCGTGCCGGAGCAGGCGCCGGTCGAGCAGGAGGCCGCCGAGCTGGCGTACCGGGCCCTCAACGAGCAGGGGACGACCAGGAAGCGTCAGCCCGAGCAGCGGCTGCCGGCCAGCGGTGTGGCGCTGCTTCGCACCGGCAGCGCGCCAGTGGCCGTGCCGCCGGGCAGCGCCGCTACCCCGAGCACGGCGTTTGAGGCCGCCGCCGACCGGCCCGGCGCCCGCCCGGCACAGGCGGCTCAGCCGTCGACGGCGCCGGGTGGCGTCACGGCGCCGCGTCCTGCACCCGGCGCTCCACCCAGCACAGCCCCGGCCACGACCCCGACGACGGCGACCGCGCCGGCCGGCGAACAGGCGGTGCCGTCGCTCGGGGCGGCGGCCGCGCCGGAGCCCGGCCTGACGCCGGAGGCGGTCGCGGCGCAGCAGGAGGCGGCGACCCAGGCCGCGGCGGCGCTGACGGGCGCCGACAGCGTGACCGGCCTGGTCGATGCGTTCGCGACGGCGCCGCCGACCGTCAAGGCGCAGCACTATGCGTCACTCGGATCGAACGCGGACCGGCTCTCGAAGTCTGAGGAGTCGGGTTTTCAAGAGACGCTGCCGGAGCTGCACGCCGAGCTCAGCGGCGAGGTGGCGGAGGCCGAGCCGGTCGAGATCCCGACCCCGCCCGAGCGCGCCTTGACACTCGAGGCGACGGCGCCCCCACAGACACCGCTCCCGGAGCTGCCACCTACTCCCGATCCCGGCGAGTTCACGGCGAACGACCGGGTCGCCGACGACATCGAGCGGTCGTTCTGGGAAGAGCTCTTGGATCGAGCTGCCAGGATCGGGCAGTCCCTCAAGGACGTGCAGACGACCGACAAGGACATCGACACGTCGGCCGGAGCGCCGCCAACGGTGCCGCTGGAAGGGGAGAACGACCCGGAGCGGATCGACGGGCAGCAGCAGTCGGTCGTCGACCAGGCCCGGACGACCCGTGACGAGGCGCAGCAGGCGGTCGTGAACGGTCCCGGTCCGGAGCTGGTCCAGCCGCGCGTGATGGACGAGGCGTACCCGCTCGGCGAGCTGAACGGGCCGATGCTGCAGGGGCCG
>Ga0209382_10011785_pt1 | contig 10834 bp, 13 predicted proteins | sample SoiMetdeltSBSDD5_FD_187599 | JGI IMG/M metagenome (GOLD analysis project Ga0209382, IMG submission 187599) | Bulk soil microbial communities from a Populus tree surrounding site in Tennessee, USA - Soil MetaG P. deltoides SBSDD5 (SPAdes) (version 2) | ecosystem: Environmental > Terrestrial >...
AGCGGGTAGAATGAGCGCCAGGCCTGAACGAGGTCGGTGTACAGATCGGTGGGTATTCAGCCGCCCCCAGGTTGACATTTGTAATTTGGCTAACTCTCGGCGAGAGACAAAACGTGGCGCCTTATCTTTGGAAACAGATTCTGTCTTGGTCAGCCATAATTGCCATAGTGATGGCCTCCTTAAATTATGGCTTTTCCCAGGGGCGGCGCCCTGTGCGCACACCCGACGTGCCATTTACGCCGTCAGTTGATGAAGTGATCGATAAGATGTTGAGGACCGCCGAGGTGACTGACAAAGACACGGTCTATGACCTCGGCTGCGGCGACGGGCGTATCGTGATCACTGCGGCCAGCAAGTACGGCGCACGCGGGGTCGGAGTTGACATCAACCCCATACGCATAAAGGAGAGCAGGCGCAACGCCAGAAAATCCGGTGTGAGCCAGAAGGTGACTTTCATTGAGCAAGACCTCTTCAAAACCGACCTGAGCCAGGCCACCGTGGTAGTGATCTACTTGGACCCTGGGATGAATTTGCGACTCCGTCCCAAGTTGCTCCGCGAGCTGAAACCCGGAGCCCGCGTCGTGTCGAACAGCTTCGATATGGGCGATTGGAAGCCCGATAAAGTGGTCAAGTTGACCGTGGCCGGCAGCGAGTGCTCTATTTACTACTGGGTCATTCCAGCTGGTCGCTAATCCGGCGATGACATATTTCGATCTCTTTATTGCTTCGGATAGACGCGTGGCGCGCACTAGCCCTAACAGAACCCGTCAAAGTTCCCATTGAGAGCCGCCACTTCCTAGTTGACAGAACCGGATGTGCCTGTTATGTTGCGTAACGGTGTTACGTCATTTTAGTAAGGTTGTCTACGACGCGGCGCCGAGAACGTCACGAGCGTCGGGACAAGGTGGTCGAAGCTGAGGGTGATTCTTATTGCGAAAAATGAAGCCAATCGACAGTGAAAAAGGCGCAGAGACGAAAACAACACGGGCGCACCGGGTGCGACAGGCCAGCCGCGACCGCCGCGAGCAGCAGAAGGAGGATCTGCGACGGATTATTCTGGACGCGGCTGGCGAAATCTTCCTGGAGCAAGGTTATGAGGGCTTCTCAATGCGCCGCGTGGCCGAGCGCATCGGTTACTCGGCCACGACCATCTACCGCTACTATGAGGACAAGGACGACCTGCTCTTCGCCGTGATCAACGAAGGTTTCTCGGAATTCGCGCGACAGCTCAAGGAGGCGGCGGAGGGCGTGAGCAACCCACTCAAGAGACTCGAGGCGCTGTGGCATGCCTACGTCGGATTCGGGCTGAATAATCCGGTCTACTACCAGATGATGTTCATGCAGCGCGCGGACCTGCTGTTCGAAAGCCGGAGAGAGCAGACTCGGCCGATGATCGAGTCTTTCGACGCGCTGCAAAGCGCCGTGCGGGCGGCGATGGACGCGGGCGTCATGAAACGAGGGGACGTGCAGACTTACAGCCGCGTGATCTGGTCGCTGGTCCACGGTGTGACTGCCCTGGCGCTCGCCGATCCGAAGCGATTCACCCCTGAGGTTATGGAAAAGAATACCCGCCTGGCCCTGAAGATGATGTTGAACGGCCTCAGGTGATTTTTTTTGCGAACTTAGTTAACAGTGTTACGTATAGTAATAACGTTAGCGAGTGATGAGAGGTTTTATGGAGACGTTATTCAAGCTGAGCAGTTTGGCGGCCCTGCCCATCTGGGCGTTGATGATTTTCTTGCCGCGCTGGGGTGTGACCAAAAGGCTGATAAGTTCGCCTCTGGTCTGCGCCGCCCCTGCCGCGCTCTACGCCGCGCTGGTCATACCACATTTTACCGAAGTCTGGCGGGCTGTCTCGAGTCCTGAACTATCGGGCATCGCCGCGCTCCTCGGTTCGCCCATCGGGGCGACAGTTGGTTGGCTGCACTTTCTCGCCTTCGACCTCTTCGTCGGGCGCTGGATCTATCTCGACGGCCGTGAGCGTGGCGTCCCCGCATGGGTTATGGCGCCCGTGCTTTTCCTGACGCTGATGCTCGGGCCCTGCGGTTTCCTGCTCTACCTGATAGTGCGACACGCGAGAGGCCATCTACAGGCGGGCGAAAACGTAATTCCCGTTTCGACAGTATCGAAGTAAGGAGTTTAAGAATATGGACACCACATTCAATCAATCACAAACCAAATCTTACGGCTTCATACGTGAGCTGCATGCGCGCAATCCACTGCTATTCGTCATCGCCGTGGCGCACGTCATATTACTGCTCATCATGACGGGCGTCGCGCCTTTCGACGGGCGCGAGGTTATGGGAATAAACCCCTGGATCAAGCCGATTAAGTTCGCCGCCTCGATCGCCATCTACGCTCTGACCTTTGGTTGGCTCCTTTATGAACTGCCCTTGAGAGAAAAGGCGCATCGGCGAGTGAGTTGGGCCGTCGCCGGTACGCTCGTCATCGAGATGGCGCTCATCACTATGCAGGCGGCGCGGGGCGTGACCTCGCATTTCAACGACACGACGGCTTTCGATGCGGCGATCTTTTCCGTCATGGGGGCTGCCATCACCCTCAACATTTTAGTCGCAGCCTACGTGGCGCTGAAGTTTTGGAAGACAGAGGCCAAAATACCGGATCCCTACCTCTGGGGGATCCGGATTGGACTAACGATCTTCGTGCTCGCAAGCCTCGAAGGGTTCGTCATGGTTAGCCATTCGGCGCACAGCGTAGGCTTGCCTGACGGGGGCCCGGGGCTGCCCATGTTGAACTGGAGTACGAGGGGCGGAGACCTTCGCGTCGCGCACTTCTTCGGGATGCACGCTTTGCAGGTTCTGCCTCTGGCTGGTTACCTGCTTTCGAGGCGATGGGCGGAGTCATTGACGAGCAATGCGGCGCGGTGGGTGCAGGCGGGCGGCGCCGCCTACGCGCTGCTCGCTCTGCTGCTGTTACTCTGGGCGATGGCGGGTCGTCCGTTGGTTTCGCTTTGAAAGGGAGACAATAGGAGAAACTCGTTATGGCCAGTTTGAGAATTTGGATAATTCTTTCTTGGATTGCGCTGCCGACTGTAATGTTCGGTGGTTACTCTCTACTGCGGCTCCTCAATCGAGGCGACGCCCTTACGCCGTTTCAAGTCGATTGTTTCCGGGCCGGTCACGCGCACGCCGGGGTACTGCTGTTGATGTCACTGCTCTATTATATCTTTCTGGACCGAACGACCCTTCCCGCCTCGGTCAAGCAGGCGGCATGTGTTGCGCTATTTGTGGGCATCCTGGCTCAGTCGGGGGGATTCTTCCTTCACATGGCGCTCGGAGAGCCGAAACGCGCATCCGTCGGGACAACCGTAACCATCGCCGGAGCGGTAATGCTAGCCTGCGCAGTCATCGCGCTGGTCTACGGACTGATCAAAACGCCTTGAAAGATAACGCGATCGAGTCCGCTAGACGCGTGGCCTCGCGGGTGAGTGTGGGGAGCTTCGGTTGAAGCCTCCTCCGACACTACTTTGACGGCGACTTCGCGCATCAGTTAGAGGTTTGATGAAGCGTTACGGATGGTCTTCGCGCTATGGAATGAGGCGAGCTGTTCGGCCAGGTGCGAGCCCATCTCACGGCTGAATTTGCACGTCCACGATTGGCCAGAACGCTCTCATAAACCGCGCCGTCATCCATTACCTCCGAGGTAATTGTTTCTCAACAAAGAGTGCGTGATTATGCAGAAAGGCGAGGCAAACGGTTGGATGACCGAGTGGTCATCTGCAAACACACTCCGGTTCCCCTTGCCGAGGCGCAAATAGCGCTGAGGGAAAAATAGTTAAGGAGGCTGAGAACTGACTATGCAAATACTTCGTACCTCGACTTTTCTTCGATGGACGCTCTTGGCTGACGCGGCAACCTGCGTCGCGACCGGACTGCTGATGACGCTCGGCTCCGGTCAACTTGAGCAGTTTCTGGGGCTGCCGGCAGGGCTATTGCGTTACGCAGGCGTCAGCCTGCTTCCCTTCGCGGCGTTCCTTGTCTATCTCGCAAAACGGGAGAATCTCTCGACGCAGGGGGTATGGACGGCCATTGTTTTAAACACAATCTGGACGGCCGCCAGTCTTCTGCTTCTGATGACCGGACGGGTCGCCCCGACTGAGCTGGGTTATACATTCGTCATCGCTCAGGCATTGGGAGTGGCGGTGTTTGCAGGTTTAGAGTACTTCGGATTAAGGAAGTCGGCGACGGCAACGGTCGTTCCTGCTTAACCTTTGTGGATAATGTAACCGCACGTCGAACGAGGCGGATCAACAGTCCGCCTCGACCTCGCAGTCCGCTGACGAAGCTGACGTCGCCCCCTTTATCATCGGAGGCGCTGTGAGAGTCATTTCGGAGGAACGGGTCGCAGTCACTCGCGCCGCAGCGCCACTATCGGATCAACTTTCGCCGCCCGTCGCGCCGGAATCAAGCATGCCAGCATCGCTACGAAAACCAGCAGCGGCGGAATCACGATAAACGTCATCGGGTCAGTCGCGCTTACCCCATACAGCAGCCCCACCATCAGGCGCGTGACGGCGAAAGCCGCAGCCAGCCCCGCGGCTACTCCGATTAGCGTCAGGATCATTCCCTGTTTCAGCGCCATCCGCAGCACGTCGCCCCGCCGCGCGCCAAGCGCAATGCGGACGCCGATTTCTCGCGTACGCTGACTGACCGAGTGTGAAATCACCCCGTACAGTCCGACCACCGCCAGCGCCAGCCCGAGCAAACCAAACGCGCCGACTAGCGCCGCGCCGACGCGGACAAACAGCAGGGCGATCCCGTTCAGGTGCGTGTTCATAGTCTTAAGGTCGTAGACCGGCATGTCCTGATCCAACGCGCTCACGACCTGACGCACGGCGGCTGCGACGGCGGCAGGGTCGCCTTCAGTGTGTAGGAAAAGAATTGACGCTGACTGGTAATTCTGCGCGAAGGGCAGGTAGAGGCACGGACGCGGCTCTTCTCCAATGGCCCCGTACTTGCTGTTCTTCACCACGCCGACGATCTCGACCGGCGGCCCTCCACGTTCGAGCCTGATCTGCCTGCCGATGACCTTCTGCCACGGCCAGTACGCTTGGGCCATCGTTTCATTGACGACTGCCACGCGCGGAGCCGCATCATCGTCGCGCAAAGTGAAGGCGCGCCCTTCAAGAACCGGTATATTCAGAGTCTCGAAATAATCGGCCGAGACTCGATTCGCAAGCACGTTGACCGAATCTCCCTTCGCCGGTTCGCCGCGTTCGGGCAGAAAAATTTCCGTCGTCGGAATCCAGCCCACAAGCGATTTGTGAGTGCCCAGGGCGGCCGAACGAACCTGCGGCAGTTCATTCAGGCGATCAAGAAGCTGACGGTAAAACCGTTGCCCGCGCTGCCGGTCGTAGCTCTGCAATTCCGTATCCACCGAAAACATCAGCACGTTATCCCTACGAAAACCCAGGTCAATCTGCCGCGCCGCTTGCAGGCTGCGCAGGAATAGCCCCGCGCAGACGGCCAGCAGCAGCGAAGCCGCCACCTGCGACATGACAAGAAAGTTGCGCAAACGATGACTGCCTGCGCCTGACGCGCTGTCGCGCCCTCCTTCCTTCAGCGCCGAACTGAGGTCAAGACGTGAAGAGCGTAGGGCCGGAACCAGTCCGGCAATGACGCCAGCGCCGAGCGCGACAACTAGCAAGAAAAGAAACACGAGCCAGTCCGGCCTCGCCTCGAACTTGACCGGATTGTCAGTCGCCATTCTGACGGACGAGAGCATGTCGGTCGCCCACAGCGTGATTATCACCCCAGCCAGACCGCCGATCAGACCAATCAGCGCGCTTTCACCGAGCAACAATCGGATCAGGCGAAAGCGGCTCGCGCCGAGCGCGCTGCGAATCGCCATCTCCTTCTCACGCGTGGCGGCGCGGGAGAGAATCAGATTGGAGACGTTGGCGCAGGCGATCAGCAGGATCAGCCCGACCAGCGTCATCAGAATCGCGGCTATCCTCGGAACGAAAGTCGGAGCGCTGATCGAAGGTCTGGCTTTAGTTTCCGGAACGACGAGAAAGCTCAATTCTTTGAACACGTCGGGATACTGACGCGCGATGTCGCGCGCCAGCGTTTCCATCGCGGCGCCGGCATGCGTCACGCTCACGCCGGGCGCGAGCCGCCCCATCACCCTAAAACTTTCAAGGCCTCTCTGCGTAAACGTGTCATGCTGGTTCTGATGCAATTGCGCCTTCATCATCAAGGGCGCGTAAGCATTGACTGTCAGGATCGGCTCCGTCCCGGGAAAGCTTTCCGGCGCCACGCCGATTATGGTGAAGGGCTGGCCATTGACCTTGACGGTTTTGCCGATCGCCGAAACTTCACCGCCGAACCGCCGCTGCCAGTAACCATGACTGAGCACCATTACCGGCGCCGACCCGATGGTCTGTCCTTCGTCAGGCGCGAAGACGCGCCCGTGCGCCGCCTCCACGCCGAGCATTGAAAAGTAATTACCGCTGACCAGTTCGATCATGCCGCGTTCAGCTTCGCCGTCCACATTCAGGCTGACGATGTCAGGGACGTAGGCGATCACATCGGTGAAGACGTCGCGCTGATTGCGGATGTCCGCATAGTTGAGATAAGACGTCCCATGCGGCGACTCGGACCGCTGATCTTTGCTGGCAAGCACGACCAGCCGATCAGGCTCTCTGACTGGCAGCGGTTTGAACAGATAGGCGTTGACGACGCTGAATATCGCCGTGTTCGCGCCTATGCCGAGAGCCAGCGTGAGCACGGAGACAAAAGTAAAGCCGGGACGCTTCATCAGCGCCAAGGCTCCATAACGCAAGTCTTGAAACATTTAGTACTCCAATCTCTCTACTTATTGCGAACTCCTCCGCCGACAGGAAGAGCAGTCGTTTCCGGTCTAGTCCATTGAATCCAGACTTCCGCCGCGATGAGGTGCAGCGCAAAGCCGATCCAAAACCCGGCGCCGAAAAATTCATACGGCGTCAGGCCTGAAAAGGGGCTTGTGGCGAAGAAGACGGCGATGATCGGCCGGATAGTTGCGACCGCCAGGCCTATCGAGAAGGCGCGAATCATCCATTCGCGGTGCAACGCAATTTCGCGCCTCAGAACATGTCGAAGCGCTTTGCCGAGCGCGAACAAAAACCACAAGCCAAACAACGTCGTGGCCGCCGCTTGATTGACGCCGCCGATAGACAGCATCGCAAAGCTCATCACCAGCGCTGAGACGCCGACCACTGCGCCGCATAGGAATAAAATGCGGCCGCTCCGCCTGTGCCATTGGAGATGGCGTTTGCGGAATGTGGGGCTGAACTGCAACGGCGCCAACACGATGAAGAGCAGTCCGGGAAGTATGTGAACCAGCGTCAAAACCGGGTAGCGCGCGAACACGTCATCCAGCGTTGCGAACTGCGCCAATTTGGGATTGGATGGGATGGCGGGCGGACTGTAGCCATGAATCAAAATAGTCGCCAGATGCGCCGTCCTCCGCGCCACGGCGAATACGCCAATCAGCGCTAGAAAGATGACCGCGCCCCACAAAACGCGTCGGGCCAGAATGCTGGGTTTCGTGCTCTCCATGTCTATCGCCGCCCTCAAGATTTGCGCTTATCTGTTACAGGATGCGGATGATCGCAGCATATTTTTCACGGCTAATTCGCGGGTCCCACTTCAGTTTCGCGCCTTCCCCTTGACTTGGACATCGTGAAGCCCGCGCCGATCAGCCAAATGAAGGAGGGGAATCGCCCCAGCGGGAGGAGGATCCCTGCCATTGGAAAGACCAGGCTCAGAGCAGAAAGTTCGCAAGTCGCCGCAACGATTAGCCCGAGCCACACGAGCCAACGCGGGATGAGTTTCGCAAACGCGCAAGGCACGGACACACCGGCCAGGAGAAGTCCCAGCGTTACGACGTGCCCCGGTCCACCTGTGGCGAACCCGAACAGTTGAAGGGCGCGCAGTGCGCCTGCTTCTGCCGCCATCCCGGGCTGGGTGAGCGCCCATCCGGCGCCTGCGGAGAGGACGAGGAAGATCGATGCGGCGAATCCGCCGAAAAGGGCTATGTCAGTTCCCGCCGCCCTTATCCCGAGAAACTTCAGCCGGCTAGTGACGGTCGCGGTGAAAATACCAAGCGGGATGGCGGCCCCGAACTGTAAGAACGCGGCGATACGGATCGCGTCGGCGTAACGCGAGAAATAATCTTGAGCCAACGCGACCGGCTCGTACGGAGTGGGAAAGCGCGCGCCTCCGGTCATCGCCACGGTTACCACGAGGCTCGATGCGAAGAGGGAGACGAATACGACGCCCAGCGCCCCGAGCGAAGGGCCGCGGTGAAATGAGACGTCTCCTGCTCGAATATTATTTGTTAGCCTTGTCATCCTGTGGTCCTTTCATTGTTAATCAAGACAACGTTCCTCCACTGCCCCGTATTAACATTGCCGAAAACAATTATTTCAATACATAATAGTTTATATCATTAACGATTATGTTATGCAATAATCCCTCCATGAAGAAACACGAACCAGGACAAAGGCGTCAGGGGGCAGCATTCCTTCTTGCCCAAGTGGGGGCGCACGCCGCCGCAAGATTCGCCGAACGACTCGCTCCGCTGCGGCTTTCGCCGCCGCATGCGGGGATACTTCGAGCGTTGGCCAGGTCCGCAGGTTTAAGCCAGCAAGAGCTGGCGTCGCTGCTCAAAATCCACTCGAGCCGCTTGGTCGGGCTATTGGATGAACTCGAAACGCGCGGTATCGTAAAGCGGCGGGAGAAGGCTGACGACAGGCGCACCTACGCGCTCCACCTCACGGACGAGGGACAGGCGATCCTCGGCGATATCGGTCGCATCGCCCAAGACCATCAGGACTCACTCTTAGCGTCGCTAGGCAAAGAAGAGCGCGAACAGCTAGCAGATCTCCTCCAGCGGATCGCTGACGACCAGGGGTTGACGCCTGGTGTTCACCCTGGCTTCAGCAAGATAGGGAGAAAAGGCAGGCCGAAGTGTTAATTCGACGCAGCATTTAGTTGGAGGTCCGATGAGCTTTATGAAGAAGCGCGCCGCTCAACCGCGCATGCTCGAAACGCCCAAGACCGGACTCAAAGGCTTGCGTCAATGCGCCGAATCGCTACTCGTTAAACAGCAGTCTTAGCTCAGATTCTGTCGGCGCGTACGAAGAATGAAAGCGTCGAGCCGTTCACCATGCTGCGCCCCGTAATCAAGAAGATCGCCAGCCACGACGCATGGCTAAATAGCAACACCGCCGAATTCCAAAACAAGCTGAGGCCGGCCGCAATTTCTGGGGCTTCGGTCTGTCCCCTCGGGAAAAGGAGAACGACGGCGGCGTAAGGCGCCGTCAACAGCGCCATTACCTGGTAAGCCGAAATCTTTCGCGCCTTCCCCCGCATGACGACCCGCAGTTTCTCGGACAGAAATCGCCACACCTGCGTGCCTGCCGCCGCGAGGAGCAGTGAGGCCGTGAAATACGATTTAAGAAACAGACGGGCGCCCGCGAGAGCAATAATGATAAATGCCATTGCGGTAATAGCCTGGACCGGTGCGACTCGTACCACCTCCAAGCTTCCTTCGTAAGCCACCTTCTTCGTCGCGTCTGCGAACGTGAAGCAGAACGATTCTAACAAGGGGCGCATCCGATTAATGCAGTTGAACCGGTTCGCTTAGGGCGGAAATCAGTTGCGCGACCGCCTGCCGAAGCTCATCTAAACTGACCGGCTTGACGAGATAATCTTGCGCCCCTGCTCGAATAGCCTCTTCTATGTCACGCTCATAAGCTGCGGCCGAGTAGAACAATATCGGAGTGTGCGGGTCGAATGCTCGAATGGCGCGGCACAACTCGACCCCAGACTTGTCCGGCAGCCAATTGTCTAAAATGTAAAGGTCGAAATTCTGCTGTTGCGCTAAGCGCAAGCCTTCATCAAAGTCGCTGGCGCAGATTACCGTGTATTCCGCGAGGGTGACCGCGCATAAGGCCCTTGCGTCGTCCACGTCTTCAACCAGAAGAATGCGGTTTCGGTTGGGGAGTACCATACTTGCCGCTCCGGGTTGTGAGTGTTTGTGAAGGGCACTGATGAAATTCTTTCCTGTCTCCGCCTCGAAGTCAAAGAAATCGGTGCGAATCACTTTCAAATCGATGTAAGGTTCGCAATGTTTGCACTAGCGGCTTTGATTGGCGCGGAGTCGGAGAGATAGTGGGCCGTCGCGCTGTTCATACCGAAAATTATATCTTGGCGATGAAGAGCCTGTTCCCTGATGATGCGGCGCCTATCTCTTCTTCGAATTGATGACTCGAGATCACGTCGACGGCGCGTAGATCTGCAACGACGCACATCAATCTCTACCCGCGCCGGTAGTCCATCTATTGATTTGATCGATATTCCCCCGGAGCTAAACGGATCGTCGACATCATGCGGCTCGTCGGTAATGATGATGCAACCAGCCGACTTGAGGGGTTGCGATGACATTGCTCTTCTACGGCGCTTCGATCTCTCGTGGAAATGGCGAGTTCCTCTCCAAGGATCGCCACTTCGATCTTACTGAACATAGTCGTCATGCCTGCGCTCTATCTTTGCTAGGATTTTGCTAGGAAACAGGCTTCGCTAAGGCGAATTCTATTCAATTTTATGCACTACTCGCGAGGTGGAACTTAGGTTTAGATTCAGCTATTTGCAGTTCTTGGGACTCTATTCAAAATCCCCGAAACTGGCTTTTAACCAGTGGGTCGCAGGTTCGAGTCCTGCACGGCTCATCTATAAATATAAAGAGGTCAATTATTTATGGGCGGTCAGCAATGGCCGCCCAATTCATTTTGCTACGATTTTGCTAGGATCTGTTAGGGAGACCA
>Ga0209382_10011786_pt1 | contig 10834 bp, 9 predicted proteins | sample SoiMetdeltSBSDD5_FD_187599 | JGI IMG/M metagenome (GOLD analysis project Ga0209382, IMG submission 187599) | Bulk soil microbial communities from a Populus tree surrounding site in Tennessee, USA - Soil MetaG P. deltoides SBSDD5 (SPAdes) (version 2) | ecosystem: Environmental > Terrestrial >...
CGCCGGCGGCGGCATGACGGAGCTCGGCATCGTGATGGCGGGCGCCGGCCGCCACATCGTGCTGGAGCCGCTGCTCGGCACGGTCGTGCTCGGCGCCGGCGCCATCGAGCTGGCTGGCACCCCCGCTCAGCGCGAGACGCTGCTGCCGCGGATTGCCGCAGGCAAGGAGCTGCTGGCGTTCTGTCACACAGAACCGGGCGCTGGCTACGCCCGCGACTACGTGCAGGCCGTTGCAAGGGCGGACGGCGGCGGCTTCCTCATCGATGGCGAAAAGACCTTTGCGCTCGGCGCGCACGCCGCAGACACGCTGGTGGTCTCCGCGCGCATGGGATCGCAAAAGGGACCGGTCTGCCTATTCCTCGTTCCGCGCACCGCAAACGGCGTCCGGCTCAATGTCGCGCCTGCGCTCGACGGGCGGCAAGGCGCGACGGTCAGCCTCGCCGGCGCGAAGGTGGCGGCGGACGCCAAGCTGGGCGACGGCGACGCGGATCGGATCGGCGTGATCGATCGTTTGCTCGACCGTGGCGCCATTGCCGCTTGTGCCGAGGCGTGCGGCGCGATGGCGTCGGTGACCGAGGCAACGGTCGAATACCTCAAGACCCGCCAGCAGTTCGGCCAGCCGCTGTCGAAATTCCAGGTGCTGCAGCATAGGCTTGTCGATATGAGCGTGTCCTGCGAGGAGGCGCGAGCCGTCGTCCACGCGGCGCTGCAAGCGCTCGACGACAATGCTGCCGACGCCCAGCGCGCCGTGTGGACTGCCAAGGTGCAGACTGCGCGCTCGGCCCGGTTCGTCGGCGGCCAAGGCATCCAGCTGCATGGCGGGATGGGCATGACCGACGAACTGCCCATCGGCCACTATTACAAGCGGCTCACGCTCTGCGAGACGCTGTTCGGCGACGGCGAGTGGTATCTGAAGCAGATCGGCGCCGCGGCGGGCGCTTCCGCGATTGCTGCAAGGGCAACATGATTGCAGGACAAAGCTCCGGTCGAGGGAGAACCAGATTGTGAAAATCACCAAAGTATCCGCCACTCCCATGTCGGCACCGGTTCCGAAGGAAAAGCGCCACCGCACGGACCTTGGAACAAAGGTCAAGAGCGACGCGACGCTCATCAGGGTCGAGACAGACAATGGGCTCACCGGCATTGGCGCCGCGCTCGGATCGCCGCCGATCGTCGCGGCCATCGTTCAGCACGAGCTTGCATCGGAAGTCGTCGGCGAGGACCCGATGTTCTCCGAGCGCATCTACGAGAGGATGTATAACGGCTCGCGCAGCACGCCGGCGCTCGAGCGCGGTGTGGCGCAGGCCGATGAAAGCCGGCGTCGCGGCGTCATCATGGAGGCGATTGCCGGCGTCGATATCGCGGTGTGGGACGTGAAAGCGCAGGCGCTCGGCATTCCGCTCTACCAGGCGCTGGGCGCCGTGCGCCGCTCGGTGCGTGGCTATGCCAGCGGCGGCTGGGCGCCCGGCGAGGAGGCGGAAGGCGAACTCGCGGGCTACGCGGCCAAGGGCTTCACTGCCGCCAAGATGCGTGTGGTCGGCCACGACGGCTTCTCGATCGCCAACTGCGTGCGCCGCGTGAAGGCGGCCCGCCGCGGGCTCGGGCCCGCCGTCGAGCTGATGATCGATGCGCACGGCTCGCTGGAGGTGGCGACTGCCATCAAGCTCGCCAGGCAGCTCGAGCCTTACGACATCGCCTGGTTCGAGGAGCCGGTGTCTCCGGACGATCATGCCGGCCAGGCCGAGGTGCGCCGTTCGACGACCATCCCCATCGCCTCGGGGGAGCGGGAGTTCACGCGCTTCGACTTCCAGGATCTGCTCGAGCGCCGCGCCCTCGACATCGCGCAACCCGATGTTGCCCGCGCCGGCGGCATGACGGAGATCCGGCGCATCGCGGCGCTGACATCGGCGCACGGCGTGCGCCTTGCCCCGCACGCCTGGGGCAGCGGCGTGCTGTTTGCGGCGAGCATTCACGTGGCGATGGCGGCCCCCAACTGCCACATCCTCGAAGTGACGCAAGGCTACATGCCGATGATGTGGGAGCTCTTCAACGAGCCGTTCGACATCCGTTCGGACGGAACCGTGCATGCTCCGGACCGGCCGGGCCTCGGCTTCACGCTGCGCGCCGATGCGCTCGAGCGCTTCCGGTATGTCGATGGCCCGGAGTTCGAGTTCTAGGTTCAGGGCCGGAGACCAACCCCTGACAAGACCCATATGCGCAAGGTGTCGGGGCGGCGCGACCCTTGATGGTGTGCACAGGGACCGCTAGGAGAGGCTGTGCGGCAGGGCTTGGGGAGACAAGGGATATGACCGGGCAGCAGTCCGAGGCTCCCGGAGCGGCGCCCAGGCCGCGCGCCCTGCGCCCGCGCGATGCGGCAACCCTGATTATCGTCGACAGCACCTCCGGCGAGCCGCGCGTCCTGCTGGGGCGGCGACGCCTCGACATGGCGTTCATGCCGGGCCGCTACGTGTTTCCCGGCGGCCGCGTCGACGCCGCCGACAGGCAGGTCGCCATCGCCGACGACCTGGGGCCCCGCGAGCTGAAAAAGCTGATGGTGGCCATGAAGGGCACCCCGAGCGAGGCGCGAGCGCGGGCCTTGGCGCTCGCCGCCGTGCGCGAGACCTTCGAGGAGGCCGGCCTCATCATCGGCGCCCCGCTCCCCGCAGCCGTCACGCCCAAGGCCCAGGGGTGGCAGGCGTTTTTTGCCCACGGATTCCAGCCGGCGCTCGCGCGCCTCAGGTTCCTCGCCCGCGCCGTGACCCCGCCCGGCCGGCCGCGACGGTTCGACTCGCGCTTCTTCTGCGTGCCCGCCGAGGCCATCGTCCACAGGGTCGAGATTGCCGAGGGAGAGCTGTCGGACCTCGAGTGGCATTCCATCGCTCAAGCCCGCTCGCTCGAATTGCCCAACATAACGCGCGTCGTGCTCGAGGACCTGGGCGAGCGCATCGCCGCCGGCGCATTGCACGCAAGCGATGTGCCGGTGCCCTTCTATCATCGGCGCAACGGCAGCTTCAGGCGCGATCTCATTGGCGGCGACGCCGAACTTGACTAACGGCTCCTAGGGACTAGAGTGCGCGCCAGTTCGAAGTCCGGTAAGCACCGTCAGCATCGAGGTCGACCGTCATGGCCAAGCCGATTGTCCAGAAGATCAAGCTGCTGAGTACGGCTGGGACCGGCTTCTTCTACGTCACCAAGAAGAACCCGCGAACGGCAACCGAGAAGCTTTCGTTTAGGAAATACGATCCAATTGCGCGCAAGCACGTCGCCTTCAAGGAAACGAAGATCAAGTAGGCGGCGAGATTGCAGCCGCGCTCGATGCCAAGGTCAACCGTACTCTAGCCGATGTCCGAAATTGAACTGCTCCGGTCCGGAAGCCGCTTAGCTTTGTTGCCCGTAGGGCAATGCGAGCATGGTCGGGCGCACGAACGCATGAGGGCAGCATGGGGATATTGTCGCGGGCTAGGTCATGCGCACGCCGATGCGAAATGTGGCCGCGTCCGTGACTGACATCGGCAGCGGGGTAGAAGTCCGAGCAGTCACGGACGCCGGCCTGCCAAGTCATGGACCAAAGAGGGCGTTGGCCAGACTTGACGTTTCGATCGTCCTTGGATGGCTTTGCTAGAGGAGGCCACTCCTAGCCACTTGGGGACGACCACACCTCACAGCGTCAGGAGATGCGGCGGACCTGACTGCCCGTGAGGATTCGCAAACTTGCCAGTCGTTGGTTGAAGGAGGCGGCGCGCCGCGCGGCGCCACCCGAATAAGTTCCCGCCAGGTTCCCTCCTCCCGCCTTTTTCCGCACTACTAGCAAAGCAGATCGCCGCCGAGTTGGCAATACTTTCCGAATTGCATCAAGGCTTTGGGTTGACGAGGCTGTTCCGTTGTGGCGCACAAGACAACCGTTAGAGGTCTCATACCTATGGAACAGCAGCTATTCCAGCAACTTATTCCGTTACCGTTGACGACGCGAGGCCTGCGCCCACGCATCTGCGCTCTCCGCATTTGACGTCGAGAAAACCTGAGCAGGCACTCTCGAGACGCGCTTGGAGGCGTCGTTCGCCCCATCGAGCGTGGCAATTTCGACACTTGGCGCGCCACTCGTCTTCGATCCACAGGAAATGTCACCGAGAACGTCGATGTTTCGGCGCCGGGTTGCCATCTCGTCGAACTGCAAGAGGCTCTTCACCCCAGGGTGTCAATAACCCGAATGCGGCCGGGGTCGACTGTAGCTCGCACGCTCGCGATCTCGGCGGCTTTCATGCTTCCCCTAGGTGCCGGCGCACCGTCTGCAAAAACGTCTCGATCGATATCGGCTTGGAAATGTAAGCCTCGCAACCGCCCTGGCGGATGCGCTCCTCGTCGCCTTTCATGGCGAAAGCGGTGACCGCAACGACGGGGATGTCGCGCAGTTCCTCGTCGTCTTTCAGCCACTTGGTCACTTCCAGGCCCGAGATCTCCGGCAACTGGATGTCCATGAGGATCAGGTTCGGTCGGTGCTCGCGGGCGAACTTGAGCGCATCCAGACCGTTGCGCGTTTGCAGGGTCCGGTAGCCGTGCGCGTCGAGGAGATCGTGGAAGAGCTTCATGTTGAGCTCGTTGTCTTCCACGATGAGCACGGTCTTGGCCATGGGCTGCGCGCCGGGCCGGCGGTCCGCGATGGCCCTGCTGCTCTCCTGATACGTCATTGCCTCGGCAAGCCCGCTGCTGGCTCCCGCGCTCTCTTGCACCGATTCGACTGGGCGCTGGCACTCGAGTCTGCTTCAGAATGCCTAACCAACTGTTTAAGATCGGTAAGGAGCCCGCCAATCAACGTGAACCCTCCTATGCGGAGCAAACGCCAACCGATCGACCGAGATGCGGCAGAAGCCATTGCCCTGCAAGGCCTTGCGTTTCTGGCCGCGGAGCCGGCGCGCATCCGGCGCTTCCTCTTGGCTACCGGCCTCGAGCCCGCCGCGATTCGCGTCCGCGCCAACACGCCGGAGCTGATGTCGGCGGTGCTGGAGCATCTGGCAGCCGACGAGTCCCTGCTGCTCGTGTTTGCCGCAACCCACAAGCTTGCCCCCGAAAGCATCGGCGAGGCGGTTCGCATGCTGCAGGGGGCGCACCCGTGACCGTGGCCGGCCCGCAACCCACAACGCTGCGCCTGGGGATCGATCTCGGCGGCACCAAGATCGCCGGCGTGGCGCTCGGCGATGACGGCCATGCACTCGCCGAGCTTCGGGCTCCGGCGCCGCGCCACGACTATGACGCCACGATTGCCGCCGTCGCCGAGATGGTGTGCGCCCTCGAGCGGGCGGCACACGGCGCAGGCAGCATCGGCATCGGCATGCCGGGGTCGCTGTCGCCTGCCAGCGGGCTCGTGCAGAACGCCAATTCGACATGGCTCAACGGCCGACCCTTTCAGCGCGATCTCGAGGCACGGCTCGGTCGTCCGGTCCGGCTCGCCAACGATGCCAACTGCTTTGCGCTGTCTGAAGCCGTCGACGGCGCGGGAGCCGGCGCGCGCTCGGTGTTCGGCGTCATTATCGGCACGGGCTGCGGCGGCGGGCTCGTGTTCGGCGGCGCCCTCATCGACGGTCCGCGCGGCATCGGCGGCGAGTGGGGCCACAACCCCCTGCCCTGGGCGGAGCCCTCCGAGCACCCGGGCCGCAAGTGCTGGTGCGGGCGGATGGGGTGCATCGAGACCTGGGTGTCGGGGCCCGGCCTGGAGGCGGACCACGCGCGAGCAACCGGGAGCCGGCTCTCGACCGAGGCGATCGCAGCCCGCGCCGCCGGCGGCGATGCCGCAGCGCAAGCCAGCCTCGATCGGCACAGCGGCCGGCTTGCACGCGGGCTTGCGCACGTCGTCAACATCTTCGACCCCGAGGTGATCGTGCTGGGCGGCGGCCTCTCGAAGCTCGCCCACCTCTACGCCGTGCTGCCTGACCTGGTGTCCCCCTACGTGTTCGCCACGCAGGCCCGAGCGGTCGTCAAGCCGCCGGTGTGGGGCGATGCCGGCGGCGTCCGCGGGGCTGCGTGGCTGTGGGGGCCGCCATCGTCGGTGGCGGCCGGTACAGGGCCACATGCAGGATCATGCGTGGCGCAGTCGCCGCCAGATGGCGAATAGCAACACGACCAACAGCAGCAAGATTGCCAAGATCAGCAGCGGCAAGATGCTCACAATCAGCCAGTACCACTTGTGGAGCCACGGGTGGAGCCACTTGTGGGCCGGGCCAACGTCCGCAGGCGCATACTTGACGCGATAGGTGACGCCGCTCCCAGTCGGAGCGACGACGCCGGGCCGGCGTGCCTTCACGGCGCCATGGATGGCGACCAGGCCCTCCCCGGCGCTCGCGCCGACCGGTATGGTGACGTGGGCGAACCCAGTGTAGCGCTCGCCTGGCGCCAGGATCTTCGGCCGCTTGGGATCGAGCTGCACATCCCAACCTCTCGGCAGTCCTCCCGCCGACACCCGGATCTCCAGGTCCTTGGCAATCGTGGAGGTGTTCTCGGCAACGAAGCGCAAGGCCTGCGCGGTCGACATCGCCTCGATCGGCGCGAAATTGTGATGCGCGACATTGTTAGAGTAGAGCGCCTGCGTGCTCAGCGGCAGGTCGTCGGGATGCTTGATCACCACGCCAATGCACCAGTGATGCTCTCCCACGGCATTCGGTGTCGAGGGCACAGACCAAGCGGCGGAGAATTCGGCGCTGCCACTGGCGGGAAGCGAGATCACGCCCTCGCCCAGCAAGGTCGCATTCGGGTTCGGGAACTCGAGGTTGATGCTGGGATCGGAAAAGTAGATCTGCACGGTCACATTGCTGAGCGGTGTGCTGGTGAGATTGTGCGCGCGCGCATAGATCGTGGCCGGCGAGCCTCGCACGGGCACGTCGGGCTCGCTCCTGATGTCGGGGCTCAGCCAGAACACGGGGTCCCAGCCCGACCCCGTCCAGGTCGAGGATGGCACCTGCCCGGTGTCGCCGGCATGGTCGCGTATCATGATCTTGCCGGGCTGGGCGTAGTGGACGAGGGCGAGCGCTGCCGGAATGTTTTCTTCGATCGTCGGGCCTACTTCCGATTCGGGCAATTTGAATCCCGGACATGACGCCGGTTGATCCGGCCATTGATAGCGATCATGGGGACGAACTTCGATGGTGAATGCTGGAATGTTGAACTCATGATGGACCCAGTCGGCCATTTCCCCTGATGCTCTATAGTGCGGAGGCACCGGGCAGGCACCGCTCGGCAAGCGATCGGCTTGGTATAGGCAATCCTTGTACACTTCGCCGTGCACGGCGCCGATGCGCGCGCGCAAGTCATCGCTCAAAGCCTTCAGCATGGGCTCGGCAGCAGGGGGAGGACTGCCCGGCTCGTAGTCTATCAGGTGCGACCACGGACGAAGGACGGCTTGCGTAAAGTTGTGGTAGCTGACCACAGCCCTGAGATTTCCGCGGGCGCGCAGAAAATCGCGAAACGCCTGCGTCTCGGGCTCAGAGAACGCGGAGGGGCCATGATAGTTGTACGCTGACGTGACGTCGCTCGACCCGCTCAGCAGCCCCCACTCGTAGCCATAGTTGCGATTGAGATCCACTCCAACCGTGCCATCTCCATTGACGCGCCTGTTCTTGCGCCAGTAAATGTCGGTAGTGGTATACGCGTGGCCGTCGGGATTGAGCATCGGGATGACCCAGACGACCTTGTTGGTGACGAGTTCGGCGATCGAAGGGTCCGATGCGAAATTGTTGAGGAGATGCTGGGCAATGCCCAGGGGCACCTCGACCGACACCCATTCGCGCGCATGGTGTCCGCCGACGAACACCACCTCGGGCTTACTGGAGTCCTTGCCGACGTCTTGCGTAATCTTGAGCGCCCAGATCTGCCGCTGCTCGCGACCTACGGTCTCCCAACCATGCCCAATGGAGATCAATTGTGCTCGGGTGGGATGCGCCGTCTGCAGCGCCTGCAGCGCTGTGAGCAATGTATCGTAAGTGTGGTATGCAATCGCAGAGTTCGGCGCCGCAAGGCACATGCAGGCCGCGGCCAGCGCGGCACCCCCAAACTTCCACATATCGACCTCCCCTTACGCCTCGAGAAATCGCATTGCCAATATGCTTCGCGGATCTACCGCGGGATTTGGGACACAGGCTCGACGCGCAGGCCGTGCTGGCGCAACATTTCCACTTGTCCGTCGAGAGCCCGGCCGTAGACGACGTTGTTCTTCACTTCGAAAATATCGACCCCAGCAGACACCACCAACTGAAGCGCTGCAGCGTCGGGCACGGGTATGCTGATGAGCCGCGGCACCAGATCCTTCTGCTCGATGGCGCGGAATTCGATCTTCTCTTGACGCAGCGCGTCCAGCTGCCGAAGGCTCATGCGCACCACCGTGTGGTCCGGCGCCTGTTGCACAACGTTGGCGCCGAGGCCTTGAAGCCTGCTCGTCTGCTGGCCGGCCGGTCCCTCGATCCGCACGAGCCTTTGGAAAAAATCGCGGGGATCGATGATCTCGGGCTGACGGCCGCCTTGGCGCAGATCAGCCAATCGCGACTTGTCGACCAATAGGTAGAGGTAGGATGGCTCCTGGCGCAGAATTTCTGCCCCGATGCCTTTCACAAAATCTTCGACCGCCAGGTAGTCTCCCGTGAAACGCACCTTCACTAGGATTTTGTCAGGAGGCAGCTGGCCAAGCGTATCAACTCTGTCCTGCGCCACAGCGATGACACTCGCACCGAACGCTCCCAACAGCACAGACAGCGCCAGGAGAGCCATCGCCAAGCCTCTTGCCGAGCAGGATATGCAAATCCACTGTCGACCCATCATGGCCTTCTCCTACGGTCTCGCTTGCGTCCGTAGCACCAGGACCCCGAACCAGGATCGTATGGATGATTTTTCGGCCTGTGGCGGGGGTGCCTATCGGCACGGAAGCTATCTAATGCAATGCACCTCTCGAATTACGAGTACAGGGCACGGTATGCAACCCGAAGGAGCATAATCCCGTTCTCAGAAATAGCAAGACGAACTCGCCATAACGCGACCCAACGCATTGTCTTGGGCCGCTCCAAGACAAACGGGCAAGCAAGCTGATTATTCCGTCCACCTGACAATTCTGACGGCGTGAAGGCTTTCCATTGTCCTGGATGTCAGCGCGAGCGATCCATCTGTGTCGGCGGCGACTGGGTGCTCGGCCCGGACGACTTCTGCTCGCACTTGCTCGGCGGATGGAAGACGATCTCCTTGAGGTCGCCACGCATGGAGAACTCGCCGTAGTCGATGAACAGCTTGCGGCTGACGCCGTTCTCGAAAAACAGGAACGACAACTCGTAGACCGGCACGGTGTCGGTATGATCGGAGCCCGGCTCGAAGTAGCCGATCGACACCGGCCACGCCTCCAACTCGTCGAGCGCCTCGACGTTCTTGACGAGCGGCAGTTGCCGATTGACGCCAGGTGGCCGGTGGCGACCGATGATGGAGACCGTGTCGTAGACCTTCTCGCCCTTCTCAGAGCCGTCGTAGAGGTCGGCGCGGAAGCTCGTCTTGCCCATCTTGGCGGCCTGCAGCAGAGCGATCGAGTGCTGGATGGGAAAGTAGACGCGCGCCGACAGCGACAAGCCCTTCTTGGTCGGCTTGGTCAGCTCGACCTTGATGTCGTCGGCGGTGTTGGCTCGCGCCGCATCGCCGGCGGTTGCCTCGGTCGGCTTCTCGTCGCGGAACTGGCTGGAGTTGAAGCGAAAGCGCCGGCCGCTGCCCTCCTCCCAGCTCGAGGAGCGCAGATCGGTGACCGTGGTGGTGCCGCCCTGATTGGTCATCTGGGTGACGAACCGCATGTTTTGGGTATAGCCCTCGCAGACCGAGCCGGTGAGCTCATAGACCATGCGGCCGCTGACCGCCGTCACGCCGGTGCCGCCGCGCGTGGTCACGAGCATCATCTCGTAGGTGGCGCGGTGCGCGGCCAGCAGGATATCCCGACCGGCGGCCGGGACCGGAGCAGCGGCGCCTACGAGCGCCAAGGCCAGGGCAATACCACGTCCAAGCAGCGAATGCGTCATGCTTGCCTTTTTCTCCCAGAGAAGGGCAGTTCTAAGGCCTTCTCTTGCAATACCCTAATTGGCACCGATTCTAAAGCAAAGCTGCGCCAGAGCGCGATGGCGCATGGCAAGAATTGTTGCAAAAATCGGGAACAGACATGCGGGGGTGCGAATCGCGAATGACCGCCATGGGATCGGCAACCGGAGCGCGGCGCGGGCCACTGCCACCGGGCGGGCTCGACCGGGCCACCTTCCTGCGACCCATCGCCCATCGCGGCCTGCATGACCGTCGCAGGGGCCGAATCGAGAATACGGCTCCGGCCTTCGCCGCCGCCATGGACAAGGGCTACGGCATCGAGTGCGACCTGCAGGCGGCCGGGGACGGCACACCCATGGTCTTCCACGACGAGCGACTCGGCCGCCTGGTCAGGGCGACCGGCAACATTGCCTCACACTCGCCGGCGAGCCTCGCAGAGCTGCGCTACAAGCACTCCGACACGCCTATTCTCGGGTTTGCCGAGCTTCTGGACCTGGTCGACGGCCGCGTGCCGCTCCTGGTCGAGGTCAAGGTCAAGGGCAGCACCCCGCCGAACGGCTTCCTCGACAAGATCGCCCGCCGGGCCAGAGCCTACAAAGGCGCGGTCGCCCTCATGTCCTTCAATGGCGACGTCGTGGCCGAGTTCGGTCGGCTCGCCCCGACCGTGCCGAGGGGGCTGGTGGTGGGCAGCCACAAGCTGCCTCCGAGCTGGTGGACAGCGCCGAGCGCGGCCAATAGGAGCCGCATTCTCAGCAGCCGGCTTGGCGCAGCCCCCGCCGGGCTCGCCTTCTTC
>Ga0209382_10011789_pt1 | contig 10832 bp, 6 predicted proteins | sample SoiMetdeltSBSDD5_FD_187599 | JGI IMG/M metagenome (GOLD analysis project Ga0209382, IMG submission 187599) | Bulk soil microbial communities from a Populus tree surrounding site in Tennessee, USA - Soil MetaG P. deltoides SBSDD5 (SPAdes) (version 2) | ecosystem: Environmental > Terrestrial >...
TGTTCGAGGGCCGAATCTGCGCCGAAGGCCGCGCCACTGCTCTCTGTGACGGTTGCGGAAGTCGAGCAAAAAGACGTTCCGATATACAGCGAGTGGATCGGCACGCTCGACGGATTTGTCAACGCCGATATCAAAGCTCAAGTCTCCGGTTACCTGGTCAAGCAGGAATACACCGAGGGCTCTTTCGTCAAGAGTGGTCAACTGCTCTTTCAGATCGATCCCCGGCCGTTCCAGGCGGCAGTGGAGCAGGCCGAAGGACAACAGGCGCATGCGCAAGGCCAGTTGGAACAGGCGCGCGCCCAGTTAGCTCAAGCCCAAGCCCAGGTTGCGGTGGCGCAAGCCAACCAGGGCCGTACCCAGCTTGACGTCGATCGTTACACGCCGCTCGCGCAGCAGCAGGCGATCACGCAAGAAGATCTCGATAATGCCAGGCAGAACAATATCGCTGCCAAGGCGCAGTTTCAGGCGGCTGTGGCACAAGTGGAAACCGCCAAGGCTCAGATCACGGCTGCTACCGCAGCAGTTCAGTCCGGCAAGGCCGCTGTCGATACGGCTCGGATCAATCTGGGTTTCACTCGCATCACGTCCCCGATCGACGGCATCCCGGGTGTCGCCCGGCAGCAGGTGGGAGCCCTGGTGAGCCCGGCGAGCGAGCCAATAACCACAGTTTCCACGGTCGACCCTATCAAAGTGTACTTCACTGTCAGCGAGCAGGAATACCTGGCCTACACGCGCCGATTCCCAACCGCTGAGAAACGCCAAGCCAATAACCGGCGGCTCGAACTCGAATTGATTCTCGCGGATGGCATGACTTACCCGCACAAAGGCAGGGTCTCTTTCGCCGACCGGCAGGTGGACGTCAGGACGGGAGCCCTCCGGCTGACGGGAGTATTCCCGAATCCCGGCAATAGCCTGCGCCCTGGCCAGTACGGCAGAGTACGAACTTCTACACAAACCCGGCAAGGAGCCCTCCTTGTTCCGCAAGAAGCAGTCATCAATCTTCAGGGCACGCATCAGCTTGCGGTGGTCGATCGCGCCAACAAAATCTTCATCCGTACCGTGAAGCTGGGAGAAACCGTTGGTCGCGATTGGATTGTTCGCGAAGGCATTCAACCAGGCGAGCGAGTGATTGTCGAAGGATTGCAGAAGGTGCGGCCGGGCGCCTTGGTCAATCCGAACCCGATCAAAGCGAGGTAACAATCCATGTCGAAATTCTTCATTCACCGTCCCATCGTGGCGATCGTCATCGCGATTCTCACGGTCATTATTGGCGCGGTTGCGTTAGTGGGCCTTCCGGTAGCGCAGTTCCCGGAAATCGCGCCGCCAGAAATTCAGGTCTCCGCCATTTACGTTGGCGCCGATGCCCAGACTATCGAGCAGTCCGTGGCAACACCCATCGAACAGCAGATGAGTGGCGTGGATAACGCGAACTATATGTACTCCCTCAACGCGACTGCCAACGGTCAGATGAGATTGATCGTCAACTTCGACGTGGCGACAGACCCGAACACGGACCTGATTCTGGCCCAGAGCCGTGTGACTCAGGCGGCATCGCAGCTCCCCGCGGATGTCAACAATTACGGAGTCACAGTGCAAAAGTCAGTGCTGGCTCCGCTGATGCTCATCGCCTTGAACTCGCCGAAGAGCACCTATGATGCGAGGTTTTTGGCTAATTACGCTTATATCAACCTCGTGGACCAGTTGACGCGCGTCAGGGGTGTCGGCTCGGTGCAGGTCTTCGGGGCGGGCCAGTATGCCATGCGGTTGTGGGTGAAGCCCGATCAGTTGGCGAAGCTCCAGATCACAGTTCCCGAAATCGTCTCCGCGATCCAGACGCAAAACACCGTCAACCCCGCAGGCCAGGTAGGCAGCGAGCCGGTCCCGCCGGGACAGGCGTTCACTTACTCAGTTCGCGCGCAAGGCAGGCTCACCTCCCCTGAGGAATTCGAACAGATCGTGGTTCGCGAGACTCCTGATACTGGCATCGTGCGGGTGAAGGACGTGGCGCGAGTCGAATTGGGCTCCCAGGACTACAGCGTGACCGGAAGCCTGGATGGAAACCCCAGCGCCATCCTAGGGGTTTATCAGTTGCCGGGATCGAACGCGGTCGACACGGCCGCCGGCGTCAAGAAGCTGCTTTCCGAGGCTAAGCAGCGCTTCCCAGGCGACATGGAATTCTCGGTTCCGGTGGATACCACCCGCGCGGTGGACGAAGGAATCGCGGAGATCGTTGAGACGCTCCTGATCGCCATCGTTCTCGTGATTGCCGTCGTGTACCTGTTCCTGCAAGGCTGGCGGGCGACCTTGATTCCCCTGCTGGCGGTTCCCGTATCGCTGATCGGGACATTCGTGTTCTTTCCATTGTTCGGTTTCAGCATCAACACGCTCTCGTTGTTCGGCCTGGTCTTGGCGATCGGTCTGGTAGTTGACGATGCGATCGTGGTTGTGGAGGCGGTAGAGCGCCATATCGAGCATGGTCTTTCGCCGAAGGAAGCAGCACTGAAGGCCATGCAGGAGATCTCCGGCCCTGTGATCGGTATTGCCCTGGTGCTTTCGGCGGTGTTCATCCCGACGGCATTCATTCCCGGCATCACCGGCCGGTTGTATCAGCAATTCGCAGTGACCATCGCAATCTCGGTGATCCTTTCGGCCTTCAACGCACTCTCGCTCAGCCCCGCGCTCGCAGCACTCATCCTGAAACCAAGAACAAACAGCAAAAAGGGAGTGCTCGCAAGATTTTTCGGGTGGTTCAACCGGTCATTTGACCGGGCGACGAAAGCTTACGTACGCGTCTCGGGCGCGTTGATTCGCAAGAGTGCGGTCGCGGTGGTTATGCTGGCCGGCTTCACAGTCGCGGGCCTGTGGGTGGGTGGAAAGCTCCCGGTCAGCTTCGTACCCGACGAGGACCAGGGCTACTTCTATATCAATGTCCAGCTCCCCGATTCTGCTTCGCTCCAGCGCACGGAAGAGGTCATGGCGAAGGTACAGAAAGTCGCGTCCGGGATACCCGGGGTCGAGCACGTCACAACGATTTCCGGCTTCAGTCTGCTGAGCCTGGTCCGCACCAGCTACAGCGGTTTCGGATTTATCAGCATGACGGAATGGGGCGACAGAAAGGAAAGGGCAGAGCAATACCAGGCGATCAAAGCCCGGCTAAACGCCGAGTTGAGCAAAATTCCGGGAGGCGTTGCTTTCGGCTTCTCGCCGCCGGCGATTCCCGGAGTCGGCACCTCGGGCGGATTCACCTTCATTCTCGAGGACAGGTCGGGCGGCGACGTGAAGTTCCTGGCGGACAACGTCAACAAGTTTATTGCGGCGGCACGCAAGCTCCCGGAGATCGGCTCGCTGAGCACGACCTTCCTGCCAAGCGTGCCCCAGCAGTTCGTCAAAGTTGACCGCGACAAGGTTATCAAACAGGGCGTCGCCGTCAATGACGTTTACCGAACCATCCAAGCTTTCATGGGTGGTCTGTTCGTCAACTACTTTAACCGCTTCGGGCGCCAATGGCAGGTTTACGTCCAAGCCGAAGGCGAGTACCGGACGAGACCGGAAAACGTGGGGCAGTTCCATGTGAAGAACAGCCGCGGGGAGATGGTTCCGCTCTCCACACTGACTTCTTTCGAGTCCGGCAACGGACCGGAATTCACGATGCGCTTCAACCAATACCGCGCCGCGCAGTTGAACGGCAGCGCGGCGCCTGGCTTCAGCACTTATGAGGCAATGAAGGCGCTCGAGGAGACCTTCGCACAGACCATGCCGGCGCAGATGGGCTTCGACTATGCTGGCCTCTCGTTCCAGGAGAAGAAGGCTCAGGAGGGGGTTTCTTCCGCGGTCATCTTCGGATTTTCGCTTTTGTTCGTGTTTCTCATCCTGGCGGCCCTTTATGAGAGTTGGAGTCTGCCGTTCAGTGTGCTGCTCACCACACCGGTGGCTGTGTTCGGCGCATTTGCGTTCTTGTGGCTGCGGCGCACATTTCTCGGCTACGTGGCCCCGCCATATATGGTGCAAATCGAAAACGATGTCTACTCACAAATCGGTCTGGTAATGCTCATCGGTCTTGCTGCTAAGAACGCCATTCTGATCGTCGAATTCGCCAAGGAGGAGTTCGAAAAAGGACGGCCGCTGGCCGAAGCGGCCTTGGAAGGGGCACGCCTGCGCCTGCGGCCGATTCTAATGACATCGCTAGCTTTCATCCTGGGCTGCGTGCCATTGTGGACGGCAAGTGGCGCAGGGGCGGTTGCCCGGCAGATCATGGGCACCACGGTGATCGGAGGCATGGTCGCAGCCAGTGGCATCGCTATCTTTTTGATCCCCGCGACCTTCTACATCGTTGAAAGGATTTCCGGGGTAGCGGCACGGCCGGTTCCAGCCCTGCTGCCGCAGCAGCCCCTGCATGGGGAGGGAGACTGACAATGAAAACGCGAATGTTCCTGCTTCTCACGTCGTTGCTGTACGCCGGTTGTGGTGTAGGTCCGAATTACCGGCGGCCCGTTATTCAGACTCCGGCCGCCTTTCGCGCGCCAGGGTATTTGCCGCCGCAAGAAGCCGCTTCCATTGCCGATCTGCAATGGTTCGAGATCTTCGATGACCCGGAGCTGCAGAATCTGGTCCGTACGGCATTGCGGCAGAACTACGATCTGCGCGATGCGGTCGCGCGTGTGAATCAGGCCCGTGCGAGCCTTGGCATCACCCGCTCAAACCAGGTTCCGAATCTCGGGGCCGGCGCGTCCGTGCAGTTCAACCGCTTGTCGCGTGATGGCGCCACGCCCATACGGGAGGAGCTTCTACCTTCGCAGAATCGCGCCTTTGGAACAGCCGCTCTGGAGTTGCTGTCGTTTGAGATCGATATTTGGGGCAGGTTGCGGCGCGAGACCGAAGCTGCGCGTGCGAATCTCCTGGGCGCGGAGGAGACCCGAAAAGCTGTGGTCACCACGCTGGTCAGCGACGTCGCGACTGCGTACCTCACGCTGCGGGAACTGGACTACACGCTCGAAATCTCGCAACGTACTTTGCAGACTCGCGAGCAATCCCTGGAACTGACTCAGTCCCGCCAAAAAGGAGGCGTGGCTACCCTCTTAGACTTGCGGCAGGCGGAACAACTCGTACAGACCTCAGCTGAGACTATTCCCGCCATTCAGCAGCAGATTGGGCAGACGGAGAACCGGATCAACCTGCTGCTTGGACAGAGTCCCGGCAGCGTGGCGCGCGGCAGGATCCTCACCGATCAAAAGATGCCACCGGAGGTTCCCGCCGGTCTGCCGTCCGCTTTGCTCGAGCGGCGCCCGGACATCCGAGCCGCAGAGCAGGATTTGATTGCCGCCAATGCCGAGATCGGCGTGGCACGAGCTGCGTACTTCCCTCGGTTGAGTCTCAGCGGTTTTTTGGGGGGCGCGAGCACGCAACTAACGAGTCTGTTTAGCTCCAATGGCACGACCTGGAACTTCGCGCCGCAGGTCACTCAACCCATCTTCACTGCCGGTCGGATCAAGTCCGGGGTCAAGTTCACGGAGGCCCAACGGGAGCGCGCGCTCATTCGATACCAGAAGACGATCCAGACGGCGTTCGCCGAAGTCTCCAATGCTCTGATCGCTTACCAGCGCGTGAGGGAGCGCCGCGAGAAGCAGACAGCGCTCGTGACGACACTGGAGGATCGAGTGCGGCTTGCGTATGTCCGCTATCGCGGAGGCGTGGATACACAGCTTAACGCGCTAGATGCCGACCGGGACCTCTTTCAAGCACAGCTCGACCTGGCCCGAATTCGGCTGGAAGAACTTCTGACCATCGTGCAGCTCTACAAGGCGCTCGGCGGAGGTTGGCAGTAAAGCGAAGGCATATCGAAGGTTTTCACGATGCACAACATGCAAATCGATTGGTCGCGGCGAATAAGCGCCAACACGAGCCGCTTGCTGAGACGATGGGCAGTCGGCCGTGATGATAACGGCAATCCCCTTCTCCGCGCGCGGGCGGCGCGGCTCGACCTGGTTGAGCCGCCTACAGGTTATCGTGGAGCAAGCCCGGGAAGTTGGCGAAATGCGGCGTGGAGTTGATCCGAAGGCGGTGCGCGCCGGTGTCGCGAAGGCGCTCTGATGCTGAATCGCCTCTAGCGTTATGATTAGGCCCTGCGACGCGTTCAATCGCACCTGAACTGATATCTGGATAACGAGGTAGCTGTACGTATGAGTGAAAATGGAAACCCAATAGATCAAGCGTGTCAGCCCGACGAGCACTTGTATCTCGACGATCTGCACGTTGGCCAGCGATTCACCTCAGGGACTTATGTTATGGAAGAGACTCGGATCAAAGAGTTCGCCGCGGAGTTTGACCCACAGCCGTTCCATCTTGATGAAACCACCGCGGGAGCGAGCATCTTTAAGGGGTTGGCCGCGAGCGGTTGGCACACTGCCGCGGTGGCCATGCGGCTCCTTGTTACCGGTGGTCTGCCATTCGCGAAAGGCATCGTCGGCTTGGGCGGAGAGATCGCCTGGCCCAGGCCGACACGTCCCGGCGACATTTTGAGAGTCGAAAGCGAAATTGTTGAAATCACACCCTCGCGCTCAAAGTCACATCAGGGCGTCGTCACCGTGAGAAACACGATGTTCAACCAGAACCAGGAGACCGTTTGCCTACTAACCGCAAAGCTCCTGGTGCCCAGACGCACAATCTGATGAAACCCTGAGGAGGCTTGCCTGCTGCTCTCCTTCGCGCAGGCGCCGTTCCCCCAAGCTCACGCGAGGGATCCGCGACGACCATGACTCCCGACGCCAGGATGATCGATTGGCTGGCGGGCGGCGGAAGCGCTCCGGCGAAGTTTGTTCCAGAGTTGCCAGATTCCTCGCCGAAGTAGTTCACGGTGTAACTAGGATGAGAGAGCCCATGGATCGCAGACACTTTCTCAAGACTTCGCTGCTCTCGATGACAGGTAAACCGTTAGTGGCGCAGATGGCTCGTCCACTTCTGACGGATGTTGCCAACGAATCGCCGCTCTGAGCAATGGCTTTCTGCCCGATCTGCGCGGCAACGATTTGGCAGGCGTTCCAGAACCAGGCCTGGCCCGCCTTCTACTTCGTCGATGGAAAGGGATGAATTCGTGATCGTCGCTTGGGAGAAGGCTACTACGATGAGTCCGAGCGCACGATCATCGCGCTTCTGAAGGAGAACAGGGCCGCCGGCCCGAGTGGAGACGGCGCCGGCGAGGTTCGAGAGTCCCGTCTCTATCAACTCATCCGGCAAAAGAGTGGAGTTCAGGAGCGGATCTTCGAAATCGAGTTCCTCGATTCTGGCGTGCGGGCATTTTCGTTCACGTTTGGTTAGGCATCGACGGGACGCTGGGCACCGGTTCTTGTCGCGCGGGCCGGTGGGCGGGTTAGAAAGATACGTCGTCGCTCCGTCGGCAAGCGCGGACTTCACCGGAACCACCCGGAACTGCTGGTCGCGGAAGGAAGAGAGGGCGTTCATCGCAGCCTCCCTCTGCCGGTCGACTTCGTCCTTATCGCCCGGATTGCAGCCGATCCGTGGGAACTGCTTCCTGGCGGCCGATTCTCCACTACGTGAAGCAAATATCAAAGTGGCGGCGAACAAGCGGTCCCGCGCCGGATGTCGACGCCTAGGCGGCTACTCCCGAACGTTCAATTCTGCGGCGCCTGATCGCCTTACTCAATTCCCGCAGCCACAACACCGAGCTTGCCACTGCTACACAGCGCATCCAGTCTCCGAGGCTCAAGCTCACCGTCGAGAACGCCTGCTGCAGGACCGGGACATAGATCACTCCGACCTGCAGCAAGAGCGCCAGTCCAATCGCTCCCCATAGCCATACATTCGAAAATAGCCCGTCAATCGCACTTCGTTCATCGGAGCGCGCATTCAGTACATTAAAAAGCTGGAAGATCATCAGTGTCGTGAACGCCATCGTCTGTGCGTACCGCATGTTGCCGGAGCCGGATATCAGGCCTCCGGGCAGCGAAGCGTCTAGCACGGCGAGCGTCCCTGTGGCCATAATCACCGCAATGAAGAAGATCCCGGACCACATTCGCCGGGTGATCACCGCTTCGCCCGTCGGACGCGGAGGTTCGCTCATGAGCCGAGGCTCGAGCGGATCAACGCCCAGCGCGAGAGCGGGCGCCCCGTCGGTCGCGAGGTTGATCCAGAGAAGCTGGGTTGCGAGCAGCGGCAATACGATCGCGCTTTCCTCCGCCTGCAAGCCGATGACGTCTGCCAGCAGGACACCAAAGAACATCGTGAGCACCTCGCCCATGTTTGAAGACAGAAGGAATCGAAGAAATTTGCGAATATTCACGAAGATCGACCGGCCTTCCTCGACGGCCGCCACAATACTGGCGAAATTGTCGTCGGCCAGTACCATGTCGGCGGCCTGTTTAGAAACGTCAGTCCCCGTGATCCCCATCGCAACGCCGATGTCGGCAGCCTTGAGCGCCGGCGCGTCGTTGACTCCGTCTCCCGTCATCGCAACTACGGCTCCCTGCTGCTGCAGCGCGCGCACGATGCGCAGCTTGTGCTCGGGATTGACGCGAGCGTAGACCGAACATTCCTTCGCGAGCGGCACGAGCGCGTCATCGTTCAACTGCTGCAGCTCGGCGCCGGTCACAGCGCGTCCGTTGCCGGCGATGCCGAGTTCTTGCGCTATGACTTGAGCCGTCACCGGGTGGTCGCCGGTAATCATGATGGGCCGGATCCCCGCGCTCTTCGCTCTTGCGACTGCATCCTTTGCCTCGGCGCGCGGAGGGTCAATCATGCCGATGAGACCCGCGAATACCAGCCCGCGTTCGATGCTGTCATCAAGATGCTCGGCATCCAATGAACCGACCGGCGCCGAGCGGTAGGCAATCGCGAGAGTTCGCAACGCTCCTGTTGCGAGCTCGTCATTGGCTCCTGCGATTTCTCTGTGCCGGGCGCCGGTGAGCGGTCTCGTACTATCGCCGACGAGTTCCTCCGTGCAGCGAGCGAGCAGCACGTCGGGAGCGCCCTTGGCGAACACGAGCAGGCGCTCCTGGCTCTCGGCGTCAGTGTGCAGCGTGCTCATGAGCCTTCGTTCGGAAGAGAACGGGACCTCTCCAACCCGCTCGAACCGGCGGCTCAGCCGGTCTGCCTCAAGGCCGGCTTTGCGTGCGGCTACCACGAGTGCGCCTTCCGTCGGGTCGCCCTGGACAGTCCACCGCCCGTTGTCCTGCTGCAAAACGGCGTTATTGGCCCGGTCTGCAACGGCGAGCACGCGCTCCAGTTCCGTGCGCAACGGCCCCTCCACAGGGCCGCCTTCCTGCTTCTCCACCTGGCCAATGGGAGCGTATCCGGTTCCTCCGAACTTGACACGACCAGACGCGCTCACGACGGTTCGCACCGTCATCTCATTTTTCGTTAGCGTTCCGGTCTTATCGGAAGCGATGACGTTCGCTGACCCCAGCGTTTCGACTGCGGCGAGGTGGCGCATGATGGCATTGCGCTTGGCCATCCGCTGTACGCCGAGAGAGAGGACGGCCGTCACGACTGCTGGAAGGCCTTCCGGGACGGCAGCCACTGCGAGCGCGATGCCGAGGATGAGTACGTCGAAGATAGCCGACCAGCCGCGCACGTGCTCGAACAGGATGATCGTCCCGATCATTACTACGGCGATGACGATGACAAACAGGCCCAGCAGTTTGCCGACGCGGTCGAGTTCCTCCTGCAGCGGAGTGGCCTCGTCCGGCGTCTCGCGCAGCATGCCGGCAATACGGCCCATCTCGGTCGCCATGCCGGTGGCCACGACCACTGCACGTCCTCTCCCGTACGCCGCCGCCGTGCCACTGAAAATCATGTTGCGCCGGTCTCCGATCCCGACTTCATCACGGATCGGAGCTGAGTCTTTCGCAACCGGCAGACTCTCTCCCGTCAGCGCCGCCTCGGCGCACTTTAGCGAGGTCGACTGAATTACGCGGGCATCGGCGGGGACAGTGTCACCTTCCTCCACCAGGATGATGTCGCCGGGCACTACCTCGGCGGCGGAGATGCTGTGAGCCTCGCCGTCACGGATGACGCTGGCGTGGGCAGCCGCCATCTGCTTTAACGCAGCCACGGCAGATGCGGCTCGCGACTCCTGAATGTAGCCCATGGCCGCGTTGAGCACCACGATCGAGAAGATGGCGATCGCTTCGTAAGGCAGCGCCGTTTCGCGTTCGTACAGCCACAGACCGGCTGAAATTCCAGTGGCGACCAGCAACAGAATCACAAGCGCATCCTGAAACTGGGCCAGAAACTTCCGCCACGCGGGAACCGTCTTTTCCGTCGCAAGTTCGTTTCCGCCGTACTGCTGGAGCCGCCGCTGCGCTTCCTTCTCAGTTAAACCGTGACGTGCGTCGCTCCCGACCGCCGCGATCACCTGCGCGATCTCCTGGCGATACGGAACCTCCTCGATTTGCCTCGCTGTCACGGTGCTGTCAGGCATATTGCAACCGTCCCCTAGTCACCTACTTCTCAAGACACAGACGGTGAATATGAAATATTAGATCACTCGCCCTGTAGAGCGCCGTCATTGCCGGAACAATTTACGATCCCTGCATCGGATGGCGTAGGGGATTCGGTCGAGGATCATATTCGCTCTCGTATCGTACAAGATAAGATTGCGACCCAGAAAACGATACTGGATGTCGTCAGGAAGCGTCGGCAGTACCGCCAGAATGTTGGGTGGCACTGTCGAGAGTGGTTTGCCCTCCGGGTAGGAGTCGTTAATCTTAACCGGGAATTCCCCGGGATTGTCGTCCATAATGGCGGCCCATGTGTTGATGTTCATTGCAAGAAGCAGGGCCTTCCTGAACTCCGCACTTATGGCCGGTGTGAAGATGTCC
>Ga0209382_10011791_pt1 | contig 10830 bp, 9 predicted proteins | sample SoiMetdeltSBSDD5_FD_187599 | JGI IMG/M metagenome (GOLD analysis project Ga0209382, IMG submission 187599) | Bulk soil microbial communities from a Populus tree surrounding site in Tennessee, USA - Soil MetaG P. deltoides SBSDD5 (SPAdes) (version 2) | ecosystem: Environmental > Terrestrial >...
GCTTTGAGGCTGTCGAACGCCGGGTCGACGAAGCGCTCAAGGAACCGCTTTTTGTATTCCTCGCGGCTGAGCTTGACGTCGGGCATTCCCTTGACGACGCGCACCGTGCCTATGCTCCATTCCCTTGGTTTTCGCTGCTTTCATTGTGAACTGCAGCCCTGCATGACACAAGCATTGCATTCTCCCGGGGCTTATGGAATTTCCATCCTCCTCAAGAGGAGCGATCAATGCCCATCACCATGTACAAGGCTTCCGTCCCCCAGCTCGACCGTGCTCTGCGTAATCTTTCGGCCATTCTCGACAAGGCGCAGAAACACGCCACCGATCGCAAGATCGATCCCCCGGCGCTCCTCTCCATGCGCCTCTATCCCGACATGTTTCCCTTCATCCGCCAGGTGCAGACCTCGACCGATTTCGCCAAGGCGATCGTCTCCCGCCTGCTGGGCCGCGAGCCGCCGAAATGGGACGACACGGAGAAGAGCTTCGATGAGCTGAAGCAGCGCATCGACAAGGCGGTGAAGTTGCTGGCCACCGTGACACCCGCCGATCTCGAAGGCTCCGAGACGCGGCAGATCACCATCACCGTCGGCGGCCGCATGACCATGCAGTTCACCGGCGATGATTATCTCTTTTACTTCGCCATGCCGAATTTCTATTTTCACCTTACAACCGCCTACGCCATTCTGCGCCATGCCGGTGTTGAATTGGGCAAGGCGGATTTCATTGGCCCCCTCACGCGCTGATATTACCGAGATTTAACTGGGCGGCGTAGTCGAGCCGCAGCACTATCGCGCCGAGGGTGGGCACTGCATGAGGAAAACCTATGAAGAACAAGATGAAAATTTGGCTTGCCGCCGGTGCGTTCGTTGCGGCGGGAGCTGCGCTCATTGCCAGCGTGGCGCACGCTGACCGCGGCCGTCACGGCATGAACAATGTCTCGGCGATGATGGAGCGCTATGATGCCAATCGCGACGGCGCGCTGAGCCAGGAGGAGATCGACACCAATCGCACCCAGTGGCATGGCGAGTTCGACAAGGACAAGTCGGGCGATCTGAGCCTCGCCGAATTCGAGGCCCTGTGGCTGAAGGCTCGCCGTGAGATGATGGTGCGCGAGTATCAGGAATTCGACCGTGATGGCGACGGCAAGTTGACGCTCGACGAATACAGGGCGCCGCTCAACGCCATGGTCAGCCGGCTTGACCGCAATGGCGACGGTCTCATCAACAAGGATGACCGTTTCCGCCGCGGCCGCGATGATGATGACGAGAATGAGGGCTCGAGTGGCAACAACTGAATGGATTTGGAGGGCCGGGCCCCGTCCCGGCCCACTTTCTCAAGAAATACGGGAACCTGGCACGGGCTCTTGCATTTTCAATTTGTGCCAACCAAAAAGAGCCTCTCCATGCCACTGAATTCGCTCAAGAACCGCACCTGGATCCTCGTCGCAGACGGCGCCCGCGCCCTGCTCATCCGCAACGAGGGCAGCGCCACCCAGCCGAAGTTCGCGCTCATCCGCCGCTACAGGCAGGAGAATCCCGCCACCCGCGAGCAGGGCACCGACCGCCCCGGTCGGACCAATGACGCCACCACCCACAAGAGCGCCATGGAGCCTACCGATTGGCACCAGATCGCCGAGGACCGTTTTGTCCATGAGCTCGCCCAGGTGATTTCGACGGCCTTCCAGCGCAACGAGTTCGACTCCCTCGTCATTGCGGCGCCGCCGGCGGCGCTCGGCGAAATGCGCAAAGCCCTCCCCGACCAGATCAGGGATCACATCCTCTCCGAGATCAACAAGGACTTCACCCATCTGCCGCTCCAGGAGTTGGAAGAGGTGATCCCCAAGCATCTCTCCTGATGGCTTGTCTTGACCCCTCGCAAAGAGCGAGCGCGTCAGCATCAGCTTCAACTATCGCTGGGCTTAAGATCACTCGCCGATCAGATGCATCGCCACCTGCCGCCGGTGCGGGGCGCTGCGATGCTCGAACAGGAAGAGCCCCTGCCACGTGCCGAGAAGAAGCTGGCCCTCGCTCACCGGCACGGCAAGCGAGGTCTGGGTCAGCGCCGTTTTGATATGCGCCGGCATGTCGTCTAGCCCCTCCGTGCGATGCACGATCCACGGTGAATCCTCAGGGATGACGCGACGAAAGAATTCTTTAAGGTCGCTCAGCACGTCCGGATCGGCATTCTCCTGGATGAGCAGCGAGGCCGAGGTGTGCCGGCAGTAGAGGGTGAGGAGACCCGTGGCGATCCGGCTTTCGGCCAGGAAAGCTTTGACCTCGCGCGTGAACTCGTAAAGCCCCTGCCCCTTCGTTTCGACAATGATCGTCTGCTGCTTCTGTTTCATCGCTCCAGTCTAAACCATTCTCCATGCCGAACCACCGGGCGGCTTTCGCTTCCGGGAGAGAAGGAGAGTGGAGCGCTGCCGCCTGCGGCAGGGCAATCAAACAAAATCAAATTGCAGAGCTTCAGCGCTCCACCGGCGATTTTTGGTTCAGATCGAGAAAGCTTTGGACCTTCTCTATCTGCCTCCCGAATCCGAGGGGTTTAGCCCAAGGCTTCGAGCGCCGCCCCATCCCACGCTTTCGGCGAACCGGCTGCGCCTCCTTCACGGAAGAAACACTTTTCGCTCTCGTGCCAAATTCACTGGTAACTTCAATGGTTTGTATAGAATTCCCGAATCCTGCTTTGGGAAAGGGCATCAAATAGGTAGCAGTTCGAAACACAGGCTCCCGCTCTGCGTTTGAGCAGTCAGCTGAATGCCAAGTGCAACGACCTAGTTGAGTAGTAGACATATCACTGGACTCAGCACGAAGTCGGAATTTGGCACAGAGCCACCTCACTGATTTCGCGTGCAAACGTCCGCTTACAGGGGTGAAGCGGACTCAATGTAGACGGAGCTCAACGGCCGCTTATGACCCTAAGCGGTCATTCGCGAACTGATAGACTTACTTCCCTTTCGGATCTTGCATATTGGGTTTCCCTTCGTGATAGTTCGGGGGGCGAAGGAACAAGAATACATGCCAGAGCAGAGAAAACTCGCAGCCATCCTGGCCGCCGATGTGGTCGGATTCAGTCGGCTTACCGGCGCTGACGAGGACCGGACGCTGGCGCGGTTACGGGCGCTGCGCAGCGACCTGATCGATCCCACTATTGCCGTGCACGGGGGCCGGGTGGTCAAGCGCACGGGTGACGGAGCCATCGTTGAGTTCCGCAGCGTTGTTGATGCTGTCCGCTGTGCGATTGAGGTGCAAAACGCGATGGTTGAGCGCAATGCCGGGGTGTCGGAGGACCGGCGGATCGAATTTCGCATTGGCATCCATCTGGGAGACGTTGTTGAGGAGAGTGACGGCGATTTAATGGGCGACGGCGTTAACATCGCAGCAAGACTGGAGGGAGTCGCCGCTCCAGGTGCCATTTGCCTGTCAGAGGACGCCTATCGTCAGGTGAAGGCGAGACTCGACCTCTCGGTCAGTGATCTCGGCCAAACCAAGCTGAAAAATATCGCCGACTCGATGCGCGTCTATTCGCTGCAAGTGGGCGTTGCCGCGAATGTGAAGCCTATTGTGAAGCCTATACCGCAGACCGAACCGATTGCGGCTGTTGAGACCTCAAGGCCTACTGACAAGCCCTCTATCGCAGTCCTGCCCTTCCAGAACATGAGCGGTGACGCGGAGCAGGAATATTTCGCCGACGGCATCTCCGAGGATATCATCACCGCTCTCTCAAAGCTGTCGCAGCTTTTCGTGATCGCCCGTAATTCGTCATTCACCTTTAAGGGCAAGAACGTGAATGTTCAGGAGGTAGGACGGATCCTTGGCGTACGCTATGTGCTTGAGGGCAGCGTGCGCAAATCCGGCAACAGAGTTCGGATCACTGCACAGCTCATCGATGCGACCAGCGGCGGACATCTTTGGGCAGAGCGTTTTGACCGAGAGTTGATTGACATCTTCGACGTCCAGGATGATGTGACCCGGCACATCGTTGGCGCCTTGGCACTTAACCTGACAGAGAGCGACAGGCAGCGAATTACGGCCGAGCATACCGACAATCTGGAAGCCCATGACAGTTTCATTCGTGGCCGCGAACAATTTTGGCGGCTAACCAAGGCAGCAAATGTCCAGGCCAGGGAGCTGTTTCAACGATCCATCGCGCTCGACCAAAAATTTGCTCCACCCTATGCGTTCGTAGCCATCACTCATGGGCTTGATTACTTGAACCGATGGAGTGCTGATCCTGCGCAATCCCTGGAACTAGCAGAAAAAAATGCAGCACAGGCGGTAGCACTGGATGACCAGTATCCTTATGCACACTGGGCGCTGGCCCTCATCAATTTGCAAATGCGGCGCTACGATCAGGCTATCCGCGAAGCCGAGCGTACGATCTCACTCGATCCAAATCTCGCCCTTGGCCACGAAGTTCTCGGCTCGACTTTGAATTTTTCAGGCAAAGCCGCGGAGGCGCTCGAAAGTTTCGACCGGGCCATGGCCTTGGACCCGTATTTTCCAGATTTTTGGCTGCATCTTAAGGGTCTAGCCATGTTCCAGCTCGGTAGGTATGACGAGGCAATTGGCCTTCTGAAGCGGCGGCTTATCCGTAATCCGGACACTGATATCTCCCGTGAGCTTCTGTCTGCGTGCTACGGCCACCTGGGCCGCAAAGAGGAGGCACGCGCAGAATGGCAGGAAGTGTTCCGGGTCAATCCGGACTATTCTCTGGAGTACCGCCGGACTGTGGTGCCCTTCAAGAATCCGGGCGACTTCGAAAAGATCGTGGACGGCCTGCGTAAGGCCGGGGTCGTCAGCTGACGGCCGAAATTCACGCCTCACTTCAAGACCGTTGAGGAGACTTAAGCCGCAGATGCAATGTCGGGTCATGGCACAAAGCCGACTTTCCAACCGCCAACTACGATGTCCGGTGTTGAGGGTTAAGCGGACGAATCGCAGACATCGCCGCGGCGTCCGAGTCGGACCCAAAATACGTGGTTCATCGGAACGAAAGTCTCAGGCTCGTCCGTCTTCCATTTTTGTCCTCGTTTTGCTGAGCTCAGCCGTTCGTCGTCGGTTGGATGTTCTGGTTCAGGCGAAAGAGATTCTCTGGATCGTATTTGTTCTTCAAGGCCACCAGACGGGCATAGGCCTCGGGCCCATACGCAGCCTCGACGCGGTTCACGCCCTCATCGCCACTTTGTCCCAAATAATTGACATAGACGCGGCTTGAGGCATAAGCCGCTAGGGTCTCGGAGATGCTCTGAACCCACCCGACATTCTCCGCCTTGGCGTGCGTCTCGGGCCACATGCCAAGGATCAGGAGATTGAAGCGTGATGCCCGGTGGTTGAAGGCTGTATCCTCGGCCGAAACTCTGGTCACTGCGCCCCCCAGTTGTTCGATGGCGATCGCGGCCTGGGGCGAGGGCGCTTGCCGGAACCGCTCGACGATGGCCTCGATGCCATCCCCATCGAGGTACTCCAGGAAGCTCGACCGCCAGTAGTTCTGCAGTCCAGCGGGAAAGCCTTCGTCGAACATTTGCTGGATTTGCGTGTAACGCATGGGGCCGATGGTATCGGTCAGCGGTGAGCCGAAGGCCCGCAAGGGCGCCAGTAGGACCTCACCTTCTTCAGGCGAGCCATTATAACAGACCGCAAGGGCTGCCACCCGTTCGCCTTCCGGCGAGGCCACAAAGAGGAGCATCGACCCGAGCGCGTCCGGCGCCTCGCGCGTGAACGCCTCATAGAAACGGAAGAGATCGGCAGCCTGCTCCAGCGGGTGAATGATCAGACCGCCTAGCATCGGGCCCACTGGATGAAGCCGGTACTCAAGAGAGGTGGCGATGCCGAAATTACCACCACCGCCGCGCAGACCCCAAAAGAGATCGGCGTTCTCGCTGGCGCTGGCCGTGATCAACTCACCCGCCGCAGTTACGAGATCGATCGAGAGAAGGTTGTCGCAGGCCAATCCATAGCTACCCATCAACCAACCGAGGCCGCCGCCCAGTGTTAGACCGGCGATGCCTGTACTGCTGATCAGACCCCCCGTCGTCGCCAAGGCGAAGGCTTCGGCTTCGTGGTCCAGATCGTGCCACAGCGTGCCGCCTTCTGCGCGAAGGCTCTGTCGCTTCGGATCAACCCGAACGCTTCGCATAAGGGAAAGATCGAGCGTCAATCCCCCGTCGCAAACGGCGTTGCCGGAGACATTGTGGCCGCCCCCTCGTACCGCAAGTAAGAGACCGCTCTGGCGGGCAAATTCGACCGCCTGGATGACATCGGCGACGCCCCGGGCGCGCACGATCAACGCGGGGCGTTTGTCGATCATACCATTCCAGACCCTCCGCGCCTCATCATAGTTGCCGTCCCCAGGGCGTAGCAGCTGACAGCGGAGCCCCTTCGCGAACGCCTCGATCTCGGATGTGGTGAACATGGCGTCCCCCGATGCATGCTGACTTGCGATTGGCCGTCATCATCGGTCCGACGGGCGGTCGTGGCAAAATCGAATATTTCAGGTGTGAGATGAACTCAACTCATCTAGAATCGGTGCGCGATGAGACCTTTGCCCCCATTGGCTCAACTTCGCGCCTTCGAGGCGGCCGCGCGCCATTTGAGCTTCATGGCTGCAGCGGATGAGCTCGCGGTCACGCCAACGGCGATCAGCCACCAAATCAAACTGCTGGAAAGCTATTGCGGGCGCCCCCTTTTTCGGCGCCTACCACGGCCGCTAGCCTTGACCGAGGCCGGCACCCGCCTGTTCCCGGTAATTCGCGAAGGTCTCGATTCCTTTGCCGATGCGCTATCGGCCGTCCACGAATTTCCCCTGGACCGCTCCTTGAAAGTTTCGACCACCAACGCCTTTGCGAGCCGGTGGTTGGTGCCGCGCTTGCCCTCGTGGCGGGAGGTGCATCCGGGCATTTCACTGGAAATCATTGGCACCGACCGCGTGCTCAACCTGCAGCGTGGCGAGTGCGACATCGCCATTCGTTGGACCTCGGACCCTCCTGCCGGTTTGGCCGCCAGAGAACTCTTTAAGAGCAAATTCCTTGTCTTGTGCAGCCCCAGTTCGCTGCCTGAAGGCAAACCGCTCAGAGGTTACCATGAGCTCAGATCCCACACGGTGATCCATTGGTATTGGTCGCCCCAGGCCGTTCACCCGCCGACTTGGCGTTGGTGGCTGGATGGTCTTCGCGCCGAGGATCCCACGGTCCCCTTCCTCGAGGAGCTCGATCAACTGACTTTTCGAGAAGAACTACATGCGATCGATGCCGTGATCGCCGGACAGGGTATCGCTATCTGCGATGATCTTCTGGTGGCCGAGGAGCTGCACAGCGGCAAACTCGTCAAGGCCCTCGACAGCGAGCTTCCAGGATCGGGCTATTACCTGCTCTATCGCGCTGATCACCCCAATAAAGCTATCATTGAGGAGTTCTTCAGTTGGGCGAAGTCAACGCGCTGACTTTCTTGGAATCTAGATCTTTTTGACAACCGCTTATGGCACAATGGGACATCCGAGACACTTGCTGTGATGTCCGGTTTTGAGAACTCAGCAGACAGTCAACGCACATCGTCACTGGGTCCGCTTTTGACCCCGAGCGGACATTGACAACCATGCGTTCCTGGCTCCGCGGATTGGCTCGCTGTACGCGCCAACTTAGCTAGGATATAGCGGATGACATGCAGCGCACCTTGTCCTGTCCATTCTTTCGCCGTGCATTCGGTTGGTCCATCCCCATCGGTGGTTTGGGTGGCCTCATAGGCTTGGGCAGCGGTGAATTCCGTCTTCCAGTTCTCATGTACGGAATTGGCTTCGATGCTAAGTCGGCCGTGCCCCTCAATCTCATGGCCAGCTTGGTCACGTTGGCGATTGCGCTGGCATCACGGAGCCGGTCGGTATCCATGACGGGGTTAGGACCGCATCTGCCAGAGATTTTTGGCCTTGCTGTCGGCGGACTGGTCAGCGCTTTTTATGGTGCAAGTTTTGTGAAAGCGATGAGTTCGGATCGTTTGGTGCAGCTCATTGCCATTTTGCTTATGGCCATTGGTGGCTTACTCTTGGTCGAAGCCATTTGGCCCTTTCAGCACTTCGCCATGGTCCCTGACAACCCAGGTCTTGGGGCGACCGCGGGTTGTGCACTCGGTGTTGGTATAGGCCTTGTTAGCAGAATCCTTGGGAGTCGCTGGTGGCGAACTGCTAATTCCAAGCCTCATTTTCCTGTTCAATGTGGACATCAAGAGTGCCGGATCGGCGAGCATTCTCATCTCACTTGGTGTGGTAGGTATGGGGCTGTCGCATATGCGCCGGTCGCCTTTCTCAAACTCTTTCTAGGTGCGGTGCTTGTCGCTGCCGCCCTCAAGACGATAGCGAGCCATCGGCAGCTTCACTAGACAGATCAACCCCGGTTGAAGGGTAGTTCTCAACGCAGAGTGGCTGGGATTGGGTCGATACCCTGTACGAACCGGGCCGATGCGCCGATGCAGGATTGGCTGCCCTATTTTGTGGGTGTAGGCTAAAGCGCAATAACCTTTCGGAGGATGGAGTGGCCGACGCACGCCTGATCATAAGCCGTCGCCGAGCTTTGTCTTTTGTGACGGGCGCTTCCTCGTTGTTGTTACTAAAGCGCCCTACAGCGGCCCAAGAACCCATTCGCTTCGGTCTGACGCCGGTTTTCCTCACGAATGATCTTGAGCTGCTAAATAAGCTCAAGGCTTATCTGAGCCGCAAGACAGGCACAGAAGTACATCTTGTGCAGCGCCGCACCTATGAAGAAATCACTGCGCTCTTGGTTTCAGCCCAGCTTCACGCTGCGTGGATTTGCGGTTATCCATACGTGGCTTACCGCGATCAGCTATCGCTTATTGGCGTGCCTGTATGGCGCAGCAAACCCCTTTACCAGTCGTACATAATCGTCGCTGAGGGGAGAACCGTTGCTACAATCGATGAGCTGAAAGGTGACGTACACGCCTTTTCTGACCCGAATAGTAATTCGGGCTTTCTTGTTACCAGTTCTAAGCTCGCGGCGCGGGGACTTCGACCTGATCAATTCTTTCGTCAGGTATTCTTTACTTACGGACATCGCAACGTCGTAAGAGCGGTTGCATCGGGCTTGGCTCAGAGCGGAAGCGTCGACGGTTATGTGTGGGAGGTAATGGCTGAAATCGAGCCAGAATTGACGAGCAAGACAAATGTGGCAATTCGCTCGGAATGGTTAGGGTTTCCGCCTGTTGCATGTCCAAGGAAGATCGAAGGGACAGCCCCAGTTCAGGCTCTCAAGCACGCCTTGCTGACAATGAAGAACGACAAAGAAGGAAAAGAAGTTCTGCGTCTTCTGCGGCTCGATGGGTTTTCCGATGAAGAACCCTCTCTGTTCGACACCATCGCGGCTGAAATGGAACTCGTGAGAGGCCTTGGCTGATGAAACTCGCAAGCCTCAGTCCTCAATCTTGGCCTTTTACGGTGAAAATTCCGCTTGTGGTCGTGGTATTGATGATTGCTGTGAGTGCAATTGTTACGAATCGTGTTCTCGCCCGATTGGTCGATACTCAGGAGCGTCATCTCGAGCAACTTGCCGATGCCTACCTCGACGGGCTTGCCACCTCAATTGTTCCTTCCGTCTTGCGGGAGGATGTATGGGAAGTGTTTGACGCACTTGATCGTGCCAAAGAGCGCTACAAAAGTCTCGATCTGAACTGGACCACTGTGACCAATGCAGAGGGCAAAACCCTTGCGTCGAGCCGGCCCGAAGAATTCCAGACCTTCAATAAACTGCCGGCGAGCGTCCAAGCACATTTTCCTTCCCGCCAGAGTCTCAATTTTCGGCAGGACAAGGAGGTCGCTTATGTTCATCGACGGCTGGACTATCAGGGCCGAACCATTGGGACCATCTACGCAGCCATCGGAATCGGTGTACTGAACAAGGAGCGTTCCGAGGTATTTCTGAAGCTGCTCGTCACCAACGGCTTGCTCACTCTGCTCATTGCAGCCTTGGGATACTTTACGGTTCAGCACTTGATGCGGCCAATCAAGATTTTGTCCCAGCATATCGGCAGAGGGCAGCGCGGAGTTGTCGAGGCAATCTCAGAGCTTGACCTCAACGCGCATGGGCCGGAATTCGCGCGGCTTTTCCGTGGATATAATGTGATGGTCTACGGTATGAACGAACGAGAGATGTTGGCTGCGAAACTATCTGAAGAGGAAAAACTCGCTAGTTTAGGTCGGCTTGCTTCCGGCATCGCTCATGAGATCAACAATCCACTTGGTGGGCTCTTCAATGCGCTGGATGCTCTCAAGCGACATGGTGAGCGGGAGTCGGTGCGCCAGACTTCCGTTCGGCTCATTGAACAGGGTTTAGGCGGCATTCGTGATCTCGTGCGGTCAACCCTGGCGACCTACCGTGCTGATCGAAGCGAGTCTGTCCTTCAACCACAGCATTTGGACGATTTACGCTTGCTGATTCACCCTGAGGTGAAGCGGAAGGGAATTAATTTAGAGTGGTTCAACCAAGTAGATGGACCGTTGCCACTTCCCACCATGGCAGTTCGTGATGCTGTGCTTAATTTGCTTCTGAATGCATGTGCGGCCAGTCCTGAGGGGGCGTCCGTTAGTTTTGTGGCGCGTCGCCAGGAGGAACATTTGATAGTCGAGATTTCCGATGAGGGTCCTGGCCTACCCCAAGAAGTGAGAAAATACCTGGAGGAACCTGACATTGGCAGCGCACCAATTGACAAGCGAGGTGGGCTTGGCCTTTGGATGGTTAAGCGGCTCGCGATGGAAAATGGGGGAGAACTCCGCGCTAATTATAATGGTGGCAGCGGAACTAAAATATCCTTCGTGATCGGTTTCCGAAAG
>Ga0209382_10011793_pt1 | contig 10830 bp, 7 predicted proteins | sample SoiMetdeltSBSDD5_FD_187599 | JGI IMG/M metagenome (GOLD analysis project Ga0209382, IMG submission 187599) | Bulk soil microbial communities from a Populus tree surrounding site in Tennessee, USA - Soil MetaG P. deltoides SBSDD5 (SPAdes) (version 2) | ecosystem: Environmental > Terrestrial >...
TCGCGCCTTCTTACGGCGCCGTCGCCATTCTCGCCGCGTTGCATTTTCGCGCGCGCACCGGCCAAGGCCAGTACATCGATATTTCCCAGGCGGAAACAGCGGCAGCGATGATCGGGCCGGCGTATTTGGAATATCTCGTTAGTGGCCGCGAAGCGCAGCCATGCGGTAATTTTTCTCCGACCGCCGCGCCGCATGGCTGCTATCGCTGCAAAGGCGCCGATCAATGGTGCGTTATCGCCATTCAGTCCGAGGACGAGTGGATGCGTTTCTGCGATATCGCCGGTCATCGCGAGTGGCTGACGGATCATCGGTTTTCCGAGCCGGCGGCGCGCCTGGCCTATCGCCTGGAGCTCGATTATTGGATCGGCGAATGGACGGCGAAATATACGCCGCACCAGGTGATGATGCTGCTACAGCGAGAAGGCATCGCTGCTGCCGCGGTGCAAACGGCCGAGGATCTTTATCGCGATCCGCACCTGCGCGAGCGCGGCTTCGCGCGCGAAGTTTTTCATCCGCAAATCGGTTGGGTGACGCGCGCCGGGCCGTCGGTGCGCATGATCGAACACGGTTTCACGCCGCGCGGTGAGGCGCACGTCGCCGGTCAGGACAACGAAGCAGTGTTAAGCGAAATCCTCGGTATGTCACGTGCTGAGATCCTCGACCTAAGCGAGCGCCAGGTTCTGCGTTAGAGGGAAAAACTAATTTGTGACTGCCATCGTGCCGGAACCAGAAGCCAGGCGAAAGCAGTTCAGGGTCGATCGTGCGATTCGCCGGGCGGAGCGCCATCTCGCCGGCGCCGATCCGGTCATGAAACTGCTAATCGCCCGACACGGCCGCTGTCCGCTCGCCGAGCGCAACTTCGAGCCGTTTCACATGCTCGCCAACTCGATCATCAGCCAGCAGCTTTCCACCAGAGCCGCCGCGACCATCAAGCAACGGGTCGGCGCGCTTGTCGGTGTGCCGTTTCAAGCGGATAAAGTTCTTGCCGTGCCGCAGGAGCTATTACGTAGCGCTGGATTGTCCGCAGCAAAGGCGCGCTACATCCACGAGCTCGCTGCGCGCGTGTGTGACGGCCGATTGAATTTCATTGAGCTCATCCCATTTGGTGACGAGCAGTTGATTGAAAAGCTCAGCGAATCGCCCGGCATCGGCCGTTGGACCGCTGAAATGTTTTTGCTTTTCGGTCTCAAGCGTCTCGATGTGCTCGCCCTTGGCGATGCCGGCTTGCAGCGCGCGGTGCGATTGCTTTACGGTAAAAAACGTAAATCGCCGACGCTGTTGCCGCGGATCGCCGAAGCATGGCGGCCTTACCGCTCGATCGCGAGCTGGTATTTGTGGCGCTCGTTGGAAAGTAACTAGTGTCGCGTAATGATGATTCCGTGGTCCTGTCATGTTTGCGCAAAGCAGTTTGACAAGTAGGCCGGCGGGATTTGCGCCAAGTGTAAGAAATCGACTTGCCTAAAACATCTAAAACTCTTCGGTTACGTGAAAGATCAGGGCCCGGCGAAGACGAGCAGATTACTTGTGTCAATTGCATCAGCCTTGGCGAAGTATGGCCGCAGTTGCGGAGCAGCTTCTTTTCAAAGAATGCCTGGGTGCGCCGTCTGGGGCTCTGAAGCGCCGGCCCGCGGGTTTTACTATCCGGCCTTACGAATTTTGCTCGCCCAAATATCGCTAATCTCTTTCGATGCGGCAATGCGACCGTAGTGTTTTTTGACCAACGCGACCGCTTCGTTATGCGCTTGCGGTCCGTAAGTCGTGGCGCAGCAATCTTCCACGAGCGTGATGTAGTAATCGAGCATGAAGCCGACGGTGAGCGTATGAAAAACGCACATGCCGGTGCCGACGCCGGTGACGAGCAGGCTTTTGACGCCGCGAGCGCGCAGCAGCATGTCGAGATCGGTGCCGATAAACGCGCTGTAGCGGTGTTTGGTGACGATCATGTCACCGTCTCGCGGTTCTAGGCCGGCGTGAAACTCGGCGCCCCAGGTGCCTTCGGCGCAGGCGAGCAATTGCGGATTCTTGAATTCCGTCCAAACCGGTGAGTTGGTCCATTGGTTGCCCGAGGTTTTCACGAAGCAGATCGGAAAATTATGGGCGCGCGCCTGGTTCACCAAATTTACCAAGCGCGGAATCATATCCTGTACGAACGCCATGTCGCGTCCGCGCTTGCAAGCGGTGCCGTCGCGGTGGCAGAAGTCGTTTTGCATATCGACGACGATCAGCATGCCGTGCTCGGGACCGACACGGTCTTCCAAAGAGAATGGCATCGAAACGCTCCTATTCGTAAAGTTTCTTGATGAAACCGCTGTCGTCCAACTCTTTGACTAGGCTGTTGTCAAAAAAAGCTTGCGGGTTGGCGGAGCGAGCGCGCGGGTTATCCTTGGCATAGAAGTCCAACAAAGTCGTCACGCCTTTCAACGAAACGTACGGCGCGTTTTCAAAGTAGCCCGAAGTATAAAGTGTGTGGGATCGCTCCAAATATTTGGTCTGCGCCGGGGCGGTTCTGAGTTTTCTTGCGAGAACGTCGATGCTTTCTTTGCGGTTCTTCTTGAAGTAGGCAATGCCCTCGACATATCCCCTCATGAAACGCAACGTCAAATCTCGATGCGCGCGGAGGTAAGCGCGAGTGGTGTCGATCATGCTGTGCAGGTAATAAATGTCCATGTCGGCGAGGTCGGCGAGGGTGCGGAAGCCTTGGTCTTCGGCGAAGAAAAACGTCGGCTCGGTGAGGACCGCCGCATCGATCCCGCCTTTTTCGAGAGCGGCCATCATGGCGGGCGACGAGCCGATTTGCAGGGTCTGCACGTCACTCGGAGTCATGTTCCAACCGCGTAGCATGATCAGCAATACCAAGTGAGAGGCGGCGCCCAATCGCGTTATACCGATTTTTTTTCCGCGCAGATCCTCGGGACGCTTGAGATCGCCGCGGGCCACGACCCTTTGCACGCCCTTATTGACGATGGAGCCAATCATGATTACATCGGCGCCGCCGAGCGCCGCGTTGATGACGCCGCCACCTCCGCCGCCGAGGAACTGAACGTCTCCGGCAATCAGCGAGCTAACGCCGCCCGCGGAGGCGCCGCCGATCAAAATCACTTCGCTCTCGATACCATACTTTTTGAAAAGGCCTTTCTCCTCGGCAATCCACAAGGCGGCGTTGATGGGCGTGAAGGAGCTGAGGCCGATGCGTAGCCGGTCGGCGGCGACGACCTTGGATGGGGATAAGTAAGCGCAGAGCAATACTGCGAGACTGGCGATGGTGAGGAATTTTGACGCCGTTGAATCCATCGGAGATCCTTGTGCTCTCGTCACCAGTGTAAAATTGTCACTTCAGGAATTTCCTTCGAGCTTTTCACCCCAAAGCCGCAACACTTGGTCGACGCTTCGTTGGCCGATGACCGGCCGAGAATCTTATTTCCGATCCTCCGGCTTGATATATTTTACCGACGCGCCGCCCTTTTGCGAGTGGAGGTATCCTTCCACGTCGCTCAGCGGGTTGGTGTAGTAGCGCAACCGATGTTGGACGAGGTCGTCGGCGCGCAGCGCCATGTCGAAGGGCAAGTCTTTTTGCATGTAGGCGGCGATCTTGGCGTTCTCTAACGTCGCGCCGTTGCGGCTGGCGAGTTCTTGCACGAGTGTTTCGACATAGCTATCGAGATCTTTGTCGGGCACGACATCCGATACGAGTCCGACGCGTTCCGCCTCGATGCCGGTCAAGTTTCTACCGGTAAGGGAAATATAGAACGCTTTCTTGAATGGAATGCCGGCGTGAAAGAGCGAGGGCGTCGCGGTAGCGCCGTAGCTGCCGCGGATGACTTCCGGCATACCGAATTTCGCGCTCTCTGCGCTGATGACCAAATCATGGCCGTTGATCAGCGCCAAGCCGCCGCCGAGACACCAGCCGCGGACTTTCGCAACGGTCACCTGCGGCAGTTTGCGCATGATGTCGACAATCTCCGCGACGCCGCCAAAACCACGCGTGCGGCGACGGTTCTCTTGCCCGCGCATATCGTAAAGGTCGCGGCCGGAAGAATAAGAATCGCCGCCGCCGGTTGTGACGATGCAGCGAATCTTGTCGTTTTCGGCAAGCGCGCGGAGAATGTTCGATAAATCGGCGAGCAAAGCGATGCTGAGAGCGTTTTTCTTTTCGGGACGATTTAGGCTCAGCCAAGCGATGCCTGCGTTTTCGTCAATGTTGGCGTTGATGAGTTTGGGATCGGCCATGGTTTTACTCCGTAAGTTTAAGTTGGTTCAAGCCGTTCAAATCGTTGCTTGTTTTGTATCCTGTCATTTCGAGGTCCTTCGAAATATTCAGGATAGACTCCGCCGAGAAGTTCGAGATGACAATCTTTGATGTAGGATATTTTCTCGCTCTCAGATCTCGCCTATGTAAACCGGTAGAACGTTTTCGCATTGCCGGCGAGAATCTTTTGCTTGGTTTGATCCGATACATCCTTGCGGCGCACGACTTGACTTACGCTGTGCGGCCATTCCATATCCCAGTGCGGATAGTCGGAGGCGTACATCATGCATTCGTCGCCGAACTGCTCGATGACGAGCGGCAGCGCCGACTCTTCACCTTCGCAGGTGAAGTAGCAGCGATGGTCCTTGATATACTCACTCGGCAGCAGCTTGAGCGGTTCCATCTCGGATTTGCGCAGCAGATACTTTTCGTCAAAACGCTCCATCCAGTAGGGTAAGAAACCGACGCCGGCTTCGAGGAAACCGACTTTTAGTTTCGGAAAACGGTCGAGCACACCGTTGGAAATGATCGAGACGATCGAGAGCATTTGCTCGAACGGATGCGAGGTCATGTGCACGCCGATATATTTATGAAAACGCGTGTTGCCTATCGCCACTTGGGCCGTCGCGTGAAAACCGACGGGCACGCCCAGCTCCTGCGCCTCGGCGTAAATCGGATCGAACTGCGGCTGGCCAAGATCCAAGCCTTGTTGCACGTAGGTCGGCATCATCACGCCGACGGCGCCTTTCTCGGTAACCGCGCGCCGCACTTCTTTTACCGCTTCCGGCACGACTTGAGGCGCGATGACGGCGGCGTATTTGATCCGATTGCCGCTGTCCTGACAAAAGTCGCAGGCCCAATCGTTGTAGGCCGTAGCCAGTGCAACAGCCAAGTCGAGCTCGCGCACCAGACCGATCGACAGGGCATTGCTGGGATAGGCCACGGCATCGGTGATTTTTTCCACGTCGAGGTCTTTGCAATATTCTTCGGGATTACTCGGCTTGCGACCGGTGGTGTCGTTTAGAAAGATGTCCCAGCCGAACGCCGGGAAGTAAGGTCCGCTGCGCGCGCGGAATTTTTCCGGCAAATATTTTTTATACGCCGCCCCATCGAGATGATGGGCATCGGCGTCGATGATCGTAAATTCCACGATAGAGCCTCCTGAAAAGCGAGCAAAGTGACACCGGCTTGGGCAGTTTCGTGTTCCAAGGATCGCGTTTCGAGTTCAACCCGCGCCCCGAAACGGTATCCGTCAGTCCTGCAATCCGTAGCGTTGCGCGATGTTGAGAAAGACCGAGCCGACAAATACGGTGCCGATCGTAATGATCAGGCTGAAAGCGGCCAACTCGCCGACGTGACCGTTGTCCCACAGCTCCCAGATCGTCACCGCCACCACCTGCGAACCCGGTGAATAGAGCAGTAGCGCGATCGACAGCTCTTTGAACGTGATCAGAAAAATATAGATCCAGCCGGCCAACAGCGCCGGCATAATCAGCGGCACGACGACGTGACGTACCATCTGGAACCAGCTCGCACCGCTCGCCAGGGCGCCTTCTTCAAGCTCCTTGTGCAGGCTCAATAGCGCGGAGTGACTAAAGCGAATTCCGTATGGTAGATAGCGGGCGGTGAATGCCAACACCAAAATCCAGATCGTCCCATAGACCGGGATCGGCAGGATCAAATACATTTTCAAAATGGCGATGCCCATCACAATGCCGGGAAAGACCAGCGGCAGCATCGACATCTGGTCGAGCAACCAGCGACCTTTGATCGACGCGCGCACGACCAACCAGGCGGCGAAAAAAGTGATGATTACGGCGACTGTCGCCGACGAGACGCTGACGGTCAGGCTGTTCAGCACAGAGCGAATCACGCCGCTGTCGTTAAACGCAGTGACGTAGTTGTTGAGCGTTAACAGGGAAAGCGCCTTCCGCGACGGCACCTGGGCGAAAGGTAGAAAGGACGACCAGGCGATGGCGACGATCGGCAAAAATTGCAGCAGTGGCAAAACCAGCATCAGCAAACCGCCAAGCCAGCGCCATTTGCCGAGCGCGATTCGGTTGGGCCGGAAGTTTTTGCCGCTGATAGTCGTGAACTTATAGGTCTTGCTGGTGATGCGATAGTAAGGAATCAATCCCAGGGCGACCAGTCCGATGAGAATGATCGAGTAGGCACTGGCCTCGCCATATTTCGGAATCAGCCCGCCTTTGATTTGCAGATAGATTTTGGTGGTGAGCACTTCGACGCCGGCAGGAATGCCGATCAGCGCCGGAATTTCAAAAGCTTCCAGCGAGCGGATCATGGTCAATATCATCACCGCCAAGACGCTAGGGATCGCCAGCGGAAACGTCACGCGCTGAAATACTTGCCAACCGCTGCTGCCGGCTGTGGTCGCCGCTTCTTCCAGTGACGGATCCATGGAGCGGAAGGGGGTCGACATGAGTAGAAACACGATCGGAATCCAAAGAAAACTTTCGACTAAAATCATGCCGCTCATAGAAAAAATATTAAAAAAAGGCTGTCCGATGAGCGCCATTCCGACAGCATTCAGCATTCCTGCCTTGGGGCCGAGAAGCATGATCCAGCCGACAACTTTGATGATGCCTGGAATCGCGAACGACACGTAGGCTGAGATATAGGCGAGTTTGCGAAATGGCGCGTCGCTGCGCTCGGCGAGCCACGCGAGCGACGTGCCGTAAACCAAGGCAACGGCGGAGCTGGTCACCGCGTAAATCAGGGAATTGCTCAGCAATGTCCTAACGTCGCCGAGAGAATCGACGATGTTGAGGAAATGCTGAATCGTAAACGAGCCAGCCTGCAATCCCCGGTCGGTGACCAGGCTGGTGTGCAGTATGAAAAAAAACGGCGGCAAAACGAGGTAGGCTAAAATCGCCGTCGTGAACAAAAATAACATCTGCGCCGGGTTGCGCATTATCATATGCATCGTCAGGCCCTCGCGCTTGAACAGTCTTGAGTCTCGGGTTACGGCTTTCGGATCAACATTAAACTCGAAACTGACATTGCAAGCTATATATCAAAACGGACGGGCAAGACAATTGCGGCCGGGGGAAGGAGGTAAGGGGTAAGAAACAGGCGGAGCGGGGATTGGGTGCACGCCTTACCTTCCCTCCAGCCTGACGATCTTAAACCCACGGGGCCGATGAATGGCTCGTCCGGGGATCTCCAGACAATGGTTCGAGCATCTCCGACATTTGTTCGCAAAGACCTTGCGGCGCAATTGTTCGGCTACAGCTTACCATCCTAGCGTAGCTCCTATATTTGACGATAAAGAGCGGTAACGGGTCAAAGCGATGAAATTAATTAGCGATTGGGATCATGCAGATTTCGGGCGCATCTTGGATGTAATTTGGAATCGAGAATTTGCTAACTCTTGTCAGAAGCACGGTTAGAAAGTATGTCTTGGAAGGCCGATAACAATCTGCATCGGTGCAAAGGTCGAGACGCTGAAGACGCAGCAGACTACGGTCCTGATTCATGCATACCATGAATTGCTGTTTCGAGCGGGTTTCTATCCTACACACCCTGAGAAGACCCCCAGCCAATGAGTTGCTCGCCTAGTACGCCAGAGCGGCATCGTGCGTTCAAATTGATCTTTGTTCCGCTACTGATATTTTCGCTGTTCGCTCAGTGCGCTGTGGTCTGGACTCAACTGGACGATATTCGAGGCGGCTATTTTGATTTCGTGCTGTACTACAGCGGTGCCAAGATCCTCAATGATGGAAACGGCGCACAATTATATGATTTACAGGTGCAAAGGGAGTATCAAAAAGAATTTGGCGTCGCCAATCAAAATCGGGATTTGCCGTTTAATCACCTCCCCTATGAGTTATTGCTGCTTCTGATTCCAGCGAAATTTTCATTTCCCGTCGCCCACTCTCTTTGGGCGGCAATTAATATCCTGCTGCTTGCAGTAATCTTGCTCCGCCTTTCGCCTTTCGTCGAGGGTAGGCATCGGTGGTTGTTTGCTCTCATGCTATTCGCTTATTTCCCAACTTTAACCGCTCTCAAGATGGGTCAGGATTCAGTAATTACGACCTTTCTGCTGGTCGAAACTTTTGTGAGCCTCAAACGCAAACGCTACGCCATAGCCGGCGGCCTGTTAGCCCTGGGCCTGTACAAACCGCAGTTCGTTTTACCGATGATCGGGATATTTTTGCTACACCGCCGTTGGTCGTCGATATTTGGGTTTTTGTTTACGGGACTGTTGCTTGGCGTGCTCTCACTGGCGATGGTGGGATGGAACGGCCTGCGGGGGTTATTTTCATTGTGGTTGCCGATGGTGCAGCGTGGTCACGTCGTTTGGCCGGAACTGATGACGAATTTACGTGGCTTAATGTACATGATATTGGACCTCGGTGGGTTATCGGGTGCAACGAATATCCTGACTTTGGCTTTTTCCATATTGGTTTATGTCATAGCGTTGCGCCTGTGGCCGCGAAGCGCGGACGAGCGGAATGAACTGTTCGATCTGCGCTTCGCCCTTGCTGTGGCGATGACCGCGCTAGTCAGTTTTCACTTGTACTCGTACGACGGCACTCTGCTGGCAATTCCGCTAATCATTATGCTGAACCAAATCTTGAAAGACCCCAATCCCTATCCCGTGCGGCATCGCGTTTTTTTGGCTATTCTGATCGCATGGTTTCTTCCGTTAGTGCCCAATATACTTCTGAGCGCGGCGAGTCTCGCCTGGTGGGCGCTGCCTTTACCATTTCTTTTTGGTGTGATCGCTATGGAGATTTGGCGCTGCTCGAAGTGGAACGTCGGCAGGGATGAATTGGTTGGAACGGCTGTGCCTATGAGTTGACGCAGTTGGATCGGTTAAGACGAAGGGAAATTCAGAACGATGGAACAAACAGCAACTGGTAATGGCCAGACTTGGGATATAGCAGCGGATGTCATCGTGGTCGGCTCGGGAGCGGCGGGGCTGCCGGCGGCGATTAGAGCCGTCGAAGAAGGTGCGTCGGTTATCGTCGTGGAGGCAAATTACGACGTTGGCGGGCACGCGATCATCAGCGGCGGCCATATGGCTCTTGGCGGCGGCACCAGCGCGCAGAAAAAATACAATATTCCCGATTCACCGGACACGGTGTTTTCCGATCTGACCGATTGGTCAATCGTGCAGCCCAACGGTTCGCCGGATTTTCGTTACAACGACCGGGCAGTCATGCGCGCCTTCGCGGATCACTGCGCGCAAACTTTTGAATTCTTGCTGGCTAACGGCGTCGAGTTTACCGATAAGGCGCCGGACAATCACGGCGCATCGACCACGGGTAACTCGGCGCCGCGCGAGAATCATGCGTTCTGGACTAAGGGTGCCGGCTTGGAAAGTCCCAACGCCGCAGCCGGAACGGGCGTGATCCGGCCGTTGGAAGCAAGCGCGCGCGCCAAGGGCGTGCGCTTTTTGCTGAACTACACGATGACCGGGCTGATCCGTGAGCGGAACGTGGATGGAAACTCGGCGCTAGTGATTGGCCTCACGGCGCGATACACCCCGCGCATCATGCCCGGGTCAACGACGCCGCTGAAGAGCTTTCGTTCGGAGGGCAATATCGAAAGCACGCTGCCGACGATGAAACTGCGCGCGCACAAAGCGGTGATTATCGCCACGGGTGGCAGCACCAGCGACATCAATTTTCGCCGCATGTTTGATCCGCGCTTGACGCCGGTGATCCAAGTCGGCGGTGAGCCGTATAGTTATCAAGACGCGAGCGGCGAACTCGCGGCGATGGCCATCGGCGCGTCGCTCTGGGGCCTGGCCAACCAAACATTGGAAAACGGCGCGACCATGCGCACCCAACGCGCTCTCGCGACCAAGTATAACTACACGACGTGGAAGCTAGAGAGCCCGATTTTCCCTTTGGTGCGCGCGACTGGTTTCAACGTAAAGGATTGGCAGGACTTGATTCTCGTCAACCAAGTCGGCAAGCGATTTTACGACGAGACCAAGGGCGACGTGCCGCACGGCAATCTCGGCGGCCAAATCACGCCGTGTACGCCTCACGACTATCGCAACGCCGAGAGCGTTAAGTTCAATCCGACAAAATACAATTTTACCCACGCCGCGCTGGCGATGAACGAGTACTCGGAGCCGCCGGATTATTGCGCGGGCCCGGTGTGGGCGATCTTTGATGCGAATGCGGTAGAACGCGAAGGGTGGAAGGTCGTGCCGCCGTACGTCGATCCGGACGGTTATTTTTTTTCCGCGAACACACTCGAAGAGCTCGCTGTCGCGATCAAGAACGAGTATCAGGCGAAGCCGATGAAGGGTTCGACGTTAAAAGCGACCGTGGAGCGCTACAACTCATTCGTCGATGGGGAGGAAGACAGGGATTTCGGTAAGCCGTCGCCGAAATACAAAATCCAAACGCCGCCGTTTTACGCGGCTTGGGGGACGCCGGTGGTGCATGATACGCGCGCCGGCTTAAGAATAAATGCCCGGTGCCAAGTGATCGATATGAGCGGTAAAGTGATTCCCGGTCTCTATTGCGCCGGCGAGTCGGCCGGCGGCTTCAACCAACATGGCATGGGTCGCTGTGCCACCCAGGGATTCATCGCCGGTACGG
>Ga0209382_10011796_pt1 | contig 10830 bp, 12 predicted proteins | sample SoiMetdeltSBSDD5_FD_187599 | JGI IMG/M metagenome (GOLD analysis project Ga0209382, IMG submission 187599) | Bulk soil microbial communities from a Populus tree surrounding site in Tennessee, USA - Soil MetaG P. deltoides SBSDD5 (SPAdes) (version 2) | ecosystem: Environmental > Terrestrial >...
TAGTTGACCGTCGTGCTCAGCAGGAGCATTTGTCTGCACCTCCCTTCCCCCCGCAGGGGCCACCGGCGGCGCGGTGGCCCAACGACAATGTCCCGCTGGTACAGCGTCGGCCCGGCACCGGGGTTAACCCGCCCAAATCGCGGGCGTACCTCGCCAACGCATTGCAGGGGAACCTAGTCGCCCACCGCAGCGCGGGCCATCGGCTCTGGTGCAGATCGGACCTGCGCAGAATTACCCACCCGCCTCTGTCCACTCAACGGTCCACAGCGTCAGCAGTCGATGTCGCGATAGGTCTCCGCGGCGCAGTCGGCGTCGCGGTCGAAGCGCGTCTGGACGCCGTTGAACAGGGCGACGATCCCGCTGACGAGGACCAGCACGATGATGGCGGCCATCAGGGCGTACTCGACCGAGGTGACGCCGCGCGCTCGCCAGGAGGTCGGTTGCATCCTCATCCCGGCTACAGCGAGAGGGCCAGGCCGGCGAGCTGGCTGACGGTGGCGGTCGGGCGCGGTCGCATCCGTGACGACGGGTCGTCCGGGTCCTCGGGCTCGGCACCCGGCTGGAGACCGCCCCCGCCCTCGAACCGGCCCGGCGCCGGGGACGTGCCCGGCCGGTCCGAGACCACCAGCGGCTCGAGCGCGTCGACCAGCTTGCCGGGCAGGCGGCCCAGGCCGGCCTGCTGCCGCAGCGCGGCCAGCGCCTCCCGCTCCGACATGGCCGGCCGGTGCGGCCGGGGCCGGGTCAGGGCGGCCCAGGTGTCCACCACGCCCAGGACCTGGGCGCCGAAGGGCACCTGGCGGCCGCGCAGGCCACGCGGGTAGCCCGAGCCGTCGAGGCGCTCGTGGTGGGCCCTGACGGCGGCCACGGGCAGGCCGACCCGGGCCAGCGGCTCCAGGATGTCGCCGGAGATGTCGGCGTGCCCGTGCAGCAGCTCGACCGCCTCCGGCCCGAGGGGCCCACGCGGGGCCAGCAGGTCGGCGGGCAGGGCCAGCATCCCGATGTCGAGGAACAGCCCGGCCAGCTCCATGCCCCGGACCCGCATGGGCGGCCAGCCGAGGGCGTCGGTCAGGTCACGGGTGATGGAGGCGACCCGGCGCGAGTGGCCCTCGCGGCCCGGCCCTGCGGCCTCGGCGCTCCCGATCATGGTCCCGAGGATCACCTGGAGCGAGTGGGACAGCGAGTCCCGGGCCTGGCGCAGGTGCTCGCGCTCCTCGGTCCGGGTGACCCTGGCCACCGCCGTCTCGGTGCGCAGCAGTGCCTCCTCGGCGGCCTCGGTGACGGCCCGCAGCTGGGCCAGCGGCGAGGCGGGCTCGGAGCGGTCCGGGCCGCGGCCCGACCGCCGGCCCCGCATCGACGAGGTGACCCGGTCGACCAGGTCGTCGCCGTTGCAGGGATAGGTGAGCAGATCGGTGACGCCGAGAACCAGGGCCGGGGTCACGTCGACCGAGGCGTCCCGGCTGGCCATGCCGAGCACCGGGACGGTGGTCGGGCCGTCGCTCAGGCGGCCCAGCACCGGCGCCCAGCGCTCCACCTCGTCGAGGGGCACGACCACCAGGGCCGGCCATTGGGCGTCGACGCTCCGCAGGGCCTCGACGTTCTCCTTGACCAGGGCGACGGCCAGGCCGGCGTGGGCCAGGGCATCCCTCGCCCATGGCCCGATCCCTTCGGCGGCGTCGAGGACGAGCACGTGGGCCGGCACCGGAAGCTCCAAGATCGGCTGCTGAACTTGAACAGCGTTCAGCGAAATGCTACGGCCTGCGCTGCGGCACCCCCATGCCCCGATCTGTTGACCGCGGCTACATAGTTCTACGCAGATGCTGGGAGCGCGTCGATACTGGACACGCCGGGTGGTGGCGCTACCTAGGCGGCTCGACCAGACGGATCCGCATGGCTTCCCGCACCGCGTCCACCCGGTTGTTGACGTGGAGCTTGCGGTAGATGTTGCCGATGTGGGTGTTGACCGTCCGCTCCGAGATGACCAGCTGGCTGGCGATCTGGCGCGAGGTCAGGCCCTCGGCGAGCAGGGCCAGGATCTCCCGCTCCCGCCCGGTGAGCAGGTAGTAGATGTCGGCCGCGGCCTTGGTCTCGTCGGCGTAGCGGTTGAACTGGTGCAGCAGCTTGCGCGCCTGCACCGGGTCGAGGAACGAGCCGCCGGCGGCCACCGCCTTGACCGCCGAGCGGATGTCGTCGAGGGTGGCCGACTTGGGCAGGTACCCGGAGGCGCCGGCCTTGATGGCCTCGAAGATCGTCTCCTGGTCCTCGTGCACGGTGAGCACCACCACGCCGACCGAGGGGTGGTCCTGGCGGATCTGCTTGGTGGCGCTGATGCCGTCGCGGCGCGGCATGTCGACGTCCATCAGCACGACGTCGGGGAGCAGCTCGGTGACCCGCGCGATGGCCTCGTTGCCGTCGGAGGCCTCGCCGATGACCTCGACCCCCTCGGCGGCCGTGCACAGCAGGACCACACCGTGCCTGGTCACCGAGTGGTCGTCGACCACCAGGACCTTGGTCGGTGCGCCGTTCTCCCCGTTGCTCGCTTCGCTCACCTATGCCCCCTCGGCGGCCGGGGCCGGGACCTTGACCCAGAAGACCGTACCCTGTTCGTCGGCCCGGCCGCCGACCTGGCCGCCCAGGACCTGGGCGTAGGCCTTGGCCAGGGTGAGGCCCAGCCCGGCCCCGGAGCCCCGCCGCTCCACCGGCTCGTCGGAGCGGGTGAAGGGCCGGAACAGCTGGCTGATGCGCTCGTTGGTGAGCCGCGTGCCGCCGTCGTGGACCTCCCAGCTGGTGCCCTCGGGACCGGCGTCGACGGTGACCGTCACCATGCCGAGGCGCGGGCCGTAGGTGAGGCCGTTCTCGACCAGCGGGCGCAGGGCCAGCTTGACCAGCTCGGCGTCGCCGATCGCCTCGCCGTCGACGTCGCCGGCGAAGCGCACCCTGACCCCCTCGGTGACCCCCTCGGTGCCGAGGTCGTCGACCAGGTTGAGGAGCACGTCGCGGGGCCGGAAGGGCCGGGCCAGGGCCTCGATGCCGCCGTTGACCCGGGCCAGCAGCAGGAAGTCCCGGACCAGGCCCTGGAGCCGGTCGGTCTGGGTGAGCACGAGGGAGAGGAACTGCTGGACGGTCTCGGTGTCGAGCTGGTCGCCGCGTTGCAGGAGGGTGGAGACGAAGCCACGGATGCAGGCCAGCGGCGTGTTGAGCTTGTGGGCGGCCAGCCCGAAGAGGTCACGGCCGTCCTCCTCGAGCCCGAACAGCGAAGGCGCCGTCGTATGGCTCTGGGTCATTGGTAGTCGTCCCCTCCGCTGGGTGGCCAAACTGCTTGCGGACACAACCGGTCACACGAGCGTGCCGATTCTCGTACAGACAGCAGTCTGCATGCCACCATACCGACGATGAACCCCTCGGTATGACTATGCCCAACGTAGTCGATTCGGACTATCAGCGCCCCGGGCGTGTCAGGCCGTGCGCGGGGCGCCGACCAGCAGCGGCTGGCTGGTGGGCTTCTCGCTCCCGTCCGGACCCGGCTCCTCGGTGATGGCGAACACCGTGCCCGGCTGGATCGGCACCTCGAACTGGAGCGCCTGGGTGCCCTGGCGGCGCAGGGGCACGAACACCAGCGCCTTCTCGGCCTTGTCGATCTTGCCGCCCGGGACCCCCCAGAGCTCGTAGACGCGGTTGCGCTGGAGCGGGGGCAGGTTCTCGACCAGCAGGACGCCCCGGTCCTGGCGGCTGGAGGCGATCACCGTGGCCTGGGCCCCGGTCGTGCCCGGCTGGTCGTTCAGCGTCACCAGGGAGGCGCTGGGGTCGTTGGCCAGCTGGGTCGCCCGCTCCAGGGCGGCCACGCGGTCGCGGTACACGGCGTTCTGGTCGCGCAGGTTCAGGTTCCACAGCGACAGCACCACCACCAGCAGGATGGCCGCCGCGGCGGCCAGCGCCGGCAGCAGGCGCGGGCGGCGCAGCCCGGCCCCGGACGGCGGTCCAGGCGCCGCCGCCGGGATGGAGGTGCGGCGCGCCGCCTCGGGACGGATCTCGCGCCGGATCCCCGCCCACAGGGTGTCGGGGGGGTCGACCGGGGGCGCGGCATAGGCCAGCCCGCCGACCACCGCCTCCAGCTCGCGCACGTTGGCCTCGCAGACCGAGCAGCCGCTCAGGTGCTGCTGGAACACGTGCTCGTCGTCCGGTTCCAGCGCCCCCAGCACGTACCCGGCCGCGAGCTCCTCGTACTCGCTGTGGCTCATTGGCGTGTCCACGGGTGCTGCTCCTCACGACCGGCGTCCTGCAACGCCTCTTTCATCTTGCGCATTCCGGCCGCCATCCTCGTCTTGACCGTGCCCAGCGGCACCCCTACCAGGGCGGCCACCTCGCGCTGGGTGTAGCCGCCGAAGTAGGCGAGCAGCAGGGCCTCGCGCTGGGCGGCCGGCAGCTCCGCCAGCGCCGCCCGGACCTCGGTCCGGCGCTCGGACGCCTCGACCTCGTCCTCGACCCGGGCCTTGGGGTCGGGCTCCAGCTCCAGCCCCTCGTCCGAGGTCCGCCAGCGGCGCAGGTTCTCCTCCCGCCGCACCACGTCGACGGCGCGGTGGTGGGTCATGGACAGCAGGTAGGTGGCGACCGTCCCCCGCCCAGCGTCGAACCGTCGTGCGTCACGCCACAGCGAGAGGAACACCTCCTGCACGACATCCTGGGCCAACGTCTCATCGGTCAGGATCCGCCGCGCGAGCGAGTAGGCCGGCCGCCCGTAGCGCTCGTACAGCGCTTCGAGGGCGCCGGCGTCCTTCTGGGCCACCAGCTCGACCAACTGGCCGTCCCGAAGACCCCGATAGGCCTTTCCTCGCACGCGCTCAGGACCCTTCCTGTTGGGTCTTCGTTGGCCAGCCCAGGTCGGTTCGCTCCGGTCGCATCTGGTACCGCCCGGCCGACTGTGCCAAAGCCCGCAGGGAAGCTAGCACACCAGGGCTAGCACACCAGGGTAGGATGGTTGAGGGAGCCGTTCCGGCGTTGCTATAGTGCTCGCCTCGCGCGGATGTGGCTCAGTTGGTAGAGCATCACCTTGCCAAGGTGAGGGTCGCGGGTTCGAGTCCCGTCATCCGCTCCCACCCTCGGGGCCGAGCGCCCACGGGTCACCGCCCTCCGGTCTCTCGGAGGGCGGCTCCACGAGGGCACGGCGGTGTGGCCGAGTGGTTCAGGCAAGGGTCTGCAAAACCCTGTACCCCGGTTCAATTCCGGGCACCGCCTCCACCCGTTCGCAACGGCACCCAACCCGCCGTATGATCGGGATCACCCGGGCGCGTAGCTCAGCGGGAGAGCACTTCCCTGACACGGAAGGGGTCACAGGTTCAAACCCTGTCGCGCCCACCACATAAATTCCCTGGTCAGAGCGTCGCTGGTAGCTCATCGGGGGCACTCATCCCGTTGCGGGGCCGCGCTGGGGCCGCGAGCGGTCCCGGGGCAGCTCGATCACCATGCCTGGCCCGGCTTGCTTGCCAGCAACGTAGAGCGCGTCCAGGCGGTCGCGCAGCGCGGTCTCGGCCTCCGGGTACAGGTGGCCGTAGCGGTCCAGGGTGAAGCTCACCGAGGTATGGCCGGCCCGGGCCGCGACCTCTTTGGGACCGGCCCGGGCGGCGATCCACAACGCTACCGCCGTGTGCCGCAGATCGTGAATGCGCAAGCCCTCCAGACCTGCCCGCCTGGACGCCGGTCGCCACACCCGAGCCCGGAACCCGTGCACCCGCAACGGCCCACCCTCAGGAGCGGCGAAGACGAAGGCCTCCGGCTCGGCTCCGGTCAGATGCGCGGCCAGCTCGTCAACGACAGCCCGAGGCAGCCCGACCGTCCGCCGACCGGCCCGAGTCTTGGGCGGTCCGAACCGCACCACTCCCCCAGCTTCGGTGACGATCTCGGCGACCTCGACTGTTCCCCGGAGCAGATCGACACGACGGCGGCGCAGGCCGGCCAGCTCCCCAATCCGCAGTCCACTGTAGGCGGCGACCAGGACCAGGGCGCGGTAGCGCTGGTCGATCACGTCGGCCAGCCGGGCGATCTCGGCCGGGGTCAGGAACCGCATCTCCTCACGTTCGACCTTTGGGAGCGGCACCCGCCGGCATGGCGACTGCATGACCATGCCGGCGTCCACGGCGGCTCCCATGACCTTGCCGAGGAGCTGGTAGGCCTTCTGGACCGTGGCCGGCGCCAAGCCCAGGCCGCTCAGCTCCGCCACCCAGGCCCGCACGTCGCGCTGGCTAATCGCCACCAGGGCCAGGTCGCCGAAGCGTGGCAGCGCGTAGCGGCGCAGCAGCGTCTCATTCCGCTCCCGAGTCGTCGGCCGCAGGTTGGTGGTCGTCGCCCACCACTCGGCCAGCCAGTCCCGGAACAGCACCCGCCCCAAGGCCGGGTCGGTCCAGGTGCCCTTGAGCTTGCTGTTCTCCATCTCGGTCAGGAATCGCTGGGCGTCGGACTTGCGGGCGAACACCTTGGCGTGCTCGCGGCCGGTTGGGTCGCGGTAGCGCGCCCGGTAGGTGGTCTTGCCGTTGCGGACCCGCCGCTCGATGTGCGCCATCGTCAGGCCCCCCGCCGCAGGCTTGGGAACTGGCCCACATCGACCCGGCCAGCGGCGATGAAGGCGTCCAGATCGCGGGTGGCAATGCGGACGTGGCGGCCGAGCTTGACGTAGGCGATGCGGCGCTCGAACACCAGCCGGCGGACAAACCGCGCGGAGGTGCCCAGGCGCTCGGCGGCCTGCTCGACTGATAGCAGCGCGTCCAACTTCGGTGGTCTCCTCGTACTTGCTGAGGTCATGCAGCAGCTGCGGATGCGGTCGTGGTGGTCAGCTCCTCCCGGGCGATCCGTCGCCGTTCCCTCGCTCTGGCGGCGGCGGAGAGGGCCAGCCACCGCTCCCCCTCGGTCTCGTAGCCCGAGCCCACGTAGACCCAGGAGGCGACCACGATCGCGGCCTGGTCATCCTCGGGCCGACCCCAGGCGTCCAGGGGGATGCCGTCGCGGGCCTGGCGGCGCTTGGCGAAGGTAACCCGGGCCCGGCGCAGGACGCCCATGGTGGTCGAGTAGCGGCGGCTCTTGGTCGACCAGTGGCCCCCGAACCCGAGCATGTGCGCCCAGGCACGCAGCCGCAGCCCCTCCAACTCCGGACACCCGCCGAGCTCCCAGGCCGCCCGGACAAGCTCGGCCACATGCGCCGGCAGACCATCCAGGCGGTCGAGGTCGTCGCGGGCGGTCAGGCGCCGGTCGAGGCCGGCGCCGAAGCTCTCCGTGGCTTTGGTCGCATACTTAGCGATGTAGCCGGCCACCTGCTCCGCGCTCAGCTCCCCCGCCTGCTCGCTATCGGCTCGGGTGATGTTGCGCACGTCGACCTGCTCGCCCCACCGCGCGTACCGGGCGGGTCCGCCATCCTCCAGCGGCGGGCAAGGCACCCGCACGGCTGCCACGGCCAACCGGAGCGCATCCTCCAGCAGCGCGGCAGTGAACGATTCGGGTGGGAGGGCCAGGCAGCCCGGGCAGCGGCAGGCGGTGGCCGCGTCCAGGCGGATGACCGCGTGGAAGTGGACCGCCCCTCGGCGTTGGAACTCGGCCACCTTGGCATACGACACCCGGACCACCCGCCGCAGCCCATTCTCATCCAGACCAACGAGGCGGCCGAGGGCACGCTGGATGGCGATGGTGGTCCGCCGCCACAGCTCGGGCGCCAGCGCGTTCCACACCACCTGCGCCTGAGCGTCGTAACAGGCCGCACACAACGGCTCGCCCAACCGAGGATCGTCCTCATCGTGGCGGTGCCAGCAGCCAGCCCGGTTGCCATGCGGGCAGCGGGCACCCTGCCGGTAGGGGTGACACGGCAACACCAGCCGCCCCTGCGCCTTCCTCGTGTGGACGCGGCCGAAGCTGGGGGCAGTGAAAGTGACGAACAGCCGCGGATGCTCGCTGATCGACTCGGGGACGCCCTTGCCGCCCTTGAGGCCGGCGGCGAGGAGCTGGTAGGCATCGGCCCGGTAGACGGCCGCACACGACGGACAGCGCGACTCCCGCCGGGTGCCGCACGCCTTGAGCAGCACGCCATCCGGCTCCCCTTCGGTCGTGTAGACCTGGCGGACCTCCCCGGTGCTCTGGTCGGCCTGCTCGACGCGGCCGGCCAGGCGGATCGGGTGGTGGCAGTACCCAGCCTGAGCCACCAGCTCCATCCACCGCTCGTAGCCGGCCCCGGCCCGGTCCACGACCTCCCCGAGGACGCTGGGCAGCAGCTCACCCACCCGCACCGGGTCCGTCATGCCGACTCGTCCTCAACCAGCCGCAGCGTCGCCGTCGTCGAGGACCTGGACGTGGCCCGCAGCCCCTCGGCCCGCCGTGCCAGGGCGGCCAAGTCCAGGTCGTCCAGCCAGCACGAGCGCAGCCGCACCGGCACTCCACCCTCCTGGAGCAGCAGACCTACACCTCGGGTGGCCGGGTCGACCGAGGACGCCGAGTAGCCCTCGGACGCCCAGCCGGAGCCGAGGATCGTGTCGGACGCCTGGGGGGTCGAGCACCGCAGCGCCCAGCGGAACCCGAACAGGTCGCGAAGGAAGGTCGGGACCACATCGGCCGAGGGCTTCTGCGTCGTCGCCACGGTGACCATGCCGGCGGCCCGGCCCCGGGCCACGAAGTCCCGCAGCAGGGTCGAGAAGGCCTGCGCGGCCTTGCGATCCGGCCCGTTGGTGAAGTAGGCCAGCTCCTCGATCCCCACCAGATGCAGCGGCAACCCGTCGCCCTCGGTGACCTTGCGGGCGCAATTCGCGAGCAGGGTCAGGTAGCGGTCATCCAGCTCGGCGATCAGGCCCTTGAGGACCTCGATGGCCTCCTCAACGTTGGGGCCGACCAGCCGAGCCGCGCTGCCCTGCCAGACGGCCAGCTCGACCAGCTTGGGATCGAACAGCGTCACCTTCACCGTGGGGTCGAGGGCACCCACGGCCACCAAGAGCTGGAGCACGTTGCTCTTGCCGGCGCCGGGCTCGCCTCCCAGGAGCAGGTTGCGCTCAGGCAGGGTGACGGTGACCGGGCTACCGTCTTCGTCCTCCCCGACCGGGATCGGCTGCCACAGCGACAGGCGGTCGGCCTTCACCAGCGGCCAGGGCGTCGGGGTCGGGTCAGCCAGGGGATCGCGGCGCAGCACGATCACCTTGGCGTGGCGGGCACTCGCCGGGTCGCGGGTGACCCGGACCTCGCGGACGGCCAGGAAGGCGGCGATGCGCTCGGCCTGGGCCTCCAGGTCGGGCACCTGGCTGCCGGCGGGAATGCGGACGCGGAGCTGCTCGCCGGCACGGGTGAGGCGGCAGCGGGTGATGCGGGGGATGCGGTCGTTGAGGGTGGCCAGTTCGGCGTGGCGGCAGGCCAGCGCCCACCGCCGGCGCAGATGGGAGCGGAACAGGGCGTGAGCCAGCGGCTCCCGGGTCCAGGTGACCACCGCGACCAGGAAGGCGGCGGCTACGATCAGCCGCTCGGCACCCTGACGGCCCAGCCGGTCTCCCAGCCACAGGTAGGCGCCGGCCACCAGGCCGATCAGTGCCAATTCCAGCCGGTAGGCCCAGGCCGGCCGCAGGATGCCGTTGAACAGCCAGTCGGCCGGCCGCTCTCGCACCACCGGGGCCGTGACGACCGGTGGGGTCTCGTGCAGGGCGCCCCAGCCGACCGGCTGGCGCCAGGTCGGTGGCCGGTAGCCGCCCCAGCCGTTCACGACGCCGCCGCCTCGACCGGGGCCGGGGCGGGGTAGGTCTGCTCGGTCAGCTCGGCACAGCGCACCAGGGCCTCGGCCAGCTTCCACAGGGCCGCCGGGCGGCCCTGGATGGTGAACCAGGCCCGGTCGGTGTCGAAGCGGAGCGACCCGTTGGCCTGGCCGTCGCCGGCCAGCCAGGCATCCACGTCATAGTCGGTGCCAGTGTGGGCGAGCAGCGCCACGCTGAGCGCAGAGCGGCGCGTAGGATCGGTGGGCATCATGGGCTCCACTCCTGATGCGAAGGCCGGGTGGTCGCACACCCGGCTTGGTGGGTGGAGGGGACCGGCAGCTCGTTAGCGGCGGCTCCGGCCCCCTCCCTCACGGTCGCTGGGGCTCCACCTCCTCTCTGTCAGCTCGCCTTCGCCTGCGCCTGCGGGACCGCCGGCTCGATCCGGGCCGCCCGAAAGGCCACGCCGGAGCGGTCGCCCATGGTCCAGGGCTGGGCGACCAGCCCCGACACCTTGACCGGGTAGCCCTGGCGGATGCTGGTCGAGGGCTGGCCGGCCACCTTGACGGCCAGGATCTCGGCCGCCCCGTCGGTCATGGCGATCAGCTGCACCAGGTACAGCGGCTCGCCGTTCTCATCCGCCCGGGGCCGCTTGGTCTCGAAGTCGACCACCGGCTCGGCCTCGACCGCGCACAGGAACGCGATGGCCGACGTGTCCACCGGGAGCTTCATGCTCTCCCTCCCCTTCTAGCCCCCTTACTACCGCAAGGGGGGGTTTACAGCGGTTGCCGGCAACCGTAAGCCCCCTAGACGCTGGCGTCAAGCCCCCTTGCGCAAGTAGGCTATCGCCTCGGGTATAGGCCCCTTACAGACGAGCGCGGAGACGAGGTCGTTAGGCGTGAACCCGGAGATCGAGGCCGTCCGAGAGCTTGAGGACCCGCTCAAGCAGGCCCAGCAGGCGGGCGAGCTGCTCACCCGCTACCAGACCGCCGTCACCCAGCTCTCCCACATCCGCCGGGAAGCCATCGAGCAACTCATCGCCCAGGGCATGACCAAGGCCCAGCTCGCCGACCACCTGGGCATGACCCGCGCCCGGGTCGGCCAGCTCCTAGCCGCCGGGCCACGCAGCGAGGGC
>Ga0209382_10011797_pt1 | contig 10829 bp, 9 predicted proteins | sample SoiMetdeltSBSDD5_FD_187599 | JGI IMG/M metagenome (GOLD analysis project Ga0209382, IMG submission 187599) | Bulk soil microbial communities from a Populus tree surrounding site in Tennessee, USA - Soil MetaG P. deltoides SBSDD5 (SPAdes) (version 2) | ecosystem: Environmental > Terrestrial >...
AGGAGCTGGCGCTGCGTCACGATCATCCCGGGATTTCGAGCCAGACACTCCAGGACGCGATATTCGAGTGGTGTCAGGTGCAGCTCGCCTCCAGCAGAGCGTGCGGCACGGCGCGTGAGGTCGACTTCGGCACTACCGATGCATAGTTGTGCCATCGCTGCGTCGGACCGTACCGACCGCCGCAGCGCCGCGCGCACCCGGGCGAGCAACTCCGACGAGCCAAACGGCTTGGCGACATAGTCGTCGGCGCCGGCGTCGAGCGCCGCCACTTTCTGCTCCTCCATTGTGCGGGCCGACAGGACAATGATCGGCACGGGCGACCACGCGCGGACGCGACGTATTACATCCAGGCCGTCGCTGTCCGGCAGTCCCAGATCGACGATCAGCAGATCGGGGCGGTGCGTCCTTGCCTCGATTTCGGCGCGCGCGGCTGTATCAGCCTCGACTACACGGTAATTTGCCGACTGGAGCATTAAGCGGACGACTCCGCGGATACCTGGCTCGTCCTCGACGAGCAGGACCTGGTGCATCGCCGTCGTCATTCCGGGGATTCCTCGATCGGCAGCGTCACTTCGAATTGGGCCCCGCCACCGGCGCGGTTCGCAGCGCGGATGTCGCCGCCGTGCGCCCGTGCGATGGCGCGGCAGATCGCGAGACCGAGGCCGGCACCGGTGACCTCACTCTCGGAGCGGCCGCGCTGAAACTTGTTGAACAGGCGATCCGGATCGCGGCCGGGCAGTCCCGGGCCGTCGTCCTCGACGATGATGTCGAGCATGTGCTGGTCGGAGCGCGCCGAGATGAGGACCCGCGTTCCGGCCGGCGTGTACTTCGCCGCGTTCTCGAGAAGGTTGGCGAAGAGCTGCACGATCAAGGTGCCGTCGACGTTTACGGCTGGGAGGTCCTGCGGGAACGACAACTCGACGCGGTGGTTGTGCAGCCGCTCGCCGCTTCGCTCGAGCGCAGCACCGACCAGGTCGTCGATCATCTGCCAGTCGCGCCGGAGCAATACACGGTTGGATTCGAGGCGTGTCAGGTCGAGCACGTTCGAGATCAGGTCAGACATGTCCTTGGCGCGGGTCTCGATCGAATGTGCGAGCTTGCGACGGTTCTCGACGTCGAGCTCGCCGACGGGATCCGCCAGCGCGCTGCCCGCCCCGGCGATCACGGCCAGCGGCGTTCGCAGGTCGTGCGAGATCGAGGCAAGGAGTGTGTTGCGCAGGCTCTCGGTTTCTGCCTCGATCCGCGAGGACTCCGCGGCATGCGCGAGCTGTACGCGTTCCAGCGCCAACGCGATCTGGCCGGCAAAAGTCTCGAGCAGGTGGCGCTGCTCGGGAAGCAGGACGCGACGCCGGTTGGCCGCCTGCACTGCGAGCACGCCCAATGTTGCGTGCGAGCCCAGCAGCGGCAGGTATAGCGCCGGCGCGGCGGGCAAGGTATCGGACCCCAGCCCGGCGCGCTTGCCGTGGTCGGCCACCCACTGTGCGATCGACAGGTCGGCCCCGGGTAGCGAGGAGGCGAGCGGCAGTCCGTCCGGGAGTCGGAGCCGACCGTTTGCGTCCGGCAGCAGGATCACCGCCCTGCTGTCGAAGACCTCCGCGACGTGCGTCACGGCGACAGCCGCCAGGTTCGACAGGCCACGCGTGGCCGCAAGCTCGCGGCTCATCGCATAGAGCAACGCTGTGCGTCGCTCGCGCGCCCCAGCGACCCGCGTCTGCTGCCGAACACTTGCCATCAGCGTGGCGATGACCATGGTCACGATCAGCATCACCGAGAACGTGACGAGATACTGCACGTCGCTGACAGCGAACGTGAACCGCGGCGGGACGAAGCAGAAGTTGAGCGCCATGATGTTCGCGATCGCTGCGGCCATGGCCGGATCGCGGCCGAGACGCAGTCCCGCGAGCGCGGCGCCGAGCATATACACCATCACGATGTTGGCGAGCTCGAAATACGGGTACATAGCAAAGCCGATGCCCGTGCAGATCGCCGTCCCGGTCAGCGCCCGTGCATAGCGTCCCCAGTTGACCGGCTGCGGCGTGCCGGCATACGACTCCGCGCCGGGCAGGTACTCGCGCACGGGTTGGTCCGGCATCGACAGTGTAATCACGTCGAAGCCGCTCGCGCGGCGCACGAGCTCGGTGGCCGTCGATGGGCGAAGCCAGGCCCGCCAGCCGCGGCGCTTGGGCGCCCCTACGAGTACCCGCGATGCCTTTCGTGTGCGCGCGTACTCGATCAACGTACCCGCGGCCCTCGGGCCGTCCAGTGTGACGGTCTCCGCGCCCAGCGATTCCGCCAGCCGGAGCAGATCGATGCGACGGTTGCGCTCCGCCTCGGGCAGCCGAAGCAGCTCTGGTGTTTCCACGTACACGGCCGTCCACTGCGCATCGAGAGCGTCAGCCAGCCGTTTGCCCGCGCGCACCAGCTGCTCGGCCTGCAAGTCCGGCCCGACCGCGACCAGCAGGCGGTCGCGCGCGAGCCAGGGTCGGGTGCCGTAATCGGTCGCGAGCGCAGCCCGCGCCGCTGCGTCGACGCGATCGGCCGTGCGCCGGAGCGCAATCTCGCGCAGCGCCAGCAGGTTGCCCTTGCGAAAGAAACGTTCGGCGGCGACTCCAGCCTGCTCGGGGTGATAGACCTTGCCTGCCTTGAGGCGCGCCAGCAGGTCATCCGGTGGCAGGTCGATCAGCTCGACTTCGTCGGCCTCGTCGAACATGCGATCGGGGATGGTCTCCCGTTGCCGCACCCCTGTGATCTGCGCGACGAGATCGTTGAGGCTCTCGAGGTGCTGGACGTTGACGGTGGTCCAGACGTTGATTCCGGCGTCGAGGAGCTCCTCGATGTCCTGCCAGCGCTTTGCGTGGCGCGGCGCGGGCTCGCCCTCGACGAGGTTCGAGTGTGCGAGCTCGTCGACCAGTACGATCTCGGGGCGGCGACGCAACGCGGCGTCGAGATCGAACTCGCGGCGTACCGTGTCGCGGTATCGGACCGGCAGCATTGGAAGCTGCTCGAGTCCCTCCATCAGGCGCTCGGTCTCCTTCCGACCGTGCGGCTCGACGTATCCCACGATGATGTCGCGGCCGGCTGAGCGCTCGACGCGTGCCGCCTCTAGCATGGCGTAGGTCTTGCCGACGCCTGCGGACGCGCCAAAGAAAATACGCAGCCGCCCGCGCCGCGCACGGGTCTCCTCGGCCTGCACGGTCGCGAGCAGTTGGTCTGGGTCCGGCCTCTCCCCGGCCGAGTTCATGCGCGTGAATGCCGGCGTTGCTTCAGGGGGTGGCGTCCAGTGCGAGGTTCAGTTCGAGCACGTTCACGCGGGGCTCGCCAAAGATACCGAAAGTCCGACCGCGTGTGGCTGCTGCGACGATGTTCTGCACCTCCTCGACCGGCAGACCGCGAGCCCGTGCGACCCGGGTCACCTGATACTCCGCCGCGGCCGGCGAGATGTGCGGGTCGAGGCCGCTGCCGGACGCCGTAACAAGGTCGACCGGTACCGGCGCGTCATTGGCCGGGTCGGCGGCGCGGAGCGCCGCGATGCGTGCGGCCACCGCCTCGGCGAGCGCGGGGTTCATCGGGCCCTGATTGCTGCCGCCCGAGGCGGCACCGTTGTACGCATGGGTCCCGGTAGCCGACGGCCGGCTCCAGAAATAGCCTGGCGCGGAGAACGGCTGACCCAGCAACTCCGAGCCGACGGCCTTGCCGTCGCGCTCGACGATGCTGCCGCGGGCCTGGCAGGGAAACACCAGGGTGCCGATCGCGCCGATGATCGCGGGGTACACGACCCCTGTCAGCAGCGTGAGCAGTGCGAACACGATGAGAGCGGGACGAAGGGTCGTGCGCATGGGTCCCTCAGACAAGGCCCAACGAGGCCAGCAGGAGGTCGATGAGCTTGATTCCGATGAAGGGGACGATCAGCCCTCCGACGCCGTAGATCAGGAGGTTCCGACGCAGAAGCGCTGCAGCGGACATCGCGCGGGTCGCGACGCCCTTCAGCGCGAGCGGCACCAGTGCCACGATGATCAGCGCGTTGAAGATGACAGCGGACAAAATGGCGCTCGCCGGGCTCTCGAGGCGCATCAGGTTAAGCGCCTCGAGCGACGGGTAGGTCGTCGCGAATGCCGCCGGGATGATCGCGAAGTACTTTGCGACGTCATTGGCAATCGAGAACGTGGTCAGCGCGCCGCGCGTCACCAGCATCTGCTTGCCGACCTCGACCACCTCGATCAGCTTCGTGGGGTTCGAGTCGAGATCGACCATGTTGCCCGCCTCCTTGGCGGCCTGGGTGCCGGTGTTCATCGCGACCGCGACGTCGGCCTGCGCGAGCGCGGGCGCATCGTTCGTGCCGTCGCCGCACATGGCGACCAGGTGGCCCTCGGACTGCTGCTTGCGGATCAGGGTCAGCTTGGCTTCGGGTGTTGCTTCGGCGAGAAAGTCGTCGACCCCGGCCTCCGCGGCGATCGCCGCCGCGGTGAGCCGGTTGTCACCGGTGACCATCACAGTGCGTATGCCCATGCGACGCAGCTGCGCAAACCGGTCGCGGATGCCGCCCTTGACGATGTCCTGCAGCTCGATGACGCCGAACACATGGCCGCCGTCGGCAACCACGAGTGGCGTAGCGCCGCGGCGCGCCACATCGTCGACCGTGGTCGAGATGGCGGGCGGCCAGCGGCCGTCCTGGGTCTCGATAAACCGGCGGATGGCGTCGGCGGCGCCCTTTCGCAGCGGCCGTCCCTCGAGATCGACGCCGCTCATGCGGGTCTGGGCCGAGAACTTGTGGAAGGTGTGCGGAACGCCCGCGAGGTCGCGGCCGCGCAGCTGGAACTTCTGCTTGGCGAGCACCACGATCGAGCGGCCCTCCGGCGTCTCATCCGCAAGCGAGGCGAGTTGCGCTGTATCAGCCAGTTCGCGCTCGGTGACGCCCGGGGCGGGATGGAATTGCGTCGCCTGGCGGTCCCCGAGGGTGATCGTGCCTGTCTTGTCGAGCAGCAGGACGTCGACGTCGCCCGCGGCTTCGATGGCCCGGCCCGAGGTCGCGATGACATTGGCGCGGACCATGCGGTCCATGCCCGCGATGCCGATCGCGGAGAGCAGTCCGCCGATCGTGGTCGGGATCAGGCACACGAGGAGTGCGACGAGCACGGCCAGGCTGACCACGGTGCCCTGGCCCGCGCTCGCGACCGCGAATGCCGAGAACGGTGCCAGCGTCGCGGTCGCGAACAGGAAGATCAGGGTCAGCACGGCGAGCAGGATCGACAGCGCGATCTCGTTCGGCGTGCGCTGGCGCCGGGCGCCTTCGACCATCGCGATCATGCGGTCGAGGAAAGACTCGCCGGGATTGCTGGTCACGCGTACGACCAGCCAGTCGGAAAGCACACGCGTGCCGCCGGTCACGGACGAAAAGTCGCTCCCCGACTGGCGCACCACGGGAGCCGACTCACCCGTGATCGAGCTCTCATCGACCGAGGCCACGCCGTCGATGACCTCGCCGTCGGCAGGTATCGTCTCCTTGGCTTCGACGAAGACGACGTCGTCGCGTCGCAGCCCGCTCGCCGGCACGCGATCGAAACCCTGTGCGCGGGTGCGGCCGATGAGCCTGCGGGCCTGCACGTCGCGCCGGGTCGCGCGCAAGGCGTCTGCCTGGGCCTTGCCGCGCCCTTCGGCCACGGCCTCTGCGAAGTTGGCGAAGAGCAGCGTCAGCCACAGCCACGCGGCGATAGCCACGACGAACCACGGCTCGCCGACCTGGCTGGTCGCGCCGGCAAATGCAGCGACGGCGAGAGTGGTCGTGAGGATGCTGCCCAGAAAGACGACAAACATCACCGGGTTGCGGATCTGCAGTCGGGGATCGAGCTTCACGAAGGCATCGCGCACGGCGGTGCGGAACATCGGTCCCGTCAGCAGTTGCGTGCTGCGACGGGGGAGGCTCGCGCCGATAGTGGCGGCTGTCCGGGTCATGTCATTCATAGCCGAAGAGCTGCATGTGTTCGACGATCGGCCCAAGGGCGAGCGCCGGAACAAAGGTGAGTGCGCCGACCAGCAGCACCGTAAACACGAGCACCGAAACGAAGAGCGGTGTGTGCGTAGGTAACGTGCCGACCGTGATCGCAGTGTGGCGCTTGCGCGCGAGGCTTCCTGCAACAGCGAGGACCGGGATGATCAGCCAGTAGCGCGAGATCCACATCGCGATCCCGAGCGCGTTGTTGTAGAAGGGCGTGTTGGCCGACAGGCCGCCGAAGGCGCTGCCGTTGTTGTTGCCGGCCGACGAGAAGGCATAGAGAATCTCCGAGAAGCCGTGCGGGCCTGGGTTGGCGACGCTGCCGGTGCCGACCGGCACGACGCTCGCGATCGCCGTGCCGATCAAGACGACCGCGCACGGAATCAAGAGCACCAGCGAGGCCATCTTCATCTCGAACGCCTCGATCTTCTTGCCGAGGTACTCGGGGGTCCGGCCCACCATCAGCCCGGCGATGAAAACGGCGACGATGGCAAACATCAGCATGCCGTAGAGGCCACTGCCGACGCCGCCGAACACGACCTCGCCCAGCTGCATGAGCCACATCGGTACCAGTCCGCCCAGCGGAGTGAACGAGTCGTGCATGGAATTGACGGACCCGTTCGACGCCGCGGTGGTTGCGGTCGCCCAGAGCGCAGAGTTCGCGATGCCGTAGCGGACTTCCTTGCCCTCCATGTTGCCGCCCGACTGCGAGGTGCTGGCCTCCTGATCCACGCCCAGCTCCGCGAGGACCCGGTTCCCCGCCTGCTCGGCGCTGATCGCACCGACCATGAGCGGCACGAAGATCGCGAGCATCGCCGCGAGCAGCGCCCAGCCCTGGCGCGTATCGCGGACCATGCGCCCGAAGGTGTAACAGAGCGCGGCCGGGATCAGCAGGATCGACAGTACCTGGAGGAAGTTCGAGAGCGGCGTCGGGTTCTCGAAGGGGTGCGACGAGTTGACGTTGAAGAATCCGCCCCCGTTCGTTCCGAGCTGCTTGATCGCGATCTGGCTGGCGGCGGGTCCGAGCGGGATGGTTTGCTCCGTGACCGTAGTCTTCTCCATCACCTGGGCGCCATCGGGTTCGGTCACGGGTTCGCCCTGTGCGTCCACGACTGGTGTCTCGACCGTGAGCGGCTCGAGCAGCGCGACCGTGCGGTACGGCGCGATGCTCTGCACGACGCCCTGGCTCAGGAGCACGATAGCGAGGACTGTCGACAGGGGCAGGAGTACGTAGAGCGTGGTGCGTGTGAAGTCGATCCAGAAGTTGCCGATACGCTCGCTCTCGCGGCGGATGAGGCCGCGGGTGAGCGCGACGAGCACGGCGATGCCGGTAGCGGCGGAGAGGAAGTTCTGCACGCCGAGGCCCATCGCCTGCGTGAGATAGCTCATCGTCGTCTCGCCACCGTAGCCCTGCCAGTTGGTGTTCGAAGCGAAACTGATCGCGGTGTTGAATGATGAGTCCGCTGAGACACCGGGGAAGTCCTGCGGGTTCAAGGGTAGGAAACCCTGCATGCGTTGCAGCGCGTACACCAGGACGAAGCCGACGAAGTTGAGCGCGAGCACTGCCAGCGCGTAACGGCGCCAGTCGGTCTCCTGTGACGGATCGACGCCCGCAAGGCGATAGATCAGGCGCTCGACGGGCCCGACGACCGGTGTAAAGAACGTCCGCTCGCCCTCGAAGACCCGCGCCATGTAGGCCCCCAGCGGCTTGACCAATGCCACGAGCACCAGCAGGTACACGGCGACCTGCAGCAGACCGGCGCTGGTCATTGGAATCGCTCCGGGTAGAGCAGGGCTACAACGAGGTAGACAACGAGGCCGGCCGCTATACCCAAGCCGATCAGCTCAAAGGCGGTCATGACTTACTACCCAGCCGGTCGCAGAGCCTGAGCAGGCCCCAGGTCGCGAGACAGAGGAGGACGGTTACGAGGAGAACAATCAGGGTCACGGCGCGCCTCCGCGATTTGCTGGTGGGGCGCACTCTAGGCGTGCGGGTGTGAGCAGCGCGTTAAGTTTTTCTCGAGATCGCGACTACGCGGCGATGCTGACGTGAGACACGTACTGGTTGAGTCCGATCCTCCCGCGCGTGCTGTGAGACGAGGCGGGTCAGGTGAGCGTAATGTGCTCCGGCCCAATACAGGCGGCCACAATCCGTGCACCGGGCGATACGCCGAATGTTGTCGCGCACGCGCGGCGGAAGTCGTTCGGCGACGCTGGCCTTCCGTACGCGCCGGACGCGCCCGTTGCAGACCATGCAGCGCGTGAAGGGCCGGATCCTGCGGGCCAGGTCGAGCGCCCGCACGACTTCCTGAAGTTGCAGCGCGGGATCCGTCGCACGAACGTAGTGTGCGTGCGTCAGAACGCGATGCTTGAGGAGACCGACGTCGCGGCTCAGGAGAACGCGACGCTCAGTGACAGACTGTCGGACGAGGGCTGCATCGGCGCTTCGATTGTCGTAGCGCGTGTCGAAGCCCAGGAGCCGCAGATAGCGTGCAAGCCTGCCGAGGTGGACATCCGCCACGAAGCGCGGTGTGCGCAGAGGAGCGGGGCGCAGACGTGTGAGCGGCGCGATGTCGATCCGCTCGAACATCGGATACACCGCGACCCGTTCGCCGCCGCGCAGCTTGTGCGAGAAGCGCACCGACACGCCGTCCACGAGGACCAGGTCCACCTCGGTGTGCGGCACGCCGAGCGCTTCGATGACGTCCTTGACGGCCGGCGTGCCGCGGAAGTGGTACCGGAACGTGCGCTTGCGGTGGCCCGGCGCAAGAAACTCGTTCAGCTCCTCGTAGAAGCGAAACTCGCACGCGCTTTCACCGGCTTGCGTTGTGGCGGCGTGGTCGCGCCATCGCGTGGTTGAGTCTGGCTTCATCGAGGTCCGCTAAGGCTATGTCCAGACGGCAGCGCGGGGTCGCATAGTGGTGGCCCGGGGGTGGCGACGGCCACAAACCGGGTCCACTTTCGCGCCCAGGGCGCGATAATAGGCGGGCCGGCGGTCCCAGGTGCCAGGGTGTGCCCGTGCCTCCAGCCGTGCATCGGTGCATGCGCCATCGCGCCCCCGCACCTTGCGAACCGGCGAGTGCTGCAACTGGGCCAGGAGGCCCGGGAGGTGTTATGGCAATTAGACGATGGCAGGACTGGGTCAACATGATCCTCGGCTTGTGGACGGTCGCGTCCCCATGGGTCCTCGGCTTTGGTTCGACTGACAGCCCGGCGGCGCCGGCCGCGTGGATCCTGGGAGCGGCGATCGTCGTATTCGCGGGCGTCTCAGCCTACATGCACAAGGCCTGGGAGGAGGCAATCACCATCATCCTCGGCATCTGCCTGTTCGTGTCGCCCTGGGTGCTGGGTTTCTCCGGCCAGACGACGCCGACCACGAACGCGGTAATCGTCGGGTTGCTCGTGACGGCGTTCGGGATCTGGGCAATGCTCATGGATACCGCGGTCCAGAAGTGGTGGCACGAGCACTACGGGGCACGGTGATCCATTGCGTTGACGACGTTCATTACGCGGCGCATGCGAACGCGCCCATCGGTTCGCATGCGCCGCATGTCGAGGAGGCCGCCATGCCGACCTACGAGTACCGCTGCAATCATTGCGGAGACGTGTTTGAGCGCCAGCAGCACGTCGCGGAGCACGAGAAGTCGCACCCGCGATGCCCCAAGTGCCAGAGTCGCGACGTCCAGGCCGTGCTTTCGGACTTCTACGCCAGGACCTCGAAGAAGGCCTGAAACAGGGTCACCGCCCTTCGCACGCCGGGTGCTTCAGGTCTTCGGCGGCCGCGACTTGCGGCGCCCCAGCTTGCCGCGCCGCCCGGGGAGGTCGACCAGCACGCGCAATGTCACGCCGCGACCGGACCAGACCGAAGCGGCATCCCGCATGATCAGCATCGCCGTGTCGAGTGTTTCCGGGGCGTGCTCTCGCATCTCCGCCGCATTCAGCAGCACCAGCACGTGCCCGCGCGCCGGCAACCAGCTCAGATCCGTGAGGCAATCGAAGAACGCATCCCAGTTGCGGCCGAACCAGTCCGGGAACTCAAGTGCCTCGGCGATGCGCGACAGAAACGTCTCTTTGTCGCCGCAACCAGCGAGGTCCGCCTGCGCGCAGCTGTAGCCCCGCTCTCCGGCCGCCGCACAAAGCACATCAGCGTCCGACACGGCGAGCGGCAGGACGCGTATCGCGTCACCGCCAGCATCCAGCTCGCACAAAAGATTGCGCTTCACGATCCAGCCTCGAAACTTCGGAACGATTGGTAATGATCATTCGTGTAATAGAACACCTCGGGCGGATCACCCCCGGTGACGATACGTCGGGCCCCACGATCGGATGCGCCAGGGGTCTGCACGGTGTATTCGCGGTAATAGCCGCGCGGCTGCTCCGGAAGGCGGCGTTCGCGGTTCTGGAAGACGCTGCCGTCGCGATCGTACGCGAACGGCCCGCCGCGCTCGATCGCGTCGAGCGTGGCGACAGCCTCGGGCGGGAGAAATTCAGGATAGCGCGACCGCTGGGCCGGCTGGTTGATCGCGGGCCCGCCTGGTGATGAAGCCGAGGCTTCGCGCGGGGCCGCTACGTCTGGGGACACCGCCCAGAAGCGCCACGCGAGGGCGAGCGCCACCACCAGCATCGCGAGCCTGAGCCGGCGCTTCCTACCCACGATCAACCCCGGCGGCGAGCGCTGATGACGTTCGGCAGCGCCGAGAGTCGCGCGAGCAGTCGACTCAGCTCATCGAGCCCGTGGACCGACACGCGCAGGTCGACATCCGCGGTGTTCTCCGCGGCGCTGGTGACGGTGTTCATGGTTTCGATGTTGACGTGCTCATCGGCCAGCACCGAGGAAATG